>Ga0136636_10000011_pt1 | contig 66349 bp, 54 predicted proteins | sample AntDrymUQ8522106_2_FD_104653 | JGI IMG/M metagenome (GOLD analysis project Ga0136636, IMG submission 104653) | Polar desert sand microbial communities from Dry Valleys, Antarctica - metaG UQ852 (21.06) | ecosystem: Environmental > Terrestrial > Soil > Desert | place: Antarctica: Dry Valley... | reverse complement strand
GGTCCATTAAAGACCAAGACAGCATCAATTATTGTGAACATAATGATATGTCGATGTACCTCACTGGTATCCGTCACTTTAAACATTGATTTGAATGTGGCTAACCATTGATGCGGGAAACACCAGAGTCAAAACCGGACTATTTGACCAAACGCTACTTCAAGAAGTGAGGTATTGGACCAAAGAACAGGAAAAGGAAATTCGTTCCTATTCGCTTGAAAAAGAAGTTTGCCGGGTAATAGTGACAACGGTTATTGACGGGTTTTCAATAAAGTGGGAATCGCCAATTGTAAGCTTGTTGTTGAGTGAAAAAACCCCACTTCCTATTACAAACCACTATCAACAGCCAGACAAATTAGGCAAGGATCGACTTGCTGGAATACTGGGTGCCTGGCATTTGTTCCCAAAACGAAATACGCTGGTTGTAGATATTGGTACTTGCATTAAGTATGATTTCATCAATGAGTCCGGCGAATACAAGGGCGGCAGCATCAGCCCAGGATTGCGAATGCGACTCCGAGCAATGCACCATTTCACATCGAGATTGCCCCAATTGGACTTGCTTGATAATTACGATATTGCAGGGTTGAATACAGCAAATTCCATGATGACGGGAACAATTCAAGGCGTTATTGGTGAAATTCGGCATTTTGTTTCCTTGTACAAGGCGCGTTCTGATGATTTGTCCGTTATATTGACCGGTGGGGACGCAAGATTTCTATCTTTGCACCTCGAATCCAATTTTCATCTAGAGCCTGACTTAGTATTATTAGGATTGGCTGCAGTTTTGAAATACAATATAGACTATGAAGCAAGTAATAATATGTAGCCTTATTCTTCAGTGTGGGTTGTTGTTGGGACAAACTTCCGATAATTCGCCTTACTCAAGATTTGGGCTTGGAGACTTTGCCATCAACCAGCGTGTGCCCTCAATGGGTATGGGTGGCTTAAGGGCCACCTACTCTGATCAAAATAATACAAATTTCGAAAATCCTGCATCGCTTGGGTACCTAAAATCAACGGTGTACGAAGGTGGCATATTTGTAAAACATAAAAGCCAGGAGGCAGGGGGACAAACTGCAAAGCAATGGAGTGGCAATTTAAGTTACCTGTCTTTAGCATTTCCACTTAAGAATCCTCTGAGTGAGGCATTGCAGAAAAAACCTTCTGTCAATCATTACGCATTAGGTATCAATCTTACACCTGTTAATAGTGTCAACTACGACGTTAAGTCCGTTGGATTTGCTCCGGGAGTTGATAGTTTCACCAATGAGTTTACAGGAAAGGGCGCTGCACACAAAGTTCAGTTGGCTGGTGCACTTCAACGCAATAATTGGTCAGTTGGTGCCTCTATTGGCTGGTTGATTGGCAATTTTGAAGCTAGGAAACAAGTTAGATTTACTGACTTGGCAGACAGTTATATTACCTCAACCAAGGACGAGTACAGTTTGAATGGATTTTCCTGGCAAATTGGTGCTCTGTATGATCATTATCTGACAAAAATTGACAAAAAAGAACCTCAGGCTTTTAGACCAAAGTTGAGTTTTGGATTGACAGGACACGGTACCCAATCTTTTAGGACCAACAAGTCATTTTTGTATTCCCGTATCAATCTTGACCTCATTAGTAGTACCAATAATACCATTGATACCTTCGCTATTTCACCAGCTTTTGGTCTTGATGGATCAGGAAGATTGCCAGCAGAATTAGTGTTAGGTATTATGCATTACCCTTCCAAAAACTTGAAGTGGGGTTTGGATGCCAGCTATTCTAACTGGGAAAGCTACAGGAACGATGCCAAACCCGATACTTCTATCGTACGATTTTCCAATCTTTTGAGATTTGCTGCTGGGCTTGAATATTGCCCAAATCCTGATGACTACAAATACTACTTTAAGAAAATTCGTTACCGTTTTGGTGTTTATTTTCAACAAGATCCGAGGGTTTTGAACGGGAATACCCTAACAGATTTAGGAATAACATTTGGTGCCGGATTGCCCATCAAATTATCAAGGGGTCAGGTTTCGTACGTCCATTGGGCAGTGGAACTGGGTCAGTTTGGTAACTCCAATTTGATTCAAGAAAAATATGCCCGATTACATTTTGCCTTTAGTTTCAGCGATAATAGCTGGTTCTTCAAGAGAAAATTTGATTGAGTTCATACATTGAGCCAATCCATGCAGCTCTAATCAGTTCCGCTTATTTCGACCAATTGACCCGATAGATTTTATGTCCAAAGATCTTTTATACAAAGTTGCTCTCAATCTAATGCCAAATATTGGTCCGGTAACTGTGCGTAATTTGGTCAGCTATTGTGGTGGTGTCATTGAAATATTTCAAGCCAACAAGAAGACCCTAGAAAGTATTCCGGGAGTTGGGCCATCAATTGCCAAAATTGTTACCGAGACCGCTATTCTTGATCGAGCTGAACAAGAGCTTGTTTTCATGAAAAAGAATGATGTACGAGCATATTTTTACCTAGATGAGGAATACCCTAAGAGGCTCAATCACATCAACGATGCTCCTGCCTTATTGTTTGTCAAAGGCAATGCGGATCTCAATCCAAGCCGAACAGTAGGTATAGTTGGAACCCGCAATCAAACTCCGATTGGTATTGCCAACTGTGAAGCTTTGGTAGAATACCTGAACAAATATAATGTGACTATCGTGAGTGGAATGGCCTTTGGTATTGATATCACTGCGCATAAAAAGGCCTGTGACATCAATATGACCAACTTGGGTATTGTGGCTCATGGTTTGGATACGCTGTACCCAGCGGCTCATAAGCCAATAGAAAAGAAATTGATGTTGAATGGAGCTATGATCTCTGAGTTTCCGTCAAAAACCATACCTGACAAAGAGCGTTTTCCTATGCGAAATCGAATCATTGCTGGAATGTCAGACGCTTTGGTCATCGTTGAAACTGCCGCATCTGGTGGATCGATGATAACAGCTGACATGGCATTTGGCTACAACAAAGATTTGTTCGCATATCCGGGCAGACCTCAGGATGTCTATTCGCAAGGCTGTAATACATTGATCAAACGCACAAAAGCCTATTTGACTGAATCAGGACAGGATGTTGTTGAGCAAATGATGTGGCCACTTTTGGATCAAACCAAGGAAATTCAGACAGCCTTATTTGTGGATTTGTCACCAATTGAACAAAAGGCATTGGATTTAATCAGAAAACATGCTGAGTTGAGCGTTGACCAAATAGCTGGTTATATGGGAACTACTCCAAGTGAAACCGCTTCAATATTACTGCAATTGGAGTTTAGTGGCTTGATTAAGAATATTCCTGGCAAACGATACATAATGGTTTAATTCAACTGAACGATTTGAAAAAATCCTTTGTTAGCAATCTGATCTTGTTATTGGGAGCAAATGTTCTGATAAAACCAATTTTCATCTTTTGGGTAGATCGCTCTGTGCAGAACCATTCAGCTACCAGTGAATATGGACTCTATTTTACTTTTTTCTCTTATTGCATGATCCTCTCACTTGCTGTGGATTTTGGTGTTCAAACTTGGTATCACAAGACTATTGCCAACGATAATGCGCACTTTAACACACTTTTTCCAAAGGTTGTCTTGGCAAAGCTTTTCTCTTCCTTGATATACATGACGCTGCTGTTGACCATTTTTTGGAGTCTTAGATACAAGGCAGCCTTCTTTCCTTTGTTCCTGACCATTATACTTTGGCAATTGGTTTCAAGTTGGGTTTTGTTGTTGCGGAGCAATGTTTCAGGTTTTGGTCAATATAAAACCGACGTGTTTTTCTCTATTCTTGATAAGTTTCTGCTTATCTCTGTTTTTGGTATATATTTTCTTTTGCACAAAATTCAAAGCTTTGATACCTCACTTTTTGCAACATGGCAATTGTGTGGCTCGCTTTTTCTTTTATTGATTTTATGTCTTTGGTCCGCTTTCAATCTCCCTTTGATGAGAATGGTTAGACCAAAAGTATCAGAAGCTTTTCAAGTGTTAAAATCTAGCAGTGGATTTGCTTTAGTCATATTGTGTATGTTATTGTATCAAAGGGCAGATTCCATCGTCCTTGAAAGATTTTTAACTGATGGTTCTCATCAAGCGGGAATTTATGCGGCTGCCTATAGATTGATTGATGCAATGAATATGTTGGGATTCTTGGCCGCAGGATTATTGTTGCCAATGTTTGCATCACTAGAGAAAAAGCACTTAGAGAAAATCGGGCTTTTTGACACTTCATTTCGTTTGTTGTGGTGGTTTGTGCTTGTTGCTGCAATCCCAATTTGCTTTAACAGCCAATTCATCATGTCAATTCTGTACCATAATCCTTCTAAAGAGTGGGCTTGGGCACTGAGCATACTTGTTTGGTCGTTTGTTTTTATGACCATGACTTATGTGTCTGGCACTTATTTGACTGCTGGAGGAAAAGTGCAGAAACTTTGGAAGCTCTATGGCTTGGTGACTGTATTCAGTGTGCTGACCAACGTGGTAATTGTACAAACCTACGGCTTATTTGGTGTATGCATTGTTTCAGTAATTAGTAATATGGCCGTTTTTTGCATTCAGACTGTTTTTGCTATTAAAGACATAAAATGGCCTGAGTACAAAGTAATGGTGAAGCAATGTTTGCTTTATCTTACCTTAGCCATTGTAGGCGTTTGGTTATTAAATTCATTATTTTATGAAAATTCACTGTCTGGACTGATTACTAGTTTTATTTTTGTGTTGCTTTTAGGTATTCTGACCAAAGTAGTTTCCGTAAGAAGCTTCCTCGCAGTGTACCAAAATTTTATGAAACCTACATCTTAAAAAAATATTCTTCAACTGCTGAAGAACTAATATTGCTCAAATGGAAAAAAATGAAAACCTGATCAGCATCATTGCTATTTTGTACAGATGGAAGGCACCTATCCTTCGTCTTACAGTTCTTGCTGCTGCCATCAGTATCATTGTGTCTTTATTTCTACCCAACTACTACAGCTCCACTACTACCTTCTACGCAGCAAGTACTGATCTGGCAAAACCAGAAATGATATTTGGTGGTACAACTAAGGCAATGGAATACTATGGTGGTGACGCAGATATTGATAGGATGTTAACGATTGCCGAAAGCCATGAATTAAAAGATTTTTTGATTGATAGCTTCAACCTTATGAAACATTATGATATTGATAGCACTGCTCAAAATGCATCTTTCAAAATTATGGAACATCTCGGTAAACTTTATACGGTGCAAAAAACAAAATTCGATGCCATTCAGCTGACAGTCGAAGACAAAAGTCCTAAGCTTGCTGCTACAATGGTCAATGCCGCTCGCAAAAGGATAAATGATGTTGCCTTGAATCTAATCCGCAAAAATCAGATGAACGTGCTCAGATCTTATCAAACCAGTATGTTGGAAAAACAAAAGGAATTGAATCAATTGGACGATAGTTTAATAATGAGCAGAAAAAGATTTGGGATCTACAATATTGAAGCGCAGAGTGAATTGATGGGAACGACTATTGCCAAAAAAGAAACAAGCTTGACTGGAAACAAAGGTCGATTGAAAATCTATCAAGAACTATCTTCCCCCAACACAGATACCATCATGAACCTGAAAGCCAATATTCGTGGTCTTGAAGATGAAATAAACATGTTGACTGATCTAAGAAGTCCGTCAAGCTTCACCCTAGCCAAATTCAACAATGGTGTATCCAAAGTTGAAATATTACAACAATTGCACCTGCAAGCTAGAAACAGGTTGAGTTATGACCTTGAGCGATTCAACCAATTACAAAACACCCTTGAAGCAGATATTACTTCATTGATTTTAATTGAAACAGGTCAAGTGCCAATTGTTAAATCCAGACCTCGACGCTCACTTATTGTTATAGCGAGTATCTTGGCTGCTTTGCTATTGGGCACAATAACTGCTTTGCTGCTAGATAATTACCGCAATGTTAATTGGAAGGAACTACTGAATGCCTGAGGCGAGCATTTTTCAAAAACACTCTAAATCACAAGCTTCCGGGCTTTGGTGGTTTACTGCTGGACTCTTTTTGCTCAGCTTAGCCGCCAGTATTTGGTTGGAGAAAAGCTGGATATTGGGTATTCCATTTGCCTGGATATTTACCTATGCCACCATTCTCAACATAAAAATACCATTCTATATTTTACTGGCTACGATACCGTTGAGCACTGAGACCAGTTTTGAGAATGGTTTTTCCACTGATTTACCCGCTGAGCCACTGACCGTTTATTTGATGTTCATCTATTTCGCTTATGTTTTACAACAAATGCGGACTATGAGCAGTCGATTCTTTTTGCATCCCATCTCTTTGCTGTTGCTGGGTCATGTGGTATGGATCGGCATTTCATGCATCAACTCATACAATCAGCTTGTTTCGATAAAGTTCTTTCTTGCTAAGATTTGGTATGTTGTGGTATTTTATTTTCTGTCCGGTCTAATTTTAAAAGACTTAAAGGAAATCAAGAAATATACTTGGTTTATTCTCATTCCATTGATAACAGTAGCCATAATTGTTGTCATCAGGCACGGTATGGTTGGTTTTAGCTTCAAGGAGATTAGCCATATTTACTATCCATTTTTTAGGAATCATGTTGATTATGCTTGCCAATTGGCCTTGTTTATCCCATTTGTTTATGTAGCGCGCTCTTGGTATAATAAATGGAGCAATAAGTGGCTATTTCTATGGTTTGCTGTTGTTTTTTCGTTTTTAGCAATTCAAGTATCTTATACCCGTGCTGCCATCGGGGCATTATTTATAGGTATTGGAGCGTTTTATGTCATGAAATACAAATTGCTCAAGCCTGTATTAGTCCTTGCTGCCGTCGGAGTGACCTTGTTCTTGGCATCCATGGCCAGTGGAAACAAATATCTTCGATTTGCTCCAAACTTTGAAAAGACAGTCACACACCAAAATTTTGAAAACTTATTAGAAGCTACTTATAAACTGCAAGATATTTCAACCATGGAAAGGGTCTATCGTTGGGTGGCTGCCAGTCAAATGATTAAAAAAGAGCCTTGGTTTGGATTTGGGCCAGGCACCTTTTATTTCTTCTATAAATCTTATACGGTTTCAAGCTTTAAAACCTATGTAAGCTACAATCCTGAAAAATCAGGTATACACTGCTACTATCTGATGACACAAGTGGAGCAAGGAATATTCGGATTGATTATTTTGTTGAGTCTGATATCTTTTGCTTTGATGCGATTACAGTACTTATACCACACTGTGGAAGATAAAGCATTAAAAAAAGTAGTTGGCGCTATTTTGGTGAGTTTTGTTATTATTTTATGCCTTTTGGTAATGAACGATATGATTGAAACCATCAAAGTTGGTCCCTTTTATTTCATTATTCTTGCATTGATTACCAATATCGATTTGATGGTTCGAAGCGAAAAGGAATCAAGTGTTACCCCTCAAACAACTCCGGCTGGTTGAGATTGTCCTCTGCATCTGGGAAGACATCCTCGTTGAATCTTAAAATATTACCCATGCTGTAGCAGGTTCTACAACGGGGCTCGTAATGTTCTAAAGCGCCTAGCATCACTCTTTCATTGTCATCCACCAATCTATACGAGTGAGTAGCCAAACTTCCACAATGTGGACATATTGCGTGCACTTTCGTAATGTATTCCGACACTGCAAGCAATCCGGGGATAGGACCAAATGGTTTGCCCAAATAATCCATATCCAGGCCTGCAACAATCACCCGAATTCCTTTTAAGGCCATTTCCTGGCAAACATCCTGCAATTTCAGGTCAAAGAACTGCGCTTCATCAATTCCCAACACACTGAATTCTATCTTTGATTTCAATATTTCTTCCGAATTCGAAATGGGTATGGCTTCCAGAGAATTCGAATTGTGACTTACAACATCGTTTACTGCATAGCGCTGGTCGATTGCAGGTTTAAAAACTGCTATTTTTTGATTAGCTATCTTTGCCCTTTTCAGTCTGCGGATCAACTCTTCCGTCTTGCCTGAAAACATAGAACCACAAATAACTTCTATCCATCCACTGCGCTGTCCTTTGTAATGCGGTTCCAAAAACACAATATTTAAAATTTAAATGTCCTCAAATCTAAAGAAATTATAAGAATTTATAAAATTCGTACCGTGAAATTCGTTAATCTTGACACAAAAAAAGAATTATGCAACAATCGAGTCCAATAAACAGCCTAAAAACTCTCCTTTCAAAGGCATTATCACTTGCAAATTCCGCTTCCATTTCCTTGATTGAGAAGGATATGATTATGGCTTTGATAAGGAAAAGTTATGAAGAAGCCAATATGCTTGAAATAGAAAGCAGTTCAATTCCTGAAGAGCAAAATAAACTGGCTGCAGATCCTGTAATCATTCCTAAACCAATTCCAGAAGCAACTCCTGAACCAATAATAATTCCTGAAGTACTACCTGCTCCTGTTCCATTTGAATTTATTGAAGAAGTCAAAATCACTGTTCCTGTAGCCGAACAAGTTGTAATTGCAGAGCCTGAAATTATCCAAGCGGAGTCAACTGTTGTTGCGCCAGTTCAATCAGCGGACCTGTCTTCGCCCGTGATGGAAGAAAAACTTGCACCATCTCCCAATTTTGCTGAATTAATGGAAAAGGTAAAACCAAAAGAGATTGTAATGCCGACTCAGAAGATTGAAGAAGAAGATGATGAGCCAATGTTCTTCTCCGATATACGACTTGAAGATATGTTTGACCCAAAGGCGGCCTCTGAATTATCAGAAAGATTGAGCGCTTCAAAAATTGATAATATCGTAACAGCAATTGGCTTAAACGAGCGAATCTTTACGATCAACGAATTATTCGAAGGCAACAACGATGAATTTCAGGATGTATGTGCCCACTTGAGGCAATTGGGTAGCTATGCACAGGCCAAAAGCTATCTTTCCACTTCCGTTATCGACAGATACAATTGGATGGCTCCGGATAAATTCCGCAAAGCAAAGGAATTCATCAAATTGGCTCGCAGATTGTACATATAATCTCAATAAAACAAAATGAAAAAAATTGCTGTATTTACCTCTGGTGGTGATTCTCCTGGCATGAATGCTGCCATTAGAGCTGTTGTCCGTGCTGGAATCCATTCAGGGCTGGAAGTTTATGGAATATTGCGTGGATATGAAGGAATGATAGATGGAAACTTTGTGCCAATGGATACCCGCAGCGTAAGCAATATCATCCAGCTCGGTGGCACGATACTCTATACTGCACGAAGTGAAAGATTCCGAACTCCAGAGGGAAGAAAACTGGCGTTTGAAAACCTAAAAGCACACGATATCGATGGTATTGTTGCGATTGGAGGGGACGGAACATTTACAGGAGCTGATATTTTTACCAAAGAGTATCCACTAAAAATAGTGGGATTGCCGGGAACCATAGACAATGATTTATACGGAACAGATTTCACAATTGGTTATGATACTGCCATAAATACGGCCATGTGGGCAATTGACAATATCAAGGATACTGCCAATGCTCATGATCGTTTGTTCTTTGTAGAAGTAATGGGACGCGACAGCGGATTCATAGCCTTGCGCAGCGCTATAGCCGTGGGAGCCGAAGCAGTTTTAATACCCGAAACTCATACAGACATTGATCAATTGTATGATAAAGTTAGAACTCAAAGTGATTTAAAGAAACGGGCTTGTATTGTGGTAGTTGCTGAAGGCGACGAATTTGGTGGTGCCTATAAAATATCAGAAGAGATCCGTAAAAGAGATCCGAAGTTAGACATTCGTGTATCTGTACTCGGGCACATGCAGCGTGGTGGCAGACCCAGTTGTATGGATCGATTTCTTGCCAGCAGATTGGGACTAGAAGCAGTAAAAGCCTTAAATGATGGAGTTTCGGGCGTAATGATTGGACAAAGTCATAACAATATCACATATACTCCGTTTGAAAAGTCAATAAAACTAAACAATACCTTAAACCCAGTGTTGACTGAGATGGTAGAAATCTTATCATGAACGATCATTCCACAAATCTTGCATTGCTCAAAAAAAGATTGCGTTGGCCATTGGCCTTTGTGGCGTCCCTATGGATTGTACACTTAACCAAGATCTTTTTAGGCTGGGACTTGGGTTTTCTGGGTGTCTTACCTCAAACAAAACAAGGTTTAATAGGAATATTTACTGCACCATTTATTCATGGCGATCTTCCTCATTTGATATCCAATACTATTCCTTTGGTCGGGATGTTATTGATTATGGTGTTGGTCTATCCACGTGTTGCATTCAAAAGTTTCATGCTGATCTATGTTCTGACAGGAATCAGTGTATGGATTTTTGGGCGAAAAATGGTGTTTCATATTGGAGCCAGTGGAGTGGTTTATGGCTTGGTGGCATTTGTTTTTTGGAGTGGGGTGTTCCGCAGAAGCATGAAATCCATTGTACTAGCTCTCATCATGGTGGTTATTTATACACCAATGTTTGCAGGTATCTTTCCAAATAAGGAAGGTGTGTCTTGGGAAAGTCATTTATTGGGAGCCATCATGGGTGTATTCACTTCATTTTACTTTAAACAAGAACTGGAAGTTGATGAAATGGAAGAGTCAAATCATATAGTAGATCCTGAAATGGAAGCTAAAGCCTATTTCTTTCCACGTGACGTATTCGAAAAAACGAAAGCTGAAAGAGCGGCTGAACAATTGCGCAACAGTCAGAACTGGATGTCTGACACTTCTTTGTAACCCCTGCTAATCAATCCTTTTACTATCTAATTAATTTTTGATAGGTAAAAATCATTAGTCTCCACGCAATGGATATTATTGAGAAATAAACCTTGATTTCTATTGAATTTTTGCAGTTGAACCTAGGTGAATACTTCATCGATCACGTTTCAAGATGTTAATAAATCGTATACTACTTTCTATCTTCAGCCTGAATTTTGATTTGTATTCAAAAAATTGGAACTTGCAGTCTCAAATTATTTCATGAAATTAACATTTCAACTACTTTTTGTTTTTTTGCTGCTCATCGGCAATGGTCTGGTTGGACAGAATTACAATTACGTTGAACAGGCGCGGAGCAAGGAAAAGCTTGATACCATTTACCCGTACAATGTGCTGCTCAAAACAATGAATGGCGACTCAAGTATCAGCAATAAACTTTTTGCTGCCAATGGCAAGCCTAGTTTATTGATTTTTTGGCTGACTACCTGTTATCCTTGTAGAATGGAAATGGATGCCATAGCCATTAAATATCCTGAATGGCAAAAAGAGTTGGCTTTCAACACCTATGCGATTTCTACAGACTGGGCTCATAATATAGGATCTATCAATAAACGCTGGAAAGACAGGGAATGGCCTTTTGAATTTGTTTGGGATTACCACAAGGAATTCAAAGAAATAATGCCTGGTGGTTTGAACGGTTTGCCGCAAGCTTTTGTGATTGATGGAAAAGGCAAGATAGTATTTCACAAAAGGAAATACAATACTGGCGACGAAGATTTACTCTTCGAACAATTGAAATTGGCCGCGCATGCAACCAGTCATTAATATCGGTTGGAAATTACTCCGCTTTCTTAGCAGCAAGCTTAAGCTTTGCTAATTTTGCAGCTTTAGGTCGGCTATTACCGTTACTTCCAAGGATGATTTTTCCTCTTTTTGATCTTTTATCTCCTTTACCCATGGTGGTATTTATTTGAATTAAGGGTGCAAAGCTACGTTAAATAGACATGAAATGAAACTCCTAAGCGAAATCTCTTATTCTATACCCGTGGCTATAGACATTGAACCGTCCTGATTTCAAAAATCCAACCAGACTAATTCCAGCCTCAACCGACAATTCTACTGCCAAACTGGAGGGTGCTCCAATAGCTGCAACTACTGGTATTCCTATCATTGCTGCTTTTTGTATCAATTCAAAACTCGATCTTCCACTCAGCAAAAGTATATCTGGGTTGAGTTCGGTGTGATTTAATAAATATCCAGCTATTTTATCCAGCGCATTGTGTCTTCCTACATCTTCTCTCAACGTGATCAGTGTTCCTGTTTCCGTAAAAATTCCGGCTGCATGCAAACCACCTGTCGATTCAAATACTGATTGTGCTTCGAGTAAAGTTTGTGGCAATGACATCAAAACATTCGGATCAATAGCTGAATGGAGTGATGTTAAAGCTCTTTTTCGGACTTGAAAAATGGATTCTATACTTGATTTGCCACAAACACCACAACTGCTGCTGGTGTAAAAGTGCCTGTCTAGCTTGCTCGTATCTGGATTGAAATCCTTTCTTAATTGAACAGCAATCACATTATCTCCATTCACAGTTTGCCAGACTGGAAGCCTTTCCACAGCCGATATTTCATGAAATGATTCAATAATTCCCTCCGTAAACAGAAATCCTAAAGCCAATTCTTCATCATTGCCTGGAGTGCGCATCGTAATGGATATTGGCTTGCGAATTAATATTCCATTAGACCAATACTCCAGTTGAATTTCCAACGGCTCCTCAACAGCGAGTTCGTCCATTTCAGTAGTCAAACCCTTATTGTTCCATTTCTGAATCGGAACTTGCTTAGAATGCCTTGTCATTATTTATTGTTTGAATGGCAACAATGCGTCTGCAATTTTACGATCATTGGACAGCCTTGGAACTTTGTTTTGACCACCCAACTTACCTTGACTTTTCATGTACTCTCTAAAAGCACCCTTTTTCAACACGGTTAACACCAATGGTTGCAATATCTTGCCCGATATTAGATCTTGATAATAGATGTTCTGTTCAATCATGGCCTTGTCCAATTCCTCCGCAAATTTTATGGGATCATTAGGAAATTGGTCGAACTCAACAAACCACTCGTGATAAGGCTTGGATCCAGATTCAGTATTCACTTGTGGTGCTACGGTAAATTCTACAACACTGCAGGCAATCTTGGCACTTGCTTGTCGCAAAGCAGCTTCCACTTCCTTGCCTATCACATGTTCGCCAAAGGCTGAAATAAAGTGTTTTACCCGCCCAGTTACCCTGATTCGGAATGGTTGCAATGAAGTAAATTCGACTGTATCGCCAATGTTATATCCCCATAGACCAGCATTGTTGTTGATGATGATGGCATAATTAACTCCCATTTGCACTTGGCCCAAATGTAGTCGTGTTGGGTGTTCTGCATATATTTCATCAGCGGGAACAAACTCAAAGTAGATACCTGAATTGGCATTGATCAACAGCCCCGAATCACCCTGTTTATCTTGAAATGCTATGAAGCCCTCCGATGCCGGATAAGTCTCCACACTATCAATTCGTTGGCCTACCAGTCTTTCAAGTGCAGAACGATAAGGTTCAAAATTAACTCCCCCATATACGAACATATCAAAATTGGGGAAAAGCTTTTTAATGGTTGATTTGCCTGATTTTTCGAGCAGTCGTTCGTAATACATTTGAACCCAAGGTGGAATTCCGCTGATAAGTCGCATATCCTGCCCTATTGTTTCCTTAACAATTGCATCCAATTTTTCCTCCCAGTCATCTATACAATTGGTGGTGTAACTTGGGAGCTGATTGGTTTTCAACCATTGTGGGACCTGATGATTCACTATACCTGATAGTCTGCCAGTGAGTATGTCTCCTGTTTTTTCAAGTTCTGGGCTACCAGACAGGAAGATTATCTTTCCATCAAAAAAACTACCTTTGCCAGTAGTGGAATAGTAATGCAATAGAGCATTGCGCGCGGTACCAAAATGATTACTCAAGCTGTCCTTGGTTAAGGGAATGTACTTAGCACCTGAAGTTGTACCACTTGTTTTGGCAAAATATATGGGAATGCCTGGCCATAAAACGTTGCGTTCGCCCTCTTTTATTTTAGCAATATACCCAGCTAAGGCTTCATAATCTCTGATTGGAACCGAATCTGAAAAATCTTGGGCAGTTTTAATTTCATGAAATGAGTGATCCCTTCCAAAGTTCGTCTTTGCAGCCTTAAGGACCAGTTTTTCTCTAATCCTATGCTGACAATTGACTGCATCAGCACTCCACCTGCGGATGTCAGCGGATACCTTATTGGCATATAGCCGTATCAAATTTGATTTTAATCCCATAGAAAGTAAAGTTATGTTAAGCCTTCCAATCCTTGGTTATAAATTGCTTTATTTAGTATTTTGAATCAAGTTTTTGACGTGAAATTCTCTATTAAAATACTTTATGCTTTTGCTATCTGAAGGTATAATCAACTCCGGTAACTTGAGTCAAAAGTGTGTCAGGCGCGTCCAATATTATTGCATTTTTCTCGAGTTTAGGCGTAACGGGTGAATTCTTTTGCAAATACTCTGTCATTGTCTTGTGAAAGGTTGAGCTTGTATTCTTTGGCTCTAAAACTCCTTTTATTCTGCACAGCATATCTGTTGGATCACCATCACGCTCGCATGCCAATATTGAATATAGCTTATCCATTTCAATTGGCTTTCCCTTGATCGTTAATGATTGAATTCTTTTGCCCATTTCACCAAAAGCATTGAAGCTGGCTTCCATTCCTTTGAATTTGACCACCCATCCACCAAAACGTTTGGTTGCATCCTTTGCAAATACATTGTTTAATTCCTTTTCAAGCCATTCATTCAGTTGTTTTCCTGAAACCATGGCGGTACGAACCGTGCTGTCAACTGGCAGCATGTCAAATACAAATCCATTGGTGATGGGAATATTGCCCGTACCGTCAGGAGTAGTTCTCGGGGGGCAAAATCGGAATCCGTTGCTCAAAACAATGTCGATTTCGGGAAATTTCCAACTGAGCGCATCCAGAATCATGGTATCAATTGGATTTTCGACTACAAAATATCTGTACAGTGGGATGGTACTATAACCTATAATTTGGTTGATATCTTTTTTGAAGTCTGCCTCATTTTCGGAAAGTAATTGATCAATTTGCTTGTTTGGTTTTAATTTATCAGATTCTACTTCAAGAAGCTCATAATGATCTTCAATTACAATTCCGTTTTCAATAGTTAGGTCTAATTTTCCAATAAATGAACCAAAGGCTCCTGGTTCAACTACTTTGGCATACTTGCATTGAATGGGCTTCCTGACTCGTTCATGTGTGTCGCCTCCAAGTATGTAATTAACACCTTCACATTCAGGGGAGTCAGCAAGTGCGATCTGCTGTGATAAGCCCAAATGAGCTATGATGATAATGAAATTACATTGCTCTTGATTCTTTAATACATCAATGTAGTAAGCGAGATTCTCTTCTGGTTTGGTGTACAATATGCCCTTGCTGTAATTGGGGCTTTGTCGTAATGGAACCAAAGGGTCGGTATAACCGATAAATCCAATTTTGGCACCGGCTACACTCCAAGTATAATAAGCTTGAAAAATCAGCTCTCCTTTTTTGCCTTCTCCCAAATCGTGGTACATATTGGCACATATTTTTGGGGCCGACAATGCACCCAACAAGGTTTGCATTTTTCTCTTCCCATATATCAGCTCCCAATTCCCAGGCAAATACAAGTCATAATCCATTGCGTTCAATATGGGAACAAAAGCCATTCCAGTTGTTTTGACACTCAGCTCGCTGCCTTGAAACATATCACCTGTGTCGATAACAAAAGTATTGGGGTTGCTCTTTTTTAATTGCTTCAGCATGGTAGCCATGTGGGCATAACCACCAGTTTTTCTGAAAACCGTTTTCCCATTTTCCCAAAACAATTCGTCATGTGGGTGTATTTGGCAGTGAACATCTGTGGTTTGAAGAATGCTAATTGTAGTTTTTTGACCTCCAATTGGTTTTTCATTATCCAAAACTAATTCATCAACGGAGTCTGACTGGTTTTGCAATGAAAATCCTGAAAGCGGCGCCACGAGCCCCACTCCAAGACCAAACTGCCCGAGGGATTTTATAAATTTCCGTCTTTTATTGTTCTCCATGTTTTTTGTTTAAAATCCACCTTTGATGTAACTCCATCCCATTTCTTGTTTTTCAACTATTTCCGCTATTCCGGCAGCAACAATTTGTGCTTCTGGCAAAAGTTCTGATACTAAAATTTTTCGTTGTTTCATTGTGTTTTCGCAAACCATGAATGAAATGTCCATCGACTTCAGCTCGCGAATGGCAGCAATGTGCTTGGATTTGGCGGACATCAAATAATCAATTCCGTTGTTATAAAGCACCACTTCAATTTTGGCTTTGGGCCAATGGGCTCTAAGATTTTGAAGTTGTTTGGTGAAGGCTTTTTGTTGCAGCGTATCTTGGGCGTTGGTAAAAGCGAAGACTATTTTATGCTGTTTTTTTTGTGCGAATGCATTTGCGCTGCCCACTGTGAGAAGCAAAATAACTAAAAACTTGACGTATTTCATTTGAGGCTATATTTTGTTTTTTGACAACTTTTTCTTTTCGCTGATGATGGGTGCAAATGGACCGAGCTTGTGTTGCTCTTCTGAAAACTGATCCGCAAAAGGACCAAAAGGATGATCAAAAGGCTTTTCCGAAATTTTAGGCCAATCTGAACTCAGATCTTTGATTGGTCTTGCTTGAGAATTTACAAATGCCGCCAAGTCCCAACACTCTTCATCTGTTAATAAAGGGTTCTGAAAACTTGCGCCTTGTGGCATGTTGTATTTTATATAACCGGCAAATCGGCTCATTCTGAATAAGCCTGCGCCAATGTTGTATGAATTTTTTCCCCAAAGTGGCGGATATGTATATTCTGTTTGGTTAGCGGCAAAGATCCCTTGACCATCCGCTTGGTGACAACTTTGACATTTTAGCTCGAACAGCACTTTACCCTTTTCAGGATCCAGTTTTCTATTCAAAGCCGTCAATTCATAGATACCAGTTGCTTTGGGTTTTGTTCCTTTCTTCACATCACTGCCTATGTATTCAATGTAGGCTTTCATCGCAAGAATTTCTTTGCTGGTATTGGGCAATGGTTTGCCATTCAGGCTACGTTCAAAGCAATCATTGATTCGTTTAAAGATATCCTCCTCTTTTCCGCTGCGCGATCTGTATTTGGGATAAGTAGCATAAACTGCTCCATAGTTATTTCCCCAGGGTTTGGTTCCTGCATCCATATGGCAGTTTTGACAGTTCATACCATTGGTGGATTGTGAAACAGATCCTTTGGGTCCCAGATATTTTGAGGTATGTGCAATTAGTTCTTTGCCGTACTCAATTTGTTCTTGGGTTGCCTGATCGGATTTCAGCGTTTTCATGTCTGTTGGTTTCCAAAAGCTGGCTATTTCGTTTTCCATTTTTGAAATGGAATCCCTTTTGGCTGTAGCTTCCTTGAAGGCTTTGTCAAAAGCAATTTCTTCAGGGGATTTTTTGAACCAGTACCTTGGATCAGGATTGAAAAACAATGCAAGCATTAAAAGAATAACACCAAAAACCATGAATGTCATCATCAAAGACAATTGCTTGATTATCTTAAGAAATCGTTCATCATTTATACTTTGAGGTGTCATAAAGCTATTTTATGATAATCAGTGAGGTAATTTTTCTCTGAAATAGCCATAAACCCAAGTTCCAGAGATTGCGCTCAAGAGTGTTATAATAATTACTGAATATCCAATACCTATCTGTGCGTATAATGGTCCTGGACAAGCGCCGGTAATTGCCCAACCCAATCCAAAAAGCAATCCGCCATAAATTATTCCCTTGTTAAATGGTTTTTCATGAAATTGGTTTTCTTCACTATAAATGGTCTTAAGTTTTAGTTTTTTGATCAACCATACTGATATTGCTCCCACCACTACTGCGCTACCAATCACTCCATAAATGTGAAATGATTGCAATCTAAACATCTCTTGAATTCTATACCAGCTGATAATTTCGCCTTTGACAAAAACAATTCCAAATACAATTCCCACCAATAGATATTTGAGCTTGTGTTGCCATTTATGTTCCAACTGACTGCCATTTATGCACATTGCGTCCAATGAGCGCACCTCAAAATCCATATTCGTTTCAGCTTGATTATGCATAACTGATTAATATTAGAGTGAAAGAATAAGCGGAAGAATAAAATTGGCCATAAGAAATCCGCCGGCCATAAAACAAATCGTTGCTACGAGTGAAGGCCATTGCAGTGTGGATAAGCCCATGATTGAGTGGCCACTCGTGCAGCCTCCTGCATATCGTGTGCCGAAGCCTATCATGAACCCGCCAATAACCAACACAAAGAAGCCACGGAGCGTAAAAACTTGATTCCAAGAGAAAAGCTGTTCCGGCATCAATCCATTAATTTCGGTGATTCCATAAGATGATAATTCAGTTGCTAGTTTGGGTTCAATAAGTATCGGCTGAGGATTGGCTAGGAAACTGGCAGCAATGATTCCGCCAAGTAATATCCCAAAAACAAAAAACAAGTTCCATGCCTCTTTCTTCCATTCATACTGAAAGAACGGAATTTTTGAAGGAAAACATGCAGCGCAGATGTGTCTCAATGAAGAACTAATACCAAATGATTTATTCCCAATAATTAGAAGCAATGGAACAGTTAATCCAATTAATGGACCAACCACATACCAAGGCCAAGGTTGTTTCAGCGTTTCAATCAGATTCATAAAGTATGGTTTAATTAGTTTTTAATGTCTTGGATTGGCATACGAAATTGGTTCTCGGAATGCTGGTTTCAATCAATCCATTGAAGCCTCCAGATATTTCTGTGAAATTTCGATACCCACGGGCTTGCAAAATACTTGCAGCTATCATGCTTCTGTATCCACCGGCACAATGCATAAAAAAATGTTCGTTTGGATTGATGTCATTGATCCATTTATTGATATCTGCCAGTGGCCTACTATATGCTTCTTCAACATGTTCGGCACTGTATTCACTTTCTTTGCGAATGTCAAGAACCTTATCAACCCCAATATTGACCTTAGAGGCAAACTCTTGAGGAGTAATTCTATGAATGGAATCTATTTCCTTGCCCGAATTCTTCCAAGTATCAAATCCACCATCCAAATGTCCCAAGATATTATCAAAACCAACTCTTGTTAGGCGGGTCACTGTTTCTTTTTCTTTGCCAAGTTCAGTGATCAACACAATAGGCTGCTTTACATTGCCTATCATGGCGCCTACCCAAGGGGCAAAATCGCCATTGATACCAATATTGATGGCCTGAGGCACAAAGCCACTGTAAAACTCCGTATTATTGCGAGTATCAAGGATCAGGGCGCCAGAATCTTCAGCAGCTAACTCGAACTCTGCAACACTCAATGCTCTCATTCCATTATTCAGGACTGTATCAAAACTGTCATAACCCGTTTTGTTCATGGCTACGTTCATACCAAAATAAGCAGGAGGCGGTAGCAAGCCATCAGTAACTTCAGCTATGAATTCGGATTCAGTCATGTTTGCTCTTAGTGCATAATTCAATTGTTTTTGAATTCCAATAGTAGAAGTAGTTTCCTTGCTCATATTCTTGCCACATGCACTTCCTGCGCCATGTGCAGGATAGACAATCACATCATCAGGCAGGGTCATAACCTTGTCTCTTAATGAATGAAATAAAATTCCTGCCAACTGTTCTTGTGTCATTGAAGCTGCCTTTTGAGCCAAATCAGGTCTGCCAACATCTCCAATGAATAATGTATCACCACTGAATATTGCGTGTTCCTTCCCATTTTCATCTAGCATCAGGAAGCAAGTGCTTTCCATGGTGTGTCCCGGAGTATGAAGCACTTTGAAGCTGATGTTACCAACTTCAAAAACTTGGTTGTCCTCAGCAATAATCGCATCAAAAGCTGGATTGGCATTGGGACCAAATACAATAGGTGCACCAGTTAACTTGCTCAAGTCCAAATGGCCGCTTACAAAATCAGCGTGAAAATGCGTTTCAAAAATATATTTCAATTTAACACCATCTCTGATCAATCGATCAAGATAGGGTTGGGTTTCGCGCAAAGGATCAATGATAACAGCCTCTCCATGAGAATGTATATAATAAGCCCCTTGTGCCAAACATCCCGTATAAATTTGTTCTATTTGCATAAAGTGAAATTGTTTTGTATAAAATTGCTAAATTGAATGAGGGTTAAAAGTGATGGTCTTGTTTTGTAAAGTCTGTTAAACAAGTAAAATTACTTAAAAAAAAGTTCTTTGCCAATGATGTATAATCCCATTAACAATACAAACCAACCAAACGCAGGCTTAAGTTTTGCTCCGTCAATTTTCTTTGATAAAAAACTTCCAATAAATATACCTCCAATTGCATATCCTGAAATTTTGAAAAGAAATGGCCAATCAATAATTGTCTCTCCACCTTCACCGAAAAACCCAATCAAGGATTTTGCGGCAATAATAACCAATGAAGTTCCCACTGCTTCTTTCATGGGCAACTTACTGAGAATTACCAACGCGGGAATAATTAAAAATCCTCCACCCGCGCCTACCAAACCAGTAAGCAACCCCACCACAAAACCTTCGAGTAAAATAATTGTGTAATTGAATTTTTGTGGTTGGATGGATTCTGATGCTTGCTTTGAATCTTTTTTAATCATACTATAGGATGCAGCAATCATCAATACCGCAAATAACAACATCAACAGGACGCTCTTAGTAACTACAAAATTGTTGAGGGTGAAAACCTCTTGAGGTATGGCTGGAACAACATACGCCCGGGTAAGAAACACAGCAATGATTGAAGGAATACCGAATACAATTGCCGTCTTGATATTTACCAATCCTTTTTGGAAATAATTCAGAGAACCTACTGCACTAGTTAGTCCTACAATAAACAATGAATAGGCTGTGGCAAGCACAGGATCAACGCGGAACAAATAAACCAAAACAGGTACAGTAAGTATGCTCCCGCCTCCACCTAGTAATCCGAGTGCAACGCCAATCAGGATTGAGCAAATGAATCCAAAGTACTCCATGTCTTAATTTATATCATACAAAGGTCAACAATTATTATTCCATGCTTGGTAACATTTGTAACATTGCCCGTGAAAAATTTTAAAACAGGAAAGAGGGTACTTGATATTCTGAAATTCGAACTTTTGGGGAAATTCCTAAAAACCAAGTAAGGGCAAGTTGACATTATTTCATGATGGTGTTTTTCATTTCTTTATATTGTGTGCCTCGGCATATTTATTTTTAAATTCTTTGTTGAGCCATTACTTTGTTTTTCCATTGTTTTCTATTACTTTTATTATCAAATTTTTATAAAACAGCGTGAAATACAATATCTGCATAGTTCTTTTCCTCCTTTCACTAACCAAAAGTGATCTTATATTGGGGCAACCTTGTCCTTGCACTGTGTCGGCTGGTAATGATAAAAACTTATGTGAACCCGGTGGGGATGTTACATTAAATGGTAGTATCACTGGCACTCCATTATCTTATGAATGGACTCCAGCCATTGGCTTAAATGACCCTGAGGTACTCAGTCCAATTGCAACAGTTGACCAAACTATCACATATACTTTAACGGTAAAATGTCTGAACAATACCAATTTGGTTGTCAATTCTAATTTCAATAATGGGAATACCAGTTTTACAAGTGACTATTTGTACAATCCAATCAGTGTTGTCAATGAAGGGGTATATTCAGTAAGTAACAATCCCCAATCTGTCCATCCTGGATTCCAACCTTGCACTGACCATACAGGTGGCGGGCAGATGATGGTCGTAAATGGTTCTGGTACTCCAAACCAAGATGTTTGGTGCCAAACAATAGCCGTAACACCCAATACTGACTATGCTTTTGAAACTTGGGTTGCCACTCTTGTAGCTGCCTCACCAGCCCTTTTACAATTCTCTATAAATGGGCAAACAATTGGTCCAATATTTCAGGCGCCTGGATCACCTTGTAATTGGGAACAGTTCTCAGCAACATGGAATAGTGGGGCTTCCACTTCTGCTACCATTTGTATCGTAAACCAAAACACATCTCTTGGTGGAAATGATTTTGCACTGGATGATATTTCATTCAAATCAATCTGTACCATCGAAGATAAGGTAACGGTATTTGTGCATCCCGTCAAACAATCTTTTGTTCAGGCTACGATATGTCAAGGCCAAACCTACACTCTAGGTGGCCAAACCTTCCAAAATGAAGGATCCTATGATATTTCATTGAAAACCTGGAAAAATTGCGATAGTATAATTACGTTGGATTTGTTTGTAATTGAGGTTTTTGCCAGCATTGATCCCCCTGACAAATTAGATTGTATTTTAACCGAAATTTTTCTTTATGGAGATGGCTCCTCCGATGGACCAGAAATCACTTATAAATGGACTACGGTCAATGGCAATATCATTTCCGATCCAAAAGAAAGCAACATCCAAGTCAACAAAGCGGGAAGTTATACGCTGACAGTTACTTATAATAACGGAATATTAACCTGTACAGATTCCAAAACAATAATAGTTGAAACAGATTATACTAAGCCTGTATTAACGGCTGGTCCTGATGGATTATTAACTTGTGCAGACACAGTTTTGGTCATTAGCGGAACAGTATTTTCTCCTTTTGATCAATTCAAAGTGAATTGGACTACCCCAAATGGAAAAATTACATCCAAATCGGATACTCTTAATCCAACCATAGCAAGTCCCGGCATTTATATTTTAACCGTTACCAATTTGCTGAATGGCTGTACTGCTTTGGATACTACCATTATTCAAAAAGATCCTTCTTTACCCCTTGTAGTTATTACAGGCAAAACCACGATAACGTGCAAGGATGGTGCATTGTGGATTAGCGGTGAACTATCAGATAAGGGACCCGGTTTTGATTTTCTCTGGTCCACTTCCAATGGTTCCTTCAGCTCAAGTTTGGATTCCTTGGTTGTTGAAATTAACCAAGCTGGTGTTTATAATTTGTTGATCGTCAACAATCAAACAGCTTGTAAATCTGCTGCTTCTTATACGGTAGTTGAAAATCTCAATGGTCCACTCATTGATGCAGGTCCCAAAGACACCTTATCCTGTCTTTTTCCCAGCATTGTATTGAATGGATCCTCCAATCTAAAAGACTCCTTGATCAACATAATTTGGTCTACCCAAAATGGAAGCATTCTCTCAGGTTTGAATTCCTTGATGCCAACTATTGGTTCTCCTGGAATTTATTACTTTTCTGTTCTTGATACCTTAAATGGTTGTACTTCAATTGATTCCGTGCAAATAGCTTTGGATGAAAACACGCCTATCGTTCCAACACTGGCGGATGCCTTACTTACTTGTACTACCAACAAAATAGTACTTAACGGAACAGGCTCATCATCGGGTCTAAATTTCCAATATGCTTGGTTTACTTCCAATGGAAATATTACAGGGCTAGTGGACAGTTTGATAAGCACTTGTGATGCTGCTGGTCAATATATCTTGACTGTAGTTAACCTACTCAATGGGTGCAGTATATCTGATACCTTGGAAGTTGTGGAGGATATAGTTTTACCAAATGTTCTGGCGGGAATAGATGATCAGTTAACCTGTAAAAAACAGACAGTACTTCTGGATGGCTCTCAATCTTCAAGCGGCAGTCAATATGATTACCAGTGGAGCTCAAATCCTGCTGGCGGAATAGTATCGGGTGCTAATACAAGTTCCCCATTAATCAATCAATCTGGCATTTATTATCTGACAATATCCAATCAACTTACAGGTTGTTTGAACGTTGATTCTCTTGAAATAACACTTGATACATTAGCTCCAACAGTAAATTTACCCGGCAACTTATTGCTGAGTTGTAAAAATTCTTCTTTACAAATCAATGCTCAAAATACCGCTACTGGAAGTTTTCAATATGCGTGGAGTTCACTTTCAGGTCAATTTTTGGGTGGACAACAAACATTGACCCCTACCGTCAATAAGCCTGGAACCTATACTTTGCTCACAACCAATTCAACCAACGGATGCACCAGTGAACAAAACCTCATTATAGGCAGCAACGATGAAATACCTCAAGTCAATGCAGGAGCAGATTTCAGTTTAACTTGCTTCTTTCCACTATTTAATGCTGCAGGTTCTTTGGTTTATTCAGGAAATGATATTCAAATCACTTGGGCTTCCTCCAACAAACCAGTGTTATCCGGAGGTCAAACATTGACTCCACAAATTGGTTTTCCAGGAAGCTATACCCTCACTGTGATTGATACTATTACGGGTTGTAGTGCCAGCGATATAGTAATTGTTTCAATTGACACCGTGGCTCCCAATCCAATTATTTCATTGCCCAATGTTATCACTTGTCTCAATACAACTTCCCTCATAAGCCTGACCACTTTTGATCCGAGCTGGACTTTTGTTTGGACCACTATTGACGGAAATATTGTTGGGTCAAGCATAGGCAATCAACTAATTGTCGATAAAAAAGGACAATACAGCTTGACCATCACGGATCCATCCAACGGTTGTACTTCCGTTAAAAACACTCTGATTCTAGAAGATATCCAGTCTCCTATTGTTAATGCAGGACCCGATAAACTGCTGACCTGTCTGCAACAAACAAATGTTTTGACGGGAACAGTTCAAGGAAATCCAATCAATTTCAGCTTAGAATGGTATTTCAATCTTCAAGCAATTACTGGTTCCAACACTTTAAATTTAACCGTAAATAAACCGGGCAATTACCTGCTCCGGACAACAAATATTTAAAATGGCTGTGTGGGTGAAGATTCTGTTATCGTAACTGAGATATCGGATAAGCCAAACGATATGGATATTGAATTAATTCCTCCCGGATGTACCGTTTTGGGAACAGCAGCAGTAACAAATATAAACGGCGGCATTGGGCCATATACTTATTCAATCAATGGCAGTATCTTTCAATCGGTCAATATATTTCAATCCTTAACATCCGGAAATTATACCATATCAATAATGGATGCCAATGGTTGTGAATATGAGAAACAATTAGAGATTCCCGTTGCGCCAATTTTAACCGTCGAACTGCCGGTTATTATTACGATAGAATACAACGTTGGCGAACAATTATTTCCAGAATTGAATATTCCTGTACAAAACATTTCAAGTGTGAGCTGGAACCCTACAACGGGACTTTCGTGTTCTGATTGTCTAAATCCAATTGCCAATCCATTAGAAGAAACTTTGTATTCTGTTTTTGTAACAGACGTCACTGGATGTACCGCCAAAGCTTACATTAAAATTTTGGCTTTGAAGGACTTTGATTTGTACGTTCCCAATGCTTTTTCTCCGAATGACGATGGTGTCAATGATAGGTGGATGATCTATGGAGATCCAAAAATTGTAAGCAAGATTAGGAGACTGCAGATTTTCGATCGCTGGGGAGAAGGTTTATTTGAGGCCAGCAACTTTCAGGTAAACGATCCTAATTTTGCATGGGATGGAGTCTTTCGCAATCGCAATTTACAAAACTCAGTATTTGTTTATTATTTTGAAGCGGAGTTTGTGGACGGCAGAACCCAAATTTACAAAGGCGATATCAATTTAATGCGTTAAGGAATCTTCTCCTTTGCGATGTCTTTTTCTGTTGTTAGATCTTTGGACGTGTGGCATTCTTTTTGTTGCTATTTAGTTTCTTAACGTAGCACAAACATGAATGGTGACAATAGGGTTTTGTTTTTGAGGATTGTATTGGTAAATATAAGCTTAGCTGCTTGTTTTTTTCCAGAAGACACTTTTGTGCGAATGATAAGCTATCTTTTGGGAACTACAAAGGATCTATACCTCAACAACCCAATTCTGTTCTTAGTACTTATAATCAATGTATGCTTGTTTGCCTTTTTTGCGAAAAAATTAAACAGAAGATTAGTTAGAATCAAAAGACAGGTGTCATAAGCTATTCTTTCGAATTAAGGTAAAAAACGCCTCAACCGAATTTGCTTCACACCATAGTCACATCAGTCGTCGAAAATCTAAGAATTTGTTGACTCCTTATACCATACAATTTATGAAGCGAACAAATTTTCGTAGATTCCGTGTCTAATGCTGAATTACGGTTAAGGTAATTTCATTTGGAATTACTTTCCGATACAGAATCTTCCAAAGATGTTTCCAAGCAGTTCTTCAACGCCTACCTCACCTGTTATTTTTCCTAATTGTATCAGGGCTTCTTTCGCGTCCATTGCAATGATGTCACCTGTCAGTCCTGCATACAGGCTTTGACCCAATCGGTTCAGACTTTCATTTGCGTGGATCAAGGCTTCTTTGTGGCGAACATTCGTAATGATGCTCATGTCCGAATTTATTTTACCTTCAATCGTTTTGTTGTAGATCCATTCTTTCAAGTAAGGAATATTCATGCTGTTAATGGCAGAAATGCTAATCAGTTGGTCGGTTGAAAGTCCTTCTGGGATAAATTCCGTTGGCTGGACATAAGGGTTTTTGTCCATTTTATTGGCAAGCAGCAGCACTTTAGCAAAATCCAACCCAACCGTATTCAGGTCGTGAAGAATATCCTCCTTGCTTGTAGTTGTCACATCAAAAACATACAATACCAAGCCTGCTTCTAAGGCTTTAGAAATAGCCCGCTCTACTCCTATACCTTCCACCAGATCCAGCGTTTGTCGGATACCGGCCGTATCGGTAAATCTGAAATAGATTCCATTGATGGTCATACCTTCTTCAATGGTGTCTCTGGTGGTACCTGCAATATCACTTACTATTGCCCTTTCTTCATTCAATATGGAATTCAATAAAGTAGATTTTCCGGCATTCGGTCTTCCAACAATTGTAATGGGAACACCGTATTTCATGACATTGCCCCAATCAAAAGATTGAATCAATAATTTCAAGTGATCCTGAATGTTGTTCAATAATTTTTTTAGATCGTCTCGCTTGGCAAATTCTACATCCTCTTCTCCAAAGTCAAGTTCCAATTCTAACAGTGCAACAAAACCTAAAAGTTCATCTCTCAATAACTTAAGATCTTTGCTAAAACCACCTTTCATTTGTTTAACTGCATTCTCGTGTTCCTGCTCTTGTTGCGCGGATATTAAATCTGCTACCGCTTCTGCTTGGGTGAGGTCCATGCGACCATTCAAGAAAGCGCGCATGGTAAATTCTCCTGGTCCGGCTAACCTTGCCCCTACTAAAATGAGCTCATTCAGTATGCTCTCTTGGATATAGACTGAACCATGACAACTCAACTCAATGGTGTCTTCTTTTGTATAGGATTGTGGACTTCTGAAGATGGTTAAAACACATTCATCAATTATTTTGCCTGAAAGTGATGTAATGCTTCCAAGATGAACGGTATGGCTATCCATCTTCTCAAGACGTTTCCCTTTCCACAGTTTTTGTACCGTACCAAATGCCTCATTGCCAGAGACCCTAATCATAGCGACTGCCCCAATACCCGGTGGAGTTGAAATGGCAACAATGGTGTCATCGAGTCTTTGAAACATCTTGTGAGTTTAATGGCCTACAAAATTAGGACTATTTTGACTGGATTGGGTCTTTTAGAATGCTATAATGCGTGTTGTAGGAATTAAAAAAGATATAATTACATCATTGTGTAGCAAGCTGATCTTTTTAACCAAATCCTCCATACCGTAATACTCAATAGCTTTTTGCTTCAAAGGGTTGGTGGACCATTCACTCTATACGCCAGTGTTTGGGTCATAACCACATTTTAGCGGCTTGGAGTATTCATCATCTGGTCTTCTTTGATGGTGCCGCAGTCAGTGCAAATGTAGCGGAACTCACAATCTTTGCAGACGGCTATTGGCTCTTTGGTGATGTTCCAGCATTTTTTGAAGCCGAGTTTTTCAATGGCTACGGCAAGGGTTGTGTCTTTTGTATTGCCAAAAGATTCTGGCATCTATGGGCAGTTTTTAGGTTATCTTCTGAATCTATGGAGATTTTAATTTAAACCCAAATTCAGCGTTAGACGCTGAATCGACGAAATTTTTGGTTATTCCAAAAATTTGTCGGACTTTAACCTCGACAAAATCAAAGATTTTCGTCGACTCAAGAGGCTTTACTCAGATTCTGATAGCCATTGGTTCGTCAGACCCAAAGGGCAAAATTCGCTAATGCGGATTTTGGGTTTAAAAACAAAGTGGAATTGTTTATAGTTAACATTTCAATATTGATGGGACTTTTGGGTAGCCCTTCTGAAACATGCAATACATGAGTGTAAGGTCGAGGTGGTGAAGCGGAGATAGAGACACCAATTACTGATCGTCTAGCTGCAAACGAAACCTTAAAAACATTACTCAAAGGAGCCCAAAAAATTATTTCAATACCACGTGGCGGATAAAAAGAGAAAACTTAAGGTTAGCTTTTATATCATTTTGCTTTTTATTCTTTTGTGGCGCTGTAGTCACTAAAATCGCAATTGATTTGTATTATCGCTCAAAGATAGGTAGTATAATGTTTGGTCTGGTAGTTGGATTTTTAGGTGGAGGTTGGATGAAATATTTCTTTTGTATTTTAAATTTACTAATATTCAGAATTTTTTGTGAGCTGAAAATATAGGAGTTATATAAATCGAATTGAGTCTGCGTCACTTTAAGGAGTATTATTGTTTTTCTGGATTATTTCGGAAAAATACCCGCTGGCTATTTTTCTCATATGCTGGCATTGTGTTCTTGCTTTTGTCGTGCCTCGATACCGTCTTGACATTGCTACACCTGTTGATTTATTGGCTTAAGTAAACGCCTTGGATTTTAAACTTTAATTAGGTGATTAACATATCTTACATGCACCTAAGTTTAGGCGCATTGCCTATTGTCAACTTATAGCTTGAGAAACATTTTAAACCATTCGACAACAACCCAAATGGTATTTTGCTAAAGCAGGCGTCTTGTACTCTGATTGTGTGTATGATAAACCATTGTTAAAAACAGGACATGTAGGAAAAAGACAGTTCATTGGGTGCTGATATTTAAAATGGTTTAATGTCAATGTTTTTTAAAGTACAAATAAATAAACATTAAAACTATTACAATAGTGCTCTAAAGTACTAGAAATTTAATTTCAAATATAATAAATGTAATTGAAAACATAGAAATTCAAAAACATTAGCACGATATGGCAAAAAACATTGTATTTAACATAATTTGTTTATAAATTTGTATAAATTAATTTTTCCAACTTAGAAATCTTTTATTATGATAGTACTAAATGGAAATTTTAAGGGTTTTATTTTTATAGAGAAGCAACTTTGACCCCTTTAAAAAAGATTCATGGAAGAGAAATTAGTTGAATTAAAAGAGAATTCGACTTTTATAAATTTAAAGGTATTTGGCTATACTGAAGCTGGAAAGACAGGCGGAAATTCAGATGTATTAAAACCCTATTTTGATCAAATATATGCTGGGACTTTAATTGACGAGCAATTCGTTAAGCGCAGGACTCCTGATGAGATCTCTTTGATTGAACTGGACATTCAGCAATTACAACTTCAAATATTAGAAAACAACAATAAGATAAATTCTATTTATGATGTTACTATTACAAATCTTCAGCAACGGAAAAAGGATTTTGAAGGAAAATTAGAAAAATATATAGAAGGTAGTATTTCACCAAAAAATATGGGAGGAACAATTGAAATTTTTGATAGATCAAAATTCATTGTAACTAGTTTTTTTTTATTAATGTTATCTGTGTTCATTTTCTTCTTTTATGTAGCAGTGGTGTACAAGGCTTTGTTCATTAATCCACAGGATATTCTAAATAATATTCAGCAAGGCAATTGGGGTATATCTTTGTTACCACATTGGTACGAAGTTGTTGATGCTATAAGGACTAATCTTATGGTAATTTTTGCACCTTTTATTTTCTTTGGCTTTGGATATGCAATTCACATATTGCTAGAAAGCGAAAAAAAAATTAAATATGTTTTTATTGGTGCAGTTGTGTTTGTTACATTTCTGTTAGATTATTTACTTGCTGATCAAATCCATACTAGAGTAAATCAGGCATTGGCAATAATTGGTGCTCCAGGTGGTAGTTTTAAGGATATCTTGACAGTTCTGATTATGGGTTTTGTGGTTTATGTCATTTGGAGCATAATTTTCCACTATTGGATGGAAGAATTAAATAAACTTAACATTCCTAACAGACTAAGGAAGCTAATAAAATCTCTCGAAAAACAAATAGATAACCGTAAACTTGATATTGCAAACTTGAAAAAGGAAAATGAAGCAAATAATGCTAAAATATCTGATAAAAATAAATTACTGAATTCAAAACTTATCCCAATCAGTGCAATTATTGCATCTCTTTCTGAATTTTCCCAGGGTTGGTTTCATTTTGTAAGTGGCATAAGCAATAATAGCGACTTACTACCCAAATGCACTGATACTTACAACAATTTCTTGATTACAAAAGAATTAGATAAATTTATTCACAAACCAAAACCTTGATGAAAGCAGTAATTATTATTTTATATTCTAGTCTTATACTATTCCTCGGATGTAAACCTGATCTCAACGTTGGCCATGGCAAGATAATTCCACCACCAACCAGAAATACCATAGTATTGCTCGATCTCTCAGATAGGATAACTAACTCAGGCCAAATAGCACGCGATACCGATATAATTCTTAGACTCTACAACGTTTTCTTGGAAACACAAAAGAAGAATCTATATTTTAATTCAAAAGATAAGTTCAGGGTTGTTATAGCAAAGCAAGAAAATCAATTTCAGGAAAATGAACTATTGGCACTACAGAATAAGCTTAAGGTAGATATGGAGAATGTCCCAATAAGTCAAAAAGTAAAGATTAAAAAATCTACTCCTGAATTTATGAATTTAGTTAAAGAAGTTTATGAGAAAGCTTTACTATTAGGCACTTCAGCGTCACATTTTCCAGGTGCGGATATTCAAGGTTATTTTATGGAAGGATTCCCTAATGATTATGTCAAGAATGCAGAAAATTATTTATTTGTTATAACAGATGGCTATCAATATGTCAAAGGGGCACCCTACAAAAAAATTGATAATTGGGTAAACGTTGTTGATTTAAATGGAACAAACGTAATGGTAATGGAAATGGACCCTGTAAAAGGTGATCTAATTAATATGACAAATGCATGGAGCAAATGGCTTCAAAAAATGAATGCCGGAAAATTCGAAACAATTAACAAGACAGCAATTTCTAATCTTGAAACTAAAATTAGAAGTTTAATACCAACTATTACTGACATCGGAAGTAAACCAGGTATTGTTAAGAATACTACAATTCAAACACATAATCAATCTCCTGCAAATAAAATATGGTATAACCAACAAGAAAGAAAATTATTGGCATTAAAAAATGGCACAGATGATTTGTATTGCACTACAGAAATAACCAACTTATTGATAGAATTGAGTTCATATCAAGGCACTACTATTAGTCAAGACAAGATGGAAGAATTAGAAGGACAATTCAGTTCTGTGGCTTCTAATTGTCAAGTAAAATGAAGGGCTTAATTTTCCTGATATTAATATTTATGTTTAATTTTAATGCAATTAGTCAAACCGACCCTTGTAAGTCTTGTCGAGATGCTGTAGACTTATATCAAAAGATGGTATCTTCAATGAACATTGCTTCTAAAAACTACAGGCTTCAAAAAGATAGTTTGTTCAATATAATTGAAAGCTTGGAAAATGAAATAACAAATAAAGATAAATTTATATCTGATTCCAAAATTAAAATAAGTAACAAGAATGTAAATACTTTTGTAGGAAACTATAAGGATGTAATTCAATTGAAAAAGACCATCAAATCATTAGAATCAAATAAGTCAGAAAGTGAGCGTAATCTAAAAAAACAAAAAAGAACAATTTCTTATCAGAATAGTAAAATCGATAATCTTAATAGGAATATTATTTCCCAAGTTAATACCATTGATACTCAAAAGAAGCTAATAAACATTTTGAGAGATGAAATGTCTCGATTACAAGACATTGTAGATTGTTTAAATCAATTTAAAATTCAACGAAATGAAGATGCTGACCTTAGTTATTCAAAGATTTTAGAAGCCAGAAAAATATATGAAACTTACCTTACTTTAAAGAACAAAAAGGAATCGAAGGTCAAAGACCTTGATTCACTAATCATAAAAGTACTTGATACATACAGCACCTATAAAACATCCACAAGGTTTAAAAAATGTGGTAATGTAGATTTAAGTTTTGTTGCAGATAACTTAGGTGCGATCGACCATTTTTATATTGCAAAAATATATGCACATAATGAAGGGAATGCTGTTGAAAGGTTGGAATCCAAGAATAAGATTAATGAAGCCACAGAACGATTATTGACCAATGTGGGCATGTCTTTGAACAAAGGCTTTTACAACGATCAAAGTCTTTCAAAAAACCTAATCGAAGATTTTGGGGATATTATGAATTCTATTGGTTACTTTGCCGTTTCAGACAGAAGAGCAGATTCAGAAAACAGTGAACTGATAGCTTCCTTTAGAAAAATTTTAGAGGCTTACACAAACCAAGACTACGTTAAAGCAATCTCAATTTATAATAAGTACAATAGGTATAAGACACTGGAATCAATTTCAAGTCAAAATGAAATGTTAGATGAAATTGATTATTGTATAGGTTCAATACTCGCATGGAATCTTGCTGATCTTAAACAGAACCAGGGTTTATATATAGAAGGTTCATGGCTTGACAACATTGATGGTGATATCAATATTTATGGAGAAAATATGTTAAAAACTCTCCTTAAAAAGAAAGAATTAAAAGAGGAGCTCAGAAAAAAATGTATAATTGCCTTATCTAAACTTTATGCTACGTTTTAATTTATTTTTTATTCTAATCTGTATCAATTGGTTGTTGATTGGACAAAGTACAAACAGCCGCAGTGCTAGATGGGTGGTATCCGCAGATATCCCTTTAAATCTACCTGCAATAAATAATCAGTTTGATTTTTTTGACAATAAAATAAAAACGACTGCGGATAGAGAAACCTCAATTGGAATTGAATTTTCAAAATACTACCCCAATAAAAACCTCTTATTTTCCATTATTCCAAGGATAATTTCGAGGAATTCGGTAATTAATTCGGATAGAAATATTTCTTTTGGATCAGATCAATATCAGGTTAATGGGTTACTCAATTACCTGATTTCCAATAAGAAACAAGTATTTGAAGACATTACTAAACACCATATTGGGGCTGGACTTGCCTTTTCATACTTAAGTTCAGTTCATTTTGAATCATTGGAAGCAAGTAATGTTATTGAAGATTCAAAGTTGATAAACAGGGTAAGATTAGAAGGATTAATAAACATTGGGCTGCTAGAAGATGTTTTTAATATAGATTATAGCCCTAAACGCAAAAGGAGAACGTCACTTTCAAAATTTAATTTATTGGTTAGATTTTCGTTGTTTGATTTAGGCTCAAATTTTTCTAACAAATATCTTGATTTAAATCCTGCTTTATCAGAATTCCAAAAGTCAAAAGATTTTAGGACAGCTTTTGAAATTAGATATAATCATCTTTTTGATTTAAGAAGAAACATTAAAAGTGACTATTCAATTGTTTATAACGGAAAATGGCCAGAATTAACAGATCCAATTAAAAAGATTTTACCTCCGTTGGTGAATGATGGGGTTCCTCGCAGCAATTTTTCTGGTAACTTCTTCATGACCTTCGGAACAATTGACATAAGGGATACTTTAGAATTTAATAACACAAAGAATACTTTAAATATCTCAAATACAAATTTTAACAATTTTAGTTTTGGGTACACATTCAATATGTTTGGCAATTATCAAAAGGATCAAGGCAAATCTGTTGGTCAAGAAATACTTAATAAAAATTTCTGGAGAAGAAATTTATTTTTTTCAGGCGGACTTAGGAATACTTATATTTCTGCAAACAACGCCGACAAATATTTTAAGTTTTATGAAATAGAATTGCAGGCAAGTGCAGGAATAAAATTAAGAAGACTTGACAAAAACCTAGAATTGGTAGCAGGTTGTGCATACTTTAGGCCTTTAAAGACAGACGTTTACACAAATTTTGACGATTATGCCTCCTTAGTTCGTAGAAACAATGCATACTTTCTAGGTATTGGAAAGTCTAATTATTACTTAGTCTTTGAATCTAGAATTCAGGATTTTGTTCTATTTTACTGGCAGGAGTTTCTAAATAATCTTTCCATAAGGTTTAGTGTTGGTTTCTGAAACATCTCAATCATCATGTTATTTCTTCTAGATAGTCGAACCTTAAAAAGCATTTAAAGCGTTGATTGTTAATAAGATAACATCTAATAACAGTGTTTATATCTACCAACCCCCTATATTTATGCTCTAAACCCTTTATATTTTAGTCATGATTTCAAAGCAAAAACATTCACCTCAAACAAGTTTCTTCTTTACTTTAGAAGACAAAATATTGGGAAAGCTTTCGCTATATCTTTTTTGGGAGATTGAAGAGTTAGAAAATAATCTTAAACTCTTCTATTAAAAATACAATTATAGCCGTTTACATAGCTAAATTGCCTTATTAGCACGAGTGACTTTTTTTAAACTCCATGATATGGACTTGATTGATAGAAAAGTGGGTGTTAAGCAGAGGAAAAGGAAGTTCCAACTTCAAATCCCTTACCAACAAGTTAAACGGCATATGGCAAATATTCAGCTAGAGGGAAGTTCCTTGCTCGATTTTGAAAAAATAGAAAGAAACAAAAGAGGGTTGGCGCCAACTTACTCTCACAACTTACGGTATAAAAAATCGCCGTCGGTTGTTCCTTGCAATGCAAGGTTAAATGAAAATTATGTGCCTTAGTTTTACCAAAATGTAAATAGTCCGATTATTAGGTTCTTAGACCACTGCAAACGAAACCTTAAAAACATTACTCAAAGGAGCCCAAAAAATTATTTCAATACCACGTGGCGGATAAAAAAAAAGCTAATAACAAGGAAGCCTTTCTTTCTTATGTTTCATGAATGCATAATATATAAGTCAACTCTAAAATTACTTTTATTGCCAATTTATTTGCAATTAGGGATAAAAGCTACCAAAAAAATCTTACACCTTCTCAAGCGCTTCCTGCAGATCTGCAATCAGATCGTCGGCGTCCTCAATACCAATACTAAGCCTAATCAAAGAATCAGACAAACCTATTTTAAGGCGTTCTTCTCTGGGTATGCTGGCATGAGTCATGCTAGCAGGATGGTTGATAAGCGACTCGACGCCTCCAAGACTTTCAGCCAGTGCAAAAAGGGAAGTAGAGGAAAGCATTTTCCTAGTTGCAGCATCACCTTTATCTTTCAATTCGAAGCTTAACATTCCTCCAAAACCACGCATTTGTGCTTTGGCAATTGCATAGCCTGGATGATCTTCAAAACCACACCAAAACACTTGATCTACCTTAGGATGTTTGCGAAGCCAATGTGCAATTTTCTCGCCATTCTCGCAATGCCTTTGCATTCGGACATGCAAGGTTTTTATTCCTCTTAATACCAAGAAACAATCCATAGGGCCCGGGACAGCACCGCAACTTTTCTGAATAAAGTATAATTTTTCACGCAATTCAGGACTGTTCATCACCAAACATCCCTGTATTACATCACTGTGTCCGCTCAGGTACTTGGTAGCGGAATGCATTACAATATCAGCACCAAGATCTAGCGGATTCTGTAGATAAGGAGAAGCGAAGGTATTATCCACACATAGCAGAGCACCCGTACTTTTTGCAATTGCAGCCACCGCTTTGATGTCTGTAATATTCATCAAAGGATTGGTAGGAGTTTCAAGCCAAATCAACTTAGTTTTAGGGCTTAAAATTGCTCTTACATTCTCTGGATTGGTAGTATCCACAAACAGAAACTTGATTCCAAATTTTTCAAATATCTTCGTGAATAGGCGATAGGTCCCACCATACATATCACTTGCAGCAATAACTTCATCTCCTGGTTCCAAGAGTTTAATAACTGCATCTGTTGCTGCCACACCACTTCCAAAGACCAATCCAAACTTCCCGTTTTCTATTTCTGCAACGGCTACTTCAAGAGCTTGGCGAGTTGGATTCTGACTTCTTGCATATTCAAATCCTTTATGGACACCCGGGGCTTCCTGCACGTAGGTACTGGTTTGATAGATGGGAGTCATGATTGCTCCTGTGGTTGGATCAGGACTTACTCCGGCGTGTATAACCTTTGTAGCAAATTTCATCGATTGTATTTTTTTTATTTTAATAGTTTTCTAAGTTGTGATGAGGTCTGCGATTGGCCATCGTGACTCCATCCCGGGGGCATAAACAAATATTTTAGTTTATTGGTCCACCCAATTGGTCTTTTCAGATCACTTATGATATTTTTCCATTCATGCATCACAATATTAACAGGACCTAGGTCTTCCGGATTTTTTGTCAATCCGTAACTTACAGGCTCATTAGGATCTTCTTCTTGAAATGAACCAAAAATTCGATCCCAAATTATTAAGGTCATCCCCATGTTTTTATCTAAATATTTGATATTGGATCCATGATGAACCCTATGATGCGACGGAGACACAAAAACATACTCAATAAGGGCAGGAAATTTTTTGACGCTTTGAGTATGAACCAATATGCCATAAATCTGTAAAGCAGAATGCATAAGTAGGATATCGAGGACGTGAAATCCTAAAAAGGGCAAAGGGAGATAAAAAAGAAAGCGATACACTGGCTCGAATACAGAAGAGCGGAAACCAGTAGTCAAATTAAAGTGTCTAGATGAATGATGGGTAACATGAACCGCCCAAAATAATCTAGAATAATGATCTGTCTTATGCAGCCAGTAGTATAAAAAATCTACACCTACACCCAATCCCAACCAATATAAACAATTGTGCTGAAGCTCAATTAAGCGGTGCTCAAAAACAAATTGTAAGGCAGTAGCGGCTATTACAACACGCATTAGAACATCCAATCCCACGTTCAGTAACATCAGGTATATGTTGGTAATGGTGTCTTTTAATGAGTATAAACCCAAATGGCTCCAATTACTAAACAATATTTCCATACCAATTACCAGTGCATATAAAGGCGTACTAAACAAAACCAATAATTGTTCTCTTTCCATTTTATTTTCTGCTGATTGCTTTCAAAGCTGCAGAAACGACATCTTTTTTGCCCATTCCGTATTTTTCTAATAGCTCCTCCGGTTTTCCACTTTCACCAAAGCTGTCATTAACGGCTACATATTCTTGAGGTACTGGCTTATTCAAGGCCAAAAGTTGTGCCACGCTATCACCAAGCCCTCCATTTCTTTGATGTTCTTCAGCAGTTACTACACATCCTGTGCGGCTTATGGAGTTCAATATTATTTCAGTGTCTAAAGGTTTAATGGTGTGGATATTGATCAGATCAACAGAAATGCCTCGCTCGGACAAGATTCTGGCAGCTTCAATAGCCTTCCAAACCAAATGGCCGGTTGCGATTATGCTTACATCGGTACCCTCTTGTAACTGAATTCCTTTCCCTATTACAAATGGCATTCCCTCTGTGAATATTGGCCAGCTTGGTCTTCCGAATCGCAGATACACAGGTCCATGATGCTCTGCAATGGCAATGGTAGCAAGACGTGTTTGCTCGTAATCGCATGGATTGATGACAGTCATACCGGGCAACATTTTCATCATTCCAACATCTTCTAGTATTTGATGTGTTGCGCCGTCTTCGCCTAGCGTAACGCCAGCATGGGAAGCACAAATCTTGACATTTTTGTCAGAATAGGCGATCGATTGTCTGATTTGATCATAAACTCTACCTGTCGAAAAATTTGCAAAGGTACCAGTGTACGGAATTTTTCCTGCTGTAGCCAAGCCAGCGGCAAGCCCCATCATATTGGCTTCAGCAATGCCAACCTGAAAGAATCGTTCAGGAAATTCCTTCTTAAAATCTCCCATTTTGAGGGAGCCCAAAAGGTCAGCGCATAAGGCTACAACTGAGTTGTTTGATTTGCCAACAGCCAAAAGGCCATCACCAAAACCATCTCTTGTTGCTTTTTTTCCAGTTTCTTTTATGTCGTTTAGTGTCATAGTCGATTATAATTTTGGAGCTGGATAATCACCGAGACTTTCGGGCAATTGGGCCAATGCTTTTTCCAACTGTTCTGCATTTGGGGCTATTCCATGCCATTCGTGTGATCCCATCATGAAATCAACTCCGAAGCCCATTTGAGTATGCATGAGTATGACTATTGGTTTTCCGTTCCCAGTCCGTGATTTTGCATCTGATACTGCCTCGACTATGGATTTCATGTCATTGCCTTGAGCTTCCATTACATCCCAGCCGAAGCTGATCCACTTTCCTTTGAGGTCACCCAATGAGAGCACTTTGTCATTTGGTCCATCTATTTGTTGACCGTTCCAGTCTACGGTAACAATTATGTTGTCAAGTTTATTGAAGGCTGCATACATGGCAGCTTCCCATATTTGTCCTTCTTGCAATTCACCGTCACCAGTGAGAACGTACACCAAACTTGGATCCTTATCCAGTTTTTTTGCTAGAGCCATTCCTGCAGCTACTGATATCCCTTGTCCAAGTGAACCAGAGGCTACCCTGATACCAGGCAACCCTTCGTGTGTGGCTGGGTGTCCTTGTAGTCTTGAGTTGATGAACCGGAAACTCGCCAGTTCTTCAATCGGAAAATATCCGCTCCTCGCCAAAACGCTGTAAAAAACAGGCGATATATGACCGTTTGAAAGGAAGAAAACATCCTCGTTTTTGCCTTCCATCTTAAAAGAAGGATTGTGGTTCATTTGATGAAAGAACAGGGAGGTCATGAAGTCTGCACAACCGAGTGAGCCCCCAGGGTGGCCTGATGAGGCATAAAATACCATTCTGACTATATCACGACGTACTTGGGAAGCTATTTGCTCCAGTTTTTGAAGCTCAGCAGATGACTGCATATTGTGGTTTTCTCAGTTAAAAATCAAGATACAAAGGTAGTTAACCGTTTGATATTCCTTGAAGTTTTTAAAATAAAAAGGCAACCTGCTTTGCACAGATTGCCTTTTGTAAATAGATTTGTATCAGACTAGTTTACACTATCAGATAATTCTTTACCAGGCTTAAATCTAACAACAGATTTAGCTGCGATTTTGATTTCTTTTCCAGTTGATGGGTTACGACCGGTACGAGCTGCACGAGCAGACACTGAAAATGTTCCAAAACCAATAATTGTGATTTTGTCACCACCTTTAAGACCACCAGATATGGCATCAAGTGTAGCATTCAATGCTTTTCCTGCATCAATCTTAGAAATTCCAGAGGTTTCAGCTATTTTGCTGATAAGATCACCTTTGTTCATGTTTGAAGTTTTTTTATTCGTTATAGAATGGTGGCAAAAATAGAAGTCTATTAACGAAATCCAAAGCACATTGCGTTTTTTTATCATATAAATATCAATATTTATCAATATTTAGGCCTTTTGGCGTAAAATGAGGCAATTTATTAGGCTCAGTAACGTTAATTTTACGCCATGAAATCACTACTAAAAGTATTATTGATAATTTTTCCCATCATTTTGATGCCTTCATGCTCCTCTTCGAAGGAAGGATGCGAGATGAATCAACAGGCCAAAGTGGGTAAGAACGGCGAATTGCCGACAAAAAGAGGAAAATCCTCCGTGGTACCAAAAGGTATGAAAAAGAAAATGGGCATCAAATAGCCTATTCTAAAATTGGATCGTTCTTGGTCAGCGCATAAAGTGACATTACCGTTATGCTGATAAAAAGACCAGGCCAAATGACCAACCACCATGCTGTAGGATATTCACGGCTTTGGGCAATCAGATTCCCCCAAGTGGCAACATCGGGAGCCAATCCCAGCCCTAAAAAAGATAATCCTGCTTCAAGAATAATCACGTTTCCAAGACTAAATATTATTCCTGTAAAAATTTGATCTCTTAAATTGGGAATGATATGGCCTAACATGAGACGCATATCACTCAATCCACTCATTTTCGCCGCTTCCAAATACGGCAGATTTGCTGTCCTTCTGGTTTCACCTCTTATTAATCTAGTCATTCCCGGCCACCTTAAAAAGGCGAGAAGAAGCACAAGTGTCAAGATACTGACTTTGGTAAATACCAACAAAGCCAGAAATATCCACAATAGTCCCGGCAACGATTGATGAACTCCTAACAGGTAACGCACCAGATCATCGATAGGCAGCACCAAACGCTTCCATTTCAATTTGGATACAATCCAAGACAATGCAACCATCAAGAGCAGCCAATAATATGAGCCGTATTGAAAATTGAAATATGGACTCGCTACCAAGAAGTAATAGCCGACTATACCCACTGCTAGCAATATCACCAATCCCCATTTGGGGTAATGGAAACGCGAATTGCCATAGAATCCAGACAACAATCCCAAAAATAGAGCAATGATGAGTGATAGAAGGACCGAAGAAATTGCAATAAAAAGAGTGGTTCCACTGCCAGTTATGAAAATTGCTCGCAAATCTCTGCCGTAACCATCGGTTCCCATCCAAAACTGATAAGTCGGGGACTTTAAAGTTTGACCAAGTTGAATTCCAGATTGAAAACGGAAAAGCGGATGGATTACAAACTCAGGAGGCGAAACAATCGTATCTGCTAGGAAATAACTCTTTTTGTTAAGTATTGGTACTTTCCATTTTTGATTGCGGATTTCAATTATTGGAACTTCATTGACCAATATAGGTGAAAACAGACCCATAATTAAAAGGAACCCCAGCCAAAGTTTAGCAAGTTTTTGGAAAACTGATGATATGGAGGCTTGGCTGTTCATTGACTTTGATCTGTGGTACGTGGGTCAAGTTTCTGACTTATGGCGTCAGCTAACAATTGTGAAAGGAGGACAACAATACAATTTACCAAAACTATTCCCAAAATACAATTCCAGTCTTTTGCCAAAACAGACTGATATGCCAAACGACCCAAGCCCGGAATGTTAAAGATCACCTCAATAATAAGTGCCCCGGATAGCAATGCTGGCATGATGCCTCCAAAAAACTGTATTAAGGTATAGGCATTGATTGGTATAGCATGTTGATTGAGGGCTTTATTCAGATTGAGTCCTTTCGAAATGGCAGTTGTGAAATAAGCTGTTGACATACTTTGTAATACCCCCTTCTTAAAATGTGCAGTCAAATAAGCCATCAAGGGATATGTCAAGCAAATAACTGGCAGCACCAAGTGCCATGCTGTGTTGAAAATAATGACCAAAAAGTTGTCGTTGGAATTTTCTATTCCCGTGCCTCCAGGGGGAAATATGGTAAATCCTCCAGTTTTGCTTGGATCAGCTAAAAATCTTATAGCCATTGAAGCGACCCAAAAGGATGGCAATACGTACATCCACAACAAGATAATATCTGCAAACTTAGACTGGGCGTTATATTGTTTGACTGCTATTTTTTTACCCAAAACGATAGCACCAATAAAGCTGAACAACAGACTCAATGTGCCAAGTATAAAAGTCCATTTAAAAGCAGCCCATATTTTTTGCCACACTGCTGAACCATCAACTGAAGAAATGAACCCTTGGCCGCCGAACAATTGTTTGATCCAATTGTGAAACTGGCAATTTTTACCATTCCATTGCAAATGCGGAAAAAATCCAAGAGGTGCCTTCGTTGTCATCAATTCTTGGTAATCAACTGATATGTTTTTGAACTTACTTTGTAGTGAAGACGACATTTTGATAGAGCCAACAGCAGAATTGGGAGGAGCTGACATCATATCAAGGCCTGCAATGAGTATCTGTTTTTTATAGGGTGTGCTATTGGGCAGGATACTTATTTCACGACAAAGATCAAGTATCTTCTTGGTGTATGCCTGTATCTTGGGCCAATCATGGCATTCCCATAAAAGCGCCTCCTGAAAAGTTCTATGAGAAAAGGGAGTAATTCTTTCAAGGGTATCAGGAACGTTGGGATGTCTCAATCCAATGTAGAAGTTTGGGACATCTAATGAATATTTATGATAATAGCTTTTTGTTAATTGAAATTCTTGAAATGGATCTAAAGTTCTGGAGCTCGCCACCTCCGATGAATTCGAAATCAGTAACTCAATTTGACCTTCATTGGTCTTTAGCTTAATAGCAAAGAGTATCATCAGTACACTGATGAACAGTAAGAGAAATTTTGCAAGGTTTTTAATGAGCCAGGAAGGCATATTTTTTGAGGCTTGCGCCCCTTTAATTGAAGTAATTGAGGGCAAATCCAGGTTTGATCGCACTCGCTTTGGCCTCTTTCCACTTTTTATGAATCAAAACTGGTTCTTTTGGTGCATATAGGAAAATTACAGGCTGATCTTCGTACATAATTTTTTGAAATTGCAAGTACAATTCATTCCGAATTTTTACATCTGTGGTCGTTCTAATCTTATCAATCAAAACATCTGCAGCTGGATTGCAATATCCAACTTTATTTCCTCCTCCACCTTGCGATGTATTGCAATGCCAGAGTAAATACGGATCGTCCAAAACAGGATTCAATCTGTTTTTTAATGGGGATATTTGGAATTTACCTAGTTTGATGTCAGCCATTACTGAGGCCATATCGCGGGCATCTAAGGTGATCTCAATTCCTACTTTTTTCGCATTTTCTTGAAGCATTAGGCTTAATTTCTTTCCTATTTCACTGTTAGCGCCTAAGGATATGGTCAACTTTAAAGGTGTTTTTTTGCCATTGATTACATTGTCAAGGATTCCATCGCCATCACTATCTTTCCAACCAGCTGATGCCAAAATCTTGGTCGCAAAGGCTGGATCGAATTGTATTGGCTTTAGATCTTTGTTGTAATAACTTTTGCTCGGGTGAAATGGCCCCACTATCCGCTCGCCTAATCCGTCAAATAGTTCGAGTATTTGGTCCATGTTTAGAAGGTGGGATAGCGCAATTCGAAGCTTCACATCTGCCAATAAAGGATCCTTGTTGTTTAATGCAAAATAGTAATACTGAAGCGTGGTAGGCGTAAAAAAATCATAATTATCAGTGACTGCTTTCTCTTTTTTGAGTTCAGTAAATGATGCGGGGGAAACTCCTCCGAGTGCGTCAATTGAGCCAGTTTTGAGTAGGGCTAAAACAGCAGCTTCATCAGGTACGATCTTAAAAACAAGTTTTGAAGGATATGCGGCCAACATACTTTTATTTTGAGTGCTCTTATCACCCCACCAATTGTCTTTCTTTTTGAGCACAATTTGCTGGGAATTGGTCCAATTTTCTAACTGGTAAGGTCCACAACCGGATACTTTAGCAGGATCTCGGCTGTAAGGATTGCTTTGAAACAATTCTGCAAATTTAATCAAGTTGGTATTACTCATCAGGCCATCTATTTTCTTAATTTCAGTTAGGTCAAACAAAGAAAAATCTTTCATTAAACCTTCTGGGTCATAAATGTATTCAGGATAAACATTGATATTTCCAACCAATAAATCAGCCAAAAAGTAGTCAGACTCAGTAATGACTTGAAATTTTTGAGGGTTCTTTGGATCAACAACAACATCGCGAATGAAACCCAGTGGTGCGCGCCATTTTTCTGCGTTTACATTCGGGTTGAATGCAGCTTTTAAGGTGAACAGATAATCATTTCCGGTTACTAAGCTCCCATCATCCCATTTCACGTTGGGCAACATTTCAAAATCATAGGATTTCATGCCTTTGTACTTCCCTTCTCTGATATTGCTTGCTGTTGGGGTAGATTTTACGAGGACAGGCGTTAGTTCCAGAGTAAATGGATCAATTTCAAGTAAGGGATAAAAAATATATTTGCATACATCATTGGCATAGCCAGTTGATGCCAACATGATGTTGAGTCGATCGGGGTCAGCTTCCAGTATGGTGGTTACTTGAGTATTATTGGTTTTTGTATCAGTTTTACAAGCTGAAAACCAGCAGAATAATGCTAATAGGCCAATTCGGATTAGGGATTTCATTGGGATCAAATATTTTGTATCAGCAAAGATAAAAGCTTGCAAGGGAGTTTGGTATCCATCATCGTTATTCTTGAAGATTATTCATGTAGTAGGAATTTATTGTTTCATGAAATTCCGGACAATTTCTAGCATTTTTTCTGGTGCATCTGCGTGTACCCAATGACCGGCATTGGCAATAGTAATCAGTTTCGCATTTGGGAAAACACTGAGGATATCTTCAAGATCGCTATCAAGAATATATTGACTGTTGCCGCCTTTAACAAACCAACTAACTCCTTCGTAATGGCTTCCAACAATATCCTGCTTGATGTAATCGTAGTTGTTGACTATAGCTTCAAGGTTTATTTTCCAATGATACAGTCCGTCTATGTCGCGATGAAGATTTTTCATCAGAAACTGGACTGTTGTTGGTTCATTTAATTTTTCAGTTAATATATTTTCTGCTTCTTTTCGTGTAGTTAATGTAGTCAAGGGGACTGCTTGAAGGGCTTCAAAAACATGAAGGTGGCCTGAAGGATACAGTTTGGGGGCGATGTCAACGACCATCAACCTTTCTACCAGTAGGGGATGTTCCAATGCCAGTGTCATGGCAACTTTTCCACCCATACTATGGCCCATTACTGCAGCTGAATGGATCCAATTGTCAACCATCCATTCTGCTACATCCTCTGCCATTTCGTCCATGCGCATGCTCGTGTCATGTGGAGAGCGACCATGGTTGCGTAAGTCCAGTAGGCAAACCGTGTATTCTGAGGAGAGTTGGTTGGCAAGGGTTTGCCAGTTATCCAAGGTGCCCAATAAGCCATGAAGGATGATAATTGGAGGGCCTTGCCCTAAGATTTTAGAAAATAGTTTCATAATTTACTCAAACATAATAATCATTCCTTGGTTTCTGTTAGCAAAGGGTTTATTATTGTAACCTCATTTTTCATTTTATGTCCTTTAAACTCACTTCTAATTACAAGCCAACGGGCGACCAACCTACTGCGATTAAGCAATTGATCCATGGGTTACAAGACGGAGATCGCAATCAGGTCTTATTGGGTGTAACTGGTTCCGGTAAAACTTTTACAGTTGCCAACGTGATTGCTAAAATGGATAGACCTACGCTTGTATTAACGCACAATAAGACTCTTACTGCACAACTGTATGCAGAATTTAGAGAGTTTTTTCCGGATAATGCTGTAGAGTATTTTGTTTCCTACTATGATTATTACCAACCTGAGGCATACATCACTACCTCAGATACCTATATCGAAAAGGACCTTCAAATTAATCAGGAAATCGACAAATTAAGGCTCAGAGCAACATCCTCTTTGCTTTCAGGCAGACGGGATGTTATCATTGTGGCTTCTGTTTCTTGTATCTATGGTATGGGCAATCCGGAGGATTATAAGAATAGCATCATTCGGATTCAAGAAGGTCAAACCGTGTCGCGAAAGTCTTTTTTATATTCCTTGGTACAATCACTTTATTCAAGGACTGAGGATATTCAACAAAGAGCTACCTTCCGAGTCCGAGGTGACACAGTAGAAATTAACTTGCCTTATGCTGATTATGGCTATCAGATCATCTTTTTTGGTGAAATTATTGAAGAAATTCACCACTTTGACCCTAATACCGGACGCCGAAATGATCGGGTAAGTTTTGGGGCTATATTTCCTGCCAATCTATACATCGCACCTCGTGATAAAATTCACCAGATCATTAAAGCTATAGAAGATGAATTGTATCATCAGGAGATTTATTTTGAAAGAGAAAACCAACATATTGAGGCGCAAAGAATAAAAGAAAGGACTGCCTTAGATTTGGAGATGCTCAAGGAACTTGGGTATTGTAGTGGTGTAGAAAATTATAGCAGATACTTTGACGGCCGAAAACCAGGCACAAGACCATTTTGTTTACTGGATTATTTTCCTGATGATTTCTTGATGTTCATTGACGAAAGCCACGTTACTATACCTCAAATTCGTGGCATGTGGGGTGGAGATAGGGCAAGGAAAAACAATCTGATCACTTATGGATTCAGATTGCCTTCTGCCATGGACAACCGACCATTAAATTTTGAAGAGTTCGAGAGTTTGACAAACCAAGTTGTCTATGTCAGCGCTACGCCTGGCGATTATGAATTGGGATTGACTGAGGGCGAGATTGTTGAACAGATTATAAGACCTACTGGATTGTTGGATCCTCCCATTGAAGTAAGACCAAGTCTAAATCAAATAGATGACCTTTTAGATGAAATTTCCAATAGGGTTAAGGTAGACGAACGCGTACTTGTTACTACACTTACAAAAAGAATGGCAGAGGAGTTGAGTCGCTACATGCAGCGCATCAATATTAAAGTCAAATACATCCACTCCGAAGTGGAAACAATGGAAAGAGTGGAGATTCTGAGAGATCTTCGTTTGGGTGAAATAGATGTATTGATTGGAGTAAATCTTTTGAGGGAAGGGCTGGATCTGCCGGAAGTGTCACTTGTCGCAATTTTGGATGCTGACAAGGAAGGCTTTCTGCGAAATGATCGTTCATTGACACAAACCGCTGGAAGAGCTGCAAGAAATGTAAACGGTTTGGTCATTTTTTATGCTGATAGGGTGACTGTTTCTATGCAGAAAACCATCGATGAAACCCTTCGTAGGCGAATAATCCAGATCAAGTATAATGAAGATAACGGTATTACTCCGCGCACGGTTATGAAGACGAAGGATGAAATACGGGCACAAAAGTCTATCTTAGATATCAGAGCAACTGCTCCACCAAAAACCTACGTCGAATCTACTGAAATCAATGTAGCGGCGGATCCTTTGATTCAGTATCTACCAAAAGAGCAATTGGAAAAATTGATTACGGAGACGGAAAGAAAGATGAAGGCAGCAGCAAAAGACCTTGATTTTATTACGGCAGCTCAACTGCGCGATGAAATGTTTGGCTTGAAAAAACTACTTGGAGAGCGGTAAACCTCGTGATTGTTTGCGGTGCAATTACAAACTTCGATAAAGTTCTAAGTATTGCTTTGCGGCTTCATGCCATGAAAACCTATCAGCATATCGCACTAATTTTTCATGAAAAAGTGGATCCAAACGAACTGCTTCCAAGCCTAAAAGAATAGTTTCTGCCATTTGATCAGCTTCAAAATTGTCCCAATAAAAAGCAAGTTCACCTCCAATTTCAGGTAAACTGGTCATTTTAGAACAGAAAACAGGCTTTCCCATGCTCATAGCTTCTACAACCGGCAATCCAAAACCTTCACTAATGGAAGGGAATACCAATGCTGTACAGTGGGAATACAAACTCAGTTTTTCTGCTTCACTTATTTCCCCGGCAAAGTGCACGCGGTTTTCCAGTTGATACTTTTGTGTTTCGGTATCTATTAATTTTTTATAATCTCGGTGCTGTGGTCCGGCTATGACTAAGTGAAAATCTTCAAGATAACGCATCATTTCAATCAGTACAAGCAAGTTTTTTCTTGGAGCAACTACGCCTAAGGCCAATAGATATTTGGTGTTAGGATATTTATTGGTACTTGTATAGTTAAGCTTTGTATTCAATCCATTTCCATTGTAGATTACTGATATTTTATCCGATTGTATTTGATAATTGTCCAATAATTGCTTTCGGGTAAAGTTTGATATTGCTACGACGTGCGCTGCTCTTTCAATTTTACTTTTGAGGGCTTTGTATCTTTTATTCCTTTTTCCCTTATGAGCATTTTGCAAAAAATCTAAATCATGCACAGTGAGCAAGAATTTCTCTGTTTTGCCGGGAGGATAAGGAGAGTCTTGATGCAATGCATGCCACACATCGAATTTATTGTGGTTATTTGTCATAAATTTATGCCAAGGCCGCTGAATGATGCAATTGATGTCATTCCCAAAAATCTGATAATTATGCTTGGGCAAGTAATAATTTAACTCAAGATCGCTATGCGGTATCTGATTGAAGCACTTACCTAAATGAAAGCAGAATTGACCCAAACCGGATTGCAAATTGGAAGTTTTTTCCATTTCAAGAAAAACAGATTTTATTGCTTTTCTTTCCACAGTCTTAGCAGTTTGGAGTATTTGAGATAATTATAGTACGCCGAAATCCTACAAATTGTATAGCCGTATTTGCCATCTAAAAAGCCCAATTTTATGAAATAGCTGCTAATGAATTTGAATATGGTCTTCAAATAAACAAGGGCTAAATTGGTTTTTTTCCCATCTTGAAAGAGGGCCTTTGCTGCAATGGTGCTGAACTTCAAAGTTTGTTCTCTGTGCTCAGCCACGGTGTAATAACTGTAATGCAAAAGATTTCCGGCTAATTTTCCAATTGGTGTATTTGGCTTATCCAACTCAAACTTATCGTGGGGATTTGTGCCTACCCATTTGCCCTTAGTACTATTGAAGAGTCTTATTTTTTTATCAGGATACCATCCACAATATTTCACCCAATGCCCACAGTAATTGGTTAGGCGGTTAAGGGAATAAGCATCAAAGTTAAAGTTCGTTTTGCTTTGTTGGATAGATTTTTTCAATGTTTCATCCAAAGCTTCATCTGCATCCAAGGATAATACGACCTGATTGCTTGCAAGGGACAATGCATAATTTTTTTGTTCGATATGCCCTTTGAATGCATTTTGAAAAACCTTGGCGTTGAAGGACTTACATATTGCTGTGGTCTTGTCAGTACTGAATGAATCTACAACGATGATTTCATCCACAACATCTTTCAGAGATGCCAAACACCGAGCAATATTCTTTTCTTCGTTGTAAGTTATTATGACAGCAGAAACCTGTACCATTTTCATGAAATTGAAAAACAGCTGTAGGTTGTGCTCATCATTTTATGCCATTGCAGTCTCCGGTCTTCCCAATGCCTTCATCATTCTTGAATGCGATCCAATAGCCGCCCATAAAGTTTTGAACTCATTGTAAGGAAGTCCGAATTCACGAGCTGTTTTCTTGACTATTGGCGCTAATTTAGGGTAGTGAATATGGCAGATAGCTGGAAATAAATGATGCTCTATTTGGAAGTTCAAACCACCAAAAAGGAAGTTTGCCCACCAGCTTCTAGTCGCAAAATTAACTGTTGTCATAAGCTGATGCTCTGCCCAAGAATGCTCAACTTTTCCAACTTCATCCGGAGTAGGAAATGATGCACCTTCAACTATGTGAGCCATTTGGAAAACTATTGCCAAAGTCAGACCCTCTACAGCATGAAGAACAACAAAGCCAATAATGGGAATGTACCAAGCCCAGTTCAAAACCAACATTGGCAGTATCAAAAACACAAAATAATACAAAATCTTAAATGCGAATAAACGGAAATATTCCCTTTTAGGGTGGTCAGGACTTTTCATGCCGCCCCACTCTTTTCTAAAGAAATTTACATAGTCGTTTTTAAATACCCAAGTAATAGAAGTAAATGGATACATGAACCACATGATAATGTGCTGGTATCTGTGAATTGGTTTCAAAGGCTCTTCCAGACTGAACCTCATCAACGGAACATCCTCAATATCTGAATCATGATCAGGGATGTTGGTATAAGTATGGTGAACCACGTTGTGTTTTATTTTCCAAACATAATCGCTGGTACCCAAAAGATTAAAAGTTGCTCCAAGCAAGCCATTTATTGTTTTGTTGGAAGTATATGATCCATGAACAGCATCGTGTGAAATGTTGAAGCCTATCATAGCTGCACAAAAACCATTGAGTCCATATAAACTAAGCACAGCCCACAAAGGCAATGCACTCCAGTATATAAGCAAATAACTTGCAACGAAAAGAGCTCCGACTATAATTGATTTAAAAACCATTGAAGGATTGGCATGTTTCGAAATGCCGTGGTTTTTGAAATACTCTTCAATCCTATGACTTAAAACATTGTAAAAATCTTCCTTAGATCGCTTGATATTGAATTGAATTCTAGGTAGCTGTGACATTAATTTAATTTTGGTGGCTCAAAGGTAAATCAAATAACAATCAAAAGGTTCAAGCACTCCTTAACTTTAGGTTAATTGATCTAGGTTTTGTGGAAAATATTATACAGACGTTTACGGGGGGGATAATATATGTGCCCTAAGGTGTGTTTTATTAAAGAAATTCGGATTGATCTGTTTCATGAAAGGAATATAAATTGTACCAAGCAAATATTTTTTTTGAATTATACAATTTTAGCAAGTTAAGAGAATCCTGAGGTTCAATATTCTTGCACGATAAATTGAGCCATGATGATTTAAATTAGCAGCACGAATAGATAATATGCCTCAATTTCAATCAAGCCTGAATATGGATTACCTTTGTGGAATGAAGCGGTTGATTGGAATTTTTGCAATGATTTTTAGTTCCTTGTTATACAGTCAAGACTCCATCAAACTAAAATTTTTAGAGCCATCTCCAAGTTTTAATGACAAAAGATTTTGGACAGTTTCGGGGATAGGAACTGGAATTTTTGCAGGAACTATTGTGGGCTTGAACGAAATATGGTATGCCCAATACCCTCGTTCTTCCTTTCAGTTATTCAATGATTGGGGTGAATGGAAGGGCATGGACAAATTGGGACATACAATGACCGCTTATGGTGAAGCAAGATATCTCTATGGAGGTGCCCGATGGTGTGGATTATCAGATAGGAGAGCGACATGGACCGCTGTTGGAGTTGCAAGCGGCCTTCAACTGTCATTGGAAATGCTCGATGCATATTCTTCTAAATGGGGTTTCTCTCTTCCCGATGTAGCTTTTAATACTTTGGGAGTCAGCGTTTTTCTAGCCCAACAACTTTATTGGCAGGAGCAGCGAATCCTGTTGAAGTGGGGAAATTTTCCAGTTAATTACCCCGCCGATATATTTGTCACTTCTACTGATGGTTCACAACAATCTTCAGTTCGTGATAGAGCACGCAATTTATATGGAAGCAATTATGTGGTTGGCTATTTTAAAGATTACAATGCCGCCAGCTCTTGGGTATCTTTGAATCTAAAGTCATTTATGCCTGATTCAAAATTTCCTCCTTGGTTGAATGTTGCAGTGGGTTATGGTGCTCAAAATATGTTAGGTGGATACCGAAATGAATGGACAAATGATAACGGACAAGTTTTTAATATTCCCGCAGGAGTTTATCCACGATATCAACAATATTTTCTGAGTTTAGATATAGATATGACAAGATTACGGGTGCGCAATCGGTATTTGAGGACCTTGCTTTATGTTTTAAATTCTGTAAAAGTTCCCCTGCCGGGCATAGAGTACAACAGCTTAGGTCAATGGAAATTCCACCCTTTTATGTTTTAGTGGATTAATTTGCCGCTTGCCAGAATGGTTCCATTTTCTGAAATTACACTGTAAAAAATGGATTGTCGGCTCAAAAAACCAGGATTGTATTTTGCGACCCAATGGTTTCCTTGTTGACTGAAACGAGCCTTCCGAATTATTTTGCCCATTGCTGAATAGAACACACATTCTCTGGCTTTGGAGTTGAGCTGTATGCTTATTTCATCACTTTCATGAAATACAAAACACTGAATTTTGTGACCGTTGTCATCAGTTGTTGAGGTGATTGGCTGATTTAAACTTAGCTTAAAAAGCCGGCCGGGATTACCGGTCAAAATACTCGATTCATCAGTCAAATAAATGGTACTGCTGTCTTGAAATGCAACGGCTTCCTTTTGGGAAAAATCGGAATATTGAAACACAATTGGCTCAACGTCGAAAAAATCATTTGATGTGAAATTTTTGAACAGCCACATGCGTGCGTAACCAATCAAAATTAAAGCATTTTTTTGCGGGGAAAGTGCTGCCCCAGTTACCGAGCCCAGAAAAAGGCTACCCAATCCGGTATTAAAACTGGATTTGTATTTTGCAATGTGAGTGCCCTTTTTGTTGGAAAGTACATACATCCTGCATTCACTTTTGTAAGGTGAAGTTCTGTCCTTGGTAAAAAGGTATAGGGAATCACCTAAGCTCACAAATGCCTCACAATCGAAATGCAAAAAGGAAGATGGCGGAGGAAAAGACAATTGATCTTCATAGGTGAATGAGATGGTATCAATTTTAAGTGAATTGGGCTTATCTAAGTTACCAAATATTTTGAAAATTCTGAGGTTTTGTCGAAGGTTATCATTATTACCGAAATCTCCTAAATACAAGTTGCCATTGTCATCTTTAGTGAGCTCTTCCCAGTCATCAACTTTTATTCTTTCTGAAAGATCATATGCCTGCAGCAATTCACCGAGTGTGTCCAACCAGTAAAGCTTTGCCTTGTTGCCACTGTCATTATGGGTCAACAAACTGTCTGAGCCCCAAAATATTAGACCACTTGACTCGGAAATGGAGTTAGGAAGAGACAGGACGACTTCAGGACTTACAATAATTTGTGCCTGACCAACTTTAATGCAAGCCGTAAACAAATAAAGAAGTAAAATCCATTTTTTCATGCCAATTCCGCGGTTGATGCTATTTCAGGTCCGTTCAATATACCCGTGATGCGGACAAGTGACATACTATTAGAGGTCAAGCCATTAGCAGGTATGATAACTTTGATGTAATTTGGAGTGAATCCGGTCAAAAGTGTTTTGTTCTTATGATTTTCTAGTAAAACCTCTTGGATATCTCCTTGGTGTTTTAAATAGTGTTGTCTTTTCTTTTTTTCAGACAACAAACGCAATACTTCATTCCTCCTTTTTCTTTCTTGCACTGGAACTATCCCTGACATTTCAACAGCTGCTGTATCATCGCGTTCAGAGTAAGTAAAGACATGTAAGTATGAAATTTCCAATTGATCGATAAAATCTACAGTCTCTTGAAATTCTTTTTGGGTCTCTCCTGGAAAGCCCACAATTACATCCACTCCTATGCAGGCATGAGGGATATGTTTTCTGATGGCATCAATTCTGCTTTGGTATAGCGCGGTGTTGTATCTACGGCGCATTAATTTCAATATCGAATCACTTCCAGATTGCAATGGGATATGAAAATGTGGCATGAAATGATTGGAACCACCAACAAATTCTATGATCTCTTCGGTAAGTAAATTGGGCTCAATTGAGGAAATACGAAAACGAACTTCTCCAAGTAACTGATCCAACTCGCTTATCAAATCAATGAACAATGCTTCTTTTTTGGGCAATGAGCCTTCAATTACCTCAGTTCCATTGCCAAAGTCACCCAAATTAACACCTGTCAGTACAATTTCTTTGACTCCCATCTCAATTATGGAACGCGCATTATTCAATACACTTTCAACAGTATCACTTCTACTCTTTCCCCTTGCTTTAGGAATGGTGCAGAAAGAACATTTATAGTCACATCCATCTTGAACTTTCAAGAAACTGCGGGTTCTGTCTCCAAAGGAATAACTAGATTCAAAAGTATTGACTTCTTTGATTTCGCCTGAGGATATGAGTCCTTTTGCGCCGCTGTTCTGTATAAGGTCAATGTAGTCCAGCATTCTGAATTTTTCAGCAGCTCCGAGTACCAGATTCACGCCTGGTATTTCTGCAATTTCAGCTGGCTTTAATTGAGCATAACAACCGGTCACGATCACTTTTGCTTCAGGATTTTGGCGTAGCGCTTGTCTTACTATTTGCCTGCATTGGCGATCGGCGCCTTCCGTAACAGAGCAAGTATTGACCACGTAAATGTCAGCAATATCAGCAAATGAAGCAACGGCATAGCCATTTTGACTGAACAAACGGGATAATCCAGAAGTCTCGCTGTAATTGAGTTTACAGCCTAAAGTATGAAATGCTACAGTGCCAGGAGTTGCCATAAAGTAGGTACAAAGGTACAGAAAATGCTGAACCAACGCAATTCTACTTTTTATGATATGAGATAGCCTACTATCATTGAAAACGTACCAACAGAGATAGGCATGTTTGTCCTTCAGTAGAGAAAAAGAAAGGCCACCCATATTTGGCAGCCTTCCTGGATTTCTTTTAATTCAATTTATGATTCTTTGCTAGTACGGGTAAGAAATTGTTTTTCGAATGAAAGCAAGATTGCAAATGATCATAGCGTGTGGGATAAAAGATGAATTACCTATTATTATTGAACCTTGATTGTCGTTCCATAATTTGGAATCTTCAAATCTAAAATTTCCAAACTATTGTTTTGACTTTAGGACAGATGCAGCTTTAATCGTGAGTATGCTGAAATCCCTTGCCTTTATTAACGTCCTTGTGTGTATGAAGAGCGTATTTCAATTTTTCTTTCATGTCATCAATCACATCCTCTTTGTATCTCGGATCAGATTGAATTCTTTTCCAAAAAAGCAGGAATTGACAGATCAACTCCTGTATTTCTAGTCAAGCCAGCGGCAAGACTAAAAGCTTTCTCAATGTCTGAATCGGCAACTTCATAATACACGATATTACCTTCACTTGGAACTACAAATTGCAAATCCTGACCCTCTGTTTCCTTGTCATCGACTTTTGAGGTTATTTCTTCACCATTTTGAATTCGATTTTTGACCTCAAAGGCTATGGGGCTTAAATCATTTTGTTGAGCATGAACCGATGGAGAGACTCCAATAACAAAGAGACAGAAAAGTAGTGTTTTTTTTCATTTTTCGAAGTTTTAAAACTGTAAATTGTCAGGTAAATTTAGGCCTATCGGAATTTGAATTAACTAAGAGGATGGATTGGAATAAAATAACCAATTCAAGATTTTATTTTTCAGTATATCAAATAATATTACGTGACAGTATTAACCAATAGTTTTTTTACTGTTGGATACTTTCTAGTTCATATTTTTTTTGGGTGCAAGGATAGAATTTTCCTCTTAGGAAATTTAAGAAATTGACTGCAGGACGTAAAATTCAATTACCTACGTAGCTGAATTAAAGCTTCTGAGAAACAAATAATTTATAACTAGTGACATATAATTATACATTTCTCTAACATCCTAAGTCAAAGTAATACGAAGCAATAGGATTATCGTAGTAGTTTTGCGTTTAGCTAATTTTTATTTAGATGGCAAAGCAAAAACAAAGCTCACATAAAAACAATCCAACAACTATAGGAAACAATAATGCTGGACTGAAGTCAATTCAATGGTACAAATGGGCAGTATTGGCATTACCTTTTTTGCTCTATTCCAACACCTTATTTTATGATTTTGCTCAAGACGATTCCATTGTTATTACGGACAATATGTTTACCAAGGACGGATTGGCAGGATTGAAAGGAATATGGGGCAAGGATACTTTTTTTGGATTTTTTAAGGAAGAAGGAAAAGCGGGCTTGGTGTCTGGAGGTCGTTATCGTCCATTGAGTTTGACAGTATTTGCGCTGATATATGACCTGTCAGGCGGAAAGCCATTTTTGTTCCACTTAGTCGGTGTTTTGTTTTATTGTTTGTTGTGTTTTGTTGTTTTTCGGCTTATCCAAGAATTGCTTAGGCACAGATTCAAGTCAGAGGTAGTTGATTTGATTGCTTTGCTTGGAACATTATTTTATGCCGCGCATCCCATTCACACTGAAGCCGTTGCCAATATAAAGGGATTGGACGAAACATTGAGTATGCTTTTGGCATGTTTAAGTCTGTTTTTTGCCCTTCGTTTTTCTAATTCTGGTGACAATAAAAACTTGCTGTGGATTTTTCTTTCTTTTTTAGGAGGAATGTTGTCCAAGGAGAATGCCATAACTTTCTTGGCAGTTATTCCTTTGGCCATATATTATTTTACGAATCAAGGATGGAATGGTGTTGTTAAACCACTTGCAGCTGCCTTTTCAGCGGTTGTTGTGTTTTTGTTGATTCGTGGCGCAGTTATAGGTTGGCAATTTGGAGACGCTCCAAAAGAATTGATGAACAATCCCTTTTTGAAGTGGACTGGAACCCAATATATTCCCTTCAACGCTGCAGAAAAATTGGCAACTGTATTTTACACTTTGTGGGTTTACGTGAAATTGTTGATTTTGCCTTATCCATTGACCCATGACTACTATCCCAGACATATTGAAATAATGAATTTCGGCAGTATTGGAAGTATTTTGGGCCTATTGATTTATGGCTTTATGGCCTTCTGGTTTGTAACACGAGTTGCTAAAAAGGAGCTTTCTGGCTTTCTGGCAGGCTTCTATCTCATTACTATAAGTATTGTGTCCAATATTTTATTCCCTATTGGAACTAATATGTCGGAGCGATTTATTTTCATGCCATCATTTGCATTTTGTTTGTTGTTGGCAATAGTAATTGTCCAGTTCATGAAAAACAGTAGAAATTCCTCATTGGCCATCGGTTGCGGAATAGTGGCTATTTATGGGATAATGACTATTTCACGCAATGGAGTTTGGAAGGATAATTTAACCCTTTTTACAACAGACGTAAAGACCTCTGTCAATAGTGCAAAACTTCAAAACAGTGTAGGTGGAGAATTGCTTACTACCGCAACCAAAACTCAGGATAGCCTCGAAAGAAGACGGTTAGCCGATGAGGCAATTCCTCATTTGGAAAAAGCTATAAGCATTCACCCGACTTACCATATTCCGTATTTATTAAAGGGAAATGCTCAATTTCTGCTTGGGAATTTTGATGAAGCAATTAAGAATTATGACAATTGCCTAAATTTGAATCCTGGATATAGTGATGCAATCCGAAACAGGACATTGGCGTATCGTGAAGCCGGGAAATATTTCGGAGAGAAAAAGGGAGATCTGGGCAAAGCAATTTTCTTTTTGGAGAAAGCACAAGCAGAAAACCCAAAAGACTATGAAACCAACCGTTTGTTAGGCGTTGCTAATGGCATCAGTGGAAATAAAGAGCGAGCGATCCAATTTTTTCTTCAAGCGGCAGATATAAATCCGAGTGCTGAAGCGTTAAAGAACGTGAGTATTGCCTATGCTAATGGAGGAAACAAGGAAAAGGCTGAAGAATTTGCTCAAAAATCAAATCAAGCACCAGCTTTGCAATCTGGTCAAAAATAATTTATTGAATGTTGTTAAAAAAAATATTTCTAGTTGTTTCGCTTTTGGTTTTTGGCCTGAACACTGGGCAAAAGGCAGCAATACGTGTTGTACTTCCCATCGATACCAATCAACAATCCATAACCGAATGGGTCGACTCAATGATGAAATCAATGAGCCTTGATGAGAAAATAGCTCAGCTGATAGTAGTGAGAGGGCACAGCAACAAGGACGCTAAATACGAGGCAGATGTTGCTAATTTGGTTTCAAAATATCAGGTAGGTGGTATCTGTTTTTTTCAAGGTACCCCAGCAAAACAGGCTTTGCTGACAAATTATTATCAATCATTGTCAAAAGTCCCAATGATGGTAAGCATGGATGCAGAATGGGGGCTTGGAATGCGGCTTACTGATTCGGTCATTTCTTTTCCACGACAGATGACTTTAGGTGCCATTGAGGATGAAAAGCTGATTGAAGAAATGGGACGTGAAATAGCAAGGCAGCTAAGAAGGATAGGTGTCCATGTTAATTTTGCACCTGTAGCTGATATCAACAACAACCCTGCTAATCCAGTTATCAATAGCCGTTCATTTGGGGACAATAGAGAGAATGTTGCAGTTAAGGCACTTGCGTATGCCAAGGGCCTTCAAAGTGGAAATGTGATTGCCTGCGCCAAGCATTTTCCAGGGCATGGTGACACGCAGGTAGATTCTCATGAGGAGCTTCCAAGGCTAGGATTTAGCCGGAGAAGGCTGGATACCTTGGAATTATTTCCATTTGCTACCTTGGCCAACCAAGGCGTGCAAAGTATTATGACAGGTCATCTTCAAGTTCCTGCTTTGGACCCAAGGCCTAACATGCCAGCCAGTTTGTCTTCGCTTATTATTCAGGATCTGCTTGTAGATAAAATGGGATTCAAAGGCTTGGTATTCACTGATGGACTTGAAATGAAAGGAGTTACCAAATATTTTAAACCGGGAGAATTAGAGGCACAAGCCCTGCAAGCTGGAAACGATATTTTATTACTTCCTCGCAATGTTCCAGCAGCAATAGATGGGATCAAAAACTATTTGGCATCTGGTAAACTGGTCCAGTCTGAGATAGACCGTAAAGTGAGAAAGGTCTTAGAAAGTAAATACAAACTTGGCCTGTCCAATTATCGTGCAGTTGAGTTATTCAATCTTACGGAGGATTTAAATACACCGGGCGCAATAGCTCTGAATCGCACATTATCCGAAAAAGCAATCACTTTAATAAAAGATAGCAAAAGCCAAATTCCAATAAAGGATTTAGATAAATTCAGATGTGTCTCAGTTGCACTGGGAAGACCCAAAATTACGATCTTTCAGGAACATTTGAGAGATTATACAGAATTAAAGACCTTAAATTATGAAGGTAAAATAAGTGATCAGGAGCGGTATAATTGTTTGGTACAGTGCAAATCTGCAGATTTACTTATCTTGAGTTTGCATGGCTTAAACAATAAAGCGGACGAATTTTATGGACTTTCGGATGATGAGGTAAAATTGTATCAAGCCTTGGTGAAACAAAACGAAAAGACCGTCTTGGTTAATTTTGGCACGCCTTATTTGATGGGTTCATTGTTGAATCCCGGAACAATTATTCAATGTTATGAAGAAGGAAGAAATTTTCAAGAGCTAGCAGCACAACTGATTTTTGGATCCAGTCAATGTTTTGGTAAACTTCCAGTTTCCGTAAACAAAAACTTGCGATTTGGGATGGGTATGTCAACAGCTAAACCTACAAGACTTGGATGGGATCTGCCGGAAAGAGTCGGATTGAGCTCTATCAAACTAAAACAAATAGACATGTTGGCAATGGAAGCCATCTCAACAAGAGCTACTCCCGGTTGTCAAATACTTGTTGCCAAAGATGGTCAAATAATCTATGATAAATCATTTGGTAACTTTACCTATCAGAACAATCAACCAGTAAATCAGCAAAGTATATACGACCTCGCATCTTTAACTAAAATTGCGGCCACGACCATTTCTGTAATGAAATTGCAGGAAATGGGTAAAATGGATATCGATGAACCCTTGGGTAAATATTTGGAAGAAACCCAGTGTACCAACAAAGAAGAAATACCCTTGCGTCAAATCATGATTCATAGAGCAGGATTGAGAAGTTGGATACCCTTTTATGAAAAGACCTTAGTGAGAGAAAACAGCAGATTAAAACCCTCCCCTGATTTTTATACTTATCGAAGGGACAAAAAGCATCAAATTAAAGTGATTGACAGCTTATATCTTTTATCTAATTATAGAGAAGCAATATGGGACGAAATCGTCAATAGTGATTTGCCAAATTTGGGGGAGTACAAATATTCTGATTTAGGCTTTTATATGTTGGCCGAGATTATAAAGAGAAGGACAGGCAGCTCAATAGATGTTTTTGCAGAAAAGCAATTTTATAAGCCATTGCTCATGAACAAGACTTGCTACAGACCACTTTTATATTTCAAGAAAAATAATATTGTCCCTTCCGAAGTTGATAAATACTTCAGAATGAGAACAGTTCAAGGCTATGTACATGATATGGGGGCAGCGATGTTGGGAGGCATAAGTGGGCATGCTGGCTTATTCAGCACGTCAAGAGATCTTGCTATATTGATGCAAATGCTGCTGAATAAAGGTACCTATGGAGGAAGAACATTTTTAAAACCAGAAACTGTCAGATTGTTCACATCAAGATGCAATGGATGTGGAAGAAGAGGAATTGGTTTTGATATGGGAATGACGGATAAAAACACAGTATCAAATATGTCGAGACTGGCTGGGGATAAAACCTATGGTCACACCGGCTTTACAGGCACTTGTACATGGGTGGATCCAGATAAAAACTTGGTTTACATTTTTCTGAGCAATCGCACTTTTCCTACTATGGATAACAGAAAATTGAACAAAGGCGATTATCGCGAAAGAATACATACGGCAATTTATGAATCCATGCTATAAGGGATTATGAATATTCCAATTAACATTGCCCGAAAGTACTTTTTATCACGCAGGACACCTAATGCGATTCACGTGATTTCTGGTATTTCAGTTATAGGAATTGCTATAGGAACTGCTGCTCTGATTTTGGTGCTTTCAGTGTTCAATGGCTTCGAAAGTTTGATATCAGGAATGATGAGCCATTTCAATTCTGACATAAAAATTGGCTTGATTGAGGGTAAAACCTTTCAGATTGATTCAGCCAAACTGGGCCAAATTAAACAACTTCCGGGGGTTTCTTCAATTTCATGCGTATTGGAAGAAAAGGCACTCTTCGAATATGAAGGAAGTCAGGATTTTGGGACACTAAAAGGAGTTGACAATAATTATTTAAAAGTAAGTGATATAGAATCAGCAGTATCAGATGGTGTCTTCAAGCTGCAAATGAAAGATATCGACATGGGAGTTGTTGGCGCTGGATTGGGCAATAAAATGGGAATAGATCCTGAAAGGTCCTTGAATCCCATAACCATATATGCAGTTGATCAGAATAAAGCTGGGGGAACCGAACAACCATTTAAAAGATTATTTCTGTATCCATCAGGACTTTTTTCAATTCAACAAGATATTGATTACGAATATGTCCTTGCCTCGTTACCCTTTGTACAAGATATTCTCAATGCGCCCAATATGATATCGGGATTTGAAGTCAAATTATCTTCCTATGAAAAGGACCAGGATCAGTTGGTGACCAAAATAGAAAACATTGTAGGAAAGCAATTTTATGTCAAAAATAGATACCAGCAAGAAGAGTCTTTTATGAGACTTATGAATATGGAAAAATGGGTCAGCTTTGCAATCCTTAGTCTTACCTTGCTTTTGGTAGTCTTCAATATGATGGGCGCCTTGTGGATGATTGTCTTAGAAAAAAGACCCGATATTTCCATTTTGCGTACTATTGGTTTGTCAAAAAATGCTGTAAAAAGCACCTTTCTTTGGCTGGGGAGTTTTTATGTTTTTAGTGGATTCTTTATTGGCCTTTTTATGGCAGTTTTGTTTTATATACTGCAATTAAAATATGGCTTGATAGGTGTCCCTGATGGATTTGCAGTTGATTCTTATCCGATATTGATGAAACCAAAAGATATTATAGCAGTAGCTTTGGTAATATTTATAATTGCATTATTTGCTTCATGGATTCCTTCCAAAAAAGCAGCACAAATGATAACCTTATCACGAAATGATTGAAATGGAAGATTGGGAAATAGATTTTCAATGGCTCGAAGTACAGCACATTATGTCTAAGGCCATGAAGCTCGAGAGGCTTCCAGATATGAATGGCACATTATTCCTAGTGGGAATGCAAGAACTGGGAAGGTGGCAGGCCAAGTGGACCAAAGAGGAGAAGCAAGATTTGATGCACATTGCCATCTGTCGATTATTGAGTGAAGAAGGACATTATAAATTCGACGGAAGAGATGCAGATGGTTGGCCTCACTATACATTGATACACCCTATTCACGTAACAGGTCCGGAAAATCAAGAACAATACCTCAAGCAATTGGCTATTAAATACATCAAGGAATTGGCTGAAGAAAATGGCTGGATTTCTGATCCTGAAAAGGATCCAAGCTTAGCCTAATGAAAATTCTGATTATTAGATTGAGTTCGATTGGTGATTTGGTTCTTATCACGCCAATTATTCGAACCGTTCAGCAGCAATTAAATGCCGAAATTCATCTGTTGGTTAAGAATAAATTTCGGGAGGTGTTGCAAGGAAATCCTTATGTTACAAAGTTCATAGATTATGAAGATCAAGTGAATGGTCAAATAAATTTGCTAGAGGAAGCATATGATCTGGTGATTGATTTGCATAACAATTGGCGAACCAAACGACTCAGAGTCAGACTTGGCGTCAAGAGTATAAGCTATAAAAAGAAAAATATCCAAAAATGGATTTTGACAAATTTTAAATTCAACTGCCTTCCAAAGGAACATTTGGTGGATCGATATTTTGCTTCTGTTAAGACATTAGGTGTCGAAAATGACCATAAAGGTTTAGATTTTATTGTTTCAAATGAGGCAAAAGCAATGGCAGAGGCATATATCCCTCATTCTGCATTTCTTGCCATTGTTATTGGAGCAGCACATCAAACCAAAGTGCCTCCAGTTTCAGTATTTTTGAATCTGATCCAAAACCTTGACCTTCCTTGTATATTGTTGGGTGGTCCAATGGATTTTATAAAAGGCGAAGAAATTGTATCAAAGTCGAATAAGGAAGTTTTGAACCTAGCAGGAAAACTCAGTTTGTCAGCTTCAGCTGCCGTGATAGAAAGGACCTCTTTTGTAATCACTCCTGATACAGGCTTGATGCACATTGCTGCAGCTTTAAACAAAAACATTGTAAGTATTTGGGGCAATACTGTGCCCGAATTTGGAATGTATCCGTATTTGCCCAGAGACTCTACCGCTTTAGACTACAGATCGGAAGTTCAAAATTTATCTTGCCGACCATGCAGCAAAATAGGATTTGAAAAATGTCCAAAGGGGCATTTTAAATGTATGGAAGATCAAAACGTAGTTGAAATTGGAAAAGTGGTTAAGAATAATGTACAAAACCACTAGGAAAAAAAGTTGGCTCACAAGGATTTGAACCCTGACAAACAGTACCAAAAACTGCTGTGCTACCGTTACACTATGAGCCAATGCCGTAAAGCGATGCAAAGATAGAGAAATATCTTTTTTGAAGCAAGACCCTTTGAATCTTATTATGAAAAAATTAAATGTTGTCAATCTCAACCAATTGTTCTGCGGCTGGATTTTGGTTTCTGTCTTTTTTTCTATTGCTATGCTAAAAGGCAGAGCAGCTTGAAAATCTATCATTATATGAAAGCCAGCATCTTTCTCAATATCTCCAAAATTGATTGGAACCCAAATGGCATAAAATAAAACGCTTAACCTTATTTATTAAGTGAGAAGAGTCTATATTTGATTATGCTCTTGGCCGAATGACAATTATTTCAATTGGCTTGAAATGAATGGTTCCACCTACTTTACCAACATCATCACCAAATGTGTCGGTCTGAATTGAAATAGTATGGATGATACCTTTGCCCTCAAAAGTTCTAAATCCTCTGGCCCCAAAATTTGCTCCTTCCACTACACCCTTTTTTACAGGCAATTTAAAGCTGCAGTTTGGGTATTTAATGAAAGCGGGTATTGAATAGTTTCCTTCAAATTTGCCTGTTATGATGGTATTGTCACCCTGGTTTTCTAAAAACAACAATTCAGCTTTTAGATTGACTTGATCGTCTATGATCTCTAAGGTAAAATTTGATTTCCAAACACCTCTACCATAAGTATCAGAGTTACCTTGAATGAGTTCGTTAGCGTAAATAGTTATGTCAGGGATATTAAGAATGATTGTTTCCTGCGCTTCCAATCCACATAATTTTAACATAAACAAGGTCAAAACAGAAATTTTCAAGTAACATTTCATTGTACAAAGATAAGCTCAAAACTTAGGTATACAATTTCAGCACATTGAGATTAAGCTATTCATTCAGTACACAGAACAGAATAAAGATCTTTTAGTGAGCATGGTCATTAAATCCAAGCCAAATTCAGCTAAAGACGCTGAATCGACAAATTTTTTTGTTATTCCAAAAATTTGTCGGTGATTAATCCCTTGACGATTTTTTAAATATCAGGGCCGTAAAGTCTAAAAATAAAAGATTTTTGTCGACCCAAAGGACAAAATCCGTTAATGCGGATTTTGGATTCAAGTTAAATTGTCGCTTTGATTTTCCATTCATTGAGGATAATCTTACTCTAGAGGCTTTTAATAATGGTATTTAAACAATCAACAGAGGAGTGAACACTGAAGATAAAATAATTGCGATTCAACACATATTTGTTTTTCAGGATTCAGTACAGTTTCTTTATAGCGTTTTGCTTCCGTACCTTAATTAGATTGACAGTTTTTTTATTGACTAGGATCCAGAATGAAAATTTTGAATCTCTTTTTTGTTTTGAGTAAGCTTATTGGTATCCAATTAAAGATGTTTTTGACCGTTTGGCTTGGTCTTGTTGCCTATCTTCGCAAATTATTTTCATGTTATGAAATATTTGATAGTAGGATTAGGTAACCCAGGGGCGGAATATGAATGGACTAGGCACAATATTGGATTCGAGATATTGGATGCCTTGGCCGAAAAATTTCAAGTCAAGTGGAAGGATGAGATGCATGGTTACATAACAGAAGTTAAACACAAAGGCAGGACTTTTATTTTGCTGAAGCCATTTACCTATATGAACTTAAGTGGCAAGGCAGTCAGATATTGGATGCAAAAAAGCAATGTATCCAAAGAAAACATATTGGTGGTCTTAGATGATTTGGCTTTGCCGTTAGGGAAATTAAGGCTAAGAGGCAAGGGAAGTGATGGTGGACACAATGGGCTCAAAAGTATTGATCAACTTACTGGCGGCAATGATTACGCACGCTTAAGGGTAGGAATAGGAAATGATTTTCACAAGGGGCAGCAAGTAAATTTTGTGTTGGGAAAATGGACTGAAGGAGAAAAAGCCGACCTAGGTCATCTTATTACAGCCTGTGGTGAATGTATTTTGAGTTTTGGGACTGTAGGAATTGAATTCACTATGAATAATTTCAATATCAAATAGTTCAATGAAACCGATTTTTAACATAGTTCTGCTAATTTTCATTTCATTAATCACCTTAGGCTTTAGTTTGAGACATGAATTCCAAAGGAAAGTTATTAATTGGTCACCGATGAAGGAGCAAAACTTATTGACAACGGACTATTTAATGGGGAAATTTGACCCTAGCAATCATTCTGACTTTGTAAAGATCAGCATAAAATACGCAGACAGATCAGGATTGTATCTCAGAAAAGAGGTTTACGAAGCCTATAAAAGAATGCACAAGGCAGCTATGTTGGCCGGTATTGACCTAAAAATATTATCAGCAACAAGAAATTTTGATTACCAAAAAAAGATTTGGGAAGGAAAATGGCAAAATATCTGTCCCCCAAACCCAAGCTATGAGGACAAAATTAAAACGGCTAAAAGAATTCTGAGATACAGTGCAATGCCTGGAGCATCAAGACATCATTGGGGAACTGACATTGACATGTGTAGTGTTGAGAACGCTTTTTTCCGAGGAAGCAAAGGAGCTAAAATCTATGCTTGGCTTAAAAAAAACGCGCATATTTACGGGTTTTGTCAGACCTACACACCTAAAGACGAAGAACGTCCCAATGGCTATAATGAGGAAAAATGGCATTGGAGTTATCAGCCATCTTCTTTGGCTTTTACCAAGGCAGTCAAGGAAAGTATTACGAATGAAATGTTTTCTGATTTTTCAGGAGCAGAAACTGCAATAGATTTGAAAATAGTTGAAGATTATATGTTAGGTTTGAATCCTGCATGCAAATAAAATAATAAAATGGCACTTACTCCATCGACTATGTTAGCATTAGGGACAATTGCGCCCAATGCGTTGCTTCACGACACGGTGTCAAATACCAATATCAACATCCACGATTTGGCAGGACCCAAAGGTTTGGTAGTGATGTTCCTCTGTAATCATTGCCCATACGTGATCCACGTAAACCCTGAGATTGTTCATCTTTCAAAAGATTATATACCCCAAGGGATAGGTTTTGTTGGCATAAGCTCAAATGATGCTGTCCATTATCCTCAAGATGGTCCGGAACTCATGAAAACACATGCTCATGAAGTGGGATACAGGTTTCCTTATTTGTATGATCAAAGCCAGGAAGTAGCCAGAGCTTATGATGCAGCTTGTACCCCAGATTTTTATGTATTTGATAAAAACTTGAAATTGGTCTATAGGGGCAGATTGGATGATTCAAGACCTGGAAACGATATTCCGCTAAAGGGAAGTGATATCAGATCAGCACTAGATGCAATCATTCAAGATGTGCCTCCCAACTCAGTTCAATTACCAAGTATGGGTTGCAATATAAAATGGAAGAAATAGCAAATTCAGAGTATCATGCGGCCCAACTGACTATTTGTCAATTGGAGTCCAGGCAACGCGAAATCCAATAAACGGAGAAGCCGATGATGTTCCCATGTATGGATCTTTTCCGGTTACCAAAAGCGACTCTTCACCATCATTCCAGCTTCCACCTTTTGTTCTTGAAGGAGCGTTCAACCATTCTGCAGCGTTGCCACTCATGTGGTAGAGTTTGAATCCATTAGCGGTCATAGATATAGATGCCATTGGTCCTGAAGGTTCGATTGAGCCTTTGAAATTTAAAAGCACTTTGTTTTCCATGTTCTTTGTATCATTTCCGCAAGAATAGGAATAATGATCACTTCCGCCGCGAGCAGCATATACCCACTCACGCTCATGAGGCAATCGATACAATCCTCCCAGTTCAGCGTGAGTAGCCAACAAATACTGGAGGTAATATTCAATCGCAACTTGGGTTATTCCTACTACTGGAAAGGCATTGAATTTATTTGACTTGAAATATCCTTTTGGCAATAACTTCCAATCTGCCTTAGAAAGAGAAGGAGTACAAACAAGCTTTTCGGCCGTCATTTTATTCTGCTCTAACCAAGCCAAAAAAGCTTTGTATTCAGCATTTGTAACTTCATGATCCAACATATAGAAAGTCTCGATAGAGAACGGCCGGCCGCTCATTGTTACTTTCCCTGCTGGGATCATCACAAAACTTGGTGGCACTTTTGAATTTTGAGCTGAG
>Ga0136636_10000010_pt1 | contig 66902 bp, 49 predicted proteins | sample AntDrymUQ8522106_2_FD_104653 | JGI IMG/M metagenome (GOLD analysis project Ga0136636, IMG submission 104653) | Polar desert sand microbial communities from Dry Valleys, Antarctica - metaG UQ852 (21.06) | ecosystem: Environmental > Terrestrial > Soil > Desert | place: Antarctica: Dry Valley... | reverse complement strand
GGAATTAATGATTCTCTTTATTGGGATTTATTAGGACCTATTGGACCCAACACCATTAGCAACTCACGCTTTTATGCTATGTGGGATACTGGCTTTGATACAGAGTTTAAAGAATTCCTATTGGCTTTAAAGGCCAAAAATTATTTTGCAAATCCCAATGTAAAATTTATGTATTGCCCAGGCGGGTGGCGGTACAATGAATGGAACTTGGGTGGTATGGTAAATAAAATTGTTGCCCAAACAAACATTACTCCGACTAACTTTGTAACATGGTTTAAAGGGCATCTAGATGATTATGCAGATGCAACTAACGGTTATCCCGAAAAAATGATGTTTACTGGCTATGGCAGATTAGAACACCCTACATTCTATGGCTCAAACGCAAATTGGTTTTTTGCCGCTAACGACACAAGTAATGGTAGCAATTTATTAACTGAATACGCTGTATCAATTGGCATGAGTGTTCGTGAAGGAGCTCAAGAATATTTTAATACCAGTGCTGATCAGTACAATTGGGGAGCCTCATCGGTAGCTATAAATAATATTAATTATCAAACAATTAATGACAATCATCCTTTGCACAATAATATCTTAAGAAATATAGGAACAGAAAATGAAGGTTTTTGTGACCCGAATATGTTGCAGGGTGGAGTCTGTAGTTATTATCACTTAAAAATGAGTACGTTAAAAGCAATGCAGCTTCGTGTAAATTGGTTAAATACACGAAACGAATATGTAGATTCACTGCCACAATTATATCAATATTTTAGATTAACAGCCAATAAAAATGTTCATATGTCGCCTGATGCTTGGGCTGTATTAAGACAGTCTTACGACCCAACATGGAGCTCAATCCCACCAAGCCCTACACTAAATTCGCCCCTTTGGGTTCACCGAGTTACCTTACCATTTCGCAATTGGGAAAAATGGTTAACACAACGTGAAGTTTTGCCAAACGGAAATGTTGTACCTGTTTACCAATTGGCAAGTAATACTACTTTTGATTATTTCAATTTTAAAGCTCTGGAAGCTCTACGAACCGATAGGGTAAATGGAAGCAATTACATGTATTTTGATGTTGATTCTAATTTTATACAAGGTGGAGTTAATGATGTTCAAATAAAAATAACCTACCTAGATAATTTTTCTGGCAATTGGGGAATTGAATACGATGCAGCTGGAACACAGGTTTATAAGCCATCTACTCAAATAACAAACTTAAATGATAATAAATGGAAAACCATTACAATAAATATTAACGATGCCGGTTTTACTGATAGGCAAGCTGGAGGTATGGATTTTAGAATTTATAATGGGGGCACAAATGATATTAGCGTTAGATTTGCCAGAGTTATTAAAACGGCTAATCCAATTACAAGTACAAGTAATATTGCAAAAATATCTCCAATAAGCATTTATCCCAATCCAAGTAATTCTATCTTAAATATTGAAAGCATCACTCCAATTGCCGAAGTGATTATTACCAATACATTAGGACAGATAGTTTATAAAAATTCATCGAATACAAAAAATTTAAACATATCACATTTAACGAATGGGGTATATTTTATTTCTGTAAAACAAAAATCAGACATGAAAGTATACACACTTAAATTTATCAAAACAGACTAAAAACTTCTGCTAACAGCGTTAATCCTTGCATAACCCTCCCAAAAACACAAAATCTCGATTTTTAGAGCGTAAAAAGGCTTCATTAGAATTGTTTTAAAGCACCTGATTATGTTGAATATTAATTTGGATTCTGAATTTTGGTATGCTTAAAATTGAAGTATAGGGCTTTGGTGTTGGCACATTCGTGCTTGAAATACCATCCTCTCTAAACTTATTTGTATCCATTCCAACGAACACAAAATTCAAGCCTTAAATTCTGGCCAAATAAATAAAGCATCTTACAGCATCTGAAAATCAACTAAAATAAGCTAATTTTGGTGGCTTGGGTAAGTTTTTAGACGACTGACTAAACGTGCTAGCAAAATAGAAACCTATAAAGGACAGCAAAATGAAAAAATATTTTTGGACATTTCTATTTTTGACGACTTTGGTGCAATTGGCATATCCATGTTCATCATTCGTATTGAAGAATGGAAAAACTATATTGTTGGGCAAGAACTTTGATTGGACCTTTGACAAAGGTTACATCATCAAAAATTTAAAGAATACGGCAAAAATAGCTTACTACACACACAACGGAGCACCTGCAAGTTGGACAAGCAAATATGGAACTATCACGTTCAACCAAAACGGAAAAGAACTGCCCTATGGCGGGATGAACGAGAAAGGACTTGTGGTGGAAATGCTTTGGTTGGACGACACACGTTTTAATATTTCCGAAGACAAAACATACCTGAACGAATTGGAATGGATACAATATCAATTAGACAATTTCCAAACAGTTAACGAAGTAATTGCCCAAATAGAAAGCCTTAAAATTTACCCAATTAAAGGCAAAATTCATTATATATTGGCAGATACTATCGGCAAGTCTGTAATTATTGAATTCTTGGACGGCAAACCCACAATTTATGAAAAAGAAGCCAACTCTTGTCAGGCAATAACCAATAAATCAGTGGTGTTTTCTGAAAAATATATTGACAATATTCAGGATATTCTGAAGAAAAACACATCAGAAATATACCATTACCACCAACTTGAAAATCAAATCAGGAAACTGCAAAACCCAAATGATTTTTCTGAAAAAACAGCCTTTCAAACATTGAAAAGTGTGAGCATCCAGAAAGGAGATTTTAAAACAGTTTGGTCCATTGTTTGCAATTTGGAAAATAAAACCATTTCATTCCTCTCTCATTCACACAAGAAAACAAAGCAGATAAGCCTAAACAATATTGACTTTGAGCAAGGTTTAAGTGGCTTCAATATTAATCAGGATAAGGAAATAGTTTTAGACACTAAATTTACTCCATTTGTGGAACAGTTAAATTTTGAAGTGGTATCAGCTTCTCTGACACATTTGGATTTTGATATGATTTTGAGCAAGGAATTAAGCGAACACCAATTCAATCAAAAGTTGACGACTCAATCCTATTTCTCACAAAATTACTTTCGCTTCGACATTAGTATTCCACTTATAGAAGAAGGAAAACGTTTAATTTTTGTGGTAATGGATAATGAAAATAATTTTAATAAAAAGGTAGCGGTAACAGGTGGTTATCTTTTTGGTGCGACGTCAGTTGGGACGGCTAACCGACACATATACGGCTTGAAAAAAGGCACATACGCAATGATTGCACTAATTGACGAAAACAAAAATTCTGAACTTGATTTTGACTCTTATGGAAATCCGATTGAGAGGTACGCAACTTTCAACGACTTTAAACCGAAATCAATGACAGAAATTACGTTCAAGAACACTTCAAATTTTTTTACAAAAGACAATTCTAAACTGACAATAGAATGGAAATAAGAATGCTAGCCACCAATAGCAGTAGCTGTTGCGCAACCCTCACAAAACCACAAAAGCTCGATTTTTAGAATATAAAATGGCTTCATTAGAGGCGTTTTAAAACATATAATTTTATTGAATACTATTTTCGGTTTCTAAATTTTGGGGTGCTCAAAATTGAAGTATGTGGCTTTGGAATTGGAATTTTAAACCCAATATAAATCTTAAATCCTTGCCAAATAAAAAAAACAGCTTAAAACGCTTGTAAATAAGCTAAAATAAGCTGATTTTGGTGGCTTGAGTCAGATTTTAGACGGACTGAAGCTAATGGCCAGATTATAGAACAACATGTTATAATTATAAAAAATGATAGACATTGAATACATAAAACAATTAAGAAAACCAACCAAGGAGAACCCTTTAAGAATACTTATGAGTGCTTGCTTAACAGGGTTAACATGTGGCTATGACGGTACAGCAAATGGTGAATACCCAAGCGCTTTAAAATTATTGACCTATGACACAATAAAAATAATAAAGTTTTGCCCAGAGGAATTCTCATTTGGGACACCTAGAGAAATGTGCGATATTCACGGAGGGACAGGTCTTGACGTATTGAATGGAAATGCAAAAGTCCTAACAGAAACTGGCAAAGACTGGACAGCAGGAATGATAAAAGCTTCCGAAAAAATCCTTGCGATTGCAAATAGGGAAAATATCGACCTGGCTGTAATGATGGATATCAGTGCAGCTTGTGGTAGTCAAGTAATTTATGACGGAAACAGATTTTCTGACAATAATTTTTATCAAATAGGTGCAGGCGTTTGTGCTGCTCAATTAATTAGAAATGGTTTTAAAGTTATCAGTCAACGCGACTTTGCATCGCTAGAAATTCTATATTCAACTGTTGACAAAATGCACCAAATTGACTCGGCACAAAAAGACCATCATGAAATTGACTGGTATAAAGACTATTTTAAAGTAAAATGACAAAAGAAATGCTAAGTACTAAAACTAGAATAACAAGAATTTCGTTGATTAAAAGCCCATGCACCAACACAAGCGGAGCGAACTGGTGCGTGTCAATAAAAAAGAAAAGATTTGCGAATAAGCCAAGCTTAAATCCTTGTGATAAATTTCATCAGGATTCAAATGTTGGGATTAATTCTAGGACTGACTCGTCCATTATTAGTTTACTATGCCGAGCCTTTTGCGGTGGCATTTCTTCTTGATACCCATCATTAACTGAAGCCTAACTGGTCCTATATTTTGTGTCATTTTCTTTTTTTCTATTAACTTAATGCTGTATGGGATTCCTTCTAGGACTTTTATTACTTATATTTACTCATGGTTTAAATAAGTTTTTTGACAGTTTGATGTTGTAGAAATAATAAATGACCCGAAAAATGATCACATTTTTGAATAGGCTATTATTGATATCATTTCTATCTTCCATATTTTGTGCTTGCAATCAAAATAATGTGATGCGACTGATGTCAAAAACACCTAAATTAGAATTTGTAAAACCTGATAATTACAAAGTTTTAAACGATTATCAGAAAGACGTGGTCTATTTATCTGCTCTGATACAACAAACTTATCCACGGCTCGATGCAAAACTTGAAATTGTTAGCTTCCATACAAAGACAAATGAGCTGATTAGTGCGCTGGCCAACACAAATTCAGATTATGATTTTTCGATAAAACTAAAAAGATACCTTGCCTTATTGAGAGATGGTCATTCTAATTTTTCAGATAGAGGACTTTATTCAAAAGACAAAAAACACTTTGGTTGGTCCCTCTTTTACGAAGGGAAAGATTGGAGAATTAGTTCTATCGATAAGTTAGCAGATTCGTCCATTGTTGGTGCCAAAGTTGTTTCGATTGAAGGATACACCATGAAAGAAATAGAAGCCCGCGTAAGAGATTTTGAAAGTGCAGAAAATCAGCATTTCTCAAATTTTCAATTTCAATCTAAGGTGCGCTATCCAAAATATTGGAATGCACTAGGTATAATTGACAAGGAGGATGAAATTTCATTTACCGTTGAATTAAATAATAACATAAAAACTATAAAACTTCAAGCAAAAGATAAGTTACATTACTACCAAATCAAAAAAAAGAAAAAGGAATTTGCATTTACAAGCAAGCAAAACAATGGTTATTCTTATAAGATTGACTCAACTGAAAATTTTGCTTATTTACAAATGAATACTTCGCTTGATTATGTCTCTATTAAAAGTGAATTGAAAAATTATACGAATTTTTTTGTTCGTCCAGCGGCTAAAGTTTTTTTGAAAAAACAGAAGAAGGATGCATTAAATTTTGGGGAGATATTACAATCATTGTTTGGTGAAATGTATAAAAAAGGGATTGATAATCTTATTGTTGATTTGCGAAACAATATGGGAGGAGATGAACGAACTGGAAAACAATTAATTTGGTATATAACAGAAAATACTAACATCGTGGGATTTCAAGATTATTTACAAGTTTCAGAATTTTTTAAAAAGACAGCCAAATCTGACTTTAAAAAATACAATGACTTGTACTCGAAAAAATATGGAAAGCAATTGCCAAATGGAGAAATAAATTTGACAAAAGAGTTTTTTTTTCAACCCTATTTTTATGAGATTACTCAACCAGGCAGTCCCTATTTATTAGATCATTCTATACCAACATTCAAAGGTAATGTTTACGTTATGATTGGCCCTAAAACGTTTAGTGCTGGCCAATATCTAGCCACTACATTAGCAGACAACAAATTAGCAAAACTAGTCGGCACGCCCAGTGGAAATAAACCTACTTGTCAAACAGGTGCATCACTCTTGAAGTTGCCAAACACTAAAAAAATCATTACCATGTCCTATACTTTTGGCGAGCGCCCTGACAAGAGCAAAAATAATGAAGACAGCCTAAATCCTGATTTTGAAATCTATCAAACATTTGAGGATGTAATCAATGGAAAAGATATTCAATTTGAATATATTGTCAAAGAATTGATAGAATAGCGAGGTTTAACAATAAGCAGAATGCCACTAAACGGGTTAGTTGCATTTGTAAATAAGGTGTATAACAAGACAAAACAAAATGATGAAACGAAACATTTACCTATTTTTTTTATTGACAGCATTTACCAGGTTAAACGCTCAAAATGGAGTTTTAGACCCTTCTTTTGGAATAAATGGAAGTGCTGTTATAGATGTTGGTAATTCGGACAACATTTCAAAGTCCATAGCTATACAACCAGATGGAAAAATTTTGTTAGCAGGTTATGCTTCAACTTCCATCAATCTTTTTAGTCTCGTACGTCTGAATCCAGACGGTTCGCTTGACAATTCTTTTGGTACCAACGGAATTGTCACTACCACATTCCCATTTACCAGCATTGCCTCTAGTTTAGTTTTACAGAATGACGGAAAAATTATTGCAGGTGGACATACTTGGGGAGGCAAATACAATGAATTTGCGCTGGTTAGATATAATAGTGATGGAAGTCTTGATGCAACTTTTGGTAATTTCGGTCTTGTAACCACTAGCTTTTTGAATAAAAGTGGAATCGGAAGAAGTTTGGTTCTTCAGGAGGACGGGAAAATTATTTTAGCAGGACGTTCTTATTCTGACTTTAACGATTTTGATGACTTTGCGTTGGCGCGCTACAATTCCAACGGAAGTCTAGACACTACCTTTGGTACAGAAGGAATCGTTTTTACAAATTTTGCCATCACTACAGATTGGATTAATTCTGTAAAGCTGCAATCCGATGGCAAGATAGTTGCGGGTGGATTTTCAGCCAATAGAATGGCATTAGCAAGGTATCTTAATAACGGCAGTCTAGACAATACTTTTGGAATAAATGGTATGGCAACAAATTTGGTCTCCTCCGCATCTCAAGCAGGAATTAATGGATTAGCATTAACCAAAGATGGTATTTATGCGTGTGGATTTTCAATTGATTCTACCAGTAATTCTACCCTTGTAAAGTACGATTATGATGGGAATATTAGTCTTGGCTTTGGTGTAAACGGAATTTTAATCACCAATTTGGCCAAACAAGATTCATACAATGACATTAGGATAAAAGGAGATAAGATAGTTGTTGGCGGAACAGCAAACAGCAACGGTACTTTTAATTTCACCGTGAGCCAATTCGATTTGGACGGAGATCCAGTAACATCATTCGGAACAAATGGCGTGTTTATAGCAAGTCCAAGCAATTTATTCAATCAACTTGAAGCTATTGCAATTCAAGAAGATGGTAATATTTTAGCAACTGGTTTTTGTCAGGATTTTCCGTATGATATTGGTATTGTTAGAGTTCTATCAAATACAATTCTTGCTGTTGATGGGTCTCATTCAAAAAGCGAAACAATCATTTATCCCAATCCAAGCTCTGATTATATATTCATTCAAAGTTCATCATTACGAGATTTTACTGAGGTGAATTTATTAGATACCAAAGGCCAAGTTTTATTGCAAATGAATGGAAAAGATTCAAAATATACCGGAAGTGAATTAAAAATAAATTTACAAATTTATCCGTGTGGTATATATTTTCTTGTCGTCAACAACGGAGAATTTAGCAGTACTTATAAAATAGTAAAAAAATAATTATTCATTGTAACCAGAGTTTATTTGCGCACGAAGCACAAGCAATGATACGAGTGCAGAGAACTGATGAGTGACTTTAAAAAATGGAAAAATTTGTGAAAACCTCAGATTAAAGCTTGGCGTTTAAGTTCATGAAATGTTTACTGTTAGCACTAAAATCAGGAGGGGCCGAACAGTCCCGGCAAAAAATAGGTTCAAAAAGTGGTTGTTATTTATAGCTAAGCTTCAAAGAAGCGATCCGTCGTCTGTGACCTATCAGTTTGGGCTGGAGTGACCACCTTTGAGTGAGCCAAAAAGTTACGCCCCGGCTATTAACTATATACAATGGAAAATAGAAGAAATAAGAACAGTTTTAGGTTTAACCCAAACTCAGCGTTAGACACTGAATCGACGAAATTTTTGGTTATTCCAAAATTTGTCTGGGTTCAATCTCGCAAAAATCAAAGATTTTCGTCGACTCATGGAGCTTTGCTCCGAGTCTGATAGCCTTTGGCTCGTCAGAACCAAAGGGCAAAATCTGCTAATGCGGATTTTGGGTTAAAGTCCTCCCGGCGGACAATTCTTTTTCAAATAGTTGGTGTACAAGCTTGACAAATGCCAGTTGGTGCCTTCGCCTTCTGAAATACTGTGGGTTCGGTTGGGATAAGGCATAAATTGAAATTGTCTATTGTGTTTTATCAATTCGTTTAACAACATTTCAGCATTTTGGTAATGCACATTGTCATCGCCCGTGCCATGTATGTACAATAAATTTCCTTTTAAATTTTTCGCATGGCTGATGGGGGATCCATTTACGAAATCATCCATATTATCCTGAGGCAATCCCATGTAACGCTCTTGGTAAATATTGTCATAAGTAAGTTGATTGGCTACCGCTGCAATTGCAATACCTGTCTTGTATATTTCAGGATATTGAAACATCAGATTCAAAGTGGCCGAACCACCATCACTCCAACCCCAAACTGCCACCCTAGTTTTATCTACGAAGCTCCATTTCAAAACTTCCTCAGCCGCCATTGCCTGATCTCGAATGTTGATTTTACCAATCTTTCTATAAATGGATTTTCTCCATGTCCTCCCTTTTGGTGCTGGAGTACCACGATTGTCCATAGAAATATAGATGTATCCATCCTCGGCCATGTCCCCATCATAAAGTGGATTCTGACAACATCCATAAGCATCAGAAACTGTTGCGCCAGCAGGTTCGGTATAAACGTAAAATACGACAGGATACTTTTTGGTGTGATTAAAGTGCCTTGGTTTTGACATCCAACCATCCATTTCAATACCATCCTTAGTGATTCTTTTTGAAGAATTCTGTACCTGATTTTTTTGAATTTAACTTTGGATCAACAACGATACTTTCCTTCGCGTCAATAGGTGATTGACTTTCCACAAAAATCATTTCACTCTTTTTAGGGGTAAAATGGTTTGAAAAAGTGTGTGTCGCAAATTTGCCATTGGTAGAAAAGTCGTAATCATGGGTGCCTTTCATGTCAGCAGGGCTCAGTAATTCCGCACTTTGATTGATAGCAAGTTTGCACCTGTACAAATATCTCTGTGTAGCATTGCTTGGTGATGCCGTGAAATAAACCCAGGCATTTAGTGTATCGGTTTATTTGAGATCAATAACATCAAAATCTCCTTTGGTAACAAGTTTTACTGATTTTCCATCAAGCCTTATTTGGTATAGGTGTCTCCAGCCATCTTGTTCAGATGCCCACAGTATCGACTTATTGGAGTTGACCCAAATAAAATTGTTGGTATAGTCAATGGCATAAGTGTTTCCTATTTGAAACAAATCGACCCAAGCTGAATCTGATTCACTATAAATTGATTCACTGCTTCCACTTGCTGCATCTGAAATATAAAGCTTGCTGATGTTTTGCTTGCGATTCAATTGCTGTGTCAACAGATTGTTTATACCCGGGATAAATTCCATCCTCACAATGTAGTTTTGAAATGGATCGCCCGGAATATTCATCCACGTCGTTTTTCCATCTTCAACATGAACCACAGCCAGCTTGCAGCTGGAGGGATTCTCTCCCACTTTTGGATATTCCAGCGGAATTACTTTTGAATAAATTGCATCGGTATTGTTGATCATACTGAAAGACTTAATTGCACTTGCATCAATCTGCCAATAAGCAATAGATTTGCTATCAGGGCTCCATCTGAAACCATCTCTGCAAGCAAATTCTTCCTCATAAGCCCAGTCGAAAGTTCCATTGATGATTCCGGGCTTACTGACATTAGTAAGCATTTTAATCTCATTATTTGCCAATTGTTCCACATAAATGTTTCTGTTGCTAACATAGGCTACTGACTTTGCATCAGGTGAGATCTTGGCAAACATCAACGAAGAAGATGGAAGTGTTTTCCCTAGTTGAGTCAGTTTATTGGTCAGAATATCCAGTACCCAATAATCCCCACGGGTATTCAAACGCCAGACTTTCTCTGTTTTTGTAAAAATGAGTAGCTTTTGCTGGTCGTCAGAAAAAGCGAAATAGCTGAACTTCAATGGAGACTTAGCCTTAGGAGGAGTCAATTGATCCTGACTTACAATCTTTTTTGCTTTATTCACAGGTAATGTATAGGCTACAATCCCATTATTTTCTATCCGATAATAATCATTGCCATCAGCCGACCATTTTTGCGCCAATACGGATTGCGGGATCGCCAGGCTGATCATTATCAACAAGATTGCAATGAGTCGTTCAATAGGGATAAAGTTCCTGATAGTCATCGATGAATTAATTAAGCGATAAAGATAATGAAGCTCCATGCAAAGCATCAATATTGCTGTGATCTAATAAACTATATTATAATTTCCCCTATAATCCAATAGCCAAAGTTGGGTGTTTCAACACAAAACATAGCTTCATAGCAATCCGAAAATCATTAATTTTATCAACTCATAAATTTAGCTATGGCCACAGATTGATTGAAATCGAGTTTGTCCAGCTAGAGCTTTTGGTTATACCGACGAGCAATTAATTCTCGTCCCATATATCTAATTATTGTTACTAATCTGTCGGCCTAAGCCACTGTAAGAAATGGTCTATCTACCATTTCACAGTAGAATTACTTTTGGGGCAATGCCAAAAGTGGCAGGACAGCATAAGTCAAGAGTTTTCATTTGGCTTCAACTCAAAACAATTTTACAAAAACATCAAACTTGGGTAAAACGAAAAAAGCCGCTCAATCGAGCGGCTTTCTTGTGGTACCTCCAGGAATCGAACCAGGGACACACGGATTTTCAGTCCGTTGCTCTACCATCTGAGCTAAGGTACCTTCCAAGCATTTTTTCAAATGCGGTGCAAAGGTATTTGTTTTTGTTTAATATTTCAAGTAGCTGAACGGAATACTTACTTAATTTTTTGTTTGAGATATCGATAACCCTTTACTTTATCGCAATCTACTCCCATCATTTGGCATTGTTGCGACAGTGGATAGAGCCCAATTGCTCTGCGCAAACTATCAACTTTTTTTATTTCTGCTATTGGCCAGATGTGCAGTTCGGTAGTTGCTACTTTGGTTTTACTGTTTATGGCAATGGTATCGTATTTCATTTGGGTACCATACTTTTGAGCAATTCCCGAAAACATTTTTACACGATCTTCCAACATCGCTGCCTCCATTAATTTTATGTCGCCATTTTTAGCCGCTTGCCACATCAGATCTACATATTCTGATTGCCTCTTCGGATTGTGCATTACAATCATTGCAGCAATTCCTTGCAATGTATCGCCAACCAATGATTTTCCTGGATAACCTACTTTATTGAATATCAATTCCAACTGATCCATGTTGATGCTGTCTACCAGTTTTTGCTTGGCCCATAAATCAGCTTCTTCTTTTGTCCTGATACCATTGTTTTGCGCTCTGAGGGTGCTTGCTCTTAATCTATACAACTTATCAGTTCTGGCCATATCGGAAAGCATTGCCTTCAACTTGGGAGAATCAAGAACCAGGTCTTCCTTAACTGGCGGATTTTGCTGACAAGCCATCAGCAGTAAAAAAAACAGATAAAATAAATGTCTCATTCACCAAATACATGTCTGCGAATCAAACTTTCCAAAGTGCTTGGAATTTCACGTCTGCTAAGCTCATTTTTTAAAATATTGCTCACATCCGCTGGCTTTTGAGGATTGCTATAATTTGGGGGATTGATATTAGTTGGTGTATTTCCATGGTGCTCGTCCATTGAAATAAATTTAGAATTAATCCCCTCCTGGTTCTGAGGTAATTTGCTCTTCATGTTTTATATTTTGGTTCGATTCCTTGTGTTATTGCGTATTTTTTTAATTTTCCTTTCAACTTGACCCTTGCTCTGTGCAATCTTGAACGCACCGTGCCAATGGGAACATTCAATATTTGGGACATTTCCTCGTAGCTAAAATCCTCAAGATCACTTAATAAAATAAGAGATCTTTCATCGTTGGACAGGCTTTCAAGTGCTCTTGTTATTTCATCACCAAGTTCATTTGAGGTGACTTGACCGATAGGAGCTGTAAATTGCTCTGCCTCAAAATCATCCTCTTCATCTGTACTTCCACCTTGCTCAATACCCGTCAACGGTGTATCGCGCCAACGCTTTTTTCTTCGATATTCATTGATAAAACAGTTGCGAAGTATCGTAAACATCCAAGCCTTTATATTTGACCCTGTTTTGAAGTCTTGTTCATTCTTGAGTACACGCAGATATGTATCTTGAACAAGATCAGCTGCCAAGGTTTCATCGTTGGTAAGATAGTAGGCATAATTATGCAATGCCTCAAGTTGGCGCAAAATTTCTGTCCTAAAGTCCACCAATACCGTATCGGTTTCTATCAAAATTTCTAGTTTAAAGACCCAAATTTAAACCCATTTCATGTCAAAACCAATTCCTCATCTGTGCCTGTTCTACTAACCAAACAATCGGAGTCTTGATTTTGTCGCCTGTAAGGGTATCACAAATGAAAAAATTTACATAAAACTTTAAATTTTCTTCCATCGATTCTTCAATAATCTTTAATCGCCGTTCACTTTCTACTTGATTCGAATGTTGATGAAATGCCCTCCATGCATAAAATGCCTCATCATGCAATTTTACCAAATTGACAATATGACGCTCACAATAATCACGGGTCATATACTTGGCTGCAATATTTCCATGGTGTCGGGACCAGTCACGAGGCATGGATCGGTCCTCTTCATACTTGAAGGTATCATGAATAAGCGCAACCAACCGAAGTTCTGCGTTCAAGCTTTGGTCAGCCAAAGCATCGATATTGCGGTACACTTCATTGATGTGAAATGCCACAGTTCCTTCGGGGTGCCCATATCGGGGAGTTCCCCACAATAAACCTTTGATTATTTCAGGACGAGACAACCACTCTGCTTCAAGTTCACTTCTCGGATCGAGCAAGCCATACAATCCACAATGTTCAAGCAACAAGGTCTCATGCATGTATGAAACTTTTTCCGGAATAGCCGTGAAATATTGATCTAAAGTATCTGATATTTGCTGTGTCAATGGCATGAAAAAAAGCTTGTTAAATACAAGTTAAAATGAAGGTTTTGGTGCGTGCATATCATCAACCAAGTCGTTAACTTAGTGTTTATTTTTAATTTTCAAAGCTTAAAATTACACAAACTATGTTTAAAGGAGTAATAGCTAATATCACTGCAGGAATTACAGGCGGAATTTTAGTCCTAGCAGGAAGTCATTTCATGCAAAAAAAATCAACCGAATCCATAAATCACTCTCCCTTGGTTAGTCAAGTGGCATTCAGAAATGAAAGCGCAGAGCCATTTAATTTTGTACTTGCAGCTGAAAAAACAATGCCCACAGTTGTACACATACGCGCCAAGGAAAGTCAACAAAAATCCATGACCAGACAAAGGCAATATACCAGTCCTTTTGGTGAAGATTTCTTTTGGGGCATTCCTTCCAGACCTCAACAGCAAGAAGTTACTGGTTCGGGAGTGATCTATTCGGACGATGGATATATTGTAACCAATAATCACGTGGTTGATTTTGCAGACTACATTGAAGTAACCTTGCACGATGACCGCAAATACAAGGCAAGATTGGTTGGGTCTGATCCTAAATCTGATCTAGCAGTGCTTAAAATTGATGAGGTGAATCTTTCAGCTGCAGTGTTGGGCAACAGCGATGACGCAAGAGTTGGTGACTGGGTTTTGGCCGTTGGCAATCCTTTTAATTTGAATAGTACCGTCACAGCAGGTATCATTTCAGCCAAACAGCGCAATATAGACATCATTCCAGGCAAAGACGCCTTGGAAGCTTTCATCCAAACAGATGCCGCAGTAAATCCTGGAAACAGTGGTGGAGCCTTGGTGGACGTGAATGGCAAACTTATCGGTATCAACTCTGCCATAGCATCGCCTACTGGCACCTATGCTGGTTATAGTTTCGCAATTCCTGTTAATCTGATGCGCAGAATTGCCGATGACTTGATCCAATATGGAACTTTCAAGAAAGGTGCCCTCGGCATAACCGCAATGGATGTTGATGCTGAGCTCGCCAAGGAACTCAAGCTAAAAGTTAACTATGGGGTCTTGGTACAAGAACTTGTATTGGGTGGATCTGCAGCAAGTTCTGGTCTGAAAGAAAATGATGTGATTTTGGCTATTGAAGGTAAGAAAATCAAACAATTTAATGATCTACGAGAAAATATTGCGCTTGCCAAAATAGGACAAGTTATCAATGTCACGGTAAATCGAAATGGTTCAGTAAGAATAATCCCTGTTAAATTGAAACCTGCAGAGAGCTAGAAATAACATTGTCGCAGTTTTATTTATAAAGCAAAAAGCAGTCTTGTCATTTTCTGGCATGACTGCTTTTTTTTAGCCGAAATATAGCTCGGGATCCTATTGTTTTCTCCAGCACGAACTCAAACGCTCGATAGTTTTGGTCTTTTCATGAAATAACATCATTTCAAATATGCCTGGACCCTGTGTGGTACCAGCTATTCCCAGCCTAATCAATGGCATCAAGTCGCCAGGTTTTATTTGTTGTTCCAGCATCCAGTTTTTCACATCGTTTTCAAGTTCGGTTGGAATTTTAGGCCAATTGTGGTTGTGGATAAATTCAAGAAAATCTTCTGCTATTTGCTTTGACTCCGGCTTCCATTTTTTGTCCAATTGCTCCTGATCTAATGGGTATTCATCACCAAACAAATAGGGTGCTGTAACATACAAATCCTTGAGTGTAGTCATCCTTGGTTTCATCATTTCACAAATAGATGTAAGTGAATCTGCTGAAATATCCTGAAATTTGGAAGGCAAAAATGGTCGAACCCTAAGTGCAAGTTCTTTATCACTCAGGTGTTGGATATAAAATTGGTTGAACCATTTGGCTTTATCGTAATCGAATCTGGCTCCGCTTTTGTGCACATGATCAAGGCTAAAGTTACCAACCAGTTCTGCCAATGTAAATAATTCTTGATCATTGCCCAGATTCCAACCTAACAAGGAAAGAAAATTAATAACTGCTTCTGGCAAAAATCCAGCTTCTCTAAAACCTTCAAAATAATCCTCTGCACCCAGCTTCCCCCAGCTCAGTGGAAATACCGGAATTCCAAATTTTGCACCATCCCGTTTACTCAATTTGCCATTGCCATTTGGCTTAAGGATCAAAGGAAGATGATTGAAAGTCGGCATCTGCTCAAGCCATCCAAATGCAGTGTACAACAATACATGATGTGCAGTACTTGGCAACCATTCTTCGCCGCGAATTACATGTGTTATTTTCATCAAGTAATCATCCACCACATTGGCTAAGTGATAAGTTGGCATACCATCACTTTTTAACATCACTTTATCATCCAATTGCTCCGAATCAAATGTAACAGTTCCTCTAATGGCATCATGAAAACTAATTTTGTGTCCCGCGTCAACTTTCAAACGGATGACAACATTCTCGGCTTTTTCAAGCTTTTCTTTGGTAACCGCTTGATTACAAGTAAGGCTGTTTTTCATGTGCATTCTAGTCTTGCTGTTGTACATGAAATTCGGGTCAGAAGACCTAGCAGCTTCTAAATCATTTGCAGTATCAAATGCGTAGTAGGCATGTCCACTTTCCATTAATTTAATGGCAAACTCTGAATAAATAGCTTTTCTTTCTGATTGCCTATAAGGTCCATATTCGCCACCAATGTCGGGGCCTTCCATGGGTACCAAACCGCACCAGTTCAATGCCTCTGTTATATATTGCTCAGCTCCTGCCACAAAACGGGTTTGATCGGTATCTTCAATCCTTAGAATAAAGCTTCCTCCATTTTTCTTTGCTAATAAATAATTGTACAAAGCAGTTCGTATTCCTCCAATATGCAGGGCACCAGTCGGGCTGGGTGCAAATCTTACTCTCATAAAAATAATTATATCAAGCAGCGAATCTATTCACTCATTCGTTAGAAAATCAATAACAGCTCAAAGGTAGCACTTATCGCAGTCTAATGAGCTTGAAATTGCTATATGTATTTAGTTAAAACGCCAAGTTTAGTCTCTCAATTGCTTCCACAATATCTATGGAAGGGTGATAAACGCAACAAAACAATATACTTAACATTTGACGATGGACCTATCCCAGAAGTTACACCTTGGGTATTGGATCAACTGGAACTTTACAATGCCAAAGCAACGTTTTTCTGTGTTGGAGACAATGTCCGAAAACACCCTGATATCTATGGTTCAGTAATAGGGCGAGGACACATTGTAGGAAATCACACCTTCAATCACCTCAATGGTTGGGAGAATACTGATGATCAATATTTAAAAAATATCGAGAGAACATCAATTTTTGTTAAAAGTGATCTTTTTAGGCCTCCACACGGTAAAATTTCAAGAAGTCAAACACGATCTATCAAGGATAATTATACCATAGTGATGTGGGACATTTTAATTGGGGATTTCGATCATCAATTAAGCAAGGAAGATTGTCTTGAAAAGGCATTAAGGAAAACTGAGGCTGGTTCTATTGTGGTATTTCACGACAGTATCAAGTCCTGGTCCAAAATGAGCTTTGTATTGCCCAAAATGCTTGAACATTTTAGCAATTTAGGATATAAGTTTGAAAGTTTACACGAGTGGAGTAAGCTTCAACCTGAGAGCAGGATGGCATTGACCGCCTGATTAGTATGAAAAAACACCTATAAAAAAGGCTTAACACGTTAAAATGTTAAGCCTTTAGATTTTTATTAATTCTTTTAGCTTATTGAGCCTTTTTATTAGCCTGAACAGTCAACATGATACTTATTTCATCATTGACAATAGCATCTTTAATTTTACCACTTATTTTATCTTGGTCATAGTTTACACCCCAATCTGTTCTTTTGATATTGAACATTGCAGAAGTAACGCTGATATAATCTGAATTGATAACGATGTTAGCGGGAAAAGTAATCGTCCTAGTAATTCCTTTTATAGTCAGGTTACCAGTAATGGTGTGCGTCAATCGAACTGCGGCCAAAACTCCTCTACTTTTTGTAGGGTCAAATTTATCAACACTGACCAATTCAAAACTTGCTGTAGGATATTTATTGACATCAAAAAAATCTTCTCCTTTTAGGTGAGACTCTAACTTTGCTTTGTCAGGATCTTCCATCTGGGTTACCATCAATGTTTTCATGTCAATTGATACATTTCCAGAAACCAAGTTCCCGTTCTTGTAGCCAAACCTACCTGTAGAGCCTTTAATGATACCAACGTGAGAAGATCCAGTAGTTTTACTACCTATCCAATCTACATTTACTTTTGCTACCGTGAACAACAATGCATCATCAGGAGTTGGTGCAACAGGAAGCGCACTTGGAGTTGAAGCTGCTTTAGGCATAGCCAAGGATTGCTCAGCAGTTGCCTGGTTTGTGGCAACAGTATCGGATAAAGCGGTAGAATCATCCGTGGCTACAGACTTGTCTGATTTACAAGATGCTAGAGCCAGTAGTCCAAATAAAAATACAATGAAGTACTTCATAATAATGTTTTGAATTTTAGTATTGGAGGTTATAAGGAAAAAAAGAGAAAATGTTTCACTTTAGACCCTCATTCTGCTATTAATATTGGATTTCTGTCCAACAGAATTGATAAAATCTATTGTAGCAGGTAAGGTATTAAGGACTTCAATCCTATTTGTAGATTGTATTCCCTGAACTGCTATTTGATATCCAGATAATAACAAAGTGGTATTAGGACAAGATTTTTCTAGTTCATTGATGTACACCTGAATGGGTTTTTTGATGTAAGCTTCTGAGATCATTGTAAATACATAGTCAGGCTTGTGTGCTCTAACTGTAAAACCCACATCGTTGATTGAAATATTTTGCCCTAGATAAATGACTTGGAATGATCTGACTCTCAGCAAATAATACATAAAAAGCAAACTCAATTCATGCATTTCTCCCTCTGGTAGGTAGAGCAAGAATTTTTTGTTATCCTGATTGTTGGGTTTCATTTTATCGATAGCGCCAATGATTTTCTGACGAATCAGATTGCTGATGAAATTTTCATGCGCTCCATTGATGGATCCAGTTAACCACAACAAATACAATTTGTCCAAGAATGGAAAAATCGTTTGAAGCATCATTTGTTCAAAACCAATAGCGTCAGTGCGTGCATCAATGATATTAAAAAACCTTTGTTCATCCATATCAATCATTGCGATAGTCAATGCATCTGATTGTGAAGTCTGGGGATCTATTTCATTCAGATTCTGGACAACTTCCTGAATTTCTTCCATGGGCATCTTCGCAATGTGAGATATTTTATACCCATTCCTATTCAAAAGTGCGATGTTCAATAGTTTCCTTAACTGTTCATCATCATAAAATCGTATATTGGTATTTGTGCGATTGGGCACAATGAGTTCGTATCGTTGCTCCCAAATACGCAATGTATGGGCTTTTATCCCAGTTAACTTCTCAAGATCTTTTATGGCATATACGCCCATAAATGGTGAGTGTGAATTAATTTGTAAAAACCATTAAACACCAACAATTAAAATATGTTCTAAACCTTGTAAATAAAATTTGCTTTTGTTAGGCACAATTTCAAGTGAGGTTAACAAGTAATTGCGAATTGAAGTAACTTTGGAGTTGTATTGATTAAAATTTATGAAAATGATATTGTTTAAAAAAGGACTATTTGCAGCACTGCTGTTGATCACAGGAACACTAAATTTAAAAGCAAATATGCCAATAGCAGAGCCTTGTTTGTTCTGTGATGCGCCATACACAGCTTTCATCACTGAGTTGAAGGCTACCAATTGTGCACTGGAGTTCTACAATTTTGGACAAGCTGGTCAATTCGAAATCGAATACGATACGACTGGATTTATTGTAGGCACAGGATTGAAAGTGAAGACACCTCTCAATTCAACCAAATTGACTGGTCTGACTGCAAATACACAATATGATGCCTATGTTAGGTTCTTGTGCGCAAACAACGAAGTAAGTGCCGCATTCAAGGTGAGCTTTAAAACACTGTTCACAATAGATGTAGGTGTAAGCGAAATATTCAATCCCGAATCGTCATGTGTCCTAACTGAAAATGAAAATATCCATGTTTTAGTGCGTAATTTTGGTGAATCTCCACAATCCCTGATAGATTTGAAATACAGTGTCAACGGACAACCTATCGCCTTGCCTCCTTTTGTTGATGGTTATTATACAGGTGTATTGAGTACTGATTCAACAGATCAATTTTTCTTCGATACTGGATTTGATTTTTCTGAAATAGGCGAATACCAAATAGCAGCTTGGACTGAACTGGAAAAGGATGATAACATTTCAAATGACACTACCTATTATACTTTGGTGCATGTTCCTACTTTAAATAGCTTGCCACAAATATCTGACTTTGAAGAAAATCAAGGTGGTTGGACGTTCCGAAGCCAAGACAATAACGAGATCAATTGGAATTTTGGCAAACCAACAGGGCAAAACATCAACGCGGCAGCTAGCGGAAATAATGCCTTTTACACCAACTTAACCCCAAGTAATAATGGTCAAAATCGGGAAGCTTATCTGGAATCTCCCTGTTTTGACTTCAGTAGCCTTACACAAGATCCAGTACTCGCATTTTCAATCAATTTGAATTCCGATTCATATTGGCAGGGAATGGCCTTTGAATCATCGAATGATGGTGGATTGACATGGGCCAAAGTAGGTAACTTCAATGAGCCAGTATTTTGGTACAACAATGTAAACAACTTTTTTCAACAACCTGTTTGGAATGGCAATTCTTTGGGCTGGCAATTGGCTGCTAAGAAGTTATTGGGCCTAAAAGGCAAGCCAAATGTAAGACTTCGATTCAAAGCAAGCATGGTATATAATTTTAGCAACTTGGACGGATTTGCTGTTGATAATATTTCCTTATTTCAACAGATTGATCGCGATGCTGTAGCCGTAACCATCAAGAATCAGAACACCTCTGAATGTGGTACTGTTAAGGATAAGCTCCAATTGTCCTTGGTCAATTTAGGAAGTAAATCCATCGTAGGTCCCAATCAAATTACTGCATATTATCAAGTCAATAATGGTCCCGTAGTTCAGCAGGTCGTCCCTGCTACAACAATTGCTCCTAATGGCAGTTACACCCTGACATTTGCTCAGGATTTTAACAGTTCAAATGCAGGAACATACATCATCAAATCTTGGGTTTCATTGTTGAATGACACCAACAATTTCAATGATACCATTACAACAACTATTGTTATCCCTGAACCGGACTTCCTTCCAATAGTTCAGGATTTTGAAACTGCCATAGCTCCAGCAAAATGGCAATTACAAGGATTTTTCATTTCAAATTCTCACAACAATACAAGCTTCGTAGCAGGAGCAAACATGTTCCAATTCAGTGCTCCTCAATCAACAATAACCACTTCTAATATTGGACCTCTGGATGGAGGCAACATATTGTCTTTTGACTATCGTTACGTTGATTATTTCGCAGGTACTGTTGCCACTAAAGCACAAGCTGTATCATTGGCAGTTCAAGTATCAGAAGATTGTGGTAAAACATATACTACTGTATTCAAAGTTGATAGTACCAACCACATTCCTTCGGTAAGCTTAAAAAACATTGAAGTTCCATTGGACGCTTTTACTGGAAAAGCTGTTAAATTCAGGATCCTGGGAACTTATACAGGTATCGGAGATTTTTGGTTAGATATTGATAACATCAACATCAACGGCTGTCCTGCTAATTTGGATCCAGCTTCTACCTTGAAATTTGTTGACGCAGGGTCTTCAGGTACAGGAAGCATCAAAGTTACTCCAAGCAAAGGAACGTCTCCATACACTTATCTGTGGCAAACTGGCAATACAACCAACTCTATTTCAGGCTTATCAACTGGAAATTATTGCGTAACCATAACTGATAAAAACAATTGTCAGGATGTAGAATGCTATACGATTGAAGAATGTCCACTATCCTTAGGTATAACTGGAACAGTAATTCCAAATTCAGAAAATGGCAAAAAAGACGGAAAAATCAACTTGAATCTGCCCGCTGGTGCATATACATACCTTTGGAGCAATGGTGCCATAGGTAAAGGAATTCAGTTCTTGGATAAGGGTGATTATTCTGTTACAGTTACCAATGCAACTGGATGCACTCAAATACTTACTTTCTTCGTAAGTCCCGTCGGAATTCAGGAAATTTCTGATTTGAGCGATTTTACCATTCGACCAAATCCTGTCCAAATAGAGTTTCAGGTTCAATTTACCATTAAAAAACCGACCGACCTGAAATTGGTTATGAGTGACATGTATGGAAATATGATAAAAGCCAAAGAATACAAAAACATCAGCAATGTCAATGAAACCTTCGATGTTTCATCATTGCCTTCTGGAATGTACATCATATCACTGCAAAGTGGTTCACAAATTACAACTCAGAAGTTGTTGGTTCTTTCACGCTAGTAGTATGATTCTATATATATTAAAGTAAATGGGTCTTTTTAATGACGTATTTGGTTGGTACTTGAAGCAAAGAATCTCTTCTATTGAGCATTTTATGAAAAATCCAATAGAAGTTCAAGAAGCTTTACTTCAAAATCTAATCCGTCCCAATATTCACACCAAATTTGGGAAAAAATACGGTTTTTCAGATATTAAGAACTCAAGGCAATTTGCTGAAAATGTGCCAATTCATGATTATGACTCCCTAAAGCCCTACATCAATAAAATGATGCATGGTGAAAGTGATGTCCTTTGGAATGGCACTGTAAAATGGTATTCCAAATCATCTGGAACAACCAGTGACAAATCTAAATTTATCCCTGTTACAGCTCAAAATTTAAAGGATTGTCATTTGCGAGGATCCTGGGATTCCTTGACCATGTTGTATAATAACAAGGAAAATTCAGATATATTTAGCGGGAAGAATCTGGTAATGGGTGGTTCTTTAAGCAACTTTAGTGAGTTCCCAAAATCTCAAATCGGAGATGTATCCGCCATCATGCTATACAATATGCCTTCCTATATTCGTCAATTTTATGCTCCAAGCCTGGATATTGGACTAATGAGTGAATGGGAACAAAAAATTGAGTTGATGGCCCAACAAACCAAAGATCAGAATATAATTATGATAGGTGGGGTACCTACATGGACAGTAGTTTTGTTTAGAAGATTGTTGGAAATTACTGGCGCTTCATCAATACTTGAGGTTTGGCCTAATTTTCAGACCTACATACACGGCGGCGTAAGTTTTACACCTTACAGAGATCAATTTAAGGATTTCTTACCTTCCGAAAGTATCAACTATCTTGAAATATATAATGCTTCGGAAGGGTATTTTGCCATTCAGAATGATCTCAACAATAATGACTTGCTCTTGTTGCTGAATAATGGAATGTACTTTGAATTCCTGCCAATGGACGAATGGGAAAGTGATGATCCCAAGGCAGTTCCACTCGCAGAAGTTGAAAAAGGAAAAAATTATGCGCTCATTGTCAGTACCAACAGTGGCTTATGGAGATACATGCCTGGCGACACCGTTATTTTTACGGAAACATTTCCATTCAAGATAATAGTATCGGGCCGCACCAAGCAGTTTGTGAATGCCTTTGGAGAAGAAGTTATAGTGTGCAATACAGATACTGCATTGGCCTTGACTTGTCAGGAATTTGATGCAGTCGTGACCGAATATACAGTGGCACCCATTTATTTTACGGGCTCTGGAAAGGCTGGTCACGAGTGGTTGATCGAGTTTGAAAAGGAACCTCAGGATTTAGATGCTTTTTCAAAAAAATTGGACAAAAACCTCCAAGGTACCAATAGTGATTACGAAGCAAAAAGATACAGAGATCTTGCGTTGGTAAATCTGACTATGCATAATCTTCCAAAGGGCAGCTTTCACAATTGGATGAAAAAAAGAGGGAAATTGGGCGGTCAAAATAAAGTGCCAAGACTAGCTAATCATAGAACTTATCTTGAGGAGATTCTCGAATTCGCTAAACCAATCTGATTTTGTCAAATAAAATTGAAAAAGCATTACTAATCAATTTAGCTGATGAATTGGAGTTATCCATTCCTGAAACCCTTGAACAAGAAGAGGTTTTGCAAATAATTTCATCTAGAATTGCAGAATTAATGGAGGAAGGTCGCATGGAATTCCTCCTCCATTTGATGTATAGACATGATGTTAAAGAGCAAGATATACTGAATGTGCTGAATCCCAAAACAATGGGAATGCCCAATGAAATGATTGCAAGTTTGTTGATCGAAAGATTCAAGAAGAAGCAAGAAACTCGCCTCCAGTACAAAACTCCTCCAGTTAAGGATTGGTTGAAATTCTAAACCACTATTTCAACAAACTTGGACATTTTACCAATTCGGTTTTTCCACCAAAATTCTGAGCGTAGGAGAATCCAGGCTGTAGCGCATACCCACCAATTACTCCATCTTTCCGCGCAGCAATAAAACCAATTTGTATGTCCTTGTAGTTCTTGTAATTGCGTTTGATTCTTCCCACTGCCTCTTGACAAGCCTTGTCGGGTGGATAGCCTTGACGCATCAGCTCAACAATTAAAAAAGAACCGCAAATCCTTATCACCGCTTCACCAAGGCCCGTAGCTGTAGCTGCCCCAATTTCATTGTCAACAAAAAGCCCTGCTCCGATGATTGGACTATCGCCAACCCTGCCCCGCATTTTATAGGATAAGCCACTGGTGGTGCAAGCCCCTGCAAAATCTCCGTTTTTATCCTGAACAATCATACCGATTGTATCGTGAACCTCTGAATTGATTTTAGGTTTGTATTCAGATGTTTTTAACCATTCTTCGTATGCCTTTTTGGCGTGTGGGCTCAAAACTTGTGGCTCAAGCAATACACCTTGACTTACTGCAAATTGTTGAGCTCCCTCTCCTACCAAATATACATGTGGTGTTCTTTCCATGACCATCCTAGCTACAGAAATAGGATGTTTGACTCTTTCCAAAGCACAAACGGCTCCAGCTTGACCTTTACTATCCATTATTGAAGCATCCAAAGTAACTTTACCCTCGCGATCAGGATAGGCAGATAAGCCTACGGATGTACTTTCAGGATCTGCTTCAGAAACCTTAACACCAGCTTCTACCGCATCCAAAGCATTACCTCCAGGACCAATAATATTCCAAGCACCTTCATTGGCAATCATTCCAAATGGCCACGTACTCAAGACAATTCCTGACTTGTTGGCTTTTGGTGGTACTAAAGATTGGAATATACTTGGCTTGATAAATCCAATTCCTGCGCCCGCAGCACCAAATTTTAAAAATCCTCTTCTGTTTTTCATTTCATGAAATAAGTTATGCTCAAATATCTATTAATTTTTGGACAATTTTATCTCTGCTTCTGTTCATTGCTATTATTTCAACCGCTTTCAAGTAAAACAATGGAATAAGTTTAGTTTTTTGTTTTTTCATGCACAAAATTACTCCTCCAAATATTAAAAATTATTACCTTACAGATAATCTTCTTTTTACAATACAAAATGTATCGTAACTTCATTTTGTAAATCTACTATCTATGTTAACTTTCAAACCTGTTGACAGAAAAACAAACCTAACCAGGGAAACATTTCGGAAAGAGTATCTGAATGTCTCAAAACCTGTAATATTTACTGATCTCATGAATGATTGGCCTGCCAAACACAAGTGGAAAATTGAATATTTGAAGGAACAATATGGCAATTTACGCGTGCCAATCTATTCAGCCAAATCCTCAAAGGCGGGCAATAATTATATGGAACCAGATATGGAACTGGATTTTAAAGAATACCTTGAAATGCTAGAAGCAGGGCCTATGCAATACAGGATATTCCTTTTCAATATTTTTAAGCATATTCCGGAAATGTGCGAAGATTTTAGTTTGCCTCAAATAATGGATGGTTGGGTCAAAGGCTTTCCATTTATGTTTTTTGGTGGAGCAGGTTGTAAGGTTGCACTTCATTATGATATAGATTTATCACATGTGTTCCTGAATCAATTTCAGGGCAGAAAAAGAATCGTGCTTTTTGCTCCTGAGGATTCTGACAAAATTTATCACTTACCATTTACAGTAGCCAGCTATGTTGATATCAACAATCCTGATTACGAAACATATCCAGCCTTGAACTCGGTGGTAGGTTATGAGTGTGTACTTAACCCGGGTGAGACTATCTTCATGCCTTCAGGTTATTGGCATTATATTGAATACTTGGATGGTGGATACAGCATGGCGCTCAGGTCAAACGATTCAGTGGTTACACAGTTAAAGGGTATGTTCAATATAGCTCGTCACTATGTTGTGGATAAAGGATTGAATAAAGTGATGGGACAACAATGGCGTGAGATAAAAGAAAACATGGCCCAAAACAGAGCTTCTAAGTATATCCACTAGAACGCCTCAAAGTATTTCATCAATATTCTTTTGGCTTAATCCCTATCTTCGTGGCAATATCTTGATTGATTTTACATGAAATACTGGATTATATTTTTCACAACACTTACCGCCTCCTTTGCCAAAGGTCAATCTTTACCCATTCCTACACATTCTCCTTTCGCAAATGAAATAGAACGCTCAGTTATCTTATTAAGACCTGAACAAATTCATAGTTCTGTGAAGCCATTACAATTGAATGATGCTTTACTGCTGCAAACTGCAAAAGACAGTCTGAATAATTTTACAAAAACTGAACAACACCTCAGCCGAAATCAAGCCTCAACTCTTGCAGCCCTTAAAACCACCGATGGCTCAAAATCTCTCCATAGCAAATGGCTATACAGCAATCCTGCATACCTCTATCATCATCAAGGTACTGAACATTTCATCACAGTCAATCCATTGTTTCAATTTGATTATGGCAAATCAGGCAATGAAAATTTACTTCAAAACAACAGAGGACTTGAAATGAATATTGGCATAGATAATAAAGTGTTTATTTATACATCCATACTTGAATCTCAGGTGGGTTTTACTGATTTTATAACAGATAGAACAGAGCGATTCAGAGCGATCCCCGGCAACGGATTTTACAAAAATTATTCCAGCAAGATTTTTAAAATCAATAATGGCTACGATTTTAACAATGCTCAGGGTATTATCTCCGCATCAATAAGCAAACACATTGGATTCCAATTTGGCTATGGAAAAAATGTTATTGGCGACGGCATTCGGTCCATGTTTTTATCTGACTATTCCAATAATTACCTGCACCTAAAACTGAATACCAGATTTTGGAAATTTCATTATCAAAATATTTTTGGCGAACTTCAGGCTCAAGGATCACGAGACGATATTGGTGACGAACTCATACCACGGAAATATTTTTCGGCGCACTATTTAAGCTTTAAACCCAACAAAGCATGGCGATTTGGTTTGTATGAAACGGTGGTTTTTTCGCGTCGGGACCATTTTGATTTCGCATACATGAATCCAGTTATACTTTTCCGCACCGTTGAGGGAATGTTGGGCAGCCCAGATAATGTGTTGTTGGGTTTGGATGTCTCATGGCAACCCCTCAATGGACTACAATTTTATGGTCAATGTGTGCTGGATGAGTTCATTTTTAAAGAACTATTTTTGGAGCGAAGAAATTGGTGGGGCAACAAATATGCGCTTCAAACTGGCATAAAATACCTGAACGCCTTTGGAGTAAATCGTTTGGACTTACAAGTAGAGGCCAACGCCATCAGGCCTTACACTTACACGCACAATGATTCAACCGCCAATTATACCAATTACAATCAGCCTTTGGCACATCCTCTGGGGGCGAATCTCATTGAATTTATTGGAACCATTTCATACAGACCCATTCCCAAGTTACACATTAGAGCATGGGGACAAAAATATGCACAAGGCCTGGATAGCAATGGTTTGAATTATGGTGAAAATATTTTAACAGAATCCGACAGTAGAATATCCGAGTACAACAACAACTGGCTTCAGGGCAACAGAACCAATGTTAATCGTTTGACATTGGCATTGGATTATGAAATTTGGCCACAGATTTATCTGAATGCTCAATATACTTACAGAAACCAACAACAATTTGGGTCCAAGAATACTTCTTTCTACACAGTGGGTCTTTTGGTTAATTCTTGGTTTAGACCACAATTACTCTAAATTAGGTATTGCTTAGTCCTATCTTTGCATTCATGGAGCGGATACAAAAATTACTACAAGAAAGAATTTTATTATTGGATGGTGCTATGGGGACTATGATACAACGGCACCAATTAACAGAAGCTGATTTTCGTGGCCAACAATTCAAAAATCACCACAAAGACCTCAAGGGTAATAATGATTTGTTGTCCATAACCCGTCCTGATATAATATTAGAAATACACCGTGCTTACCTTGAAGCAGGTTCTGATATCATTGAAACCAATACCTTCAGTGGTACGAGCATTGCACAAGCGGATTATGGATTGGAAGAGGTTGTTTACCAACTGAATTTTGAATCTGCAAAAATTGCAAAGCAAGCGGCTGATGAGTTCATTGCAAAAAATCCTGACCGACCTCGTTTTGTGGCAGGTGCACTGGGTCCAACCAATAGAACCGCATCTTTGTCGCCTGACGTAAATAACCCTGGATATAGAGCTGTGACATTTGATGACTTGGTTACAGCATACAAAGAACAGATACGCGGATTAATAGACGGTGGAGCTGACATCCTGCTGGTTGAAACAATATTTGACACACTAAATGCCAAAGCTGCACTTTACGCTGCTGATGTATATATGGAGGAAGTTGGCAAAAAGTGGCCAATTATGGTATCCGGTACCATAACCGATGCCAGTGGCAGAACGCTCTCAGGTCAAACGGTTGGAGCCTTTTGGATCAGTATGTCACACCTTCCAATTTTGAGTATTGGTTTGAATTGTGCATTGGGTGCCAAAGAAATGCGCCCACATATTGCCGAGCTCTCAGAACTAGCCAATTGTTATGTAAGCGCCTATCCCAATGCTGGCTTGCCCAATGACTTGGGTGACTATGACCAGTCTCCCGAAGAAATGAAGGCTTTCATCCGGGATTTTGCATCCAATGGCTTTGTAAATATAATTGGTGGCTGTTGTGGAACTACTCCTGATCACATTAAGCTTATGGCTCAGGCTATTGATGGCCTTCCACCAAGAAAACCCGCTGCTCCATCCAAATATACCGAATTGAGTGGACTTGAGTCGCTCGTTATCAGGCCTGAAACCAACTTCGTCAATATTGGAGAAAGAACCAATGTGACAGGTTCGCGGGCATTTTCAAAAATGATTCTGGACGGCCGGTTCAACGACGCTGTAGAAGTAGCTCGACAACAAGTAGAAAGTGGCGCTCAAATCATTGATATCAATATGGATGAAGGACTTCTCGATTCGGAGAATGCGATGGTCACCTTCTTGAACTTGCTAATGGCAGAACCCGATATAGCTCGGTTGCCAATTATGATCGACTCATCCAAATTTAGTATTATTGAGTCTGGCTTAAAATGTGTTCAAGGAAAATGTGTGGTGAACTCGATCTCCATGAAAGAAGGAGAGGCTGAATTCACCCGACAAGCTCAAATAGTTAAAAGGTACGGAGCTGCGGTTGTAGTAATGGCTTTTGATGAACAAGGTCAGGCAGACACGCAAGAAAGAAAGGTGGAAATATGCACCAGAGCGTACAAGATTCTAACCGAAAAGCTTCACTTCAATCCGAGCGATATCATCTTTGATCCCAATATTTTTGCTGTCGCTACAGGTATAGAGGAACACAACAATTACGCCATCAGTTTTATTGAAGCTATAAAACAAATCAAAAAGAATTGTCCCGGTGCAAAAATTAGTGGTGGTGTGAGCAATATTTCATTCTCATACCGTGGCAACGACAAAGTCCGCGAAGCCATGCATTCCGCTTTCCTATTTCATGCCATCAAAGCAGGAATGGACATGGGTATTGTCAATGCAGGTATGATTGAAGTTTACGAAGAAGTGGACAAGGAGCTTCTGGTTTTGGTTGAAGACGTATTATTTAACCGTCATGCCAAAGCTACCGAAGCTCTAACTGATTATGCAGATAGAGTCAAATCAGGTGGCAAGGTATTGGTTCGAGATCTGTCATGGCGCAATAATTCTGTTGCAGATAGGTTAAGTTACGCGCTCGTTAATGGCATAACAGAATACATTGAGGAGGATTCAGAAGAAGCAAGATTGAATTTTGATGCTCCAATTCAAGTGATAGAAGGTCCTTTGATGGATGGAATGAACAAGGTTGGTGACTTATTTGGAGCAGGTAAAATGTTTTTGCCACAAGTAGTAAAGAGTGCAAGAGTAATGAAACGCTCTGTGGCTTATCTTACCCCCTTCATTGAAGCTGCCAAAGCTGGAAATACTATATCCACCAAAGGAAAGATCCTTATGGCAACAGTAAAGGGTGACGTTCACGATATTGGCAAAAACATAGTAGGTGTAGTACTGGCTTGTAATAATTATGAGATCATTGACCTCGGAGTTATGGTTCCGGCTTCCAAAATTCTGGAAACTGCCATAAATGAAAATGTCAATATCATTGGCCTGAGCGGTTTGATCACACCTTCACTGGATGAAATGGTCAATGTTGCAGCCGAAATGAAAAGAATGGGCTTGAAAATACCTCTTTTAATAGGGGGAGCCACAACTTCCAAAACGCATACTGCATTGCGCATTGAGCCTGCTTATGATTATCCTGTAGTCCATGTATTGGACGCCAGTAGAAGTGTAGCCGTGGCAAGCTCTTTGCTAAATTCCGATGAACGTGTAAAAACCCAGTTCTTCGATAAAATCAAGGAGGAATACGAAACCATACGAATTCAAAGAGCCAAACGCACAACAACTAAATCATACTTATCCATATCTGAGGCACGTTCCAACAAAGCACATATTGACTGGGATAATTATGTACCTCATACACCAGCCCAATTGGGCATTCATCAATGGGATGACTTTTCGATTGAGCAGCTGGTAGACTATATTGATTGGACTCCTTTATTTAGTTCATGGGAACTTGCAGGCAAATTTCCTGATATTCTGACTGATGAAATAGTAGGCAAAGTAGCACAATCACTTTACAATGATGCGCGTTCAATGCTGCGTCAAATCATTGATGAAAAATGGCTCAAAGCCAAAGCGGTAATAGGTTTGTTTCCTGCCAACAGCAATAAAAGTGATGAAATCGAACTGACAATCGATGATCAAATAGTAAAATTACATTGCCTCCGTCAGCAATTGAAAAAAACTGCGGGACAGCCCAACTTTTGTTTGAGTGATTTTGTAGCTCCAACATCCACTGGATACCAAGACTACTTCGGATCCTTCGCGGTTACAGCTGGTATAGGTATAGAAGAGCATGTGTCTCGGTTTGAAAAAGCGGGAGATGATTACAGTGCCATTCTTCTGAAAGCTTTGGCAGACAGACTGGCGGAAGCTATGGCAGAAAAGATGCATGAAATAGTAAGAAAGAAACTTTGGGGATATGCCAAAGATGAAAATCTTGATAACCACGCTTTGATTCATGAAAAATATAAGGGGATAAGACCCGCTCCAGGATATCCGGCTTGTCCTGATCATACCGAAAAATCAACCCTTTTTGACATGCTTCAGGTGACAGAAAGAATCGGTATAAAACTCACCGAATCATTTGCAATGTATCCTGCTTCCTCCGTGAGTGGGTGGTATATTGGTCATCCAGAATCCAAATATTTTGGTTTGGGTGACATTGCCAAAGATCAAGTAATTGAATATGCCGAAAGAAAATCTTTTTCACTTGAAGACATGGAAAAATGGCTGAGTCCGGTTTTAAATTATGAAAGAGCTTGAGCATGGCAAAAAGTTTTGATGTAATTGTTGCAGGAGCAGGAGCAGTTGGACTTTCCACAGCTTACCAGCTGTTGATGCAAGATCCCAAACTCAAAGTAGCAGTAATTGAAAAGGAAAATGGAGTTGCCCAACATCAAACAGGCAATAACAGTGGCGTAATACACTCAGGCATTTACTATAAACCGGGCAGCCTTAAAGCCACTAACTGTATCAATGGCTATAACCAACTATTGGATTTTGCAAGAGAACATAACATTCCATTTGATCTATGTGGAAAGCTCATTGTAGCCACTAAAAAAGAAGAACTGCCATTGCTTGACATGTTGTACGAACGTGGCAAAACCAATGGACTAACAAATATCCAAAAATTCAGCCCTGAGCAAGCAAGAGAAATTGAACCCTATGTATCCTGTATCGCTGCTATCCGAGTTCCTCAAACTGGTATTATTGATTACAAATTGGTGTCACAAACCTTGGCAAATTGCATCCAAGAAAAAGGTGGAACAATCTTTTTGAACGAAAATATTACCAATATTGCAATTCAATCATCTGGAAAAGCCATCATAAGCACCTCACAAAATACTTATGAAACCAAATATTTCATTAACTGTACTGGACTTTACACCGATAAAATAGCAGAACTTAGCGGCATCAATCCTGGGATTAAGATCATTCCATTCCGTGGAGAATACTACATGTTGAAGCCTGAAAAACAGTATTTGGTGAAGCATTTGATTTATCCTGTTCCCAATCCAGAATTCCCCTTTTTAGGGGTGCATTTTACGAGAATGATTGGTGGTGGTATTGAAGCTGGACCTAATGCTGTACTGGCTTTCAAAAGAGAGGGATACAAAAAGACAGATATCAATATCAAAGAACTATTCGAAATCCTCAGCTACTCAGGCTTTCACCAGATAATTCGGAAATATTGGAAAGATGGAATGGCTGAAATGTATAGAAGCTGGTCCAAAAAAGCCTTTACAAAAAGTCTCCAAGCTTTGATTCCTGATATCCAAGAATCGGATTTGTTGCCCGGAGGAGCGGGCGTGCGCGCACAGGCATGTGACTCAAAAGGCAATCTGCTGGATGACTTTTCAATCATAAAACAAGGAAATACCATGCACGTACTCAACGCGCCATCTCCCGCTGCCACTTCCTGTTTATCAATTGGCAAATACCTCTCTGAAAAGATTTTTGAATGAAAATTACCAGAATTTTCCTTTTGCTGATTCCAGTCTTCAGTTTTTTTGATTCAGTGCAGTCACAAACCTTGTTGCCATTGAATAACTGGGAAGTTGGAATAACTGGAAGTGCCGAAAAATATACAACTAAAATACCTAGCACAGTTCATAGCGTATTGTGGGACAATAAGATAATTGCCAATCCTTACATCGGCCAAATAGAGTCCAGAATTCAATGGATTGGCGACACCTCCTGGACATACAATTGCACTATTAATTTGACCAATGATCAACTCAAATTCAAAAATGCAAACTTAAACTTCGAAGGACTTGATACCTATGCCGATGTTTTTGTAAACGACAAACTGGTCATTCAAGCAGATAATATGTTCCGGAGCTGGCAGACAGATATCAAGTCATTGCTGACCACTGGAGCCAACAGCATAAGAATTCAATTCAGTCCACCCTCTAAGAAAACTGCCAAATTGTGGAAATTGCTGGGAGCTAATCTTCCTGGTGACCAAAGAGTGCTCACCCGAAAGGCTCAATATCAAAATGGTTGGGATTTTGCTCCCAAGTATGTGACTATGGGAATCTGGAAACCAGCATTCATTGAATTTTATGACATAAAATTATTGGATAAACTGAACTGGACTTACAGCATAAACAATGGCATTCCCAATATCAATGTCAGCTTTAATGCCTTCAATCCAAGCAAAGAAAACATCTTTGCAGGTATCGAAATCAATGACAACAGTGCCGCAATCGAGATAGGTCCCGGATTATCCACCCTTGAAATACCTTTGGCTATTCAAGAAACGAATCTATGGAACCCAAATGGGCTGGGAGATCAAAATCTCTACGACTTAAATTTTTTCCTTCGTAGCTCAAAAGCTACATTGGTTGACACCTCAATAGTCATCGGATTCAGAGATATACAGCTGAATAGTTCTGTTGATGAAATAGGCATGAAATTTCAATTTGAATCCAAAGGGGAGTCATTTTTTGTAAAAGGTGCCAATTATGTTCCCACGGATATTTTACCAGATAGAGTAAGCAAAGAACAAATCAAATCACTCTTAATTGATGCCAAGAAAAGTAACTTCAACATGCTCAGAGTATGGGGCGGAGGCTACTACGAAAGTGATTACTTTTATGATATTTGTGATAGTTTAGGAATCATGGTATGGCAAGATTTCGCATTTGCATGTGCCATGTATCCCAATGACAAAAATTTTTTAGATAACGTAAAATCTGAAGCTGAAGAACAAGTCAAGCGCTTATCAAGACATCCATCAATCGTGTTGTGGTGCGGCAATAACGAGATTAGCGAAGGATGGGCAAGATGGGGCTGGAAAGATGGAATGTCCGAACAACAAAAAGCAGAATTACAAAAAGCCTACGACAAGATATTTCATGAAATCCTCCCCCAAACAGTCATAAAATATGCCCCTCATTGCGCCTATTGGGCAAGCTCCCCACTGTGGGGCAGAGGTGATAAGAGGCACCAAACGGAAGGGGATGCCCATTATTGGGGAGTATGGCACGACGAAGAAGAATTCGAAGTGCTTGAAGAAAAAATACCCCGATTTATGTCCGAATTTGGATTTCAAGCTTATCCGGTTACCAAGACCATTGCAGATTTTAGTGGTGAAAGTTTGAATGAAAATGAAATTTCAATCAATGCTCATCAAAAACACAAAAAAGGACGTCAAATTATTGACAAATATCTCGATCGGAACTACCCTGCCGCTCAGGATTTTACAGATTATGTCTATCTCACCCAAGTCAACCAAGCTGAGGGTATTTCTCTGGGATTGTTGGCCCAACGGATGGCAGGACAAAACAAGTATGGCGGTTCACTATATTGGCAGTACAACGATTGCTGGCCTGGCATTACTTGGAGCAGCAGAGATTACTACGGACGTTGGAAACCCCTCCAATGGAAAGCCAAAGAGGTGTTTGCACCCAACGTGCAGCGTATTTCATTCAAAAAAGGAAAAAACATCGTTGAAATTGCATCCGATAATCAACAATCATTTTCCTATAAAATGGGCTTGATTTCTACAACAGGCGAAATTTTGGAAGAAAAAATGGGGAAAATAAAGTTGTGGGACCAAACGGGCATTCAAAAATTGGAAATGCCGGTCAATGACAAATATACCGCTCGCAATGACATTCTGTTTTTTAGTAAACTATTGAGTATGGATGGGAATATCTACCTGAGCTTAAGGCCTTACAAAAAAATGAAGGAACTAGAATGGTCAAGCATGCCTTTGGAATACGAAATCAAGGAAATATCACAAGGTTTCGAAATCACGCTGAAATCACAAGCATTGTACTTTGGCGTTTGGCTGGATACAGCTATTGATGGAACGTGGAGTGACAACTATTTTCATCTTATGCCCGGAACCAAGAAAGTGATATTTACCACCAACAAAAAGATCGAAGACTTCGACCAAGTTCTGCAGATTCATCATTTGGGCAAAAAAAATCAGTGACATGCTGCCCTCACATCTTGAATATGGAAGGTTAGAATGCGGGCTTGATGAAGCTGGAAGAGGGTGTCTGGCTGGTCCAGTTTTTGCAGCTGCCGTAATACTGCCCGAAGGGTTTGAACATGAATACCTGATGGATTCAAAAAAACTCAAACTCAACCAAAGGCTCATGATGCGTGAAATCATTCAAAACGTGGCTGTCAGTTGGGCCATTGCCAAAGTAGATGCCGCAAGGATTGATGAAATAAATATTCTCAGAGCCTCCTTTGAAGCCATGCACATTGCCATCGGTCAACTTGATATGTTGCCAGAATATTTGCTCGTAGATGGACATTTGTTCTACAATCAATCCGGAATACCGCAGCAATGCATAGTAAAAGGCGATGATAAAATCGGGAGCATAGCCGCTGCAAGTATTCTTGCTAAGACGTATCGCGATGATTTCATGAAAGAATTAGCTGCTACTTATCCCGAATATGGCTGGAACACCAATGTGGGTTATGGAACGATTCACCATCGAAAGGCTATGGAACAATATGGGAAAACGCCTCTTCATCGTTTAACATTTCAAGTCAAAAGCCTTCAAATCCAAGCGAAAACCCTCGATTTATAGTTATTTGATGATTTGAAATTCTGTGCGTCTATTCTTTTGTCTTCCCTCAGGTGTTGCGTTATCAGCGATGGACTTGGTCATACCAAAACCCTTGTATTTCAATCTCTCCACGTTGATTCCCTTGTTGATCAAAAAATCATAAACGGCCTTTGCTCGGCTTGTTGACAAGTCAAAATTATCCTTATCATTTCCTACATTGTCAGTATGTCCGTTGATTTGAATCCTCATGCTTGGGTATTTGTTCAGCATATCAGACAAATAATTCAGTTCTGATTGAGAAGCGGGATTTAGATTAGCCATTCCCGTTTCAAAAAACACATTCTTCAGAACGAAGGGTGCAGATTCAGTTTTGGATTCCAGCAATTGATTCATTTTAAGCAATTCTGCCTTCAGCAAATATGGTCGGTAAATATTATTAATGCTATCAAGCTTGAAATTGTCTGAATAAAAAGAATACCCTTCAGCACTAATTCGCAGACTATACTCAGAGCCAGATGGCAAGCAAATCAAAGCCTTCCCTTCGGCGTTACTTCTGCCTTGTGTAAAAATTTTACTTGTTTTGAGATCCTCAACGACATAATTGCCCGCCAGCGCTCTTGCAGAGGAGATATCAGTTATTTGAATTTTGGCATAAGTAACAGGAGTAGGCCTCAATACAAGTGGCAATTCGAAACTGTAAATGTCTAGTTTGCCATAATTCTTGGTGCTTTTTTGATTTTCCATGGTACTGGAATAATAGGCTGTCTTTCCATCTGCGCTAACAATCAATGAGGCTTCATCGCCAACTGAGTTGATTGGATAACCCAAATTGACTGGATCCGTCCATCCACCGTTGGGTTTCTTCTTTGACATAAAAAGATCAAAACCACCTAAATTTTGAAAACTATCAGCTTGAAAATAGAGCGTTGTGTTATCGGCATGAATGAAAGGAGTAGCAGAATTAAAGGTTCCATTGATGGGCCTTGGCAATAATTCTGGCTTGGACCACCTATTGTCAATGTATTCACTTTTATAAATATCAGTTTGTCCTGCGCCCAGACTGCGATTGGAAGCAAAATAGAGAGTCTTGCCATCTGCACTTAGGCTTGGTTGAGAATCCCATTGAGGACTATTGACAACGGCCCCCATATTTTTGGGTTTACTCCATCCCTCACTTCCCTTTCTGCTTATATACAAATCGCATCTACCATAGGAATCACTGTAATTACAAGCAGTAAATACCAGAACTTGACCATCACCTGAAATAGCTTGAGCCCCTTCATTTAAGGGAGTATTGATAGCTGTTAAGGGCTGAGGAATCCCCAATTGACCATCAATGATGTCTGATTCATAAAAATCTTCTTGATCTATTATTCTGCTAAAAATCAATTTTTCACCATCAGCCGTGAGGCAAGGAAAATTTTCGTTTGCTTCAGTATTGATATTAGGACCGAGATTAATAGGATTGAAAGGAACTGGATGAGCAATTGAATATTTTATGAAATTCAATCTTGCTATTTGAATTTTAGCCGAATCAACCGTTTTACTATTTGATTTTGCATTGGCTATGAATCGCTGGTAGGCATACAAAGCATTGTCCCATTCACCCAAATCAGTGTACAAAACCCCCAACTGATTCAAAACCATTGTTTGATACATGGTATCTAATTTCAAGGCAGCATTGTAGGATTTGATGGCGTCTTTAGGCAATTTCAAGGCTTGCTGACAATAAGCCAATTCATAATATGCGTTTATGAATCGTGGTTCTTTGCTTAGAATTTTAGACAACTTCTTGAGAGCATCAAGATTGTTATTGGCATTGATATCCTTCTTTGCCGCTTCAAATTCTTTTAAAAGATCCTTGGGTGCAATCTTGGTGTGGATGAAAGCCTGTCCATACGATTGAGTTAGGATCCCCGTGCAAATCACGATGAAAATGGTGATTAATCTAATCATCCGAATTTTTGTTATTCATCACTTCAGTTTGTTTGCGAATAGACTCCTGATGCAAAAGTTGTATGTAAGCCTTGGCGAAGGATTCTGTCAGTCCTGCATCCAAACTTGAATTTATTCTATTCTCAAAAATCTGTGCCCATCTATCCATCTGAAATATAGTAACGCCATGATCGCGTTTAGCTTGCCCTATTTTGTGTGAATTTTCCATTCGCTTGGCTAGGAGATTGATAATTTCATGATCCAAGGCATCAATATTGGCTCTCAATTGGTCCAATATCTGCACAAACTCAGCATCCTGATTGTTGGAATGACGGATTACAAGTTCTTTGAGCAAGGAGTTCAGCTCAGTTGGGGTGAGTTGTTGATCTTTATCACTCTGTGCATGTAGAGGGTCATTGTGCACCTCAATCATCAATCCATTAAATGCAAGATCGAGTGCTCTTTGGCTAATCTCAGGAACAAGCTTGCTATTGCCTGTTATATGGCTTGGATCACAGATCAAAGGCAATTCAGGCATTCTTCTTTTCAGTTCAATGGGGATGTCCCACATGGGTGGATTGCGATATTTATCCTGTTTATACATTGAGAATCCACGATGAATGGCAGCTAAATTATTGATGCCAACTTGTTTAAATCTTTCCAATGCACCGATCCATAGATCAAGATCAGGATTGATTGGGTTTTTTACCAAAACAGGTATATCTACCCCTCGCAATGATTCAGCTATTTCCTGCACATAAAATGGATTAACTGTAGTTCTAGCACCGATCCACAAAACATCAATTTTATGTTCCAGTGCTTGATGCACATGCTCCGGAGTAGCAACCTCGGTCGCAACTGGAATACCAGCTTCGACACCTGCATCCCTAAGCCAATCTAAACCTGTTATTCCAATTCCTTGAAAACTACCAGGCCTTGATCTTGGTTTCCAGATTCCTGCGCGCATGATGTCTGCTCCGCTTGATTTAACCAATTGTGCCATTTGGTGCACTTGTTCTGGACTTTCGGCACTACAAGGACCTGCAATAATGAGGGGTCTGCTAGAATCAGCGTTTTGAAACCATTGTTGTATAAAAGGAGATTGAATGCTTTCCGTGTTGTTCATACCATTACTTAACAAACCAATTTGTATTTTGATCCATTATTTCATGAAAAAATATAAATCTTGAAATGAATCATGAAATCTTATTTCAAACATAACCATGTTCCTCATCGTGACCTACCAATTGCGGGATTTCTTGTCTGCGTGCAGCAAATCCTACAATCAATCCAAATACAAACCCTCCAATATGTGCCCAATAAGCCACCCCACTTTCTTCATTCGTAACTGCCCCCAAACTTCCATAGCCTTGGAAAAATTGAATAACTATCCAGAGTCCCAAAAAAAGCAAGGCAGGAACCCTGAAAGAAGTAAACAGAAAGATGACCAAAACACGTATTCTGCTCTTGGGATAAAGCACCAAATAGGCACCCAGAACAGCTGATATTGCGCCACTTGCACCAATCAGAGGTATCTCACTGGCGGGAAACATCAGCGCATGAAATAATGTAGCAGCGATGCCTCCAAAAAGGTAGAACAAAATAAATCGGATTGAACCTAGAGTCGTCTCAATATTATCCGCAAACACCCACAGGAATAACATATTACCAAGAATGTGCGCCCATCCACCGTGAAGAAACAAGGACGTCACCACAGAATACAAATCCTGAGCATGAAGCATTTCGGCTGGTACTGCCCCATAATCTGAGGTAAATTGGCCCAAATCTTCCATATTCAGGGACAGCTCATATCCAAATACCAAAACATTCAATAGCAGGATAAAGTAACTAAAATATGCTTTGTGAACACCATGAACTTGATCGTCACCTATTGGAAATATCATTTTATACTTGTTGAAAGTAATTGCACGAAGGTAAATAAATAAAATAGCAGCCTGTTAAGTACTTTCTGACTTTTTAAGCATTTGCTTAATAATTTCAGGTTCATAACCGTAAGAATATGCGTATTTCACCTGCTCAAACTCAGTTTTCTTACCCATTTTTTTAGCCTTAAGAATGATGTGTTTCAAGCCTTTCATGTAGTCATCTTCGTCAAGTTGATCAATCGCTTCATGAATACAATATGGAGAAATCTGTAGTTTCTGTAGTTCAAGTGAAATCTTTATTCGGCCCCAGTATTTGATCCGTTGCTTGCCCCTAGCAAATGCAATTGCAAAGCGCTCTTCATTGAGATAATCTTCTTGAATCATGGCAGAAATGGTCTCTTCGAGCTGCATGCCATAGATACCCAATTGGATACATTTGGTTCGCACCTGACTGTGGCACCTTTCCTGATAAGCGCAATACCTTTTAATTTTTTCAATTCCAGCCTCAAGATTCAGGTATTTCTTTGGTTTTTCTTCCTCAAAGCTCATTTCATTCCAATTACTCCAGGAAGGATGTCCATTATTTCATCCTGAGGATTGTGGTGATAGACATGAAATCCGAGTGCTGATGCTGCATCGGTATTGGCTATTACATCATCAATGAACAAAGTTTCGGATGCCTTTATACCAGCCTGATCTAGAACAAACTGAAAGGAAGCGGCGTCAGGCTTTCTAAATCCAATTTTATGAGAATAAAAAACTTGATCGAAACAAGCACTTTCAAAGTCCACGCCTGGGTGGTGCATCTTTAAGTGATGATGGACCCAACGCAGATGCGAAGTATTGGTATTGCTAAGCATATAAACACCATATTGCGAACGCAAAGCTTTCAATCCATTTATTCTGGCGGCAGGAATTCCGATAAGCATAGCATTCCAGGCATCGATTAGCGTCTTGCCTTGAGGGACAGGAGTACAGCAGCGTTGGATGGCATTGAAGAAGGATTCCTCCTGTATTTTTCCACATTCGTATTGATCATGCCAGCCACTTTCGAGTAATTTTTGCACTTCAGGCATTGCCGATCCTGTGATATCAGCCAATGCAGATTCAGTAGCTGGAATATTGATATCTATCAATAGATTACCGAAATCGAAGAGAAGGTTCTTAATCATGAAATAGCATAAAATGCAAAGATGCTATGATTAAATAGGAAATTCCTTTTTTATTATACGAAATTAGCTATTACCTTTGCGCTTCGATTGGGCCAACATACAGGTTCAATTGGGCCTATAGCTCAGTTGGTTAGTAGCACCTGACTCATAATCAGGGGGTCCCAGGTTCAAGTCCTGGTGGGCCCACCCCTTTAGAAAAGGTCTTAATCTTAGAATGGTTAAGGCCTTTTTGTATTTATTGAAAAGGAATTCTGTTGGATTGATGGTATTTCAATTGTTATTACCCTAAATTTATTGTACTTTTACAGACTTAGAAAAATCAATGCAGGTTTGTACAACTGAATAAATACCATACTTTATGTATAAAGGCAAGTTTTATTATTTCATTATTGTACTAGGGTTACTATTCTCTTGTACCAAGGAGAAAATTGTTTCAGTTATTGATCCATGCCAAGGCAAAGCTGACACTACGGGTTTGGACTTATTGTGGGAAAAGGCGTTTAAAAATGACGGCAATATTCGGTTGATGAAAATCACAGGACAAGGTGTATTTGTGATTCATAATTCCTTATCAAGTAAAACCCCAGCAGAACTAAGTTTATTTGATGCGAAGACTGGAGCCATTAAATGGCAAATAACATACCAAGAGGCATATGTTTTTAGTAAGTATGTGATTTTGGATAATTATTTTTATTTCGCAAAAACAAATAAGCTATTCCGATTAGACCTAAATACTGGGCAAATTGAAACCGTATTTACGAACGAAGCCGAACATTTCATAACACTTATTCCCAATTCATTGGGTCAATCTATATTTTTAAAATCTGATTACTTTGATGATATCTCTAAAACTTACAACTATCAGTTGGTGGAATTCGAGACTGAATCTCTTAAAGCCAAAGTCATTGCAGACACAACTCTAATTGAGAGTGCAAAAAATCAGGATTTTTTCAAAACTCCAGTTTTTTTTAAATCAAATGGAACGAGAATTTTATGTTATAGCTTTATAGATCTAGACCAAGAGACGCGAAAAATAACTGCCTTAGATATTGATACTAGAACTAATCTATGGAATAAAATATATTTTGACGCCATTTTTCAGACAACAAATTTAGTTTCGGACGACACCAAAATATATTTAATAAGAAAAGACTTTTTGAGCGCCTTTGACCCAATAACAGGTCAAGAATATTGGAAAACTTGGGTATATTCTAGTGAAGGACATGTTTATTTTGTGAATAATTCAATATTCTATGTTGATGGGCCTCAGGTTTTAAAAATTGACAAATTTACAGGAATTCTAGATTGGGAAAAAGAAATAAGACTATGGTCGCATGTCAGTCCTGCTTACTACAAAGATCAAGTTTATTTCATAGGACAGGCTGCGCTTCAGGCCTGTGATTTCTCAGGCGGCTGCTTAACAACGACGACTTTAAATCCTTATTTTGATGATAACGGCACTAGAAGATTTTTTACGGATTTGGATATTGATTCGTTAAATGGAATTATTGTAGTTGCTGATAATTATCACCTCCGTGGATATAAACTTCCGGAATAAATCATAGCTTGACACTTCGTTCGGCCTTTCGTTCGGCGTAGGTTGTACCTACGTCGCTGTGATGCTATGGCTGCGCCATAAAATATGCAAGATATACATGAATTTGCTCAGCATAGCATGCACAATCCTCGCAGTTAACAATAATTCATTTCGGCCTATCCCCAAATTAAAAATTTGATAAGACACAGACGTAGGCGCAGCCTACGCCTAACCGATGAAAAGGAACTCGGCTCTTTGCTCGGCGTAGGTTGCACCTACGTGGCTGTGTCGCTATGGCTGCGCCATAAATGCATTTATTATTAGTTCATCGTCTGATGCACATCAACTGCACACTAAAACATTAACTTGCATGCAATATCTAAATTAACCATGATCACCCTCTATCTGCACGGACTTGAAAGCAAACTCAACGATGAAAAAAGAAACATCCTTGAAAGATATTCAACTGTCATAGCTCCCGATATGGATTATCGCAACAATCCTAATGTTTTTGATCATCTCAAAAATCTAACCGATATTTATACCATTGATGTATTTATTGGAAGTAGCATGGGCGGACTCATGGCGTACCAACTTTCAAAAATGTATGACAAACCAGCGCTCATCTTCAATCCGGCATTACCCTTTAAGAGTGTAGGTCAGCATATTCCGAAAATTGAAAACATTCGGAATGCTTTTTTGAAAGTGATCATAGGCGGGCAAGACGATATCTTATTGCCATTGGAAAATTTCAATTGGATATTTCAGTATGAGCAAGGGGATTTTGAAATCAAATGGAACAACCTCCAAGGGCATCAAACACCCGTTAAGATCTTTGACGTTGAGGTCAAGACATTTTTTGAAAGATTAAATTTGTAACGTTACTTGATCAAAACCCTAAAACATGGTCAGACTTATTTTTGATAAAAATACGGTGTAGGCCAATAATTTAAAACCTACACTCTATTGCCCTAGCCAAATATTAAACCTATGAACATTCATCTCATTCGCACGCCTGAATACCCTGAAACAGATTACCTTGAAGTGGTTGAACTCCTTAATTCGTTCAATGGCATACTCAAATTCGTTGCATACCCACGAAAGTTCAATGAAGTCATCGTTTCTAACAAATCACCCTTTATGGCTCAATGGCGAGGCGAGGCTAATTTCAATAATTCAATTCCAACCGAAAAAATGACCTTCAATCTTAACAGACAAATGCCGTTAAGCTGGCAAAATCTGTTCAGAATGTGCGACACCTACAGAGATTATGGCAGTATACCTGATGAGGACTATGTTGTATTGATTACCCTCAGAAGAAATGTACTCAATTGGTTTGCATCAATGGATGATCAGTTTAAAAGAAACATCTTTGTTCAGGCAAGCGACTGGGAAAATTTCATAAAATGCGACGGGAAATATCCTGTGGCTTATGAAATTGCTGCCTATATTCTAAGGAATTTGATGAAACTTGATGTTCAGAATTTTCAGGAATTTGCCCATGTAGCTCCCATTGGATGTATGAATGATTTTTGTCAAAATAAATCGCAAATCATTCTTAAGCTTCGCACTGGTGATATTTGTTCGGAATGTCAGGAACTGCTTTATAAACAAAATGTGAATCCTACTATAGTACATCAGGTATTGGCCATTTTTGAAGGTATCCGCAAACAAATGCTTTTCAAACAAGGGTTCACCAATGCTTTGAGGCTGAGCCAGATGAAAATTCATGGAGATTATAAGATTTTTCTGACCGATTATGGCAATATTGAAATCAAACTAACTCCCACTCAGAAAAGTATTTATTTTTTATTTCTAAACCATCCGGGAGGAATTCGCTTTACAGATATTGCTGACCATCGGCAGGAGCTACTCAGAATTTACCGAGAACTATCTCAAAGTGCCAATGCTGATAGGGTAAGGGCTACTGTAGCTAACATATGTGACGATGCCAAAGATGGTTTTAGAAATTTACGTACCTATATTTCACAGATTAAATCAGAATTCAACAAAAAGATTGGGATGGTCAACTTTGCTTTTCTTGATCAATATTGCATAAACGGTGATGACGGATCTCAAAAAACAATAGCCCTTGATAGAAACTTGTTAATTGTCCAACCATCTGTCGGTTTTATGCATCCTAACTGTAACGTTACTGAAATTAAGTAAGCTGTGCAGCCGAAAGTAAATTTGTACTAAGGTCGTGAAATTAGTTTGCAGAGTATGCCTATTTGGAGAAACTTTAGGGACACTTTATTTGCCTCTTTATGCAACACCTTTTATATAGGATACAAGCTATTTTGTCTTGACCAACCGATTGCCCTCAAACCGACATTATTGCTGAATCGCTGATGCCAGTGAAATTTCAAGCAATTTAAAACTGTTGAATTACCAAAACTTGAGACTGAAAAATCTTAGAATTTTATGTGCTTGGAGTTGCTAATTGCTCCAAACAATAAGTTTGACTTTGTCAAGATTCCAAAGCAGTTAAAAACCGGAACGTGCCGAACACCGAGGAAAAAAAGTAGGCGCAGGGATGCTGAAAACTGAATAGAGTAAGCAATATTATAATTTTATGAAACATGAAAAAAACAATTTTATGCTTAGCGATTGTTGCTGGTATTTCTGTTGCAATGAATGCACAGAACAATCTCTTTAACACCCCGAGTGTGCAATACCAAAATGCTTATTTCAAAAGCAATGGGACATTGGTTGAGCCACATATGAAGACCTCGCCCAACAATACCAATTTAGACAACTTCTCCACAAAAGAGAATTACAATCCTTACAACGGTTTGGAAGGAACCAAGCCAAGAGATTATTCCAGGGAGGCACAAAACACAGGCTACGGACAAAACATTCAGACAGGGCCAAAAGGTGGACAGTATTATATCAACAGCAACGGCAATAAGACCTATGTCCCCAAAAAGTAACTGACTCCAAAAGGTGTTTAAAGGCCAAGCAAGCACACTAAATGTATTTGCATAAGTCAATTCAACAAAGCTCAAACTACCTCGTGAAGAAAGCCATTACGTTAAACAATAATTATTTATTTCATTAAATCCTAAACCTATGCAAACGAAACACAAAATCCAAAACCTCATCATCCTTGATGAAAGCGGTAGCATGAGCGCTATCAAAAACTCCATAATTTCTGGATTCAATGAAGTAGTACAAACCATAAAAGGAGTTGCCCTTCAATTTCCTGACCAAGAGCACATTGTAACCATGATCACCTTCAATGGCTTTGGTATCAAAACCCTAATAGATGAACAGCCTGTAGAAAAACTCAATGAGATTGACGGAGACAAATACTTACCTAATTCCATTACTCCTTTGTTTGACGCCATGGGTTTCGGTATCAACAAGTTGATTAAAGCTACCTATGACCAAAGCGATTTCAATGTACTTGTGACCATACTGACCGATGGAGAAGAAAACTCTTCAATAGAATTTAAAGGTGAAGCAATCAAAAAACTGGTAGAAGATCTCAAACAAAAAAACTGGACTTTCACCTACATGGGCGCCAACCATGATGTTGAAAAATTTGCTTCATCCATGTCTATCGACAACTCAATGTCATTTCAAGCCAATGAATCTGATATTAAATTAATGTTTAAAAAGGAGGCAAATGCCAGACATGCTTGGAGCCAGAAGATACACCTGAATGAAGATATGAGTAGTGCGAAGTATTTTGAAGGTTGATTGGATATTAATTCTGATAGTTACATGAAATAACTTGAAAAGCCCTTTTACAATATTTTGTTGTTGAGGGCTTTTCCCGTTTTGAAAACATCTTGGCTGAAGTTAAACTGTGCAGATACATTGCATACATAAACACAATCTTTGTAACTGAATTTTAGATCAATAATTCCAAAACAAAATAATAAAGTCAAATTCTGAGAGCAGTAAATTTTATAATTGTAAATAAATAAATTTTATTGCGCATAAAACTTGAACTTAATAAGGATATTATATAAATTGAGGACTCTTTACAAAAAAACAAAATGCCTAAAATCAAATATCTGAGAATACGATTTGATCAGAATATTTTTCCTTCTGATATTCATCGATTTAGGGCTGCTGTAATTGAAAAAACACAAAGAAAATCTTCCTTGTTTCATAACCATAATGGAAATGATCAATTTGAATACCGATATCCCCTGATTCAATATAAGGTGACCAACAAAAAAGCGAGTTTGATCTGCCTTGAAGAAGGGACCGATGAAATACATCAATTATTTTTACAAAAAGACCTCAACTTAAGAGTAGGGAGCAATATAGCAGAATACAAAGTAGAAGACATTTCGCTGAATCAATTTCTTGTTCAAACCTGGAATTCTACTTTCGAATATTCATTGCTTAACTGGCTTCCGCTCAATCAGGAAAATCATAAAAAATTCATTGCTTTGGAAGATAATTTGCCTGAGCAGGTTAAAATATTAGAAAGAACTTTATTGGGACACATCCTTGCGTTCGCAACGGGAATAGGTTGGAAGGTAGAAGAAAAAATCATAGCCGACATCATTGATGTTAAAGAAATGAAACTACTACCTTTCAAAGGCCACAAGATGTTATCAATTTCCTTGAGCTTTCGGTCAAACATAACATTTCCTGATTATATTGCATTGGGAAAAGGCGGGAGTGTAGGATTTGGAATAGTAAAAGCAATTTAGAACAATGAAAACCAATAATAATAGGAAATCATGCAAACAATAACCTTTGAATGTGAAGTCATCACACCCATGTTTTTGGCGGGTGCGGATGGTGTTACGCCTGAGTTGCGCCCTGCAAGTATTAAAGGTGCGCTGCGGTTTTGGTGGCGGGCGATGAATGGGCATTTGGTGAGTGAAGATGGGGATTTATCAGCACTCAAAAATAGAGAGGCCGAAATTTTTGGCGGTAGCGGCGATGGGCAGGGTCGGAGTAAGGTGGTTGTAAGAGTAGTATCAAAAGATTTTAGTGTTGAACAATTTGGTAGGGTAAATATGAATATAAAGTACCTTGCTTATGGTTCTGAAGAAAGAAACTTTATTGATGTAGGATCAACTTTTGATGTCAAAATATCAATTAATGTAAGTAATAGTGATGAAATATTGGCTATAAAAAACGATATAAAAATTGCTTTTTCTTTGTTAACTTATTTTGGCGGTCTAGGTTCAAAAAGCAGAAATGGGTTTGGTTGTTTTTATTCAAAAAATGTGTTTTCTTTTGAGCAATTGAAGGATAAAATAACAAAAATGGATAACAATTATGTTTCATTTACTTCTTTCTCAAATAACTGCCAAATTTACCTGTCTACTTATGAAAATATTACAACATGGGAAGATGCAATTAATAAGTTATCGGATATTTATAAAAACTATGGTAAAATTGCTATTCCGAAAAATCTAAGGCTGCATATCGGTGCACCATACAAAGGGCAATCTCCACCTGATAGACATAGTAAATTATTTGTAATGTCTGTTTTTAAAGAAAGCGAAGACGATAGCCTAAAATGTGTAATAACATACTTACCTTATAATTATCTTACAGATTATCCTGATATTTCAGATGATGAAAGAAGCATAGTTGTAAAAAGTTGGGAAGAGGCAACGTCAATGTTTAAAAACGGGATCTGTAGAGCTAGAGTGAAAGGAAATTATTTAATTGACAGTCAACTAGAATGATAATGCAACAATACCTATTTATATTCACAATCGGTCCTGTACAGTCTTTTATAGCCCAAGCAAGAAAGACACAAGATTTGTATGCAGGTAGCCAACTACTATCAGATTTGATTGATTTTGCTATGAAAGAAGTTAAATCAAAAGGAGAAATTATTTTCCCTTTTGAAGGTGCTAAATCAAAACCAAATCGTTTTGTAGCAAATATTAGTTCAGATGACATTAAACAAACTGGAAATAATTTGCAAGATGCAGTAAAAAATAAACTTTTAGAAATAGCAAAAAGTTCAATGGGGGCGACATTTAATGGCATTGCGCGATTGCAATTAGAAGACTTTTTAGAAACCTATTGGACAGCAATTCATTATGACGAAAATAAAAATTACAACATCCAATACAAAGAGTTGGAGCGTTCATTGGGTGCAGTAAAGAACTTTCGTGATTATAATCAATTTTCTGAGCAAGGAAGAAAATGCAGCGTCAATGGATTTTACAATGTTTTGTTTTATCGAAGAAATGACAATGAAAAGGACAACGACGAAGATTTAAAAAAGAGGAAATATTTATCTAGTAATTCATTGATTATCAGAGGTAGTGATGGCATTGGATTAGGTGAATTGCAAAAAGGAGAAGGCATTTGTGGATTGACTTTTTTAAAACGGAATTACAACGCAACACAAAAATTTCCTTCCGTTGCAAATATTGCATCAATGCACATTTGGCAATGTGAAGAAGTTAGAGATAGTGTAGAATTTGAAAAAATGTTGTTGTGTGACGGTAAAAAAATAGAAACTATTGACGAATTTAACGGGCAGTTGCTATTTGCTGAGAATATCACTAAGGAATTTTTTGATCAACAAGATACCAAATGCACCCTTGAATGTGCAGAAGATAGTTTAAGAGGTTTAACGCAATTAATTAAAAAGCAGAATTTGAAATTTATCAAATATTACGCTGCCATTGTTTTTGATGCTGATGATATGGGCTCAAAATTATCTGCATGTAATTCTATTAAAGAACACCAAACTTTATCTCAAAAATTAGCTGAATATGCAGATTGGGCAAGAGAATATGTTAATAATGGAAAAGGAAAAGCAATCTATGCTGGTGGCGACGATTTTATGGGTCTATTAAATCTGACAACTTTATTTGAAACCATAGAAGAATTGAGAAAAGAGTTTGGAAAAAGATTCGTAGAAGAACAAATGACTTTTTCGGCAGGTATTGCAATTGCTCACTATAAAACGCCACTTGGAGAAGTCTTAAATTATGCGCGAAAAATGGAACATAAAGCAAAAGACCAAAAAGATAAAAACTCGTTTGGAATTGCAGTTATGAAACACTCGGGAGAGGTGCATGAAACGGTACTTTATTGGAACAATAACTTAGCAACAAGTACAAAAAAGGGAGATTGGAACACAACTTATTTATCAAATACTTATAAAAAACTTCAAGAAGGTGTTAGCCCATCTTTTATCAAAAATTTGAATGAGATATTGTCAGTTTGGGAAGATGATCCTAATACTTTTACAGCACAGTCACAACATGAAATTAGAAGGTTCATAAAGCGTTCATCAAGTGGATTAGATACAACCGAACTTGTCGCAGAAGTTACAGAACTTTATAAACAAGTATCTATCAAAACTCAATCTAATAATTATTTTATCAATGCTTTAAATATTGCTGATTTTATAAATAGAAAATTATAATGATAACTAATATACAATTAAAAGCGGCAGATACCCTGTTTTTTAGAGATGCAAAACCATTTTCTATGGGTGAAGAAACTTGGGCAAATAACCTATTTCCAAATGTACCTCCAAGTGCAATTCTTGGGGCACTAAGAACTGCACTTGCTGCTGAAAAACATTTGAAAAAATTGGAAATTTATGAGGAGACTAAAGCTGTTAAAATCAAAAATTTTGGCTTAATGTTAAGAGGACAAATAGCATTGCCAATTCCACTTGATTTAGTAGGTTGTGACGGAGAAACAAATGGACTTGACCTAATTGATAATTCATTTTCTTCAAATCCTTGCACCAAACTTTTATTAGGAAATGCGAATAAAAAAGTTAAAGAATTAGACAATTATAGAATTTCATTATCTGATTTTAACAGCTACTTGGAAGGAGAAAAAAATTTTACTTATGATAAAGTCGATAAGGTTGATAATGACTTTTTAGATTTATCAGAATACACGACCTCTGAGCCTAAAATCGGTATAGGACGTAGTAAAATAACAAATACAACACGAAATGGTATGTTATATCGTGTAGGAATGGCCCGCTTAGAAGGTAAAGTAAGAGGAAATTTTACTTCCTTTTTTGTATCTTTTAAAAACATGGAACTCCCTGATACAGGCATTTTAAGATTAGGGGCCGAAAATAGAATCGTTGGTTATAAACTTTTGACCACAAATATTAATGCGAAAGATATTACTGTTTGGGAAAATATAGATTGTTTTAAAATTTATCTTGCTACACCAGCTATTTTAGACAATGGAATACTGCCTAATTGGATTTCAAAAGAGATGACAGGAGAAATAAATGGTGTAAATGTGAAATTACAAACTTGTGCTGTTGGTCGTTTTCTCTCTCTAGGAGGCTTCGACATTAAAGAACAAAAACCAAAACAAATGTTTAAGGCAGTTCCCGCAGGGAGTGTTTATTACTTTGAGTTATTGGAAAAAAATGAAACAGAAAAACAGATGGCAAAAATTATTAATCACTTTAAAAGCAATTCTTTTTCTGAGCTAAAAAGCGAAGAAGGTTTAGGGGTTGTATATATCGCAAAACAATAAGAATGAAGAAAATAGTCATAACAACCGTTGGTACTTCACTTATTGAAAAGTTGAAAGTAAAAACAGACAAAAGCCTCAAAACGACCTTTCGTAATGGTAATGAAGATATTCATATAGCTGAGACCAAGGCAAATTTTGAAAAAGATTTGGCTGAAAAATTTGCTGAAAAAAATGCAGAGGATAATTCTATCTGCGCAGAACTCCAAACCATAAACAAAATAAGAAAAACTTATCCTGACTTGGAAGTCTATTTACTTTGTACAGATACAATTTTGTCGCCTATTTGTGCTAAGTTCATAGCACAAAGGCTGGGTTTGGCCGATGACAAAATCAAAGTCATAACAGGGCTTGTTGTTGATGGTACAAATGCTTCAACTACTTTTGAGGAAGTAGGTTTTCCTAATTTGATTGAAGAGATAAAGAAAATAGAAACCACCAGAAGAAAACAAATAGATGATGAATTACTCGACAAGAAAAAAGAAATCAATGAGCAAAAGTTAATGAACAATTTAAGAGATCTAGAAATATTAAAAAGTAGAGAAAAAGAAAAGGCAACAAAACCAATCTTAAATATATCTGGAGGATATAAAGCAATGATACCTATTATGACATTAATAGGTCAGATTTATGAAATGGAATTGAATTATATCTATGAAGATGCAGAAGATTTGATTGAAATAGGAAATTTACCTATTTCATTTGATTGGGGTATAGTTGAAGAGTTATACTTTTTCTTAGATGCTACGATTTTATTTTCTGAAGATTTTACAAAAGATAATACTTCAATCAATATTATCAAAAAATTATCTGACTATAAATTGATAGATAGAAAGAAAAAAATTACGGCATTGGGGCAGTTGTTTAAACAACATGTAACAGATAAAATGCCTGATAATAAGACCACTATTGGAGTACTTGTTGAGTATAAATTATTGGAGTATTTTCACAACGTAAATGAAGTACAAAAGAATTATTTTATTCGACGGAGCGTGGATATGGTTGAAAATTATAAAAAAGTGAGTGATGCTGATTTATTATGGGAACATAAAACTAAAACAAAAGAGTTTATTCCTTTTGAAGTAAAATCCTTTTACCAAATAGCGAATGATGATATTTTTAGTGGAAGGGATAAGAAGAAATCAGTAAAAGGACAATTTGAAAAACAAATGGACTTTATTAAAAAATGCTGGGGAAAGCCTAATAAGGTTAGGTATGTTGTTTATCAAACTTCGGCAGGTTATAATATTAGTAAATTTCAGAAAGACTTACATAAAAACTTGAAAGAATTGAAGGCTATTGTAGATGAAAAATTTAATAAAGGGGTAAAAGAAGAAGATAAGGTAAGCTTTGAAGTAGATATTTTGAATATACCTCTAAATGAATTCAAAAACAGTTACACTGAATTTTTACAAAAACCGTTGAAAAAAAATCACTACACAGAAAATATAAAATTTTAAAATATGTACAAAACATCAAAACCTTTATTCCTTTTTTGCGAAACCCCTCTTCATGCAGGTAGTGGCAGCGACTTAGGGATTATTGATATGCCTATTCAGCGCGAAAGACATACAGGCTATCCAAAAATAGAAAGTTCAAGCCTAAAAGGTAGTTTAAGAGAGGCTTTTGAAAAAAGCAAAGCTACACCTTCACAGGTGCAAAGAGTTTTTGGCTTTGATGATTGGGGCAGTTTTGAGAATTTAGATAAAGATACTAAACAGTTTTTTGCAGATAAAAAAGATCGCGAGTTTTCCGGATGTTTGGCATTGACAGATGCACGCATTCTGCTATTTCCGGTGAAATCGCAAAAAGGTGTTTTTGCTTGGATAACTTGCCCAAGGGTGATTAGCCGATTTATAAGTGAAATGAAAGAATACTGTAAAATCGCTGATATTGATTTTGATACGCTCGTGGAAGGCTCTACAGGAACAAATTCTCAAGTTGTTCTTAATAACAAAGTTGGTTTAGAAGAATATATTTTTGACAATATAACACCAGATACTAATGTTACAAAATTAGGGCAATGGATTGCTTCAAAGTTATTCAAGGACCCTACAAATAACTATTGGGCAAAGAAAATGGCTACCGATATTGTTGTTATTAAAGATGAAGATTTTGCAGATTTTGTGCAATACTCAACTGAGGTCATCACACGTACTAAAATAGATAATGAAACTGGGACAGTTTCTAACTCAGCATTATTTACAGAAGAATATTTGCCATCTGAGAGCGTAATGTATTCTTTAGCAATGTTTGCACCTGAATTTAGTGGGAAGAAAGGAAAAATGACTGAAATACAAGTTGAGCAATTTTTTCAAACCAACTTGCCGGAAGTGTTCCAAATTGGTGGAAATGCGACACTTGGCAAAGGAATTGTTAGAACTAAACCAAAACCTGAATAAAAATGGCAACTGAAATAAAAAGAAAGTCTATTTCTCAAAATCGGGCAAAATTTGCTTGGGAATATGCTGAACAGGGCAAAAGCGAGGCAAAAGATAAGTATAAAGCTCACGTAAGGGAATTTCCAATGTTGGTACTAACAAGTGGCTTGGTCAATGCTGTAGCCTTTGCGTATGAGAAAGGTGCAGTAGAGAGTAAAGATAGCGAAGGTGATAAAGGTTGGAAATTAGTTTATAAACATTTAGAGAAATGGCTAAAATCTGATAATGAACAAAGATTATTTGATTTTAATGATAAAACTTTAATTGCTGCTTTAGTGGGTATTCAATCGAACGATATGAATACAATTCGTGCTATTAGTAACGAAACAATCTCATTGTTCACTTGGTTAAAACGCTTTGTATCATAATGGAAAATTTTAATTTGTTATTTCATAAAGCCAAAGATTTGATAGATGAAAAGACTTATGAAATAAAATCTTTATCAAAAAAGGATAAAGACAAAAAGGAAGTTGGTCGAAAAAAGGAATTAGAGGATTTTCAATTCAAAAACATCGATTGGAATGGTTTGAAACAACGTCAAATAGACCATGCAAAATTAACTTGTTCGGAGATTTGCACTCCTTTAGAACTATCGCCTGACTATCGCATGGCAGTGGGCTTGGGTAATTCTTCTATTTACGAAACATCAATTACATTGCATCATATTTATGGTTTTCCATATATTCCCGGATCTGCTATTAAAGGTGTTCTGAGAAATTATGTAATTAATGAATTTTTTCAATTGACAGAAGAAGAACTAAAAAGCACTAAAAAAGAAGATATTGGAACAAAAAAAGAGCAAAAAGCATTAAAAACAAGTATAGCGTTTTGTCGTATTTTTGGCTGTCCTGAAAAAAGTGCAAGAAAAAATAAAGACGATAAAGTACCTTCGTGGATAGGAGATATGATATTTTTTGATAGCTTTCCAACACAAGCACCAAATCTTGAAATGGATATAATGACAGTACATTATCCAAAATATTATGGCGAAGGCAATTTTCCTCCAGCAGATTGGCAAAATCCAATTCCTATTCCTTTTTTGACTGTAAAAAACAATCCTGCAAAGAAAAAGGATAATTTATTTCAATTTATTATAGGAGTAAGACAAGGGGCTAAAAATGATGAACTTGAAATTGGAGATATAAAAGGACAACTTTTATCTGTAGTCTCATCATTATTATTTGATGCCCTAACTGAACACGGCATCGGCGCCAAAACAGCCGTAGGCTACGGCTATTTTAAAGAATTTTGAATCTTTTGATAGCTAAACCATTAAATATAAGATGCTTACATAGCATATATATAAAAATGTGTTTTATTTTGAAAAAATATTTGTAACTGTAATTTAAATCAGCTTATCTTTGCACTCCACTTAGACGAAATGTCTAATTCTAAAAGCGAAATTCCTTTTCGCACCAAAAGTTTCTAAGATCTAAATCTTAGATAAAAATTAAAAAGGATCTTAAATGATCCAAAATCAAATCGAAGGTCTTTAAAGGCCTTTTAATTATTTTTTAATTTTTAAATCTTTTGGTATGCTTACTCCTAACAATTCTTTGTCTATTGTAAATCACAATTCTCTTAATACTGTATTCAACAGTTTAGAGTATTCTCTTACAGATGCTTCAAATTCTCAAGCGCTCGGTCAATTGCTGGAGGGAAGGAAAGCGTTTGAATCCAAGCTGTATCGCGACGTTTCCAGCTTAGTTCCAATCAATGACAGGGTTCAATTATTGGCTTACCTGAAAAGTGATAATATGCTTATCACTAGGGGTTATACCAGTTGTGCCGGTAATACTTACCAAGAAGGTTTTAGATTTTCAAAGTCCATAGCCATTAAAACCCATATTGGGCACGGTTATGCACATACCTTTCTTAATGGCATTGAACTTTATAGTGCTGATGGTAATAGAAAATTATTGGCTTATAAGAGCTTTCATTGCTGCTTTTACTCTGAAAGAAGTGTCGCTCACCAAGCAATCATGTTGCTCACTGAATACCTCAAGACATTGTATCCAAACGTCCACGAAACTGAACTCCGGGTGTTAGCAACTTCATCAATTAAGGAGGCTTACATGATGACTCAATTGCGCCAACTCGATGGATTAAACAACCGCTTAGGATCCGGTTAATTTCATTTATACAAGATTAACTCGGATAGAATTAGTGTGATTCTTAGCAGCTACTACTCATTTCACTTTCCTTAATTGTAAATTTTACACCAATTTATTTTAAACAGAACTAAATTTCTATTTATGAAAAACTTGATCAACTGCTTTGACAAATTGAATTTGACACATGAACAATCAGCATGTGTTGAAATGATCAATTCTTTTCTTAATGAGGAAAGTCTATCCAATATATTCATTCTGAAAGGTTATGCCGGTACCGGAAAAACCACCTTGGTAGGCGGGCTGATTAACTATTTAAACATTAATTCAAGGTCTTTCTTGGCACTAGCACCTACAGGCAGAGCTGCAAGAGTATTCTCTACCAAGTCCAATTTTGAAGCTAAAACTCTTCACTCCTCTATTTATCAATCCTCTTCAACTAGCCTGGATCTTGAAAAATCGGAGTATTCCAAGAAATACTGCTTAAAAATAAATGCTCCGTCAAATGGTACCATTATTGTCGTGGACGAAGCATCTATGCTCAATGATATTGAATCGGATAATGGCAGCACAATTTTTGGCAGCGGCAAATTATTAACCGATCTTATCAGCTTCGCCAATTTTAAAAGTAATCCTAAAACAAAAATTATTTTTGTAGGTGATACGGCTCAGCTTCCCCCGATAGGCAACTATAGCTCACCAGCACTTGATGACAAATACTTCCAAACTGTATTTAATCTGGACACTAAAATTTGTGAATTAACCAAAGTAGTTCGCCATGATAATGGCATATTGGAGGCTGCAACTGCCATAAGGGAGTCTATACAATCCAATCAATTGAATGGAATAATGCCCAAGCACAACAATGAAGTTAGTATCATTCCTAATTTCTCCTTGCTTGATGCCTATGTGGGGAACGTTAAAGCTCTTGACGACTTAGATAAGAATATTATGATTGCGGGGACCAACAAACAAGTTTTTAAACTCAATATGAAGGTTAGAGATCATTTCTTCAATAATCAACACGCTGATATTCATACTGGTGAAAAATTAATTGTTGTAGATAATAACTACCTACAAGAAACTAGCTTGATGAATGGTGAGTTTCTAAAAGTGGTTGAAATTTATGGGCAAGAAGTAATTCCAGTTCGCGTCAATACTGATGGAAAAGAAAAATTAGCGGAGGAAGAAGGTCACAAGCGTGTTGATGTCAATAAAATTGAAGTAAACCTCACTTTTAGAGATATCCTTGTAGAATCTACAGATGGAAATAGATTGAAGGTGAAGATTCTAGAGTCCTTTTTATTTAAGCCTGAAGCTGGAATTTCAAAATTTGTTTCGCGAGCATTATTTCTTATGGTTTTTGGGAAATTAAAAAAGCGATGTCCTGATCTTAAGGGTAAAGAATTTAATGATAAGCTTGCCATGGAATTGGAAAATGATCCCTATTTTAATGTGTTGCGTGTAAAATTTGGATATGCCATAACTTGTCACAAAGCTCAAGGTGGGGAATGGGAGAATGTCTTTGTCAATATCTGGGCCAAGGATGTAAATACAATATCTCACTTCAGATGGGTTTACACCGCTATTACGCGCGCCAGCAATCACTTGTATGTGGAGTCTCTCGAACAACATCAACCTAATTCTTTGCGTCAAAGGTTTCTGTCAGATAGCTGGGGTCAACCAACACTTTTAAACTGAGTTATGAAAAAGCTGATTAATTTTTCAAATCATCCTTTCAATGTCTGGTCAACAAGCCAGAAATCCCAGGCAATTAAGGACTACTGCACAGTACTTGATCTTAGCTTTCCACACATAAATCCCAAGTGTGGTACCCAAGAGTTGTGTGAGCTAAAAGATTGTTATGTAGCTAAAATACAAAATATGGGCATGGTCAATGATATAGACATACACATTATGGGCGAATTAAGGTTTTCCTTCATTATGGTGGCGGAATTACAAAGACTGAAATATCGGTGTCTGGTTTCTACCTCAAATAGAATCATCACTGAATTTGGAAATGGTGCAATAATGAAGAAATTTGAATTCAGTAAATTTGAATCATATCCAGATATCTACCAATTAGCTTAGTAAAAATTAAGAAAATTCAAGAATCAATTGATTTTAAAATAGTTATGATGTACAGCTTGTTTTTGAACAAGGCTGACTTGATGGACAATAGAAAATAAGACTTTAAGTAGCACCAACTACTTCTTTATTGTCATGAAAAATAGTGTTTCGGTGTACTTGACTTGAATGGCTTCTTTCTTGGCTGTTCAATACTTTGCAACTCAGTTTAAAGAAATCAGGTAAGTTCATCAGCACTCTAAATACTGATAGCGGCTTGCTTTTAGTGATTGAAATATTTTACGCTGAACCACATTCAGCAAAAGAACATACCAGTCAAAAGTATTATGAAATCAAATATTATCCTTCATTCTTTTGGTGCCTCCATCCGCAAGGACAATGGGTTATTTCAGGTAACCACCGCTGATGGTAAACAAAACATAAGTCCCAATGACATTGGTTCAATTTCAATAAGCAAAGGGGCAAGAATCAGTTCAGATGCAGTTTTACTTGCCATAGAACATGAAATAGATGTTCTATTTATTGATAATATCGGCAACCCTGCTGGAAGGGTATGGAGTGTGAAGTACGGGTCAATCTCTGTTATCAGAAGAAAACAACTTGAATTCTTCTACTCGGATCAAGCCTTAAAATGGGTAAAAGAAATAATCATAGAAAAAATGAATAATCAAGTAGCCATGCTGCTGGCTCTTAAAATCAATCTTGATGAACCCGGAAAAAGGCGGCTCTCAGCTGCAATAAATAGTATTGAAGATCATAAACAGAAAGTAAGAAAGTCTGAAGGCGAAACAGTCGCTGATTTGGCACCATCAATTAGAGGTTGGGAAGGTGCTGCATCAAGAAAATATTTTGAGTCTTTATCTTTTTGCTTACCAGATCAATACAGCTTTGATAAAAGAAGCAGACAACCCGCTGGCGATAAATTTAATGCAATGCTTAATTACGGTTATGGCATGCTTTATGGCAAAATTGAAGGTTCTTTAATAAAAGCTGGCCTCGACCCTTATGCTGGTATTTTCCATCGTGATGATTATAACAGACCCGCTCTTGTTTTCGACGTTATAGAAAAATTTCGTGTTTGGGTAGATTATGTGATACTTCATCTTTGTATGCAAGATGCAATGAGTGATGAATGTTTTAGCCAAGAAAATGGTCAAGTATTACTCGACGGCCTGGGAAAAAGAATTGTAATCCAATCCGTCAATGATTATTTGGCTGAAATAATAAAAATAAGTGGTTTAGAGCGGAGCAGAGCCGAACACATCAACCTCTTTTCTCATAAACTCGCCACATTTTTTAAAGAATTTAAAAATTAACAATCATGCTAATGACTGGTAATCAAATCACCCAACCCGGTGATCAACTTAGAAAAATTGAAATTCAACAACTTTTTCAAGCCATATCTAACCCTAAACAGGAATATCAAGATATGCTGCAGCAATTGCACTTATTAAGTACTCTTGATAAAAATCAATACGCTAGTCTTAAGAAAAAATTACCTTATTTTGTTTGTGGGATTTTTCATCCCCCCTACCGCAAAAAGGAAAATTTTTCTGCTATAGATTATTTTATCATTGATATTGATCACATAGTATCGTCAGGTCGAAATATTGAACTGCTAACTACCAGACTACAATCGAATGATGAAGTCAGGATGATGTTCAGATCACCCTCAGGTGATGGCATCAAAGTCATGTTCAAACTGAATAATACTTGCAAAGATTCCTCGTTATACACCGCGTTCTATAAAATATTCTCAATGAAATTTGCTGAGCAATATGAAATAGTAGATATAGTAGATTTTAAAACGAACGATGTCACCAGAGCGTGTTTTTTAAGTTTTGATCCAAATGCACATCTGAATACTGCATCTGTGCCAGTTGTGATGAGCGATTATGTTAAAAATTTAAGCTATGATTTTGCTGAAATAGATTTGAAAGAAACTGATATCAAAATCAAAGAATATGGTGTCAATAGTATAAAGACAGTTGCTCCTGATCAGGATATCCTTTTAGCCATCAGACAAAAATTAAATCCAGGTAATTTAATAAAAACTAAGGATTATATCGTGCCTGGACAGATAGAAAAAGCCGTTCCATTAATAAAAGAGGAATTGTATAAATATAATATGGAACTGATAGAAGCAACAGCAATATCTTACGGAAACAAACTTAAAATCAAAGCCGAACATTTGTGGGCAGAAATAAATATATTTTATGGAAAAAGAGGTTTTAGCGTGATAAAAACCACCAGAACAGGAAGCAATGATGGTTTAGCAGATTTGGCAGTTCGATGTGTTCAGGATATTATAAATCAACATTATTTTCAATAATGAAACAACCGAAGAAAAAAGAATTCAGCCTTGCAGAAAAATTAGAACGCATAAAAGCAGCAGGAATTAAAGAACTGAATCCAATCCTTATAACTGATGAAGTACTTGAAACACTTGAGCAAAGAATAAAAGCAATATTGCAAATTATAAAATCAACTCCATTAAAATCGAATGAAATGACATACCTAATCATGTATGATATAAATGACGATAAGGTTAGAACGCAGATCTCAAAGTATTTAATAAAAAAATCATGCGTCAGGATACAGAAATCTGTTTTTCTGGCAAAAACTGAGAATAAATACTTTCAAGAGATTTATGAAACGTTAAAAGAGATAAATAGCTATTACGAAAACAAAGATAGCATTATCTTAGTGCCTGTGAATTCATCAGATGTAAGAAGTATGAAGATGATTGGATACAATATTGATCTTCAATTGGTCACAGATAAACCCAATACCTTGTTTTTTTGATACATGATGAAAAAGAATAATATAACGGTCTGTTTTAAGCTATATTATGTGCAATAAAAAAATATTTATAGGAATAGTTCTATGTAACCATTTAATATTGAAGTCTTTATGTAAAATGCTCTCAGAAACCTTTATCCAGTCAAAGTAGGATTAAGACTCATGCGGTGACTTCCCTGCCAAGCGGTAACCCGCTGCTCAGAAACCTTTATCCAGTCAAAGTAGGATTAAGACGGTTGAAAATTGCGTTGACTATATTCATGCAAGCTTTCTCAGAAACCTTTATCCAGTCAAAGTAGGATTAAGACCGTACCATACCTGAGTTACAGGTTACTTTTTCCCAACTCAGAAACCTTTATCCAGTCAAAGTAGGATTAAGACTCTGTTAAGATACGTGTACAACGTATCTTTCCGAAACTCAGAAACCTTTATCCAGTCAAAGTAGGATTAAGACAAGAGAGCTGAATACTGTACTAGCAAGGCTAGTACAATCTCAGAAACCTTTATCCAGTCAAAGTAGGATTAAGACGCCATCTCGATAAAGGCTAACTTTGTCATGATCGTTCTCAGAAACCTTTATCCAGTCAAAGTAGGATTAAGACTATATCTCGCCAATCGGTCTGGCGTTGAACTCTTCACTCAGAAACCTTTATCCAGTCAAAGTAGGATTAAGACATATCTCTCTTCCTGGGAGAAGAGAGCTGAGTACTGCTCAGAAACCTTTATCCAGTCAAAGTAGGATTAAGACATGGAGTCTGTTAGGTTATTAGAAGCCTTAACTGACTCAGAAACCTTTATCCAGTCAAAGTAGGATTAAGACGGATACTATAAATAGTGTGTCCTTTTCTGCACAAGGCTCAGAAACCTTTATCCAGTCAAAGTAGGATTAAGACCTTTTCAGAGGAAGTGAATACTGTTTCCTCACCACCGCTCAGAAACCTTTATCCAGTCAAAGTAGGATTAAGACGCGTAGCCAAAATGCGGTAAATCACTGCCTTTGGGCTCAGAAACCTTTATCCAGTCAAAGTAGGATTAAGACTCTACGAAAGAACATCTTTCCGTTCCACAATAGTGGCTCAGAAACCTTTATCCAGTCAAAGTAGGATTAAGACAGCCTCTGACCAGTTGCATTGTCAACCCAATATATCTCTCAGAAACCTTTATCCAGTCAAAGTAGGATTAAGACGTTGATAGTACCAAGGTTCCTTTATAGTTCGTATTCTCAGAAACCTTTATCCAGTCAAAGTAGGATTAAGACAAGTCTCTCCGTACATTGGAAGCACTATCGGAATACCACTCAGAAACCTTTATCCAGTCAAAGTAGGATTAAGACTTGTTTAAATTTGAATTGTTAAGAAATAAAGCGACAACTCAGAAACCTTTATCCAGTCAAAGTAGGATTAAGACCAACGTTGTCATTGCTCAGCGTGCCACCTATGATTCTCAGAAACCTTTATCCAGTCAAAGTAGGATTAAGACTCTCTATCATCTTAATAGTAGTAAAAGTAAAAGGTCCTCAGAAACCTTTATCCAGTCAAAGTAGGATTAAGACATGTTTAAAAATGGCCATTATTCTGTAAAAAAAGAACTCAGAAACCTTTATCCAGTCAAAGTAGGATTAAGACGCTCATAAATATTCCGTAACGATCTTCTTCTTCGGCCTCAGAAACCTTTATCCAGTCAAAGTAGGATTAAGACATCTTTTACGATGGATGGGATTGATCCCGCGCTTGTCTCAGAAACCTTTATCCAGTCAAAGTAGGATTAAGACCTTGCATAGCTTCTAGCCATGCTAATCTTAGTTTCTTCTCAGAAACCTTTATCCAGTCAAAGTAGGATTAAGACACCCTTAACATTATGCGAAGATATCTTCCTCAATAGCTCAGAAACCTTTATCCAGTCAAAGTAGGATTAAGACATATACAGCACTGTCTTTTGAAGTCATACTGAAATGCTCAGAAACCTTTATCCAGTCAAAGTAGGATTAAGACCAATAAATGTTCATCGGTTAACAGGTATTCACCTTTCTCAGAAACCTTTATCCAGTCAAAGTAGGATTAAGACGCGGCATTCTGGCCATTGAGTCTCTTAACTATAACCACTCAGAAACCTTTATCCAGTCAAAGTAGGATTAAGACTGATAGGAAGAAGCGCTTTGCATTGCTTCTCCTCAGCTCAGAAACCTTTATCCAGTCAAAGTAGGATTAAGACTCCATCTTTTACGATGGATGGGATTGATCCCGCACTCTCAGAAACCTTTATCCAGTCAAAGTAGGATTAAGACAATTTGCCGTTTAAAACAGCCTCGACAACCTCTTCACTCAGAAACCTTTATCCAGTCAAAGTAGGATTAAGACTGACCACATGACATGCTTATTGATTGAACATAAAGACTCAGAAACCTTTATCCAGTCAAAGTAGGATTAAGACGTTTGTCTTCAGTACCTTTGGCCTCAATCGCCTCTTTCTCAGAAACCTTTATCCAGTCAAAGTAGGATTAAGACAACTCAGTTTTGTTCATCATAATGCAGTTCAGAACTCCTCAGAAACCTTTATCCAGTCAAAGTAGGATTAAGACCTTCTCTATTGGGAAACTCCCAAATTTTTTTGCAGCTCAGAAACCTTTATCCAGTCAAAGTAGGATTAAGACAAAGCTATATTTCTGGCTTCAGTTTTTAATTCAGTCTCAGAAACCCTTATCCAGTCAAAGTAGGATTAAGACATATACTTTGCTTAACATGGATATATTTTTTAGGAACTCAGAAACCCTTATCCAGTCAAAGTAGGATTAAGACACAACGACACCAGCCGAAGGCGTTAGCCTCTGACCCTCAGAAACCCTTATCCAGTCAAAGTAGGATTAAGACGAAGGAGTTAAGCGTTGTCCGCTCTGTTCATCCACCCCTCAGAAACCCTTATCCAGTCAAAGTAGGATTAAGACGCTTGGAACTCTTCACCAACCAGGACTCCTAAGTCCTCTCAGAAACCCTTATCCAGTCAAAGTAGGATTAAGACATTTGCGTTTTTGGTCTTCTAAGCTGAGAAATTGATCACTCAGAAACCCTTATCCAGTCAAAGTAGGATTAAGACGATTTCTCCATTGGCCCGTGAAGTAAACTCTTCGCCTCAGAAACCCTTATCCAGTCAAAGTAGGATTAAGACAGCTCGCAGTTTCTTCTATTATTTCTATTTTTGTTTCTCAGAAACCCTTATCCAGTCAAAGTAGGATTAAGACCATCTGTTACGATTTCGTAATCAGGCTGGAAGTCTCAGAAACCCTTATCCAGTCAAAGTAGGATTAAGACGGCATGTCGTGTAGAATTGCACACTCGCACAATTCATCTCAGAAACCCTTATCCAGTCAAAGTAGGATTAAGACACTTGAATTGGATCGGGTGCGCTGCTGTAATACTGCCTCAGAAACCCTTATCCAGTCAAAGTAGGATTAAGACCTTTGTAAAAAGGTGCCTGAACTTTTGGTCAGGCTCAGAAACCCTTATCCAGTCAAAGTAGGATTAAGACGATGTGATAATGAGCCGTCCCATTTTCCTGACGTTCTCAGAAACCCTTATCCAGTCAAAGTAGGATTAAGACTGCGCTGCTGTGTACGTCATGATTTAGTTTTGATTGCTCAGAAACCCTTATCCAGTCAAAGTAGGATTAAGACAGTTACTTGATCTAACATAATAATTGTTTTTAGTCTCAGAAACCCTTATCCAGTCAAAGTAGGATTAAGACAAAAGGCCTGAACCAGCTTTCACACTTCTTCTCCGTCTCAGAAACCCTTATCCAGTCAAAGTAGGATTAAGACTTTCTCGTGCGCAGCTTTCCCTGCCAAGCGGTAACCCTCAGAAACCCTTATCCAGTCAAAGTAGGATTAAGACAGGTGCCTGAACTTTTAGTCAGGCACTCCAATCAACACTCAGAAACCCTTATCCAGTCAAAGTAGGATTAAGACAAGCAATACACTTTACTTTGGCATCTACTTTGCCGCCTCAGAAACCCTTATCCAGTCAAAGTAGGATTAAGACTTAACTCCTCTATAACGCTAACTGCTACAATTTCCATCTCAGAAACCCTTATCCAGTCAAAGTAGGATTAAGACTTGAATTTTGTTGAATTGTGAAGAAATAAAGCGACAACCTCAGAAACCCTTATCCAGTCAAAGTAGGATTAAGACACGGGCTATCTCGGTCTGTGAGCCGAAGTTATCTTTCTCAGAAACCCTTATCCAGTCAAAGTAGGATTAAGACCACTTTTACAGTGGAAAGTACCAAGGTTCCTTTATAATCTCAGAAACCCTTATCCAGTCAAAGTAGGATTAAGACAAGACCTTTATTTACTGCAATCTCTTTGTTACACCTACTCAGAAACCCTTATCCAGTCAAAGTAGGATTAAGACTTATCAATTGTTAGCCTAACAGAAACCGAACGTAGCCTCAGAAACCCTTATCCAGTCAAAGTAGGATTAAGACAATCGAAGCATGACCTGAACGCAGCATTTTAGAGCGCTCAGAAACCCTTATCCAGTCAAAGTAGGATTAAGACAGTGCCTTAAACTCCTCATCTTGTTTTATATTTGCTCAGAAACCCTTATCCAGTCAAAGTAGGATTAAGACTGTAAGAATTTTTTTTTGTCACCTTTGAAGCCTATTCTCAGAAACCCTTATCCAGTCAAAGTAGGATTAAGACATATATACGTCACCGCTTACGGCATTGTCTATTGTCTCAGAAACCCTTATCCAGTCAAAGTAGGATTAAGACTTTTGACCAACTCTCTTCGTTAGCCATATTGTCTTCAACACTCAGAAACCCTTATCCAGTCAAAGTAGGATTAAGACTCTCGCCTTGCCATGTTTGGGTTGAAACAATAGTCTCTCAGAAACCCTTATCCAGTCTAAGTAGGATTAAGACTTTTACGGTTGGATTCTGTTGAAAGTAACTTATAACACTCAGAAACCCTTATCCAGTCAAAGTAGGATTAAGACTCGGATAGAACTAAAGTCATGATCTTAATTTTTTTTCTCAGAAACCCTTATCCAGTCAAAGTAGGATTAAGACCCTGACGTTTTTAAGGATCCCTCATTTTTTGCTGCTCAGAAACCCTTATCCAGTTAAAGTAGGATTAAGACTAGATCATTGTCATCGTTTGGGGTCCTATTTCGTTGCTCAGAAACCCTTATCCAGTCAAAGTAGGATTAAGACGATATAATCAAATGATGTTCCCGTTGATTTTCCGAACTCAGAAACCCTTATCCAGTCAAAGTAGGATTAAGACTCTTGTGTTTCTTCCTGTTCTTCATACAATACTCTTCTCAGAAACCCTTATCCAGTCAAAGTAGGATTAAGACGTAACAGGAAGATAGATCCCTGTTATCTTCGTCCACTCAGAAACCCTTATCCAGTCAAAGTAGGATTAAGACTTGGCGTAAAAAAAAAGAAACACTAGGTCAGGCTCAGCTCAGAAACCCTTATCCAGTCAAAGTAGGATTAAGACTTCAGTGTTTCTATGCTTACTTTTTCATTAGCAACTCTCAGAAACCCTTATCCAGTCAAAGTAGGATTAAGACGTGTTTGAGGTGTTGGAGCATTTCGAGGTGCTCTCGCTCAGAAACCCTTATCCAGTCAAAGTAGGATTAAGACCTTGGACAGTTGATCTTTCGCTAGCAGCTTTCCCTGCTCAGAAACCCTTATCCAGTCAAAGTAGGATTAAGACTAGCTGGTGTGTCTTCTATAAAGACTACAGCGAAACTCAGAAACCCTTATCCAGTCAAAGTAGGATTAAGACACGATCTTTGTTTGCCTCTACGACTCGACTGGATACTCTCAGAAACCCTTATCCAGTCAAAGTAGGATTAAGACTTTTTTAATTGTTTTTTTTAATTGATTGAATGAAATGCTCAGAAACCCTTATCCAGTCAAAGTAGGATTAAGACTTACTATTTACGAAGGCATGGACAGATATGGAAGCACTCAGAAACCCTTATCCAGTCAAAGTAGGATTAAGACACACTTTGGCTACTGCTTTAGGTGTTGAAGGTGTTCTCAGAAACCCTTATCCAGTCAAAGTAGGATTAAGACAAGTCTACAATACGGTATTCCGTATCTTTTCTTCCTCCTCAGAAACCCTTATCCAGTCAAAGTAGGATTAAGACCTGTTTGGTTTTAGCCGTGCAGGAATATTTGTTTCTACTCAGAAACCCTTATCCAGTCAAAGTAGGATTAAGACCCAATTATGCTATCAATGATCTCGTCATCGTTGACGTCTCAGAAACCCTTATCCAGTCAAAGTAGGATTAAGACAATGCGGAGTATAGTTCTTAAATGGCATTATATGCATCTCAGAAACCCTTATCCAGTCAAAGTAGGATTAAGACTAGCAGTTCTTCACTGCTTCCGAATAGGTGCCCACACTCAGAAACCCTTATCCAGTCAAAGTAGGATTAAGACGTTCCCTTTATGCCTAGTGCATAAACGGTAAATTCACTCAGAAACCCTTATCCAGTCAAAGTAGGATTAAGACAGTACATGTTTACACATATACCAGTGACATGCCTATCTCAGAAACCCTCATCCAGTCAAAGTAGGATTAAGACGGCTTGGTGATTGATTTCACTAAGCAAGATAGGTAGCTCAGAAACCCTTATCCAGTCAAAGTAGGATTAAGACTATTTGTGGCGGTGTTAAAGAGAACATATTAAATCTTCTCAGAAACCCTTATCCAGTCAAAGTAGGATTAAGACCATTTCCGTAAGGTGCATAATGTACGTTGTCTCCTAATTCTCAGAAACCCTTATCCAGTCAAAGTAGGATTAAGACTTCAGTGTTTCTATGCTTACTTTTTCATTAGCAACTCTCAGAAAGC
>Ga0136636_10000009_pt1 | contig 71571 bp, 68 predicted proteins | sample AntDrymUQ8522106_2_FD_104653 | JGI IMG/M metagenome (GOLD analysis project Ga0136636, IMG submission 104653) | Polar desert sand microbial communities from Dry Valleys, Antarctica - metaG UQ852 (21.06) | ecosystem: Environmental > Terrestrial > Soil > Desert | place: Antarctica: Dry Valley... | reverse complement strand
CAAAAATTTCAAACAAGCGCAATCGCATTTCCAAACATTACTCGACGCGAATTCAGACATCGATCCGAAAAAGTTAAAAAATGGTTTGGCGCGTGCATTTGCCAGTGCAGCCGTAGTATATTCATAAGAAAACAGCTGATGCGCTCGAAAATTATTTGAAGGCGCTCAAAATCTATAAGGAAATCGGGCAGAAAAACAACATATCGAAAGCGTACAACAACATTGGCATCGTATACAAATCGCAGGACAAACCGGTACAAGCGCTTGAATATTTACACAAAGCGTTGCAGATTCAAATTTTCGACCTTGACCTCGCTGACAAAAATCCGTTGTCAGTCAAACCTCTTGACCGCTGTTAATCTCAATGATTTGAAATTGGTAACAGTTTTTTTTGCGCAAGGCAACCAGTTGGTCACCATTGATATGAATGATTTGAAGGTACTCGAGCATTTCGACCTGTCGCAAAATCCTGCTTTATTGCATATCATGCTCAAAAACGGCATGTCTTATTCGTCTTTTTCCTTTTTAGCCTTTCCAGATTCGGGCGTATTGCAGTATATCTGCGCCGACGTGCAGAATATTGCTACATTCAACTATTTGCTTACATGGACAAACCTGCCACCAAACAGCGTCCAGGTGAACGAATATTGTAATTTTGTTCCCGGTGGCGATTACAATACGATCACAGGAACATTACATTTTGATGCGGCAAGCAACGGCTGTGATGCTGGAGATGCAACGGTAAAGAATATCCGTTTGAACATGGCAAATTCGGCTACCTTTACTTCTGATTCCGGAGTCTATAATTTTTACGTTCCTGCCGGTAGCCATACCGTGCAACCCGTATTTGAAAACACCTTCTTTACGACCGATCCCGCAACGGCAACCATCAATTTCGTATCTAATGGCGGCACCGTGACCACACAAGACTTCTGTGTCGTTGCCAATGGCAATCACCCAGATGTAGAAGTAAATATCATTCCGATTGAACGCATCAGACCCGGATTTAGCGGTGTCTACGCAATTATTTATAAAAATAAAGGAAATCAGGTGGTTTCGGGTATGGCGGATTTCCAATACGAATTTACAAAACCGCAATTTACTGCTTCGACTCCTGTTCTCAACAGCCAATTGGACGGTTTGTGACAAGAATTACGGGGAATAAAGTAGACTTCATTTTTGAAAACATTGATTTGCCTCCTTCTGAAAACAATGTTGGCGGTGGAAACACGATCGGCGGTCACGGCAATGTATTGTTCAAAATTCGCAGCAGAGAGAATCTTAATGCCGGGGATATGGTTGCGAATATGGCAAATATTTACTTCGATTATAATTTCCCTGTCGCTACAAATACAGCCAATACGGTTTTTGCACTACTCAGCAAAACTGTTTTTGAAGAAGATAAATCAGTAAGTGTCTATCCTAACCCTACGATGGGAATTATTAATATTAACGCGACGGACAAAATTACTTCATTACAGCTGTTTGACTTGCAGGGCAGGATTCTCCAGACAAGTGCAACCGATATTAATAAAGTATCACTTGATATTTCAGACAGACAAAAAGGTGTTTATTTTCTCAAGGTCACTACTGAAAAAGGCGCAAGTGTGCAAAAAATAATTAAAGAATAATAGTTAGTTTGTTGATTTACCAGTCGCAGCCCTGGAAAAGGGTTGCGACTTTTTTATAGCGTGAGCAGACCGGACTTGCGTAAAACACTTACCGGTTTCGAATACCAAAACAATTCAAAATCCTCAAACTGGGTTTCATAATCGGTTTTGATCTGCGCGAAGGTTAAAATCCTCGAATTGTAAACCGATAATTTTTCCAGAATCATCACCAACCATTCGCCTTGCTCCTTGCCAACTTGAATGCTAAAACTTTCTTTTTTATCGTGAAACGTGAGCGAAACCATCTCCCAGGAATTGCCTTTTTTGTTTTTGGTTGAATAGGCCACTGATGGCTTGCCACCAATCCAGATGATTTTTGCGGTCGGTTTGGTATTGAAATCCGTTTCTGACTGTAATGCGTTCGCGATATAATCTTCGGGGATTCTGGTTTTGGGAATTCGGAAATCAAACCATTCCTGAAGTTCATAATCGAAACAAATGCCATGCATAAAATTGAACAACGATTTCTTAAGTCCGAAGCTGAATTGCTCATGATCGATTCCTGTTTTGTCGGTATAAATGATATCGTTATTGGCGAATTTCCCGAGAACGTCGGTTTCTTTGACCACGCCAAACTGTTCGGGATACAACCCAACCGGACTGTGGGCTGTCATTGCGAACTGATGCCAGAATCCCGACTGTAGAATTCCCGCTTCAAACATTTGCCGTACCATTTCAAGACTGTCAATTGTTTCCTGAACTGTTTGCGTTGGATAGCCATACATCAAATACGCGTGAACCATGATTCCCGATTCGGTAAAATGCTGCGTTACTTTGGCGACTTGTTCCACCGTTACTCCTTTGTCTATAAGTTCCAATAATCTGTCGGATGCGACTTCAAGTCCGCCCGAAACCGCAATACATCCCGACGCCTTGAGTAACATACACAAATCTCGGGTAAAACTTTTCTCAAATCGGATGTTTGTCCACCACGTCACTGTCAATTTCCTGCGGATGATTTCAATTGCCAATGCGCGCATCAAAGCCGGAGGCGCAGCTTCATCAACAAAGTGGAATCCGTTCTGGCCGGTTTGTGCCATCAACTCTTCGATCCTATCGCACAAAATGTTGGCGGCCACGGGCTCATATATTTTGATATAATCGAGCGAAATATCACAGAATGTACATTTTCCCCAATAGCAGCCGTGCGCCATCGTAAGTTTATTCCATCGTCCATCGCTCCACATGCGATGCATTGGATTGATAATTTCGATTACCGAAATATATTTGTCTAATGGCAAATCGGAATAGTCAGGCGTTCCTGTTTCGCTTTGCTTATAATCTTTACACAACGGATTGTCGATATAGATAACCGCTGCATTTTCCAATATAAAAGTGCGCTTGAGTTCTTCCTGTTTCAAATCTCCTTCGAGAAACCTTACTAGATTTTCTATCGGTGCTTCTCCGTCGTCGAGCGTAATAAAATCAAAGAACTCAAAAACCCGCGAATCCGAAAGTGAACGCAATTCGGTATTCGGAAAGCCGCCGCCCATGGCAATCTTGATTTCCGGAAACTGTTTCTTTACCCATTGTGCCGAGCGGAAAGCTGCATATAAATTTCCTGGAAACGGAACCGATATTAAGAACAAAGAGGGCGTTATCGCTTTTATTTTTTCGTGCAGTATGTTGCATAAAACACGGTCGATGTATGTGGATTCCTGCTGTAGCGCCGCGTAAAGTTCATCAAACGAATTAGCACTGCGGCCCAAACGTTCGGCATAACGGCTGAAACCGAAATTGGCATCGATACATTCGACGATAAAGTCGGAAATGTCCTCAAGATATAGCGTCGCCAGATGTTTGGCTTTGTCTTGTGTGCCCATCGTGCCAAATGCCCATTCCATTTCTGTGAGTTGTGCAAATCGCGAAGCCTCGGGTAGAAAATCGCCCTGACAGATTTGCAATGCCAGTGTGGGATTTCTTCCTTGCAGAAATAAAATCACGGCGTCGATCGTATGGACGTAATAGTCCTGAAGCGTTAATATACGAATTGCATTGTCGGATAATCTTGCGTCGGCATTTACCTGCGCAAAAAGATCGGCCAGTCCATCTTTGGAAAACAATTCGAGAATGACTTCTATCCCCAAATCGGCCTGAACTGCGGGAATACCTTTAGTATTTAGGAAACCTTTGATATAGGCAGTTGCCGGATACGGAGTATTCAATTGCGTAAATGGCGGTGTGATAAGAAAGAGTCTGGATTCCATAATTTTATAATCCCGACAAAATTACTTCATAAATTAGAAATAAAAGGCTGCTATGAATATTTTCCTATTATATTGGAGTCCGCAAAAACACCAAACTTGGTGGCGAGTGGCAATTTGTTGGTCACCACAATACTGTTTGATACGAACTAATCAACAATTCGGCAGCTTTTACATTCACCTATTTCACAACTGCTGCCGGAGCTGAATCCAACAATTTATCGGATCGTATTTCCAATTACACCGCGTGCAATCTTAGCAATACAAATAAAAGGTATATGTCAGAGTCACTTCGAGCGATGGTTGCCACAATATATCGGAACTGAAAATTTCGTTTATTGATTCACCGATCATCATTATAAAAAATGCGTATCCGCTCTGCCAATCGAAAACTGTAACTGTCTACGCCGGAGCCGGATTCGATAGTTACCTTTGGTCAAATGGCGCCACTACACAATCTGCCTCGATCGACTTTGCCGGAGATTATTGGGTAACGGCTACCAAAAGCCACAACACATCTACAGGAATATTAACTTGTTCCTCTATGAAAAACTTCAATGTATTTTTATCAAATCCGGCGAAAATCACGCAAATCGCAACATACGACTGGACCGACGACAATAATGCGATTACCGTTTTTGCCAAAGGTCTTGGTGATTATGAATATTCGATCGATGGCATGCACTATCAGGACAGCCCGTATTTCTCCGGTTTGCCTAGCGGAGAATACGAGGTCTATGTTCACGATAAGCATGAATGCGGTACGGTAAGCCAAGATGTGTTTCTTTTGATGTATCCACGATTCTTTACTCCTAATAATGATACTTACAATGATTTGTGGAAAGTAAGGAGTTCCGAATTCGAACCTGGACTTACAGTCAAAATATTTGATCGCGATGGCAAACTATTAAAAGAACTGAGCAATAATAGTGGCTGGAACGGAATTTACAATGGAAAAGAGTTGCCGTCAACCGACTATTGGTTCGTCGTGACCCGCGCGAACGGGAAAGAGTATCGGGGACATTTCACGCTCAAGCGATAGCTCACATTTTTCATAAGCCTTTGTTAAAGCATTTATGGCGTTGCTAATTTTTGTAATTTTACGCACAACTTAAGCAACAAACTATGCCCATTGATTGTATCAGCTTTCAGGAATCTGGATATTTCACCCCATTAATCAATGATTATCTAGACCGGAAGCCGCATTTAGAGCCGCTTTACAATCGCTTCCCTATTCTTGAAAATTTCGAGCCACAACTACTCGAGAAGCAACAGAATTTTGACGACAGCACCCGACAAATACTCGTCGAAGTTTTGCAAAGACAATATGTTGGGATAGAAATGTCAGCACTGACGCGTCAGAATATCAGCGCACTCGCTAAACCCAATTCGTTTACGGTCACCACCGGACACCAGTTAAATCTGTTTACCGGACCGCTGTATTTTTTATACAAGATCATTTCAACGATCAATTTGACGACTGAATTGAAAACTAAATATCCAAACTATAATTTCATTCCGGTATATTGGATGGCAACCGAAGATCACGATTTTGAGGAAATCAACTTCTTTAATTTCAAGGGAAAGAAATTCCGATGGAACCGCAAAAGTTCGGGTCCGGTAGGGCGTTTATCAACCGAAGGGCTCGAAGAAGTCTTCGACATCTTTGCGCTGGAACTAGGATCGAGCCATAATGCAGAAGCGATTAAAAAACTATTCAAGTCGGCTTATCTCGAACACGACAATCTTACAGCGGCTACTCGTTTTCTCGCAAACGTACTTTTTGAAAGTCACGGCTTGGTGATTCTCGACGCCGACGACCGGAGTCTGAAAAAATTATTTATACCTTATATTAAGGAGGAATTATTGCAACAGACTTCACACAAAAGCGTTCTAGAAACGATCCCAAAATTAAAGGACTACGGCGTTCAGGTCAATCCTCGTGAAATCAACCTTTTTTATATCGAAGACAATCTTAGAGAGCGAATTATAAATGTAGATGATATTTATTGCGTTAATAATACCGACATTAAGTTTACTGCGCATGAAATGTTGTCGTTATTGGAAAATGAACCTGAGAAGTTTAGTCCGAATGCGATCCTGCGCCCACTGTATCAAGAAGTAATCTTGCCCAATCTGTGTTACATTGGCGGTGGCGGCGAACTAGCCTATTGGTTTGAGCTAAAGTCTCTTTTTGAATCGGCCAGCGTTACGTTTCCAATCCTGTTACTCCGTAACTCGGTGTTGATTGCCACACCTAAACAGGCGCTCAAGGCAGACAAACTCGGATTGAACTGGAAGGAATTGTTTTTAAAACAGCAGGATTTGCTTAATGTGAAGGTAGGGCAGTTGTCTGAATTTCCGATTGAATTGTCTATTCAAAAGGATCATTTGAAGAGTCAATTCCATTTCCTGCACCTAATTGCAGAACAAACCGACAAATCATTTGCAAGCGCCGTAAAAGCGCAGGAGGCGAAGCAAATCAACGGACTCGAAAATTTGGAAAAAAGGTTGCTCAAAGCGCAGAAACGGAAACACAATGAAATTCTTGAGCGTGTGACCGAACTTCAAAACCAACTGTTTCCGCATCAGGCATTACAGGAACGACAGATAAATTTTTCGGAATTGTATGTCGAAAACGGGACTGATTTAATTGAAAAGCTGTTTTCCACATTGAAACCTTTCGGGGAGAATTTTGATGTGGTCATTTTATGATTGCTCAATATGGTACTCCTATTCTAGGTTAAACCCATTAATGGAGAAAATCGTATTGAAAAGAATATCGGTGATACTATCAAACGATATTATCAATGAATGCCTTTTTAACCGGAAAGTTGATCTCCTCTATGAAACCGGTTAGTGCTCCCTCTCATTGGCCAGATCGGTATCATAATTAATTGCCTCGATATCTTCTGTTGGACTTTTTTAAAATAAAAAATTTTGCAACAATCTTGTATAACTCTTTTTCAAAAAAAAATTGGTCACAAGTTTCGCTGAGTTCAGTTAAATCAACGTGTGTTGAACGAAGTATCTGACAATTAATTAAAATAAAGTACATTCAATAAGAAAAAGATAATAAGCTCGATTGTAAAATCTGAAATCAAAATAGAATTAAAAGAAATCTTCCAACTCACTTCACCACAGAAATATTTAGCTACTTTTATCGCTTAAATTTAATTTTATGAAAGCAAAACTACATTTTCTTATCATTTTAATTATCGCGTCATTTAGTTCCGATGCACAAACTATTTCGATCGTCGGCACAGGAGTGAACGGTTGGCCCGAAAATGCGGTTGGTCCCGAAATCGTTCTGTCGACGACAGATAATGTTTCCTTTACAATAAATCATCTAGAAGTTTCCGACGGATTGGTAAAGTTCAGGCAGAATTTATCATGGACAACCAATTGGGGCGGAAGCACTTTTCCAAGCGGGACAGGAATATCCAATGGGACAAATATTATCACTACTGCTGGCACTTATGATGTGACTTTCAATATCTCAAATGCCACTTATACTTTTATTCCATCAACCGATTTTCCCCAAATTGGAATATGGGGACCTGCAGTCGATTCTCAAAACGGCTATGCTGGCGCCGATGTCGATATGTCGACAACTGATGGTATAACCTACACGCTTTCGGGCTTTTATTTTTCAAGCGGACAAGCTTACTTCCGACAGGACAATGCGACAAATTTTGTTTGGGGAAGCACTGGTTATCCAACCGGAACTGCTACTATTAGCGGACCTTCACTGTTTATACCAGGCGGAGAACATTTCGTAATTTTTAACAGGAATACCGGCGCTTATTCCTTTGCGTTTCCATCCATCGGTATACTCGGAACGGCCCTGAGCGGTTATGATGCCGAAGACATTAATTTGGAAACCAGCGATGGCTTTACCTATTTTTTGTCACAACTGAATCTTACTGTCGGTACCGTAAAATTTAGAAAGGACAATCTGTGGACGGCGAATTGGGGCGGTGGAACTTTCCCTATTGGAGTTGGCACGCAAGATGGCCCTAACATTCCGATTAATAATGAATCAGATTATGCGATAAGCTTCAACAGGCTTACCGGCGCTTACCAATTTGCACAAATGCTACGCCAAGAAACTTTTGAAACGGAAAAAATTAGGATATATCCAAATCCGACCGTCGATGTTTGGAAATTTTCTCATCCAAACCAAATGATTATGAAGATTCAAATTATGGATGTTACCGGGAAAGCTGTTTCGCGCACAAACTTGCAGAGCAGGGAAGCTGTGATAGACGCAAGTGGTCTATCACAAGGGATTTATTTTGCAGAAATTACGATGGATTTGGCAACCGAAATTATTAAATTGGTCAGGCAATAGCGAGCACTCCGACATAACTTTCAAAACTCCGAAATTTAACCGGAGTTTTTTTATGGAGATTTGTGACGCAATTAAAAATTAAATTTCTATAACGTGCCCGTCATGCATAAATTATTCTTGGACAAAATCGCTTAACAAATATTTTTTTTACCTCCTTTCAAATAATCTTATCAACACGAAAACGTTTTCGCCCCTTTATTTCGCCTGCAAAAAAATGTTGCTTAACAATTTTTGACTAATTTTATGGAAATTTAACTTAAATCATATATTATGAAAAGAAAAGTACTATTATTATTTGCTTTGGTCTTTATGGCTTTTAGCGGAAATTCACAAGTAACTTCTGTTGCACTTGTTGGTGAGGCGGCCGGTGGCTGGCCTGGAGATCCGGGAAATCCTGGTCCGACTGATGTTCACCAAATGACTTCATCTGACGGGGAAAACTGGACGCTTGTTGATGTCGCTCTTACTGACGCGGCTGTTAATGGCGGAGTTAAGTTCAGGGCCAATAACGCGTGGACTATCAATTGGGGTTCTGCAAGTTTCCCTTCTGGAACAGGAACGCAAAACGGCGCTAATATCTTACCTATTGCAGGCGTTTATACTGTAACTTTCAACAGCACAACAGGCGTTTACAATTTCGCTGGCGGTGCACCGATCCCGGTAGTCAATATCGTCGGCGCTGCTACTGGCGGAACCGATATTGCAATGACCGCAACTTCGTCAGAGTCATTTACAGCAACTAATGTTACCCTTGTAGATGGAATCGCTCAGTTTAGCGTTGATGGATCTAATTTCGGTGGCGATACTTTCCCAACAGGTGTGGGAACTGATCCGGGATTGTTTATTCCAGTGGTAGCTGGAACTTACAGCACAATCACCTACAACATCGCTACAGGAGACTATAGCTTTAATGCCGCTCCTGTCTTTAACACTATTGCTATTGTTGGATCTGGTGCAGGTGGATGGCCAAATGACCCACAAATTGATGCTAATATTTTGGCAACTACTGACGGAATCAATTATAGTGGAAATGTAGCTATCACGCCAGGGGAAGTTAAATTCCGTGCAAACAATTCATGGACTTTAAATTGGGGCGGTACTTTATTTCCTGATGGATTAGCGGTCGAAAATGGCTCTGATAACATTCCTACTAATGCAACTGGTTATTACTATGTGACCTTTAGCACGGCAACCCTTGTGTACTCATTTTCTATACCTACTGTTGCTATCGTTGGTAGCGGCACACCGGGCGGATGGCCAACGGGTGCAGCTGGCGAAGTTGACCCTGGGGTTATGACTACTGCAGATGGTGGCTTTACTTATACTCTTACAGGATTAACACTTTCTGATGGTGCAGCTAAATTTAGAGCCAACAATGCGTGGACAATAAATTGGGGCGGAAACGTAGATCCTGCAACTTTTCCTTCAGGAGTAGGAGTGCAAGACGGTACCAATATTCCGACCGTAGCTGGAACTTACGACGTCACATTCGACAGAATGACAGGAGTGTATAACTTTGGCGTATTGGCTACAGAGAATTTCAACAAATCTAACTTTAAGGTATATCCTAACCCAACTGCCAATAACTGGAACTTCAGCGCTGTACAAAGCATTGATACTATCCAGATCATTGACGTATTAGGAAAGACTATCTTGACTGTTAATCCGAAAAACACCACTGCAGTAATCGATGCTTCATCGTTGAACGCAGGAATCTATTTCGCTAAAATTGGTACCGCTGCAGCAACGCAGACCATCAAATTGGTGAAAAACTAAAATTCATTTTTATATTTTTGGAAATCCCCTGCCAGCGATGGTGGGGGATTTTTTTTTACTGCCCTAGCCCTGATCGCAGCAGCATCCTTTTGCTTTTTCTTTTCAAAAAGCAAAAGATATCGCGAAGAGCAGGTTCATGCTTCAAAAAAACCAAACGGTCATTAGCTATAAGCTACAAAAAGTGTTACTTTTGCACGCAAATTAAATTTAAAAAAAAATGGCAACGAACAGAACATTTACAATGATTAAGCCTGATGCAGTCGAAAACGGACACATTGGAGGGATTTTAAATATGATCACTGAAGCGGGATTCAAAATCGTTTCTTTGAAATTGACGCAATTGACTGTAACAGATGCGCAAAAATTTTACGAAGTACACGCTGCCAGGCCTTTCTATGGTGAACTGGTAGAATTTATGTCAAGAGGCCCGATAGTAGCCGCAATTTTAGAGAAAGAAAATGCAATCGAAGATTTCCGAACGCTTATCGGCGCTACAAACCCGGCAGATGCAGCGGAAGGAACTATTCGTAAGAGATACGCAAAATCTATTGGTGAAAATGCTGTTCACGGTTCTGATAGTGATGAGAATGCTGCTATTGAAAGTACTTTCCACTTTGCCGGAAGAGAGCAATTCTAAAAATACACGCGCGCTGCGCGCTTTAAAAACGCTTCGCTGATGAAACGGCGGCACTATTAAAGTAATAGCTACAAAACATCCCGCTTGATAATCGAGCGGGATTTTTGATTTTTGTACTATCTCTATCGCATTTCACGCAAAGACGTTCGTTGCGCCGAAATAAACTGAGTTCTGCTCGCATTGATAAAAAGTTGAGCAGACGAAATTATTTATTCCAATTTCCTTTACACAGCGAGATTAAATTTCGAAAAGAATTAAAAATGTGTCAAAATTTTTTGATTAAATAAAATTGACACAAAAGTTGTGTCAAAAAAAAAACGCAAAAAAATTTGACACAAAAACTGTATGGGATTCTTTGACATGCATTAAAAAGACGCATGTCGTTTAGCCTTCGTAAAAAACTAAAATGTAGTGAAGAAATTTAATTATGAAAGTTCATGAGCAATTAACGATGAAGACTTGTCTGTAGTACAGCTTATCTATCTTAAAACAACCGCAGTCACCACTTCCCTTTTCAATTCTTCGTTGATCATTGTAATGATTTTCTCTTTGCCATAACTCAGTTCTTCGCGAAGTACGGCGGAGGTAAGTTCGACATACAGCGTATTGCCTTTTAACACAACATTTCTAGTATAACTATTGACACCATTTCCCATTAGATTTTTCCAGGCTTCCGTGACGGCAATCTGATCGATTCCGGGTCGGAGCTTATTGACATTGATAATCTCTTTGAGAACATCGCTGATCGAACTTTCGTTATTGAGCCTTTTTGCCATTGGATATGATATTGATAGGAAATGCCCTTTTATAGTGGTATTCGTTTTTGGATTGATTGACTGTAACCAATTCTTTGTCGGAAACAGCCATCAGTTCCTCTTTCCATTTAGCAAATGGAGTGCTGTAACTGATGTAGAATTTACCGGCTAATTCAGTAATTGTTACATCTTCCTGGCTGTTATTGACCAGAAAAGTACCGTTTAACTGCGGGGTGACTTTTTTTCTGAAACCTCGTTTATCGACGACTTTAAAATAATCATAAGTTTCATTGGAGGTATAAGGCTTTTCGCTGCCATCATCAAAAACCACTTTCTCAATTTCCCAATAGCCATTAATCTTTTGAAGATCTGAAGCATCAACTTGCTTTTGACAAGAAACGGACAGTAAAAAAATAAGGCTAAACAGTAGGGATTTTTTCATGCTTTTAAAAAAATAAAAATACGTTATATTTTAAATATAAAAAAGTAAAGCGCTTAAACTATTTTATAACTTTAAAGTCTTAGACCCAAATTTCTGTTATGACAAATGTCCGAATTCCTTTGTTTATTCTCTCCTTATTTTTAGGCTGCAGCTCAGCCGATGAAAATAGATCAACACCAATTCCGATAACCACTCAGCAGCTTTATTTTCCTCCATTAACGGGAAATACCTGGGAAACGCGCACGGTTGCAGAACTTAACTGGAACCCAAACGCCGTTCAGCCTCTACTCGACTACCTCGAATTGAAACATACAAAAGGATTTATAATTCTTGTTGACGGAAGAATCGTTATCGAAAAATACTTCAACGGACATTCGGCGACAGCGCCATGGTATTGGGCTAGTGCTGGAAAGACATTGACCGCAACGACCACCGGCATTGCTCAGGATGAAAATCTGCTGGACATCAATACCAAAGTCTCAACTTACATTGGAACGGGTTGGACAAGCGAAGCTACGGCTAAAGAAAATCTGATTACCGTGAAAAACCTATTGACGATGACTTCCGGCCTTGACGATGCTTTGGGCGACAATGTTGCTCCCGCAAATTTGCAATACAAAGCCGATGCAGGTACTCGATGGGCCTATCACAATGTGTACGTCAAACTTCAGGACGTTGTTGCAGCGGCAAGCGGACAAAGTTGGAGTAACTACTTTAACAACAAATTGCGCGATAAGATTGGAATGACAGGAAGTTGGCTCACCTCGGGAGATAATATCGTTTACTGGAGTACAACAAGAAGCATGGCACGCTTTGGATTGCTGATGTTCAACAAAGGAAAATGGGATACGACGCCTATCGTTTCCGAAAATTATTGTATCGAGGCTGCGAACACTTCACAGTCGATCAATCAGAGCTATGGATATTTATGGTGGCTGAACGGAAAAACAAGTTTCCATCTTCCACAATCTCAACTACAATTTCCGGGTAGCCTTATCCCCAATGGAGCTGCAGATATGTACATGGCACTGGGTAAAAACGACCAAAAGATTTACGTCGTTCCGAGTAAAAAGATGGTTGTTATTCGAATGGGTGACGCGGCAGATGCCCAGACTATGGCGCTGTCGGATTTTGATAATGTGCTTTGGCAAAAAATAAACGCGCTGTATAATTAATAAGAGAAAATTGAAAAGTAGAAAGTCGAACGGTTCCATTCCTTTCGACTTTCTACTTTTGCCTTTCGACGTTTATCTTTTGAACAATTTACTATTTAAAGAATGAATCCACGAATTCATATTTATTAAAGACCTGAAGATCTTCGAGTCCTTCGCCTACTCCTATATATTTTACCGGAATCTGGAACTGGTCGGATATTCCAATGACAACACCACCTTTAGCTGTGCCGTCTAATTTAGTTACCGCGAGTGAAGTCACTTCGGTTGCCGCAGTAAATTGTTTGGCCTGCTCGAAAGCATTTTGTCCGGTGGAACCATCAAGTACCAGCAAAACGTCGTGCGGTGCATCGTCAACAACTTTTTGCATCACGCGTTTGACTTTCGTCAATTCATTCATTAAATTGAGTTTATTGTGCAAACGCCCCGCTGTATCGATAATCACGATATCGGCCTCTTGAGCAACGGCGCTTTGCAGCGTATCGAACGCTACCGATGCAGGATCGCTTCCCATTTGCTGTTTCACTAGCGGCACGCCAACGCGGTCAGCCCACACTTGCAATTGATCGATCGCCGCTGCGCGGAAAGTATCGGCTGCGCCAAGGACGACGCTGTAGCCTTGCTTTTTAAATTGGTGTGCGAGTTTCCCAATCGTTGTAGTTTTGCCTACACCATTGACACCTACCACCATTATTACGTATGGTTTTTTATTTTCCGGGATAACGAAATCGGTAGCTGCACCTAAATTGGTTTCAGAAAGCAATCCAGAGATTTCCTCGCGTAAGATTTGGTTGAGCTCATCGGTTCCTAAATATTTGTCTTCGGCGACGCGTTTCTCAATGCGAGTGATAATTTTGAGCGTCGTATTGACGCCGACATCTGAAGCAACAAGGATTTCTTCCAGATTATCCAAAACCTCGTCATCGACTTTCGATTTACCTGCTACGGCTTTAGTCAGTTTAGAAAAAAACGAAGTTTTCGATTTCTCTAAGCCTTTATCAAGGGTTTGTTTCGCTTCTTCGGTGAAGTTCGATTCCTTTTTATCTGAAGAAAATATTCTTTTGAAAAATGACATTTTGCTTATTGTTAGTTAGTCAAATACCGAAATGCCGAATGTCGAATGAAACGTATCGTTTGACTTTCGACTTTTGACTTTCGACTTAGCCCGGATAGCAGCGGAAAGCCCGGAGGTTTTAAGGCCGAGTTTTTGAAAATTGTCGCGGCGACCAACGGAAGCCAGCGGGAATTTTTAAAAAACCGCCTGAAAAGCGAGAACTTGTAGCGAATGGCCGGAAAAGCTGCGCAAATATATAAAATAAAAAAGCTACTTCCGAATGAAAGTAGCTTCTCTATGTGATGTGTTTGTGATTATTTCTTTCTCAAGAATTCGTCAACTGCCTCAGGAGACATAATCGATTCTACGAAAGTATATGCGCCTGTTTTAGGAGATTTCACCATTTTGATGGCTTTTGATAATCTCTTTGAAGCTGTCTGTAAGGTTGCTACGGTTTTCTTTGCCATGATTCAAATATTATTTAATTTCTTTATGAACAGTTACTCTCTTAAGGATTGGGTTGAATTTTTTAATTTCCAAACGGTCCGGAGTATTTTTCTTGTTCTTCGTGGTTATGTATCTTGAAGTTCCCGGAACACCTGAAGTTTTGTGCTCGGTACATTCTAAAATTACCTGGATTCTGTTGCCTTTCTTTGCCATCGTGCTATATAATTATTTAGGAATGGATTATTTAATAAACCCTTGTGACTGCGCTTTTTTCAAAACCGCAGCGATCCCATTTTTGTTGATTGTTTTTATTGTAGATGCAGCTACTCTCAGCGTAATCCATCTGTCTTCTTCAGGAAGATAGAAACGCTTCTTTACTAAGTTTACAGAAAACTTTCTCTTAGTCTTATTCATGGCATGGGAAACATTATTCCCCACCATCGCTCTTTTACCTGTAAGGTCACAAACTCTTGACATTATGCTTATCTTTTATCGTTATTCAAATCGAGGGTGCAAAGAAAAGAAAAATAAACCTTATATGCAAAATAATTAAACCAGATTTTTTCTTTTTTTTTATTTGCTTTTTAATGGCTGGAAATAATGCCCTTATTCCAGAAAATGACTGAGATATAATTTTTAATAATGGGCATTTTTTAAAATTGCTGCCTGAAGTATTTCCAGACTTTTATTTACGGTGCGGTCAATGACTTTTTCACGTGGCTGACCAAAGTTAAATTTCTGCGAAGTCACGCCATTTGGGGTTGCAAGCCCAATAAAAACCGTTCCAACTTCCTCATCGGTTTCGTCTTTTGTGGGTCCGGCATTTCCCGTCACGCCTATTCCGTAATCGGTTTTAAGTATCCTGCAAACATTCAATGCCATCTCTTCGGCGACTGCTGCACTCACAACCGTATATTTTTCGATGGTTTCCGGCGAAACACCCAGCACATCCATTTTGACTTCCTTAGCGTAACTTACGACACTTCCTTTGAAATACTGTGAAGAACCTGGAATGGATGTCAGTACCTGTGCAATTTTTCCACCGGTACAGCTTTCCGCTGTAGCAATTGTTTGTTTGCTTTGTGTCAGCATTCGGCCGATTACAGCTTCGAGTGTTTCCTCGTCATCAAAGCCGACAATGATATCGCCGATGATTTTGGTCAGCGAGGTTACATTTTCTTCCATCGCTTTCTCTAGCACTTCCTTGTCGGTTCCTCTTGCTGAAAGCCGCAATCGTACTCTTCCCGGATTTGGAAGGTAAGCGAGTTTTATAAAGCTAGGCAGATTGTTTTCCCAGTCTTCGATGCGCTCGGCGACCATGCTTTCTCCCATGCCGTAAGTCAGGATGGTTTTATGCAAGATATAAGGCCGTTTGTATTCGGCTACAATTTTGGGAATAACGCTTTCCGAAACGATCGCTTTCATTTCATAGGGAACGCCCGGAAGCGATATAAATACTGTATTGTTCTTCTTCATCCACATACCCGGCGCGGTGCCGTTCTGGTTCTTTAGGACAACACATTGCGATGGAAGTAGCGCCTGATCTTTATTGACTTGGGAAGCGGGAATTTTGAGGATTTTTTCAAAAAGTGTCACGACATGATCTTCGACTTCCTCGTTGCGCACGAGAATATCGTTGAAATATTCGCAGAAAGTATGTTTGGTGATATCATCTTTCGTCGGACCCAAACCGCCGGTAATCAACACGAAGTCGGTTTTATCCTGAAGCTTTCCAAAAGTATCGAGAATATGCTGCCGGTCATCGGAAATGGAGATCATCTCCTGAACCGCTACGCCAATTTTCTCTAATGATTTGGCGATAAATGCCGAATTGGTATCGACGATCTGCCCGATGAGGATTTCGTCGCCGATGGTCACTATAGTTGCTTTCATATTAAGGTTTTCGCCACAAATGCACGAAGGCGCAAAGTTACGAAGTAGTTATTTCAAAATGGGAAATTCGTGGTGTAATATTGCGTATTGCATTTTAAACTTCGGACATACATCAACGTCATCTGCCCTAGCCCTGATCGCAGCGGCATCCTTTTATGCCGCGCAGCGCCCGAAGCGAAAGCGAAGTGGCGCCAGCAAATAAAAGATAGAGCGCAGAGCGGGATTTGGCTTCAAAAAAGCAAACGCGTCAAAGCAAAAATTTGTTCTTGGAAAACTACAGGCTGAAATCTTTGGTGATTTCTTTTACGGCTTTTTCCACCTGCGATTCAACACTGTCAAAAGTAGCGTTGATCTCTTTACGCTTGCCTTCGACTTTTGCCCAAGCTTCGATTTGAAGGATTTCTTCGAATGCGAGATTCATTCCTAGTAAGTCGAATGATGGTTTAATCTTGTGCGCGTAGCTATATGCCAGCTTATGATCTTTGGTCTTGATACCAAGTTTCACCTGACTCAAATCCTGCGGGACTTCGGTCACAAATAAGGTGATGATTTGGTTTACAAATTCAGGGTCGTTATCCGAAAGTGCGTACACTTTTGCTAGGTTGTAGTTAAGGGCCATTACTTTACTTGTATTCTAAATAGTTTATGATTCTCTAAAAATCCCTCCAACACATCGTTGGGTTTTACCGCGGCAACGCCTTCTGGGGTTCCGGTAAATAATACATCTCCAATTTTTAATGTAAAATATTGAGAAACATGTGCTACAAGTTCATCAATTTTCCACAACATGAGGGCGGAATTTCCTTTTTGAACGGTCTCTCCGTTGTTTGTCAGTTCAAAATTAATACTTTCCTGCGAACTAAAAATTTTTTTCGATATAAAGTCGCCAATAACCGCTGAACCGTCAAATGCCTTAGCTTTTTCCCAAGGCAAACCTTTGTCTTTGAGTTTTTGCTGCAGGTCGCGCGCGGTAAAATCGATGCCCACGCTAATCTCGTCATAATATTTGTGCGCAAATTTTGTGTCGATGTATTTCCCCACTTTGTTGATACGAACAACGAGCTCTATTTCGTGGTGGATGTCTTCGGAAAATTCGGGAATTACAAACGGATGCTGCTTGAGCAGAATCGCCGAATCGGGTTTTAAAAATACTACCGGTTCTTCGGGCCGTTCATTTTGCAGCTCTTCGATATGTTTGGCGTAGTTGCGCCCAATGCAGATGATTTTCACTCGTTGCTGGTTTATTGGTCTAATAAGTCTTGTGCACTCGCTTTGCGCGTGTCCTTTTTATGGGTAGCTATTCCGGCTGTTCGCTCTATCTTTTGCCGGTTTAAGATGGTGTTTAACGATTAAAGTCGACCTACAATAATTGACTGATTGTCATTAATAGAAAGGCAAAAGGATGCCGCTGCCATCCGGGCTAGGTGTACTAATTGAATTTGTTGTTGAGTTTCCGAAGCTTGATTGCTGTCAACACTTTTTTGGTGTACAATGGAAAATCGGCATTCTGAATCCAGCCAAAATAACCTGGTTCATCTTCCAGTACTTTTCCGACTTTCGCACCTTTGTGTTTTCCGAAAGAGAATATTTCTTCGCCGTCCTTATCGTAGGAAATAAAACCTGCAAAATCCGCCGAGCGTTTTCTGGTTGTGAATTCTGAAAGCGATTTCATGTCGTTTTCCAAGTCTGGGTAACGATCGAGCTGCGCCTTCAATATTTCGTAAGTTGCCATTGTATCAGCTTCTGCGGAATGTGCATTTTCGAGACTTTTACTGCAGTAGAATTTTAAGGCCGCACCTAAGGTACGCTCTTCCATTTTATGGAAAATAGTCTGCACATCAACCGAAACGCGGTTCTTCATATCAAAGTCGACACCCGCGCGCAGCAACTCTTCAGCGAGCAACGGAATATCGAAGCGGTCCGAATTGAATCCGCCCAAATCAGAATCCTTGATCATATTATACACTTGCGCCGCGAGTTCTTTAAATGTCGGTTCGTTAGCCACTTTTTCATTTGTAATTCCGTGTACGGCGACAACTTGCGCCGGAATCGCCATTTCGGGATTTACGAGCCAGGTTTTGCTTTCTTTATTGCCGTTTGGGAAAATCTTGAATATGGAGATTTCCACGATGCGGTCTTTAGCCACTTCAATCCCGGTGGTTTCGAGGTCAAAAAAGCAGATGGGTTTGTTTAATTTGAGTTCCATTGGTATTTGTATGATCGCAAAGGTAGGTTTTGCAATTGACAATTGATAACTGGCAATTGATAATTTAGCAACTCGAATAAAAAAAGCCCCTAGTTTCCCAGAGGCTTTATGTTGAATTATCAAATAGTAATTAAAATGTCCGGTTCTCATCAAACGCTTCCATATATTCGGCAACGCGTTTAACGAAACTTCCACCAAGCGCACCGTCAACAACGCGATGGTCATAACTGTGCGACAGGAACATTTTCTTGCGGATGCCGATGAAATCACCTTCCGGCGTTTCGATTACTGCCGGTACTTTGCGAATCGCGCCCAAAGCCAAGATTCCGACTTGTGGCTGGTTGATGATCGGTGTGCCAAAAACGCTTCCAAAAGTACCTACATTGGTTACAGTGTAAGTGCCGCCTTGGGTATCGTCGGGTTTCAATTTTCCGGCTTTGGCGCGATTTCCTAAATCGTTGACAGCTTTCGCCATTCCCAGTAGATTTAGTTGATCGGCATTTTTGATTACCGGAACAATTAGATTCCCATTTGGCAATGCTGCCGCCATTCCGAGATTGATATTTTTCTTTTTGATGATGTAATCGCCTTCAACGGAGATGTTCATCATCGGGAAATCTTTCAGCGCTTTCGCTACAATTTCCATGAATATAGGTGTAAAAGTCAGCTTTTCGCCTTCTCTCTTCTCAAATGCATTTTTGTTTTTCTCTCGCCAATCCCAAATTGCGGTCACATCGACTTCAATAAATGATTGAACATGCGCCGAAGTCTGTAAAGACTGTACCATATAACCCGAAATGAGTTTGCGCATACGGTCCATTTCAATAATTTCATCCTGACCGTTTACGGAAACAGGGACCGCTTTGGTTCCGCTTGACTCGGCCACGGCGCGAACTGGTTGCTGCGTTGCTGCGGGCTGTTGCTGCGTACTGGCGGGCGTTTGATTTTGCTGAGGGGAAATTTCTGCTGCGGTTGCTTGTGCGGGCACAGCTGCCATTGGCGCTTTGCCTCTGTTGGCTACATAATCGAGTATATCATTTTTGGTGACACGTCCTTCGTTACCTGTGCCAGCAATAGATTCCAGTTCGGCTATAGAAATTCCTTCTTCCTTGGCGATATTGCGGACCAATGGTGAAAAGAATTTTTCAGATGTAGAAAAGTCTTTTGCGGTGGCAGGCGCTGCAGAGTAATCTTTCGTTGCTTCAACTGTTTTAGTTACCTCGGCAACTGCAACTAGAGCTTCGGCTTTTGGAGCTTCTGTTACTATAGTAGTTTGCGACTGGGATACTGCGCCTCCTTCAGTTTCAATGATGGCGATGGTTTGTCCGACCTGAACCAAGTCGTCTTTTCCGAATAGTTTTTCAACCAGAATACCCGCAACTTCAGAAGGGACTTCACTGTCTACTTTATCTGTTGCGATTTCGAGTACCGCTTCATCCATTTCGATTCTGTCACCGACTTCTTTAAGCCAATTGGTAATGGTTGCTTCTGCAACGCTTTCTCCCATTTTTGGAAGCTTCAATTCAAATCTTGCCATATGTGTTAACCTAAGGGTATTTGTATTTTCTGCTTGCGAAATTACAGATTTATTTTAGCATCCACCGTGAATTACGCAAAACATATTCGATTTTTGTCAATCCTATTCCGAAATCTGTATTATCTCACCCCTGTCATTGCTGCTGTTGCTTCCGATGATAAAATTGCTGCTTTTGGGCAACATCTTGAAAGTGAAGCCATCATCCTTCAAACGCTCCATCATTTCGATTGCCGATTTAAAACTCCAATAATTATTATCGAAGATGATCTCGGCATTGCTTGTTGAATGCGTTGTTAGCGAATTTATAGTATTTTTTGTTGTAGAATCGATGGGATAAACTTTTTTTTCTAACAAGTTTTCAACTTTTCCAGCCAGGTTTTTATCGTTTGAAAGTAATAGGTACTTGTCGGTTTTCCTGAAATGGACCACCGCTTGGTTTTTCTTTATAATGGAGAAAAAGAACGCGCCAGTTTTCATAAACACATCAAAAAAAATGGATGTATGGAAATGCTTTTTGTAAAAAAAATCCATTGCCTCTCGGAAGCGCTTCATATAGAGTCCGTCGCGCACCGTGCTCTCTCCTTTGTAATGAATGACCGCCGTTTCATGAAAATAATAGTTGGATTTGCCCGATCGCAGCACCATATAGGACAGATCAATATCATCAGAATACATAAAACAATTTTCGTCAAAGCCGCCAACTTCCAGATAAGTTTCTTTTTTCATCAGCATAAAAGCACCAACAAGGATTTCGACTTTCCCGGTTTGATTCGCGCTCAACTGCGAAGCGTAATACTTGCCAAAACTATCCGATAATTTATACAAGCCCATGATTTTGGTAAATGCTACAAACGGCGTTGGAATGCCGCGTTTGCTTTCGGGTAGGAAATTGCCGGTGCCATCGATGAGCTTGACTCCTACAATCCCCAAATCGGTTTTAGATTTTGCGAAATTTAGCACTTTTGTAAAAGTATCTTCAGCCACTACAGTATCGGGATTTAGAATACATATATATTCGCCTTTGGCGTGTGCGACACCCATATTGTTGCCCTTTGGAAATCCGGAATTTTCGGCACTTTCAATCAAGGTAACATCTGGAAATCGGCGTTTCATCATCTCACAACTTTCATCGGAAGAATGATTGTCGACCACGATGATTTCGGCATCGAGATCTTTGATGGCGCCCTGAACGCTCAAAACGCACTGTTCCAAAAAATAGCGGACATTGTAATTGAGAATGATGACAGAAAGTTGCATGGGGCAAATATAATAGATTACTTGTCAGCTCCCAAAAATGACAATACGTTGGAAATTCTACACAGATTAAAAAGTGATGGCGCGGATAATACAAATTTAACCGAGATGCAAATTCTAGCCCCGATGGCAGCGGCCTCCTTTTGCGGAGCGCAGCGCAGCGAAAGATATAGCGCACAGCGGGAAATAGCTTCCAAAAATAATTATTGCCGAAGATTGGGCAATTGATTTAAATTTCGCTTTCGCCTATATGATTATAAAAAACTACTTTTGCAAAAAATTATTGCAGTGAATTATCTATCAGTAGAAAATATATCGAAGTCTTTTGGGGAGCGGACATTGTTCGAAAATATCTCTTTCGGCATCAATAAGGACCAGAAAATTGCGTTCATCGCCAAGAATGGAACGGGGAAAACAACGATCATGAATATTTTGACTGGAGCCGATGAACCCGATACTGGGAAAGTTGTGCTGCGCAAGGAAATCAAGATGGCATTTTTGTCACAAGTGCCCGATTTGCAGGAGGAACTGACGATCGAAGAAAGTATTTTTGCTTCCGATAATGAAGTTTTAAAGGTGATTGAGCAATATGAAAAAGCGCTTGAGAACCCGAATGATGAGGAAATGTACCAAAGGGCTTTTGACCAAATGGATCAGCACAATGCATGGGATTTTGAAACACAATTCAAGCAAATCCTATTCAAATTGAAACTCGAAGATTTTAAATTGAAGGTAAAGAATTTGTCGGGTGGACAGAAAAAGCGATTGTCACTGGCAATTATACTTATCAGTCGTCCTGATTTATTAATTCTCGACGAACCTACGAATCATTTGGACCTGGAAATGATAGAATGGCTCGAGAGTTATTTTGCGAAAGAAAACATTACGCTATTTATGGTAACGCACGACCGATTCTTTCTCGAGCGTGTTTGCAATGAGATCATCGAGCTTGACAATGGCAAGTTGTATCAGTATAAAGGTAACTATTCTTATTATCTCGAAAAGAAAGAACTGCGTATTGCTTCTGATAACGCGAGTATCGACAAGGCGCAAAATCTATTTGTCAAAGAACTTGATTGGATGCGACGTCAGCCTAAAGCGCGGACAACAAAATCCAAATCGCGACAGGACGATTTTTATGTGATTAAGGAAAAGGCCGAAAGCAGGCGACGAGAGAATGTTGTTGAACTGGAGATCAACATGGAACGCATGGGCAGTAAGATTATTGAGCTGCATAAGATTTCCAAGAAATTCAAGGAGCGTGTGATTTTGGATAATTTCAGTTTTGATTTCCAACGTGGCGAACGTATCGGAATTATCGGAAAAAACGGTACGGGAAAATCTACGTTTCTAAACCTAATCACCGGGACGATTCCTGTTGATAGCGGAAAAGTGATCAAAGGCGACACGATTAAAATTGGTTATTATACGCAGAGTGGTATTAATCCGAAACCCGGACAGAAAGTTATTGACATTATCAAAGAATACGGCGAGTTTATTCCGCTGATGAAAGGCAGGACGATATCGGCAGGACAGCTGCTCGAAAGGTTTTTATTCGACAGAAAGAAGCAACATGATTTTGTCGAGAAACTTAGCGGAGGTGAATTAAAGCGACTTTATCTGTGTACGGTTTTGATCCAAAATCCCAATTTTTTGATTTTGGACGAGCCTACAAACGACCTTGATATCGTAACCTTGAATGTACTGGAGAATTTCCTTATGGACTATCCTGGTTGTTTGATGGTAGTTTCGCACGACCGTTATTTTATGGATAAAATCGTAGACCACTTATTTGTGTTTAGAGGAGACGGCATTATTGAGGATTTTCCGGGTAATTATTCCGATTTTCGAGCGTATGAGGACAGTGCGGAACCTGCAAAAAAGGAATTGTCATCGGTCAATACAGAAAAAAATAGCTGGAAGAAACAAAAGGAAAATGCCGGCTTGACATTTAATGAGCAAAAGGAATTTCAAAAAATAGAACGCGAAATCAAAGATCTGGAATTTGACAAGAAGAAAATAGAGCAGTTATTCTCTGACGGAAAGGTTGCCGACGATGAGATACAATCTAAAGCTAACGAATTGCAGTCCATTATTTCTAAAATGGAACAAAAGGAAGAACGGTGGTTTGAATTGTCGTCCAAAATGGAATAGCCAAATTAAAATGTTGCATAGTATTAAATCCTATATTCGATTTTTGTGGAACTCCAAAAACCAACACGGAGTCCACTCACCATTTGTATTTGATTTGGTGACAAAATGTTTTTATGATAAGCATCCGAAAACGGAATACCGCATTTTAAAAGCCTATCGGAATTCACTTTTGCAAAACCACAATGTTATTGAAGTAAGTGACTTTGGCGCAGGTTCAAAAGTCTTCCAGTCCGATAAGCGCAATATTTCCAAAATCGCAAAAACGGCTGGGATCTCATTGAAACGAGCTGAGTTGCTATTTCGAATTGTTGCGTACTTTAAACCATTGTACGTTTTAGAAATCGGAACTTCCTTGGGGCTGTCGACCGCTGCACTTTCTTTAGGACTGCTAAATGCCGGGGTTTTGGAAAAAATGACCACACTCGAAGGCTGCCCGCAAACCGCCGGCATCGCAAAGCGGTCTTTTGAGAAATTTGGACTGGACAATATCGACACTGTGATTACGGAATTCGGATCCTATTTGAAAAATTCAGCATTGCACGACAAGCCACAATTAATTTATTTTGACGGCAACCATCAAAAGGAAGCTACTTTGAATTACTTTGAGTTTTTGCTACCAACAATAAGCAATGAATCCGTATGGATTTTTGACGACATTCATTGGTCAGCAGAAATGGAATCGGCTTGGAAAATCATAAAAAAACACCCCAAAGTAACGGTCACAATAGACACATTTCAATGGGGTTTTGTTTTTTTTAGAAAGGAACAGGAAGAAGAACATTTTGTAATTCGGTCTTGATTAAAATGACATGAATCTGTACCGTAAATTTTTATAGTTTATTCAACAGGTCACACAAAAAAATGACAGCCATCGCTGACTGTCATTTCCTGAATTAATAAATAACCTCTTACTTATTATTTTTTTGCATCAGACATTTCATCTCCTTTAGCTCCCATTCTGTTCACTTGTAACATAGGTGCAAATTTAATTTTCAGCCCGGCAATCTTTCTGTTATCTTCAGAACGTAGTCCTTCTTTTTCAACAGTGTTTTTTCTGCTGTCTAGTGCTTCATACATTAGTTTAATTTCGTCCCAATCTTCACGGGTGTATTTATCTTTATTGTCTTCAGCAGTGTGGATAAATTGCTGGTAAACATCATGAATGTTGTCTTTATTTACCCAACTAAAATTCATATCGTCACCCATTTTTCCTTCTCCAAATAACGCGCTACGCAATTGTTGTTTTGGGCTTGCTGTTCCAGTCGTGGCCGGAGTTTCAGCTGCCATTGAAGTTTCCATTTTAACTTTCAAAGCATCATATTTAGCTCTGCTGGCATCAATTTTAGCCTGAGCATCGTCTCTGTTTTTAATATTCTCAAGGGCTGCTTCAGCTTCACTGATTCTCATCTGATACGCATTGTCAATAGCTTCCCAATTTGCTTTCGCTTCATCTTCGGAAACATTTCCTAATGAGTCTACATACACAACATAGGTGTTAACCGTTTTTTCTGCCTGTGTTTCTTTTTCATCTTTACAAGATGTAAATCCTAAGGCTACAACCGCCAATGCTAATATTAATCTTTTGCTTCTCATAATATGGGTTTTAAATGTTAAATTATTACCTCACAAATATAAAAACAATTGAATAATTACCTTATTTTACCATAAAAAATTAGGAATACTTTAGCATTTTGCAAAAAATACGTAAATTATATAAATAATTATGGATATCTTATAACTTTTATCTTATTTTTTGATATATAAATCTTGTTAATATTAACCCAAACTCTAATTACAGCAGTGACCAAACCATTAAATTCATACTTTTAAACCTTAAAAGGTAAATTAAAAATGACAACGCCACTCATCGCAATCTCGAACATTAAAAGGGACTTTATCCTCGGAAACGAGACAGTATACGTTTTAAAAGGTATCGATCTCCAAATTAACAAAGGCGAATATGTCGCGCTTATGGGTCCGTCAGGCTCCGGAAAATCAACATTGATGAATTTGTTGGGTTGCCTCGATACACCAACTTCGGGCTCCTATATTTTAAATGGAAAAGATGTCAGCCAGATGCACGACGACGAACTCGCAGAAATCCGTAATAAAGAAATAGGATTCGTTTTCCAAACGTTTAATTTATTACCCAGAACAACCGCTTTGGCAAATGTCGCCTTGCCAATGATTTATGCCGGATATTCCAAGTCTGATAGAACTGCCCGTGCCACCGAAGTGCTCACCCAAGTGAACCTCGCTGACAGAATGGACCATCAGCCAAACCAATTGTCCGGCGGACAGCGGCAGCGCGTAGCTATTGCAAGAGCGCTGGTCAACCGACCATCCATTATTTTGGCTGATGAACCTACCGGAAACCTTGACAGCAAAACCTCTATAGAAATCATGAAACTTTTCGGCGATATTCACAAAGATGGTAATACCGTAATTCTCGTGACACATGAGGAAGAAATCGCGTCTTATGCGCATCGCGTGATCCGACTTCGCGACGGCATGATTGAAAGCGATAATAAGAATAAGTAATGTTAGGAGCTGTTTCCCGCTGTTTGCTGTATCTTTTGCCTTCGAAAAAGTAGTGGAAACTTAAAAACCTCCAACTATCAAATATTTGTACTTAATGCGAAGGCAAAAGGATGCCGCTTCCATCGGGGCTAGGGCTTCACAAATAATAAGAACATGAATATTGCACTACTAACATGCGACAAATTCCCGAATCTCCTCGCTACCGACCAACAATTAATCCCGGAACTCGCCAAACACAATATTACTGCTAGCGCCCAAATTTGGGACGATCCATCGGTGCGTTGGGCAAATTTTGATTATCTAATATTCCGAAGTACCTGGGATTATTACGAAAAGGAGTCTGCTTTTAATCATTGGCTTGCCGATATAAAACAACTTGAAATCAAAACGTTAAACGCAGTCGAAATCATTGAAAAGAATAAGCACAAATTCTATCTGCGAGATTTGGAACAGAAGGGAATTCCGATTATTCAGACTATTTTCATTGATAAGACAGAGACGCTCGATTTACGCACATCAATTGCACCTCACTGGAATAAAGCAGTGATAAAGCCTGCATTCTCAGCTGGCTCGTACCTTACCGAGGTTTTTGAAATAAAAAATGTCGATTTAATCAACGAAAACTACAAAAGTATCGCCCAGCAAAAGGATTTGTTGCTGCAACGCTTTATGCCCGAAATTCAAACCTTAGGAGAAACTTCGCTGATTTTTTTCAACAAAAAGTTTTCTCACGCTGTCAATAAAAAACCAATCGAAGGGGATTTTCGCATTCAAGTTCAATTCGGCGGAAAATACGCTCTAATCCAACCCAATCCAGAATTGGTCGCAAAGGCACAGCGAATCGTCAATATTTTTCCCGATCCTTTATTATACGCTCGTATAGACGGTATCTCAATTGGCAATGAATTTCATCTCATGGAAGTGGAATGCATAGAACCCGATCTCTATTTCAATCTCAGCGAAGGTTCACAAGAACGATTCGTTGCGGCGATATTAGAATTAATCCGCTAAATTTGCGCAAAGAAAAATACCAAACCAACAAGCATGAAAGTATATACCAAAACCGGTGATAATGGAACTACTGCACTCTTTGGCGGAACACGCGTTCCAAAAGACCATATTCGCATCGAGAGTTACGGCACCGTCGATGAACTCAATTCATATATAGGACTTGTGCGTGATCAGGAAATCAACACCCATTACAAGGAAACCTTAATCGAAATTCAGGACCGTCTTTTTACCATCGGAGCCATTCTCGCTACGCCACCGGAAAAGGAAGTGATGAAAAACGGCGAACTTAGGCTACAAAAACTCGGGATAATCGAAACCGATATTGAATTACTTGAAAATGAAATTGACACTATGGAAGCTACCTTGCCGCAAATGACCAATTTCGTTCTACCCGGCGGTCATACTACTGTGTCATATTGTCATATTGCGCGTTGCGTATGTCGCCGCGCAGAGCGCCTTGCAGTACAATTAAGTCACAATGAGCCAGTTGCCGACATAGCAATCAAATACCTCAACCGCCTTTCTGACTACCTATTTGTGCTGGCACGGAAGTTGACTGCCGACTTGCAAGCCGATGAAGTGAAATGGATTCCGCGTAAGAATTGATTTTTCAGAGCTTAATTTGGCCAAGTTATTTACCCAGATTAATCCACGTTCTTGACTTTATTTAAAAATAAATCAAATTTTACTTGACTTTTTCAGTAAAAAAATTATTTTTGCACAAACTAAAAAATCACAGAAGATGTATTGGACATTAGAACTAGCTTCGTATTTAAGCGATGCGCCGTGGCCAGCAACCAAAGATGAACTTATAGACTACGCCATCAGGGCTGGTGCTCCGCTCGAAGTAGTAGAGAATCTCCAATCAATTGAGGACGAAGGCGAGATCTACGAATCTATGGAAGAAATCTGGCCCGATTATCCAACCGACGAAGATTATCTTTGGAACGAGGATGAATATTAAAAAAAATAATAAAACCAATCAAAGTCTCACACGAGGCTTTTTTTTTGTTTAAATTTGCACACTTTTATCAATAAGAAATTATACCAATATCATGAGTTTCATAAATAGCGTACTAAAAGTTTTTGTTGGAGACAAGTCTCAAAAAGACGTCAAGGCTTTACAAGGAAATATTACTAAAATAAAGGGTTTCGAAAGCATTTTGGCGAATTTATCCAACGATGAGCTCAGGGCAAAAACAACATCCTTCAAGGAAAGTATAAAGCAGACACGTGCCGACATAGATGTCAAAATCGCCGCTTTGCTACAGGAAGTTGAAACCACCGAAGATATTGATAAAAAAGAAGACCTTTACATAGCCATTGACGCACTTGAAAAAGAAGCGTATGAAATTTCAGAAAAAATGCTCAACGAAATTCTTCCTGAAGCTTTTGCAGTAGTCAAGGAAACCGCAAAACGTTTTAAGGAAAACACTGAGCTTACCGTGACCGCTACTGCCAAAGACCGCGAACTTTCAGCAACAAAAACTTATATCACGCTCGATGGCAACAATGCCGTATGGGCTAATTCATGGAACGCTGCAGGAAAGCAAATCACCTGGGACATGATCCATTACGACGTTCAGTTAATCGGTGGGATGGTTTTGCACCAAGGGAAAATCTCCGAAATGCAGACCGGTGAAGGAAAAACGCTCGTTGCAACACTGCCTTTATATCTTAATGCACTCACCGGAAATGGCGTGCATCTGGTAACTGTCAACGATTACCTAGCGAAACGGGACAGCACGTGGAAAGCACCTTTGTTTGAGTTCCACGGACTCACAGTGGAATGTATCGATAATTATCAACCCAACTCTGACGACAGAAGAAAAGCTTACGACGCCGATATTACCTACGGAACCAATAACGAATTCGGGTTCGATTACCTCAGGGATAATATGGCACACTCGCCGGAAGATCTTGTCCAACGCAAACACAATTTCGCAATTGTAGACGAGGTCGATTCGGTATTAATAGACGATGCACGTACGCCTTTGATTATTTCGGGACCGGTTCCACAGGGAGACCGACACGAATTTAACGAACTCAAACCAAAAATTGACAACCTAGTCAGTCTGCAAAGACAACTCTCCAACGGTTTCCTTACCGAAGCCAAAAGGCTGGTGAAAGACGGCAATAGCAAAGATGGCGGATTCAATCTTTTGAGAGCTTATCGTGCCTTGCCGAAAAACAAAGCATTGATTAAATTCCTAAGCGAAGAAGGCATCAAGCAATTGCTCCAAAAAACCGAGAATCAATATATGCAAGACAACAATCGCGATATGCATAAGATCGACGAAGCTTTGTATTTTGTGATCGAGGAAAAAAATAATCAGGTAGAACTAACTGATAACGGAATCAAATTCCTTTCTGCTGATACTGCTGATGGCAATTTCTTCATACTTCCGGATATCGGTACCGAAATCGCTCGTATCGAGAAAATGGGTCTTGAAAAAGATGCTGAAGCTGAAGAAAAAGAAAAACTCTTTCAGGATTTTTCCATAAAAAGCGAGCGTATTCATACCTTGACGCAATTGTTGAAAGCTTATACGCTATTTGAAAAAGATGTCGAATATGTAATCATGGACAATAAAATTATGATCGTCGATGAGCAAACCGGACGTATCATGGACGGAAGACGTTATTCAGACGGACTTCATCAGGCAATCGAAGCCAAGGAAAATGTGAAGATCGAAGCGGCAACGCAGACATTTGCAACGGTTACCCTGCAGAATTATTTTAGAATGTACAGCAAACTTGCCGGTATGACCGGAACGGCCGTAACGGAAGCAGGAGAGCTTTGGGAAATCTATAAACTCGATGTAGTTGAAATTCCGACCAACCGCCCAATGGCAAGAAAAGATAAAGAAGATTTTATTTATAAAACGACACGCGAAAAATTTAATGCCGTTATCGAAGATGTTACCCAATTGTCAAATGCGGGAAGACCTGTATTGATTGGAACAACGTCGGTAGAAATTTCGGAATTGCTAAGTCGCATGCTCAAAATGCGCGGCATTAACCATAACGTCCTCAATGCGAAAATGCACAAGCAGGAAGCCCAGATTGTTGAGGAAGCCGGAAAAGCAGGAGTGGTAACAATTGCAACGAATATGGCAGGTCGCGGAACCGACATCAAATTGACTCCTGAAGTTAAAGAAGCCGGAGGTTTGGCTATCGTTGGAACCGAACGCCACGATTCCCGACGTGTTGACCGCCAGTTACGCGGTCGTGCCGGACGTCAGGGTGATCCCGGAAGCTCACAGTTTTATGTATCGCTAGAAGATAACCTGATGCGCCTTTTTGGTTCGGAAAGGGTCGCCAAAGTAATGGACAGAATGGGACTCAAAGAAGGCGAAGTTATTCAGCATTCAATGATGACCAAATCAATTGAACGCGCTCAGAAAAAAGTCGAAGAAAACAACTTTGGTGTCCGTAAACGCTTATTGGAATACGATGATGTTATGAACGCGCAGCGCGAAGTGGTTTACAAACGCCGACGTCATGCCTTGCACGGGGAAAGACTTAAAGTGGATATCGCCAATATGATGTATGACACCTGCGAAGTCATTGTTCAAAGCAACAAACAAACGAAAGATTTCAGGAACTTTGAATTCGAACTTATCCGTTATTTTTCAATTACTTCGCCGGTGGCCGAAGGTGAATTTGAAAAGATTTCTGAAATGGAACTGACAGGTAAAGTATACAAAGCCGCTTTAGAATTCTACACCGAGAAAACCGAACGCAGCGCCAGGGAAGCTTTTCCGATCATCAAGAACGTTTATGAAGATCAAAACAACCAATTCGAGCGTATCATCGTTCCGTTTACTGACGGCATCAAGTCGCTTAATGTGGTAACCGATCTTAAAAAAGCTTACGCTTCGGAAGGCAAACAACTGATTTCCGATTTCGAAAAGAATATCACGCTCGCCATAGTCGACGAAGCCTGGAAAAAACACCTGCGCAAAATGGATGAGCTCAAGCAATCCGTACAATTGGCAGTCCACGAGCAAAAAGATCCTTTGCTCATCTATAAATTCGAAGCTTTCAACCTTTTCAGCACTATGCTCAATGGTGTAAACAAAGAGGTCATTTCTTTCCTTTTCAAAGGCGATTTGCCGCAGCAAAATGTCTCTTCTATCCAGGAAGCCAGAGAGGTGCGCCAGAAAGAAGATTACAAAACCAGTAAGGATGAAGTTCCGAATGGCGACACATTAAGTGAACAAACGCGCGAAGCAGGACAAACACAGCAACGTCAGGTAACTGAAACAATCGTCCGTGAAATGCCGAAGATCAACCGCAACGACAATGTCACGATCAAACATGTCATGAGCGGTAAAACCGAATCGATGAAATATAAAAAAGCAGAAAGCATGATCAATTCCGGAGAATGGGTTATTGTAAATAACTAAACTTCCGGCATTCTGCCTAAAAATATTGTCCCCAATCGTGAAAGCAGTTGGGGATTTTTTATATTTGAATTTTCAAGTGCAAATCCCGATCTGACAAAGTAAACCCATAGCATGAAAACAAAATTTACTATTTGCCTATTATTAGTTGCAATCGTTTCGTTTTCACAGAGCTTTGAAAAACTCAAAATCGAAACGCGACAAATCTATGATGCCAATTACAACATGGATTTTGATGCGATAGCCAAACTTTCTTATCCGAAAATAATCGAATTACTGGGTGGTAAATTAAAATTTATCGAGAAACTGGATTCCGACTATCTAAATGACGGATTTCGCATGCGCCTCCAACTCGAAAATCCGGTTTTCAGCTATTCAGAAATTAGAAAAGTCGAAGACAAAACATTTTACATTGTCAGCTATTATAATCCGGTTAGGTATTTTTTTGAAACGAAACTTGATGCCGACGCCGGGATGAAAAAGGCAGCGCAACTCAAAGAAAGTACAAATGCCAAAACCGTTATTTTCGAACCGAAACGCAACAGTTTCAACGTCAAACGCAATTCGAAATTCGTAGCTATTTCTGACCAAACGACTAATGGCGAATGGCGCTTTTTCAACATGGATGATGTGCAGCAGCGGACGCTTTTTTACACTCTTTTCAGCACCAATGTTAAAAAAGAGTTAGGACTCTGAAATGCGTGAAAAAATAATTTTTATATTTACCTCAGACTAATAAATGAAAAATTAACCCAAAAAAAATTATCATGGCAAAAGGTCAAGATTTACAGAAAGCCGCAAAGAAAGAACCTCTGAAAACAGCGAAGGAGAAAAAGGCGGAAAAGAGAGATAAGAAGAACAGTCCTAAAAGGGACTAAGCCTTTGAAGCAATCGCAAAAGAGCGCAAGACTTTTGGTCATTGCGCTCTTTTCATTAAAAGCTATTTATTAAACTCTCCAAAGTGCCAAAGAATTCCGGACGGATCATGCAGGAAACATTCCCTACCCCAGGCATACTCTTTAATGGGAACCAATCGGACGTCTGCATACTTCGCGGGAAGATCCAATTCCACTAATCCGGTCCAATGTTTGCGCACATCCTCCACTTCTAAAAATAACATCGTATTGTCAACCCAATCCTTAGCGTAATAATCCTGCAGATAAAATCCCAATCCCCCCGTTTCAAAATACGACATATTATCGCCTAGTGGGTGTTCGTCAAAGCCTAGGTCTCTGTAAAAGTCCCTTGACACTTTAAAGTCTTTTGCTCCGATAAACGCCCGGATCGATTTTGCTTCATGTTTCATAATATCCTCGTTAATTGAAATAATAGGTTTAAAATCTGTCCGGAAAAATTTTCCCCGGATTTAAAATGCCATTTGGATCAAAACTGTCTTTAATGTTTTTCATCAGTTGCAACTGGGATTCATTAAAGGCGATATCCATATAATTTTTCTGCACGAAACCAATTCCGTGTTCGCCCGATAGGGTTCCTTTTAGCGAAACTGTCAATTCAAAAATCTCCCGAATGCCTTTGGGAACTTCCGTTTTCCAGGCTTCATCCGACATCTCGCCTTTGACAATATTTACATGCAGATTACCATCGCCAGCATGGCCATAACAAACCGACTTAAAGCCGTATCTGTTTCCGATCGACTTGATGCCAGCGAGTAATTTCGGCAACTCATATCGCGGCACTACCGTATCTTCTTCTTTGTAAACAGAATTCGATTTTACCGCTTCCGCAACAGAACGCCGCATCTTCCAAAGCGCGTTTTTTTGATCTTCTGTATCCGCGAAAAGCACTTCATCAATTTGGAACTGCTCGACCACGCCCATGATTTTTTCGGCTTCCGAGAATAAGATGTCTGGATAATTGCCGTCGACTTCAATCAGCAAATGGGCTTCGATGCCGTCTTTTACCTCAACGCTCAACCCTTTGACAAAATGCAAAGTCCAGTCAATCGCATCGCGTTCCATAAATTCAAGTGCACTGGGTACAATTCCGGCGCGAAAAATTGCCGATACCGCTTCGCAGGCTTCGTCCGCTTTATAGAAAGGAACGAGCATCAACACATTGTGGGTGTTTTTGGGCAGTAATTTCATCACTATCTTGGTAATAACCCCAAGCGTACCTTCACTGCCCACCATAAGCTGTGTCAAATTGTAACCTGTCGAATTCTTTAGCGTATTGGCACCGGTCCAAATAATCTCGCCATTAGCCAACACTATTTCGAGATTGAGCACATAATCCTTGGTCGTCCCATATTTTACTGCGCGTGCGCCGCCTGCATTTTCAGCTACATTTCCTCCTATCCAGCAACTACCTTGGCTGCTCGGATCGGGTGGATAAAACAAATTCTTTTCAGCAACGGCCTCGCGCAAGATTTGTGTAATTACGGCGGGCTCAACGGTTACTTGTAAATTTTGTTCGTCAATATGCAGAATTTTATTGAGCCTTTCCAATGACAATCCAATGCCCTGATGTATTGATAACGCGCCACCACTGAGTCCGGTTCTTCCACCAATTGCGGTAACGGGGATTTTATGATGGTTCGCCAGCTTTAAAACTTCGGAAATCTCTTCAGCATTGGCAGGCTTTATTACGACCGCAGGAGGGAAAATATAATCCTCGGTTTCATCGTGTCCGTAGTGGTTTCGGGTTTCCGTATCGGTAAACAAAAATGAAGGTCCGACAATTTCCTCAAAGCGGGCGATCATTTCTGATGTTAAAGTATTTTGAAGCATGATGTGAAGTAATAAACTATGGTTCAAAAATACTATTTATTTGGTTGTGGTATCCTCCTCAATTCGGGTTTTATTCGCTCGTACCCTTTGGGAAATTTTGATGCGATAGCTTCGTCTTTTATGGCTGGAACCATAATCACGCGCTCGCCATCTTTCCAATTTGCAGGCGTTGCGACACTATAATTGGCGGTAATTTGCAAGCTGTCGATGACTCGCAACAGTTCGTCAAAATTCATTCCCACTAGTCTGAGCCACTCGCGAAAATTGATTTCTCCGTGCGTGAAATCGGTCTGAAAATTTGGTGCGATATCGTCTAAACGTAAAAATGCCCTAATACTAAGGTGGAAGGATTGAAACTGAAATATACGCGCTCACTTAAAATTATTGAATTATTTACAATGAAAATTTTAAACCATGTAAAATTTATCCGAACACCCCAACGAAAACAATATAGCCTCGCCGATTTTATCGCAATCGCGAGATCGGCTGTCGCAGCCCTGATTGCCAGCTCGACTTTTGGTCTCGTGTGCAGGCGAAATTCCTTTTATTGCATGGACGATTAGATTTCAAGTAAAAAATGTTGTACAAGAAAAGTTTGAATCGGGTAGCAAGAAACAGCTCCAAAAAACGCTAAAACGACTGCAGTATAAAATACCAAAATGCGAGCGTAAGGAACGATAGTGGAATGCCGATCCCAATCATCATACTGCTGAGTTTAGGCTTGAGTCCGTAGCTCGATGCCAAGATAGCCGACGTAATCATAGGTGGCATCGCGGCTTCGATAATTGAAACATCGATGGGAACACCTTCAGCTCCGATAATGACTCTATAAAGTATGAAGAAAATCGCCGGGGTGATTAATAATTTAAAAAATAATCCGAGAATTAGGAATTTCCAATGTTTGCTGCGTTTCTCGATTGTGAGTTGTAATCCGACGGCAATCAGTGCGACAGGCGTCACAGTACTGCCCATTTTTTGGAAGACCATTTGAAATTCGTTTGAAAAATCGGTTTGCAATAGATTTAATAGGCAACCGAGTGCAAAAGCGAGAAACGGTGGAAAAAGCAAGATTTTGTTGAGAATTACTTTTGGTTCGGGTGTGCCTTTGGCAAAAACGGTTGCGGTAATAACTCCGAGTGTTGCCATCACGACAAACGAACCAGGCTGATCGACGATGATCGCTGTTTCCAATCCTTTTTCTCCATACAGCGCCTGAACGATTGGAAAACCAACGAATGAAGTGTTTCCCAAGCCAGCAGTAAGTATGAGGCAGCCGGTGAGTTTATTCGACCAGCCAAACCATTTGCCCAGCGTATAGAAAAATGAAAAGGAGACCAGAAACCCAACCCAGGCGATGCCAAGCGGATATAACAATGGGATGCCGATTTGGATTTTTGGAATATAGTAAAGTGCCATGGCCGGCAGCGAAACATAAATGACAAATTGGTTGAGCGCTTTATAGCTGTAGGGCGGAAAATCTTTGACCTTTTGGAGTAAAAATCCGAGCAGCAGGCAAATAAAAATCAGCAGAATATTCTCCATTTTTGAAAATTTGTGCAAAAGTACGGAAAAGAACAGGTAAAAGACGTAGAATGTTTCGTGATTTACCATTTCGGTAATTGGTCTTAACTCTTGCTTCTTGCTTCTATTTTGAATACTTTTACTTTTCAAAGATCAAATTTTGGCAGAGAAAAAACAAAGCGCGCTACGCGAAAAAGAGGGAATTGTCCAACCTGACACCATCAGTTTTGAAGCAATAGGACAAATTCAGCAATTCCGTAAAACACAGCCTACTGATAAAGAACTCATCGAGGGTATTTTATCGGGTGATATTACCGCTTTAAGTCGAGCAATTACTTTGATTGAAAGTACCAATGCTTCGCATACCGAAAAAGCCGCGAAGGTAATCAATGCTTGTCTGCCACATGCCAACCAATCGGTGCGTATCGGGATAACGGGCGTTCCTGGTGTTGGCAAAAGTACATTTATCGAAGCATTCGGAAAATATCTTACCGGACTTGGAAAAAAAGTGGCTGTACTAGCTGTCGATCCCAGCAGTACGATTTCACATGGCAGTATTCTTGGCGATAAAACCCGAATGGAAGAATTGGTCAAAGACAAGAAAGCTTATATCAGACCGAGTGCTTCGGGTGAAACCTTGGGCGGTGTGGCTCGAAAAACGCGTGAAACTATTATGCTATGTGAGGCCGCCGGATTCGACACGATTTTGATAGAAACCGTCGGTGTTGGACAAAGTGAAACTGCCGTTCATGGAATGGTTGATTTTTTTCTGCTACTACAGATTTCAGGTGCTGGAGACGAATTGCAGGGCATTAAGCGCGGGATTATGGAGATGGCCGATATGATTGTGATTAACAAAGCCGATGGCGACAACATCCGCAAAGCGAAATTGGCGAAGACCGAAATGAATCGTGCACTGCATTTATTTCCGGCTAAAAAATCGGGTTGGATGCCTATGGCGGAAACCTGTAGTGCAATTCAGCACGACGGCATTTCTGACGTGTGGCAGGTGATTGAAAAGTTTATCGCGCTGACCAAAGGCAACGCTTCCTTCTCTGAAAAACGCAAAGATCAGAACCAATTCTGGATGTTGGAAAGTATTGATGAACAATTGAAGTCAAATTTTTACAGCCATCGCGAGATTATCGCGTTACTTGAAGCGAATAAAAAAGCGGTGCAAAATGATGAAATGTCACCTTTTGCGGCGGCCCAACTCTTACTTGAAAAATACTTTGGAAAATAATAACTGCTGTTTTGAAACGGTTATCGGCATTGAAAAAGTATTGTTTTTTTTATTGCTTTCGATGTACCAATGGTTCGGGTCGATTTCAATTTCGAGCAGTTAAGTTCCAGATTTCAAACCTTTGGGTAAATCCAAGTACTGACCTTCATATAACATTCCGTACGTGTCGTAACCGCCAACACTAATGCCTTGCTTGTCAAAATTGCAGGTTTGTTAATCCGTAATTGAGGATGTCTTCTCCGTATTGCTTTCCACCGATTTTACTCACTTTGTGGTTCTTATAAAAATTTCGGTTGTGAAACAGTAGCTTAACTTCCGCCCTTTTGGGACGATTTTTCGATTCCTGTTTTCCGTTTTACTTTGACTCGGTCTTTGGTGAAAAACGGAACAATAACCAAATCTGGTAGTAATTCACAATTCAGCTTTTCGTTGCGACAACCGCACACTCCGATGTGTTCCATTTCGCAACTATTAATGATGATTTTATAAGCGGGATTAAAAAACTAACGAAATACTGTAAAACCCCGCCTTCTTTGGATTTAAGATCTTTAATAAGCAACTTCCATGTTCCGTTTGGATTATTTCCACCGATGAGGTATTCGACTGGTCCGTAGGGAATAAATTCACCTGAAAATGGCGCACGCGCAGCGCTGATCATGCCCTCTTTTCCTACTTGTGAAAATTGGGTGTTGGTGTAATCTTTTCCGTCTTCTCTCCCGTTTAGATTCGTCAACCAGATTGTTGCGCCATTCGGATTTTGTATGGTAATCTTGAGGTCACTCACGCGGTTGTGGTGCAGGTTAGCTTTTTCGAGTCCGAAAACACTATCCGAGACCAGAGGCAAGCCACTTACTTCTCAAAGCTTATGAAGAATTAATAGCTGCCTACAATCCAAAATTGTCATCTTACTCCTCATACCGCTGCACTTCCCTATCGTAAAATTCATTTGCGAGTACGATCAGCCCTTCCATTTCGGCATTGAGTTCGGCTTCATCAAGATCGTCTGCTTCTTCCATAATCTCGACCTCATCATCCTTGAGATTAAGGATAAACCTTGGATAATCGAGATGGAGGATAAATATGTCTTCAGGGAAATCTGTATTGTCTCCGAGTAAAAATTTTGGTAATTCCATATTGATGATAATGTTGGATTTTAGATGGTTAATGTTTTATCTGCCACCGACTCTTTTAATAATCTTTTGGTGAGTTTTTCAAAGCGAAGATACAAAAATAAAGCGGCGACGGTCAAGCCCGCAAGCAATCCGATCCAAATTCCGACCGCCTTGAGTTCGGTATATTTCCCGAGATAAAATGAAATAGGAAATCCGATTACCCAGTAGGCGACAAACGTAATATACATCGGTATCTTCACATCTTGTAAACCTCTAAGTGCGCCCAGAACTACGACTTGTATGCCGTCGGAAATCTGGAACACCGCTGCCACAATCAGCAATTTAGCAGCAATAGCAATTACTTCCTGATTGTCTAAAATCTGGGTCGTATTGTCGAGATTAAGGAACAATTGCGGGAGGAAATTGTGCAATGCAATAAAGAGGATTGCAAAAATTGTTTCCATAATAATCGCCAGTAAGAATATTGAACGCGCCACCACGATTAGATTCTTAAAATCGTTGTGCCCTTTCTGATTACTCACACGAATCATCGCCGTCACGCTGAGCCCCATAGCAAACATAAATGTTGTCGTAGCGAGCGTTAAAGCAATCTGGTTGGCCGCTTGGCTCGTTTTGCCTATGGAGCCCGAAAGCCAGATGGCGGCAGTGAATAGGGTTACTTCGAACAGCATCTGCATTGCTGATGGGAGTCCGAGATCGACTATTTTTTTGAGCATTGATTTACGAATTTCCTTAAACGTGAAATCTTTAAAATATTTGTTCAACTGCTTGTTCTTCCTTAAAAGTAAATCCATAAAAACAACCATCATGATTCTGGAAATAACAGTTCCGAGCGCAGCACCGACTATGCCAAGCTTGGGGAAAAACCAAACGCCGTAAATGAGCACGTAATTGAAAAAGATGTGTACGACATTTGCCATAAAAATCGCATACATTGAGTATTTCGTGCGCGACAGTCCGTCGGCAAATTGCTTATAACCTTGATAAATGATTACCGGGATTAACGAAAAAGCGACCCAGTCAATATAAGGAGCAGCAAGGTTTACTACGGCTTCGGGCTGGTGCATCCAATGCATAATAGGCTTGGCAAGTACAATCATAATAAACAATGCAACACCCAGAATCGTACATAAGAGTAGACCGTGGTGAAAGGTCGTGCGTATTTTAGCATCATCCTTTTCCGCATCCGCTTCGGCAATAATCGGTGTGATGGCCGTTGAGAATCCAATCCCGAGCGACATCCCAACAAAAATAAAACTGTTCCCCAACGAAACTGCGGCCAATTCAGTCGATCCCAGATTGCCGACCATAATATTATCGACAATTCCGATTAAAGTGTGCCCGACCATACCCAAAATAACGGGATAAGCCAGTTTTAAATTGTAAGCGAACTCTTTGGTATACCGGGACATATTCATTCATTCCATTTTTGCAAAAATAGAGATAATTTGAATTTACCCACTTAATAAAAATAAGAATATAAATTATTTTATATTTACCGAAAAAAAGCCAATTTGGCATCAATTATCAATTTAAAAATTATGAAAAAAATTTTACTTTTTACCACTTTACTGCAGTTATTTTCTGTTAATGCACAAAACATTTTTCGGGATAATTTTTCAAGTTATACTACTGGCACACCTTTGAGTGGGCAAGGTCCGTGGTCTAACAATTCGTCAAACCCGGGCGGTTTAGGTGCCGCTGTAGCAGGCGGATCGGCATCAAATGTGACGGCAACACCTATTACCTATTTAAATTATGGGACGTCTGCAAACGCCATAGAAATCAAGCCTAATGCAGACGGCTGTGGAACCTCGTTTTCTCCAGTAACAAGCGGAGAACTCTATGTGGGCTTCGTTCTCAATCTAACCGCAGCCCAAGCTAATAACAACAGCGATTTTTTCAGGGTAATGAGCAATGATAATTTCACGACGAGCTTTCGACTTTATGCTGTAAATACAGGTTTTGGCTTTAATCTTGGCGTAGCGAAAGGTGCAAATGGTAATCCGATTGCCTTTACACCATCTTCCCTAAATTATAATGAAAATCATCTCATTGTCATAAGATATACACAATCTGCAGGTACCAATGACGACGTGGTTTCGGTTTATGTTGATAGCGAATATATAACAGGACAACCCGCCTCTGCAACTATGAGTACGTTTGCCGGAAACGATCAGGCAGGCAGCATCGACCGAATGGCTTTTAGACAGAATTGGACTAACGGAATGCCGACAGGTAAAGCCGGTTTGGTTAGTGTTGCCAACACTTGGACCGACCTAGGATTCGAACCTTTAGCAACCCAACAGTTTAACAAGGGCACCGAGATGATAGTCAATGCAGACCTTGGCAAACAAGGCTCATTCGACATTCAGTTGCAGCAGGCAATCCAAAATGCAACTTTAGCAATCTTTTCAGCCAACGGAAATGAAGTGAGCCGCCAGTCATTATCGCTCGAAGCAGGAAACAATATAATTAACGTTCGCCCTATGCAAAGCGGATTATATATTTTCGAAATTACTACAGCCGATAATTCCCGCCTTGTGCGTAAGGCAGTCGTTCGATAAGTTATACCCAATATATATTTATTTTAAACCGCCTTTATGGCGGTTTTTTTTTCACCTCAATCTCTAAAAAACGAAATCTTATATAGTAATTTTATAAGATATTTCCGATTAATGCATCTAGTTTTGCAGCGTAATCAAATGACGAAAATCACCCATTACGAAATCAGTATAAACTAAAATCTTACAATTATGAAAATTTCCCCAAAAATCAAGACGCTTTCGGCATTATTTGTTGCCATCATCTTTTCCGCTACTGCAACGGCGCAGACGGCAACCGCAGAAAATAAAGCAACCAATTACGATCAAGGCTTTCGTTTGGGATTCGGAGTCAGCGGCGGTTATGTATTTGATGATCCCTATGAACTCGCACTTGGTGGCGACATTCGCTTGCAATACGACCTTTCCAAAAGGAACTCGCTTACACTAACTACGGGATTTACCAATTTGTTCATTGACGGCGACAACAACGATCTCGGATTTATACCTGTAAAAGCGGGTTTCAAAGCTTTCGTATGGGAAGACCGCTTTTATGCAATGGCGGAAGCCGGCGCGGCATTTGCCGTCACTAATAATTATGATGAAACCTCATTGATCCTCGCACCGAGTATCGGGTACGCAAACGACTACATCGATATTAGTCTGCGTTATGAGTTTTATAATGATTTCCCAATCATCAAAAACAGCGGTGTTATCGGTGAAGGAACCGGACAGTTGGGACTTCGCGTTGCCTACGGATTTAAGCTCTAATTAATATCCTATCAATGAAAAGGCCCTGAATTCAGGGCCTTTTTTTATTCTTTCCGCAGCTGTTCTTCATAACGCTTTAAATTCTGTTTCACTTCATCATCAAGTTCAGGCTCCTCAATATCGGTGTATTGTTGCATCGTTTCCCAAATGATCTTGGCAACGATATAACGCGCCATTTCCTTATCGTCGGCCGGAATCACATACCAAGGCGCATAATCAGTCGAAGTTGCGTTGATCGCTTCCTCATAGCACCGCTGATATTCTGCCCATAGCTCGCGTTCCTTTAAGTCGCCCGGTGAAAATTTCCAATTCTTTTCTTTCTTTTCCAGTCGCCGCAATAAGCGGTCACGTTGTTCGTCCTTGCTCAGGTGCATGAAAAACTTGAGCACAATCGTACCGTTCTGTGCAATATGCTTTTCAAATAGGTTGATTTGCTGCATTCGGTCATCCCAAAACTGAGGCGCGATGTCTGAAACGCTTTCAATTCCGGGTAAATTTTCACCAAGAATATATTCGGGATGTACACGCGTCACCAGAACATTTTCATAGTGCGTTCGGTTGAAAACCGCAAATTTGCCTTTTTCGGGCAATGCTAAATAATGCCGCCACAAATAATCGTGTTGCAATTCGATCTTGCTCGGCGTCTTAAAACTGTGCACTACAATTCCGCGCGGATTAAATTCGTTGAACACTTCCTTGATCAAACTGTCTTTACCCGATGTATCCATGCCTTGAAGACAAACCAACACGCTATAACGGTTGTGTGCATACATCACATCCTGAAGTTTGCTGAGTTTTTCAACAACAGCTTCCATCATTTTTTCCTTTTCGTCATCATCTGCTCCAACATCAAGTAACGTTGGTAATGCAGAAAGTGCTGTCTTTTTTACAACTTTAAAATCATCCGGATTTATAGATTTCATCGAAATTGGTTTATATTTATATCCTCAAATTTAGCGATTATTTGAAGCTGTTCCCGCTATTCGCTGCAATCTTTTTAAGAATCGTCCCAATGCTGCGCAAGGACAATTCCCAAAAAGGATTTACGCTGCTATCGGGGCTAGGGCATCCCAATAATTATAATCAACTGTCTTATGCAAAAGTTCCAACTTGAACTCCTTTTTCACATCATCGGCATCGGCTCTGCATCCGGAATACTATTTAACGGTGAGTCGCTGTTCGTTATCTCCGACAATGGTGCGCACCTTTTCGAATACAATATGGCAGGGCAGCCGCTGGAGAAAATTCCGCTCATTGAAAGCGCAGTCAGCGCGAATATTCCCAAAGTTCTCAAACCCGATTTTGAAGCCATTACTTCCTATGGCGACGATTATTACATCTTTGGCTCCGGCTCTACCGAAAACCGCAACCGCATGGTGCAATACAACGCCAAAACAAAAGCCACGAAGATTGTTGATCTGAGCAATCTTTATTTGTCTATGCAGAGTTTCGGTGAGATCTCGGCAACCGACTTCAATATCGAAGGCGTAGCGTTCAGCGGTGAAACCTGGTATTTTTTCCAGCGGGGCAACGGTAAATCGGGTACCAATGCAGTGTTTACCGTCGAAGGCAAAAACCTCGAGAATGATTTTTCAATACTGTTTAACAAATACAGACTTCCAAAAATTAAAGGCATTAGGAGCAGTTTCACCGATGTTGCGCTCATTGAAAACGAACTCTATTTTTTGGCATGTGTTGAAAATTCCAAATCAACCTACGACGACGGTGAGATTTTCGGAAGTTATATCGGGACCATCAATACGCAAACTATGAAACTTGGCAAAACCCAAAAGATCTCAGATTCACACAAGTTCGAAGGCCTGACGCTTTACAAAAAAACTGCAACGCAATTGGAATTGCTGCTTTGTGAAGACAACGATACGGAAGCTCAGGAATCAGACATTTACAAACTCACAATCGGACTATAAAAAAGTAGCGGCAAAAAAAAAATTACAGCGCGTCCCAACCTTTTTCCATTTTTGCACCTCTTTACCATAAAGACATCAATTGTGATCACCGAAAATCTTATAACAGCCTGTAAAAAAATGCAACGCGACGCCCAGCACCAATTATATGGTTATATGGCTCCGAAGCTGTACCGCACCAGCCGGCGTTACCTCAAAAAAGAGGAAGAGATTGAGGAAGCAATGGCCGATGCGTTCTATACGATTTTCACCAAACTTGAACAACTCAAAGAAACACAGGCATTCGAAGGCTGGGCCAGAAAAATAATGGTCAACCAATGTTTGCTTTCCATCAAAAAGAATATCAATTTTAATATGTATCTCGACGATGTAGAGGAATTGTTGCAACCAATTACAGCCGAAACTACAGATCTTGAAGAAGAAGATTTGCTCAATCTACTCAATCTGATTCCCGAAGGCTGTCGCACTATTTTCAATTTGTTCGTAATTGAAGGCTATAGCCACAAGGAAATCGCCGATTTACTCCAGATTTCTGAAGGCACTTCAAAATCACAACTCAATGTTTCGAAAACCAAACTCAAATTGCTGGTCAACCAGTTGTATTACCACAAAGCGAAATAGTCATGGACAACTCCGAAAAAATATTTGAAAAAATAAAAAATGCGTCACTGCATCAGGATATGCCCGACTTCCAGTCGATGGATAAAGTCTGGTCGCGCGTAGAAAGCAAACTCGATAATAAAGTACTTAAAAAAGAAAACAAGCTTTGGAAAAAAATTGCTGTTGCCGCTTCATTGCTTCTTGTCTTAACGGTTTCGTATCAAATTTTTGTTCCAAAAGAAGACACCGTTGTCATCAAAAATACCGAGACGATTGCCACCGAACCTAGAAAAGCCGCTTCGCCAATCGTCATCCTTGAAAATACCGACTACGAGAACCATGGGCCTTCGCAAGAATCTGTAAAAAAAGTGATGCCAATTCCCGCTCCGGAAGCAGTCGCAATCGCCGAGGAAAGCGTCACAAATGCGGCTTCAAGTACTGATTCCGAACCGGCTTCGGTTACTATTCCGGAGCCGCAAGTTGAAGTTGCAGATTTTGCTAAAGAAGAAGATCGCAACGCCGATAAACAAAACAAACAGCGAAACTTTCGAAGAGCCCAAATCTTCAATTCCCGAAGTGTGCGGCGAGATGAAGTTGCAACTCAAGCAGCCGCACAGAAGAAAGCGACAAAGTCAGAAAAAAGCGAACCATTAGTAGTCGTCGACGGAAAGCCAGCCACCGCAAGTAACACTAATCTGCAAGCGGTAAAAGACGAACTTTCGAAACTGAATGGCGCAGACATTGAAGACATTATTGTTTTAAAAGAACCATTGTACGTTATCAATGGTAATTATTATTCCGAGCAGGAATTGTTCGGTCCGAACCCAACCAGCCCTTATTATCCTTTATACCAACAGGAAATTGAAACACTTTCCATCCTGCAGGGGGAAAAAGCGATTGCCGCATACGGTGAAAAAGGTAAAAAAGGCGTTGTAATTATCTCCACCAAAAACGGAAAACCCGTAAAAGCTCCGCCGCGTACGGAGTAAGAATCACCAACATGTAAATTCCATTATCATGAAAAATCTAAAAATGTTTTCATCAGGCATTGTTATGCTTGTACTTTTCACCTCATTCATGAGTGTGAAAGCCATTGTCCGCTACAACCAGTCGGTAAGAATCATCTCCGGAACAGTAACCGAAAGCAATTTACCGTTGTCAGGTGCTAGTGTCTCTGTCAAAGGAACACAACGATCAACCCAAACCGATAATAACGGAAAATATAGTATCAAAGCGCGTCACGGCGAGATCCTGGTCTTCAGCTTTATTGGCATTAAAAACCAGTCGGTAAAAGTCGGGAATTCAAACGTTATTAATGTTCAAATGCAAAGCTCGAACCAAGTCATGAGTGAAGTCGTTGTCACCGCTCAGGGGATTAAAAGCCGTAAACAGTCGCGGGGTTATGCAATTCCTGGAGTATCACAATCTGATGGTGCGACGCGTCGAGTCATTATTCGTGGTGAAAAAAGCATGGATGTGCAAAAAGAAGAAGATCCGCATTCTGGTTTAGTCAAAGATCATTTTATAAATCCCAACAGCGAAGACTACGGCAGTTTTATTGAAAATCCGTTTGAAGCTCCAAAAAACGCCCCTTTGTCGACTTTCTCGATTGATGTTGACAATGCTTCTTACACCAATATCCGGCGCTTCATCAACAATGGGCAACAAGTTCCGAAAGATGCGGTTCGTGTCGAGGAAATGGTGAATTTCTTTAAATACCAATATCCGCAACCCAAAGACACTCATCCATTTTCGATCAATACAGAATACAGCCACTCGCCATGGAATGTCAAGCACCGACTATTGCGTATCGGATTGCAGGGAAAAATCCTTCCGACTGACGAGTTACCAGCGTCAAATCTGGTCTTTTTAATCGATGTTTCAGGCTCTATGAGTTATGACAATAAACTGCCGCTCGTGAAACAATCGCTCAAAATTCTGACACAGGAATTGCGCAAACAAGACAAGGTTTCAATCATTGTGTATGCGGGTGCGGCCGGACTGGTATTGCCTCCCACATCCGGCGACGATAAGCAAACTATTCTTACTGCGCTAGAGCGTTTGCAGTCTGGCGGAAGCACCGCCGGTGGCGCGGGAATCCTACTCGCTTATAAAACCGCCGAAGAAAATTTTATTCGCGAAGGCAACAATCGGGTGATATTGGCTACCGATGGTGATTTCAACGTGGGCAGTTCGTCGAATTCGGATATGGAAACACTGATCGTTGAAAAAAGAAAATCGGGCGTTTTCTTAACCTGCCTAGGTTATGGAATGGGCAATTATAAAGACAGCAAAATGGAAATCCTCGCTGATAAAGGCAATGGTAATTATGCCTATATCGACAACATTCAGGAAGCCAACCGATTCCTCAGCAAAGAGTTTAAAGGGTCGATGTTTGCGATTGCCAAAGATGTGAAAATCCAAATCGAATTCAATCCGAAGCAGGTAAAAGCGTACCGACTGATTGGCTATGAGAACCGCAAATTGCGTCCCGAGGATTTTACCAATGACAAGATCGATGCAGGCGAACTCGGCAGCGGGCATACCGTAACGGCATTATACGAAATCATTCCCGCGGGTGTTAAAAGTGAGTTTCTCGAAACGACGCCCGAATTGAAATACACCAAAACGCAACCTACAGGAACTGTTTATAATGACGAACTCGCAACGGTGAAGTTTCGTTATAAAAAACCCGATGGCGATAAGAGCACCGAAATGATTCATGTGATTGCTAACGAAGCATCGCAGCTTCAAAATTCGTCAAATGATTTCAGGTTCAGTTCGGCTGTGGCTTGGTTCGGACTCAAACTGCGCGATTCAAAACTGATTGCGAATAAATCTGCCGCAGAAATCAAAAAACTAGCGCAATCGGGATTGGTAAACGATGCGGATGGCTACAAAGCCGAATTCGTGCGATTGGTGGAAAGCTGTGCGAAGATATAGTGTTTGGACACGATGCATTGGAAAAGGCATAAGATTGATTTCTTATGCCTCTTTTATTACTAGATGCCTAGCCCTGATGGAAGCGGTATCCTTTTGCGCAACGCAGTGAAGCAAAAGATAAAGCACACAGCAGGTTCCCGGCTCCTAAAAAATTACAGTTAATTATTTTTCGATTTCGCGCAGGTTTTCCATTTTCTTGTGCGCAAGGAAACCCGCGATATCTTCAAAATGTTCTTTGACGCGTTTGTTGCCGAACTCGAAAACCTTTTCTGCGAGTCCGTCGAGGAAATCACGGTCGTGCGAAACGAGGATTAATGTGCCGTCAAAATCGCGTAGTGCATCTTTAATAATGTCCTTGGTTTTCATGTCCAAATGGTTTGAAGGCTCATCGAGAATGAGCAGATTCACTGGCTCAAGCAACAATTTGATCATTGCTAAACGTGTCTTTTCGCCTCCGGAGAGCACTTTTACTTTTTTTGTCACATCGTCGCCATGGAACATAAAAGCGCCGAGAATGTCCTTAATTTTCGTGCGGATTTCCCCTACGGCGATATTGTCGATGGTTTCAAAAATCGAAATATTTTCATCGAGCAATGCGGCCTGGTTTTGTGCAAAGTAGCCGATTTGGGCATTGTGTCCAATCTCGACATTGCCGCTGTCAATACCGATTTCTTTCATGATGGCTTTGATCATAGTCGATTTGCCTTCACCGTTTTTACCGACGAAAGCGACTTTTTGGCCACGCTCGATTACCATATTGGCGTCTTTAAAAACGATATGCTCGCCATAGGACTTGGTGAGCTCTTTGACGATAACCGGATATTGTCCCGAACGTGCTGCAGGTGGAAATTTTAGGCGCAATGCCGAAGTATCGATCTCGTCGATTTCAATGGGAACAATTTTCTCGAGCATTTTCACGCGCGACTGCACCGATAAGGTTTTGGAGAATGTGCCCTTAAACCGGTCGATGAACTCCTGATTGTCGGCGATCATTCGCTGCTGCTCGTCATATGCTTTCTGTTGGTGCACGCGGCGGTCTTTACGCAATTCCAGATAATGCGAATACTTGGCTTTGTAATCGTAAATGCGGCCCATTGTTACCTCTATTGTACGATTGGTGATATTGTCAACGAATGCCCTGTCGTGAGAAATGACAACGACCGCTTTGGCCGAATTGATCAGGAAATCTTCTAGCCATTGGATGCTTTCGATATCCATGTGGTTTGTTGGCTCATCAAGCAAAATCAGGTCGGGTTTCTGTAAAAGAATCTTTGCCAGTTCGATGCGCATACGCCAGCCGCCTGAAAATTCGGAAGTCTGACGTGTAAAATCCTCCCGCACAAATCCGAGTCCGAGAAGGATTTTCTCCACTTCTGCCTCATAATTGATTTCGTCAATCGCATAAAATTTTTCGCTGAGGTCGGAAACCCTTTCGATAAGCTTCATATAATCGTCGCTCTCGTAGTCGGTGCGGATCGTAAGCTGTTCATTGATTTCGTCTATATCCGACTTCATTTTGAAAATTTCGCTGAACGCTTTCGATGCTTCCTGCATGACTGTGGAACCATCTTTAGTTAGCAAGTGCTGCGGTAGATATGCGATTACGGCATCTTTAGGCGCTGAGATATTTCCGCTCGAAGCCTTGCTTTCACCCGCAATGATTTTGAGCAACGTGGATTTTCCCGCTCCGTTTTTACCCATAAGGGCAATTTTGTCGTTTTCGTTGATGGCAAAAGAGACATCGCTAAATAAGGTGGTTCCGCCAAATTGGACGGAAATATCATTGACTGTAATCATGTGATTGGATTAAATCGGTTTTTGAAGCGGCAAAGATACGGGAAAGTAAAGACTATACAATTTCAAATTTGATTCGAAAATATTTGGTGAATATTTTTACAAAAAGTGGCAGTGGTAATCGGATTTGTATATATTTATACCTCTTAGGTTTTGTTAACATAAACCTTCAAACATTCAAATTTTAAGACTGATTATGAAAAAATTTCTACTTGCCGCTTTACTATTGTGCTGTTCGATGTCCTACTGCCAGATTGTTTTTGAAAAGGGCTATTTCATTAACAATGACGGAATCAAATTGGAATGTTATATCGAAAATGTGGACTGGAATAATAGTCCGAAAAGTTTTAAATACAAGGTTCACGAAACCGATGCCGTTTCTAAAGTAGAAAACATCTATGGCGCACGCGAATTCGGTATTGACAATGTAAGCATGTTCAGGCGCTACAGCGGAAATGTGGAGAAATCCCCGACTGTTACAAATAATCTGACCAAAGATAAAAACCCGGAATTTAAAGAGGAAACTGTCTTTTTACAAGCCGTGATAATTGGCGATGCAAACCTGTATGTATTGACTGATGATAATGTGATCAAATATTTTTACGACACCAAAAACAAGAAAACAGAGCAATTAATTTACATCAAATACCTGTCGAATGATACCAATCGGACCGTTGATTCATTCGAAGAAAGCGTAAAGGAAAACAACCTATTCAGACAGCAGTTGCTTAATGATCTAAAGTGTAGCACCATCAATGAAAATGATTTCAACAGACTCGAGTATAAGAAAACTGCGTTGAGCAAACTTTTTAAAAAATACAATCAATGCACGGGAAGTGGGAAGATCATCAATGATTTTACGGAAAAAAGAGATTCTAAATCGTTCTCATTCGGACCGACAGTCGGGGTTTACCTCGCTGAGCTCAGTATAGGTGACCCGGGTAATATTTATAATGTGAGTAACGATTTCACTAATACTATTATTAAATTTGGAGTTGATGCCGAATATATTTTACCGTTCAACAAAGGCAGTTGGAGTATTTTTGTGAGTCCGACCTATCAAAATTTTACCGTCGAAAAAACATATTCTAAACCAAATGGATTGCCTGGAAATGCCAGCTTCTTGAACTATACAGCCAAAATTAAATATGCGTCGATTGAAGTTCCGTTTGGACTCAGACGTTATTTTTTCATCAATAAATCTTCGAAGGTCTTTGTTAACGCTGGATATGTGGTCGATTTTGAATTAGCTGATCAGGAAATTCAGATCATCAACCTCAACAATGTTGCCAATGCGAATATCACAATCCCAATCGATTCGAGGCCAAACTTAACCTTTGGCGCCGGCTTTTGTTACAAGCAATTCTCTGCCGAAGCGAGGATAAACTTTGCCAGAAAGATGGATGTACTTGCCTATTGGGAAAATAGTTATAAAAGCTATGGAATTATGTTCGGGTACAAATTCTTCTAAAACTAATTACTTATTTCGATTGATTTTCAGGAATTCAGCTTGCGTCAGATACTCATGCGGAATTCTTCAATTATTGGATGCGCTTTTCCAAAATCTTTTTCTTGAATGAACACTTCTACTGCGAGGTCAGAACTTCCGAATCCGCCCATTCTTGCCGATTGTATATTGTCTTTAATAACCGTATCGATTCCGATCGCTTCAATTTTTTGCTGTAAGGCCTGCGCTAATATTTCGCTGCCTGAAAATACTTTTATCAATCCCATTTGCTGTGTTTTTTTAGTCTTCTGTAGTGTCGTTAAAATCGAAAATAAAGGGTTCAACCATCATTTTTTCGGCTAGTATTTCAATACGTTCCGTGAGCTCGTCGGCGAAAATAATCCGCTGTGTCTTGGCAATACTGTTGGAAATGCGCATGATTCTGGTTTCATGGCGCAGTCTTAAGATCGGATCGGCATCATCGAGTATGAACATCTTTAACCGATTGACATTATAGCCTGCGGTCGTAAACATATCGTTGAGCCTTGTGGGCGTGCCAATCAAAACATCTACTCCAGTGGAAATATAATTCTTGTCATATTCGACGTCGCTCCGATCGTGCACACCGTAAACCCTAAGGTTGGTATAATTGCCGAAGGTTTCAAATAGCTGTTCCATTTCGAGTACTTTGGCTTTATCTTCTACAATAACCAATGCGCGTGGCGACTCTTCTCCGGCCGCAATGAGCTGTTGAATTACGTTGAGCACAATTGTTGTCGATTTACCGCTACCATCGGGCGCAATGATAATACAGTCGGCGCCGCTTTTTAATGTCGAAAAAGTTTCCTGCTGCAACTCGTTGGCTTCAGTGAGGTTATTCTCAATAAGGGCCTGCTGCAATTTTTCGTTTATTTTTTTGAGTTTCATAGGATAGGTGGGAATGTAAGAAAACTGCCTCGCAATATATATTCTTCGCGTATTCCTGTATTTGATAGTTATTTAGAAGCAAACATTTTTACGTCGTTCTCCGAAATTTCGCTACCACCAAGAATAATCAATCTTTCCACGACATTTCGCAATTCGCGGATATTACCAGTCCAATCATATTCCTGCAACAATTTCACGGCTTCGGGTGAAAATGATTTAGGCGAATTTCCTTGTTCTGACGCAATCTTTTCGGTAAAATGTTCGATAAGAATCGGAATATCATCGCGGCGTTCATTAAGCGCCGGAACTTTGATCAGAATAACGGCAAGTCGGTGGTATAAATCCTCGCGGAAACGACCTTGTATGATTTCCTCCTGCAGGTTTTTATTGGTCGCTGCAATAACACGTACATTAACTTTGATATCCCTATCGGCACCAACGCGCGTAATCATATTTTCCTGCAACGCACGCAAAACCTTAGCTTGTGCGGAAAGGCTCATATCGCCAATCTCATCTAGAAAAATAGTTCCGCCATCGGCAGCTTCGAATTTGCCTGCACGATCTCTTATCGCCGATGTAAAGGCGCCTTTAACGTGGCCAAAGAGTTCGCTTTCGATCAATTCGCTCGGAATCGCCGCGCAGTTGACTTCGATGAGTGGGAAATCGGCTCGCTCGCTTTTTTCGTGAAGCTGGTGCGCGACGAGTTCTTTCCCCGTACCGTTTGGGCCGGCGATCAAAACGCGCGCTTCGGTGGGTGCGACTTTCTCAACCATCATTTTAATCTGATTAATGGCTTCGCTTTCGCCGATCATTTCGTAATTCTTGCTGACTTTTTTCTTGAGTATTTTATTTTCGACGACGAGCTGCTTTTTATCGAGCGCGTTGCGTACTGTGTTGAGCAGCCGGTTTAAATCGGGTGGTTTGGAAATGTAATCGAAAGCGCCGAGTCGCATAGTATTGATGGCAGTTTCCATATCGCCGTGGCCCGAGATCATGACCATTGGGATTTCGGGTTTGATTTTCTTAACTGCTTCGAGGAGTTCAACGCCGTCCATTTTTGGCATTTTGATATCACACAAAACGAGATCATATTCATTGTTCTTGATCTTTTCAAAACCCTGAATGCCGTCTTCTGCGTCATCAACAATGTAGGTATTGCTTTCTTCGGTGAGTATTTTGGTGAGTACGCGGCGGATTGACGCTTCGTCTTCGATAATGAGTATTTTGGACATGTCTCTTTATTTAAAACGCAAAGGTAATCGATAATGATTCAATACCTATAGGTTTTAGCCCCGATTGCAGTGGAAATCCTTTTCGTGGCGCGCAGCAGAACGAAAAGATTGCAACAGAAAGCGGGAAATTGCTCCTAAAAATAATTTTTAGTAAATTAATACTTCACCCAACGAATCAGTTCGCGCCATGTTGGTTTCTTGCCATACATGAGGATTCCGACGCGGTAAATTTTAGCAGCAAACCACACGACAAGCATAAACGTCCCGAAGAGGATTGCGATAGATAGTACGAGCTGCCACCATGGCACACCAAACGGAATTCGCATCAGCATCACAATCGGCGAGGTCAGCGGAATCATTGAAAATATGGTTGCGATATTGCCGTGCGGGTCGTTGATGACGGTAAAAAAACCGATGTAAACTCCCAATATCAACGGCATCATAATGGGAAGGAGAAATTGCTGTGAATCGGTTTCATTGTCGACCGCGGCGCCAATCGCAGCGTAAAATGAGCTATATAGAAAATAGCCGCCGACGAAATATAGCATAAAGCAAATGAGTAGCGTGGCGATGGGCAGATTCCACATTTCTTGAAGATACATTTGCACCATTGAAGTTTGCTGCATCATTTCGGGCGGCACATTAGCTGTTGGTCCGGCGTGCACACCAAAGAATGCCGACGAAATAAACATAAGTGCCATACCGATAATGGCCCAGATGAAGAATTGCAAGACGCCGGCGAGTGATGTTCCGATGATTTTTCCCATCATCAATTGGAAAGGCTTTACCGATGAAATGATGATTTCGATGATGCGGTTGGTTTTTTCCTCGATGACGCTGCGCATGACCATGTTGCCGTAGATGATAATGAACATCATGATGAGGTAGCCGAAAATTCCGCCGATGGCAATCTTAATCTCGTTGAGCCCTTTGAGCGTCGATTCGCCCGATGATTTGGCGACGCTGATATCGATTTTGGCTTCAGCATTTTTGATGGCGAGCGTATCGAGTTTGGCGTTTTCGAAATTGATCTTGGTGATTTTATTGGCGATGACGTCTTCGGTTGCCGACAGAAAACTGAGGCTCGGACTGTCATTGGAAATGTATTGGATTTTCTTTTCGAGCGACTTAATATCTGTGGCTTTTGGAATGAGGATTAGTCCGTCATAGCTTTCACTAACGATACTGTCTTTTAGTATTTTTGTGTCGACCAATGACAAATCGAGATACCTGTATTCTTCTGAATTTTTAAACTCTTTTGCGAATATTCCGGTTTCGTCGTGAATCGCGATCGTTTTGATATCGGCTTTGAGAGAACCCAGATAGGCGACAAATGCTGCGATTGCTACAAAAAGCAGCGGGCTCAAAAATGTCATTACGATAAACGATTTGTTGCGAACTTTGGCAACAAATTCTCTTTTAATGATTAGGGTAAGAATGCTCATTTTTTTGGTAGTTGGTTTGTTCGATTGTTGGAATGCTAGATTGCTGGTTTGTTTTGATTATACGATGTTAGGTTTTCGATCGAAAAATTGAACTATCGCCTGCTCTAATTGTCTTTTACCGTTCGGATAAATATATCGTTAACACTTGGGATTTTTTCTAGGAAGTGCGTTACTTGTCCGCGTTGCGTGAGAACGTTGAGCAGTTCATTGGGCGTAGCATTTCCGAGTTGGATTTCCAGTTTGAGTTCGTCGTTGAGCGATTTGAAGTTTGTCTGTCCGACTTTAAATTGCTGCGTAATGTCATACATCAGTCCTTCGACATTGTCTGATAAAATTCCGACTTCAAAACTATTCGTTCGGTACTGTCTTTTGACTTCATCGAGTTTTCCTTCGATTAATTTGTTTGATTTGTGGATCAGTGCAATGTCATCGCAAAGTTCCTCGACGCTTTCCATTCGGTGTGTCGAAAATATGATTGTGGCACCTTGTTTTTTGAGTTCGAGTATTTCGTCTTTTATCAAATTGGCGTTGACCGGGTCAAATCCCGAAAACGGTTCGTCGAATATGAGCAGCTTTGGTTTGTGCAATACACAGACGACGAACTGGATCTTTTGCGCCATTCCTTTGGAAAGTTCCTGAATTTTTTTGTTCCACCAGCCGTTGATTTCGAAACGGTCGAACCAATATTGGAGTTGCTTTTTAGCTTCGGCATGCGAAAGCCCTTTGAGTTGTGCGAGATAGAGACATTGTTCGCCAACTTTCATCGATTTGTACAATCCTCGTTCTTCGGGCAAATAGCCGATGTTTTGAACGTGTCCAGGTTTGAGTTTTTCACCGTCGAGCAGGATTTCGCCGCTATCGGGCATAGTGATTTGGTTGATGATGCGGATGAGTGAGGTTTTTCCGGCGCCATTCGGACCGAGAAGTCCGTAGATACTGCCTTTGGGAACTGTTAGTGAAACTTGATTCAGAGCGACGTAATCGCCGTATTGCTTGTGAACTTTTTTAACTTCGAGGATATTTCCCATACCGGTTTTTTAATTTGCGTAAATGTACGAATTAGATACAATTTCGTTAAATATGTTACAAAAAAAACCCACCCTTATTTGCACAAGGATGGGAAAAATTGCTATGAAAAAGAAATTACTAGTTACCCAGTAACATTTCAAATGTAAAATATTTTTTTAAGTTATGAAAACATATCTTTAACTTTTTCAAAAAAAGATTTGTCGCTTTTTTCGGGTTGTGGGATGAAATTTTCATCTGTAATATTTTTCTCAAAGAACTGCTTTTGCTCCTTGGTCAAGGTTTTGGGCGTCCATACATTGACATGTACCAGCAAATCGCCATTTCCGTAACCGTTAAGGCTTGGAATTCCTTTGCCTTTTAGCCTTAAAATCTTTCCTGATTGGATTCCTTCCTCGAGTTTGATACGCACTTTTCCGTTGACGGCTTCGATGTCTTTTGATATTCCGAGCACTGCTTCAGCGAAACTGATGTAGAGATCATAATGTAAGTTTTCACCTTCACGCTTTAAAAATTCATGTTCTGCTTCTTCGATCGCGACAATCAAATCGCCGGGAATTCCGTTTCCAGGTGCATCATTCCCTTTGTTGGAAACCTTTAGCTGCATACCATCTACGACACCTGCCGGAATCTTGATTGATACGGTTTCGTCTTCGAGAATCATTCCCTGCGCATCGGCGGTAGCAGGTTTCTTGTCGATGATTTGTCCAGAACCGCCACACGTCGGGCACGTTGAAGCCGACTGCATTCTGCCCAAAATCGTATTGGTGACGCGCATCACCTGTCCTTGTCCGTTACAAGTACCACAGGTTTTATAGGACACTCCGGGCGCCTGAACTTTTCGTTTGACTTTGACTTTTTTCTCAACCCCATTGGCCACTTCCTGCAACGTAAGTTTGACTTTAATGCGAAGGTTGGAACCTTTGACGCGACGTTGACCGCCACCGGAATTGCCGCTAAATCCGCCGAAAGCACCGCCAAAAATATCCCCAAACTGGCTGAAAATATCATCCATATTCATGTGTTGCCCACCGCCGTGACCGCCAGATTCGAAAGCCTGATGTCCGTATTGGTCGTATTTGGCTTTTTTCTGTGGATCACTGAGTACTTCGTAAGCCTCGGCTGCGGTCTTAAAATTTTCTTCGGCTTCCATGTTCCCGGGATTTTTGTCAGGGTGGAATTCAATTGCTTTTTTCCGATATGCCTTTTTAATTTCGGATTCGGTAGCGTTTTTGGAAATGCCTAATATTTCGTAAAAATCTTTTTTCATTTTTGCTTGAGCTTACTATTATTGACCGGTTACAACTTTTGGAAAACGGATAATCTTGTCTCCGAGCTTGTAGCCTTTTTCGATGACATCAACGATTTTGCCTTTGAGGTTTGGCGATGGCGCCGGAATTTGGGTAATTGCCTCGGCATAATCGGCGTTAAAGATGTCGCCGGGTTTGATGGCAACTTCCTCGAGTCCTTTTGAGGTAAGTGTGTTTTTAAGTTTATCATAAATAAGTTCGACACCTTTGATGAGCACCTCGTCATCTGCTTTTTTGATTTCTGTAAGACCTCTATCAAAATCATCAAGCACCGGCAGCAAAGCCTGAAGTACATCTTGATTGGCTGTTTTGAATAAATCGATACGCTCTTTAGCGGTGCGTCTTTTATAATTTTCGAATTCGGCAAAAAGGCGCAGAAACTTGTCTTTCTCTTTCGCAAGGTCGTTAGCAAGCTGCTCTTCGATTGGAAGTTCTTCAATAATCAATTGTTCGCCGTTTGCATTTTGCTCTAATGTAAGATCATCGAGTTCTTGTTCCTGTTCTGTATTTTCGGTCGTCATCCTGGTTTTATCTTTAAATATATTTTTAAACATTTTTTTTTGCGTGAATTGCAAAAGTATTGCCATTTGTCGGAAAATGTCAAATTGTCACTATTTTTTTTCCACCCATGATCTTCATTGGAAAAGAGATGCCTTAGCCCTGATTGCAGCGGCATCCTTTTGCGATAGTACTTTGCATCGACAAATATTTTTTATGCGTTTGACCTCTAATGAATGTGAAGAGTTCATTTTTTAGATCGCAAAAGATACAGCGGAAAGCGGGAAATAGCTACTAATGTTAAATTAAAAAAATTAATAGAATTTTAAGACTATTTCGATTTCGTTTTTATTAAGTTTGCTCCGATGGGTTTGTTGATCTCAGCAAATTTGAAACTTTAAGGTTAGCGATTAAGCTTCTTAATATTATTAATTCACACAGCTTATAAAGAAAAAGCTCCGTTCGAAAAAACGGAGCTTTTTTTATTTTAGCACATCTAGCAATGCCTTTTCTGGCTTGGGAAATTCAAATTTAAAATGGTTATCGATTGCTTTTTGCGCACTGACATTCTTATCATTGAACAAGAGTTCGTGCATTTCGCCGAGTATCAGTTTCATCACAAACCTCGGAATATTTGGCAACAATAAAGGCTTGTGCAGGATATTGGCGATCATTTTTGTCATCGAGTTATTGCTAATCGGTTCGGGTGTAACGGCATTATAAACACCTTCCCACGCGTTTTGAACCGCGAATAAATACATATGCGCGAGGTCGCTGACGTGGATCCAAGACTGCATTTGTTTGCCATCGCCGAAAGCAGCTCCGAAACCCGATTTAATTGGTTTGGCGATTTCGGGCAATGCGCCGCCGTTTTTGGCAAAGACGACACCCGTTCGGAGTTTGCAAACTTTGATACCAAGGCGTTGGAATTTGTCGACACTTTCTTCCCATTTTACGACTACATTTCCGAGGAAACCATTATCGACTGCTGCGGAGTTTTCGGTATAAATAACTGACGAACTATCGGGATAGATACCAATGGCGGACGCCGAAACAATTTGCTTCACCTGATGGTCGGGATTTTCTTTGAGTGTTTTGTAAAGGATGTTTGATGACAATACGCGGCTTTCAATGATTTCCTGTTTTTGGGCGTCGGTCCATCTTTTTGAAATGGGTGCTCCCGCCAAATGAATAATGGCGTCCACGCCAATCAGGCAGTTTTCATCTATTACTCCTTGTTCGGGATTCCAGTAAAACCCAATACAGTCGCGCTGGTCTTTTTCTTTTTCTTTTGACAAAGTCAGGTAATGCACGGAAACACCCTTTTTCAATAAAAGAGTAGTCAATTCACTACCTACCAATCCGGTCGCGCCCGTAATTAATATTCTCATTTGCTGGTTTTTGGATTCTGGATTTTCAAATTTACTTCCGTATGGCTACAACAAAATGTTAATTAAGGTAGGTTTAACGAATGGTTACTTGGCTTTTATTGTCCACTCAAAATGAGTTTGCGATACCATTTCCCCTTGTTCATTTGTTCCCATACTTGTCATCCACAGCGTCTGCCCTTCACGAGTTTGTATTGCTTTGTGCACCGCATCGTGAATTGCTTGTCCATCGTTGCAAACAAACATAATTCTGCCCGTCGCCTTTTTGTTATAACTCGCCTTGTTGCTGGCGACGAGCATTGAGATCTTTTCTCCGCTATTTTTAATATGAAACATCACCAATGCTCCGGTCGAGAGTTCGGCGGCCATTGCCTGCACCGCAAAATACATGGACCGGAATGGGTTTTGGTTCCTCCAACTGTGCTTCACGGAAGTAATACAATGGTCGGCATCAATGCTTTTTGCCCTGACACCGCACCAAAATGCAGCAGGCAATTTTAAGAATAAGAAGATATTAATCTTGTTTGGTGTAAAGTGCATGCTTACTGGTATTTCGACGAAATATAGGCATTTTTAGGTTACAACATGCCAAATTTAAAAGGTTAATTTTTTGTTAATTTTTAGTACTGTGTAAAACATGATACTATTTTTTAGCCATATATTTGCATAAGAAATTACTATATACTTTTAATCATGGAAACAAATTCAAAAAACAGTACCGCAGCGATTATCAATTTGAGTACGTTATCGCAATATTTTATTCCGTTTGGAAATTTTATTTTCCCAATCATTATTTGGTCTGCGAAAAAAGACAGTTCTGAATATGTAAATCGTCAAGGCAAAGAGACAATCAACTTTCAGCTGAGTTTGTTTTTATACTCGCTAATCTTGGCGCTCATTGCGATTCCGATTTTTCTGATTACTATATTTCGCAATGTCGATCTCAATGCGTTCCTCAGCAATCACGACGATTTGATTTTTGAAAACCTCAATATAGCCGACCATGCCGGGTTATTTACTGTGGGAATTATGACAATAGTCGTTTTCGGATTTATGAAAGTAGCCGAGTTTTTCTTAATCATTTATGCTTCGGTAAAAACCTCGAGCGGTGCCGATTACAAATATCCGCTGACAATTCCTTTTATAAAATAAATCATCACCAATCATCAATCAAAAACGCACAGTAATTTAAATGCGACGCTTATGACAAAACAGGAACCTAATAAATAGTAGTTACAATCATCAAAAACAATCAATCATCAATCAAAAAAACGAAATCATGTTTAAATTCATCACAACGCTAACCTTTTTCCTATTCGGATTGTTAGCAAAAGGCCAAGTATCAGAGACCCGCACCGTCACTGATTTTTCTAAAATAGAAGTAAAACACGCGACCGTTATCTATACGGAAAGCGATTACAGTTCATTGACAATCGAATCGGATTACAACGACACTTCGGAAACTATCAAAACCGAAATCGACAACGGAACGCTTAAAATCTCAGGCACTAACGAGCAGCAAAATACTGTGGTTTATGTATCGGGAAAAGCAACACAATTCAAAGCGGGCAGAAAAGCAAACATCAAGGTGACAAATACAATAAGCGCTGAAAATGTTATAATTATCCTGAATTCAGGGGCTGAATTCATCGGGAATCTCATCGCGCAGAATGAAGTCAGGATTAATGCATCGAAAGGCACAACATTCAAAGGCTACCTGGATACCAATTTGCTAACAGGGAACTTCAATTCAAATGCGCAGATCATCATCTGCGGGAATGCCCAAAAAGCGGTAATCGCGGCGCGCCATTCGGTGTTGTGCCACGCGCGTAATTTTGTCGCCCATTCGCTTGAAATTAACGCCGACGGAAAATCGGAAGTCAGGATTTTCGCTGACAAACTCGTTGCCATCAATGTGGGTGACGAAGCTAAAGTAACCTATAACGGTCATCCGTTGCGTGTAAAACTCAATACATGCGCCACCGCCTTTAATAAGGGTAAGACTGATCAGACCGTTTCTTATAATTATTAATTAAAAAGAGTACCAAATGTTAATTACAATATCCCAAATAAAGTGAAATTATGAATATTGAAAACACAAAAGCCCAGATGCGTAAAGGTGTTCTCGAGTTCTGCATCTTGTCTGTTCTGAAAGAACGCGATGCCTATACCTCGGAAATCCTGGATACTTTGAAAAACGCAAAATTGCTGGTCGTGGAGGGAACGGTTTACCCGTTGCTAACTAGGCTCAAAAATGACGGATTGCTCAACTATCGTTGGGAAGAGTCGACTTCGGGTCCGCCGAGAAAATATTACGGATTGACCGAAATCGGGAAAACCTTTTTAAATGAATTGAATAGCACTTGGACCGAATTATCCGACGCAGTGCACCTAATCACAAACCAAAAATAAAAGTCATGAACAAAACTGTAAATATCAATCTAGGTGGAATGTTTTTTCATATTGACGAAGATGCATACCAAAAACTTACCCGGTATTTTGACGCGATAAAACGCTCGTTGACCAATTCTAGCGGGAAGGACGAAATTATAAAAGACATTGAAATGCGTATCGCCGAACTGGTTTCGGAAAAGCATTCTGACGGCAAACAAGTAATCAGTATCAAAGAACTTGACGAGATTATCGCCGTAATGGGTCAGCCTGAAGATTACCGGATCGACCCTGATGGTGAGGAAGAAAGGGCGCAGGCTGCCGACTTCAATACGAATGCGACAAGCGGTAGAAAAAAACTGTACCGCGATAAGGACGGCGGTATGATCGGCGGTGTGCTTTCAGGATTGGGGTACTACTTCGGTATTGATAAAGTATGGTTGCGAATCCTGCTTGTATTGGCGCTTTCTTTTTACGGAATCGGTTTCTTTACCTATATCATCTTGTGGATCGTTATGCCTGAAGCAAAAACAACGACCGAAAAACTCGAAATGATGGGCGAACCGATCACGATCTCCAACATCGAGAAAAAGGTGCGCGAGGAATTTGAATCGGTATCGGAAAATTTTAAGAATGGGAAAGTCGGCAGCCAGATAAAATCTAATGTCGCCAGGGGCGGAAGTTCTTTCGGCGATTTTATCCTGACGATCCTGAAAATATTCGCAAAAATTCTCGGCGTCTTTTTAATCATGGGAAGTATGGCTGTGCTGGTCATGCTGTTCATCGGCGTCTTTACGTTGGGCACCGCTGCAGTTATCGAATTTCCATGGCAGGAATTTGTACTCGCAGGAAACTTCTCGAGCTACCCAATTTGGTCATTCGGTCTGTTGATGTTCATCGCTATCGGAATTCCGTTCTTCTTCCTTCTGATTCTTGGCTTCAAATTATTGTCGCCGAACATGAAGTCAATCGGAAATATCGCGAAATATACTTTACTTGCTTTATGGTTGATCGCTATTGGAATTTTAATCTCGATCGGAATCCAGTCGGCTACAGAATTTGCCGCTGAAGGCCGCGTCATAAAAAAAGAAGCAATTCCGTTGCAACCGAACGATACGTTAATGATTAAGTTTAGACACAACGACTTCTTCGCCAAAGATGTCTATTCCCACAAAAATTTCATGGCAACTGAAGATTCTACGGGTACAAATATCATTTATTCAAACAACATCAGTATAGAAATATTGAAAACCGACGAAAAGATGCCATACCTTCAAATTGAGAAGGAAGCTCAGGGAAAATCATTGTCGGCGGCCAAAAAAACAGCGGAAAAAATCACCTATACTTATCAGATTAAAGGAAATCAATTAATTTTAGATAATTATCTGACTACGGGGTTCAAAAACAAGTACCGCGACCAACAGATAAAACTGTTCCTTTACCTACCTAAAGGCACGCTCTTCAAACCGGATAACACGGTCCAGGAATATGACCGGTCGGATGACGATTATTTCAACCTGCATTTTAGTGATGACAGCTACATTTACAAAGTCGATGAATCGAAAGTAAAATGTCTCAACTGTCCGCCTGAAGAAAACGAGTGGAATGATGTGGAAGGCGGTGTTAATATCGATGTAAATAATGACAGCACTTCGACCAGCATAACCGTGGGCGAAAACGGAATCCTCATCAAAAAAGATAAAAACAGTGAGGAAGCCAACGAAGTTAAAAGCGTTAAATTCAACAAAGACGGTATAACCATAAAAACAGAATAGTATGCTCAAGTTTATTCTAATGATGACCAAGCTGATTATTGCCACTACAATCGCCATTTTTTTTGCATCCTGCGAGATGAATGCAATCAAGGGAAGCGGGAATGTGACAAACGAAAACAGACCTGTAAATGGTGATTTCAAAAGCATTGAAGCGAGCGACGGACTCGAAGTGATCGTCGAACAAGCAGCGCAACAAACCATTACGGTAGAAGCCGACGACAATCTGCAAAAGCACATCATTACTACAATAGACAATGGCGTGCTTGTAATCAAATGCAAGTATAACAGCTACCATAATGTTACTAAAAAAATCACTGTTAAGCTGCCCGTAATTGAAGTGATTGAAGTGAGCAAGGGTGCAACGTTGAAAACGGTAAACACCATGAAGTCGAATGCAATCACCTTGCGTTCCAGTAGCGGTGCCGACATGAAAGTCTCCATCGAAGTCGAAAAAGCAATCTGCGAAGCCTCAAGCGGAAGCCACATTGATATCGACGGCAAAGCGATCGAATTGGAAACCAAAAGTTCAAGCGGAAGCAGTATTGATGCAGATCAGCTGTTGTCAAATGACATCACGGCCAAAGCCTCATCGGGCAGCACGATCGAAGTTCGTCCATTAGTAAGCCTGAATGCAAAGGCGTCCAGCGGCGGAAACATCAATTACCATAACGACCCAAAAACGGTAACTAAAGATACTGGCTCAGGCGGATCGATCAACAAACAATAATAAATCTTCATTATTTTATTCATTAAGTCACCCATGTCATGTGGGTGATTTTTTTATTTTAAGCCTATCCGATTTATTTTTCTCCGCATTGTAAATAATTTTTATTAAATTTAATTTCCCAAAATACCTTCCTACTAATTGCCGTAAATCAAATCAATGCGTCAATTCAAACATAAAATATTCAAACTATTTTTACGTCATCCACTGATGTATTACGTACGTTACTTGCTTTTGTCTAAAAACAACCCCGGCGATTTTTCCGATCAAATGGGTTGCTTTAATGAAATCAATTCGATCGACGATATTCCGCAGATTTATTTTGAGGTCAATAAACGCATCAGCCTAGTTGCTGAATGGGATGAATTCGAAAAGGCACTTGCTATCGGCCGCTTTCTTAGGAGTACTATTTCGGGCGGCACCGGCCTCGGACTTTCTTCAGACAAAACACTTGAAAAAATGCTTGCAGGTTTAGGCGGCGTTTGTTCCGACTTTTCTCAGACATTCACCATTTTTTGTTTCATTAATGATATCAAAGTAAGGGAATGGGGTTGCATCGACAGGTTTTATAAGGCGCTTTTCGGACATTCATTCAACGAGATTTATTCATCGCAACAGCGGAAATGGATTGCGATTGACATCCATATGGGGATTATTGTTACGGATTCGGATAAAAATTATTTAGCTGTTACGGAATTGTTCAACAATCTTCGAGTAGGAAAAGCCATTGAGTTCAAAGTTTACTCCGATTACATTTCGCCAAAAACACACCGCATTCCTCATATTTATTCGCCAACAACAATTCCGTTTTTAATCTGCAATTACAAAAACAGTGTAAACGATCATTTCCATCAAAAATTCAACAAATTTCCATTATTCCTCGCAAATGCCATCATTATACTAAGAGGCAAAAGCCATCATTATCTTTTTGTAATGGACAATTACAAAAGTAAAATCTTACCCAGCCAAATCCGCAACCTAAGGCTCACGTCATTTTTCTGATGTTCACATTTCTCACCAAAAAAACCTACTTTGTTGCTGCAAACCGTAACAAACAAATCCTCCTATAGTCTAACGCTAAATCAATCAAAATCAAAATAAAACAATGGAGTTAATCATTAAAAATTTAGACAAAAAGTACAGTAATGGCGTTCATGCACTCAACAACGTTTCGCTAACCATCAATAAAGGAATGTTTGGTCTTCTTGGCCCGAATGGCGCCGGAAAATCGTCGCTGATGCGCACACTCGCCACATTACAAGACGCCGATAGCGGTTCGATTAAACTAGGAGACATCGATGTGCTAAGCAACAAAGACGCCGTTAGAAAGGTGCTCGGCTATTTACCGCAGGAATTTGGTGTCTATCCGCGTACTTCCGCGCTAGAGCTACTCGATCACCTCGCGTTGCTGAAAGGCTTCGACTCGAAATCAGATCGCAAACAAATCGTTGAACAGTTGCTCGTTACAGTCAACCTTTGGGATCACCGCAAAAAAGCCGTGAAAAGTTATAGCGGTGGCATGCGCCAACGTTTCGGTATTGCGCAGTGCCTGATCGGAAATCCGAAACTCGTTATTGTTGACGAGCCAACTGCCGGACTCGATCCCGGTGAACGCAACCGATTTTATAATATCCTCAGTGAAATTGGCGAAAATATCATCGTGATTCTTTCAACCCACATCGTGCAGGACGTGCGCGAATTGTGTACGCAAATGGCCGTAATGGATAACGGCAAAGTCCTTTTCAGCGGAAATACCGACCAAGCACTTGCTGAAATCAAAGGCAAAGTCTGGGAGCGTAAAGTCCCGAAAACGGAATTGCCGTACTATCAGGAAAATTTTAAGGTTATTTCAAACAAACTTGTCGGCGGCGAACCGCTGATCCATGTTTTTTCCCAAACGCCGCTTAAGGAATTCAGCAGGGCCGAAGAAAATCTTGAAGATGTTTTTTTTGCCAAACTTCATGAATTAGTCTAACCTTATTACAGCGAAACATTATGTGGAAATTTATACGGTACGAACTCAACTATTGGCTCAAGACGCCGATGATATGGATATTTATGCTCATTTATGCGCTGTTTACTTTCTTTGCAACAGCCTCTGACAATGTGGTCATTGGCGGAAATGCAGCCAACGTTTTTAAAAATGCACCTTACCAGATACAACAATATTATGTGATTCTTTCGATCATTTGCCTGCTGATGACAACAGCATTCATGAATGCGACAGCAAATCGCGATTTTGAAACCGGCATGTACCAGTTTGTTTTTTCGTCACCGATTAAAAAAAGCGATTACTTTTTCGGGAAATTTATTGGCGCAGTCATCGTTTCCATCATCCCAACCTTGGGCATATCAATCGGCACACTCCTCGCCCCTATTTTCGCTCCGCTGCTCAATATGGCGCCGGCAGAGCGTTTCGGAGAAATCTATTGGTCGGCACACTTGCAGGGATTGTTTTCTTCCGCAATCCCAAATGTCATTATTACCGGAGTTTTCCTTTTCGCGCTCGCGATAATTTTCAGGAATACAATCGTGTCATTCGTGGGCTCCATGCTGATGCTGGTGTTCTATCTTATTTCTTACGAATATACCAACGAACTTACTACAGAATGGCTCGGCAGCCTATTAGACCCTTTTGGCGTACGGCCCTATTCCATTATGACCAAATACCTGACCGTAGGAGAAAAAAACTTTGGAGTAGTAACTTTACGCGGCGAACTGCTGACGAACCGATTGGTCTGGCTTGCATTCAGTTTGACTGTTTTGTGGCTGGTTTATTGGCGATTCTCGTTCAATACGCGCAAGGAGAAAGCTAAAAAAGAGAAAAAGCACAAAAGCGACAGTCTGCCATTATTTTCCGAAAAAGTATTCGAACCTTCTAAAGCAGGTGTTTTTACTTTTAATACGTTCTGGAACCTCATTAAATTTGAAACAAAATCGGTTATCAAAAACCCTGTATACATTACCGTCATGATAATTGGGCTTATCATGCTCGTCGTAAATTTGTCTACTTTTACGAGTGCATACGGAACCGAACGCTACCCAGTGACTTACATCGTCGTCGATAATATCATGGATGCTTACGGTATTTTCATGTATGGCTTTATCGCGTTTTATACCGGAGTACTCGTATGGAAAGAGCGCGATTCTAAAATTAATGAAATTCAGGATGCAACACCGATACAAACCGGTATGCTGTTTTCCTCCAAAGCGATTGCAATCCTAATTTCAATCGCCGTGGTGCTTTTCTTTTCAATCTTGCTGGGCATCATTGCGCAGACACTGTACGGTTATACACGTTATGAAATTGGCGTGTATGTCAAATCGCTGCTTGTCATCCGTATGGTCAAGTTGGCGTTTTTGACAGTGTTGTCCTTGCTACTGCATTATCTGATCAACAACCGTTACATTGCTTGGTTTGCATTTGTGGTATTTATCGTTATCAATTCGTTTATTTGGGGGTTGCTCGAGATCAACACCAATATGCTGGCCTTTGGTTTTCTTCCCGAAATCGAATATTCTGATATGAACGGATTTGGCCCGTTTATACCGGGCACGGTGTGGTTCAGTTTTTATTGGACGCTGTTTTGTCTGATACTGTGTTTCATCATCACTGCCTTTTTCATCCGGGGAAAGGAAGAGGAATTCGGCAAGCGCTTTTCAATGGCTAAAACCAATTTGAGAAGCAGGAAGTTCGCTATCATCGCCAGTCTCGCGGTTTTTGTACTTTGCAGCGGATTCGTGTATTATAACACCAAAATCCTCAACAAATACGATTCTTCAAAAGAACAGGAAAATAAGCTCGTCGACTACGAGAAAAAATACAAGAAGTATGAGAATCTCTCACAGCCAAGATTTTACAGACTCAATTACCATATCGATGTTTTTCCCGAAACCCGGGGCTTAAATGCAAAGGTCGAAGCCTGGGCGCGCAACATTTCAACGACGCCGATTACCGAACTACATTTCACGATGCCCTATCTAACTGATAGCATACAAATTAGCATTCCGGGAGCAAAAATTAAAATTAACGATAAGCGGCTGCACTATCAAATCTACACTTTATCTAAACCTTTGCAGCCCAGTGACTCCATTTGTATCACTGTCGATTTGTGGAAAGAAAACAAAGGTTTTGAAAACGAAGTCAGTTTCACAAAACTCACGCACAACGGAACTTTTTTTAACAATAATGACATCATGCCAACATTGGGCTACAACAAAGATTTTGAAATTTCGGATAAAAACAAACGCGCCAAGTTAAAACTCCCCAAACGCGAACGTATGCCGAAACTCAACGACTATAATTTGGCTGCGCGATCAAATTGTTACGTAACTCCGGATGCCGATTGGGTGAACGTCAATACCGTCATTAGTACTACTTCTGATCAAATTGCCATCGCACCAGGTTCGTTGATCAAAACCTGGAACAATAAACACCGCAACTATTACAATTACAAACTCGACCATCAGGCGCTGAATTTCTATTCGTTTATTTCAGCTGAATATCAGGTTGCCAAACGAAAATGGAAAGGCATTGACCTTGAAGTCTATTATGACAAACAGCACGGCTACAATGTTTCGAACATGCTCAATAGTATGCAGAAATCGCTTGAATATTACACCGTAAATTTCGGTCCGTATTACCACAAGCAATGCCGCATCATTGAATTCCCGAGATATGAATCTTTCGCACAGGCTTTTCCGGGAACGATGCCCTATAGTGAAGATATTGGATTTATCACCGATTTGCGCGACGTAAAAAAAGATGATATCGATATGGTTTTTTATGTTGTAGCGCACGAAATGGGACACCAATACTGGGCGCATCAGCTCTGCGGTGCGAATATGCAGGGCAGCGAAATGATGAGTGAAGGTTTTGCGCAGTATTCAGCCTTGATGGTGATGGAAAAAGAATACGGAAAAGACAAAATGAAAAAATTCCTGAAATACGAAATGGACGATTATCTGAGTGGTCGAAGCTCTGAAGCCCAAGCCGAACGCCCGCTGATGAAAACCGAAAGCCAGCAATACATTCATTACAACAAAGCCAGCGTAGTGATGTATTATCTTAAGGAAATGATTGGAGAAAACAATGTCAATCACGCGCTCAAAAATCTGATCGGAACGTATGCGTATAAAAATCCGCCTTATGCAACTTCAAATGCTGCGGTAACCGAATTCAAAAAAGTGACGCCCGACAGTTTGCAGTACCTGATTCATGATATGTTTGAAACGATTACGATTTTCAACAATCGCGTGCTCGAGGCTAAATATCAAAAAATCGGTAGCGAATATGAAGTGAAAATAAAAACTTCCTGCGAGAAGTTTCGTTGCGATTCAATTGGAAAGGAAACTAAAATACCGATTGCCGATTATATCGATGTAGCACTTTTTGCCAAACCGCAAGGTGACGCCGAATTGGGAAAAGTGTTGCTCAGGAAGCGACTCAAGATAACCAAGAAGGACAACACTTTAACCTTCCGTACAAAAGAACTGCCGCATAAAGCCGGAATCGATCCATATAATTACCTCATCGACCGAGTGCCCGAAGACAACGTCAAACCCACAGAAGAATAGGTTTAGAACATCCCGTGAATTCGGGATGTTTTTTTATATTTGCGCAACTCAATCCCAAACAAATGAAATTAAAAATCACATTACTACTTGCTTTGGTCCTATTTAGCTTTACAACTATAGCACAGCAAAAAGAGAAGATAAAAGGTTCTAAAATCGTGACGATCACTCAAAAAGAAATCGGCGAATTTGTAACTCTCGAAGTTGAAGACAATCTCGAAATTTTCCTGATTAAAGGCGACCAGAGCAGCCTTGAAATCGAAGCCGATGACAACCTGCACGATGCTATCGTATACGATTTGAAGGCCAAAACATTGCGGCTCACAGCAAGTAAACTAGTCAGCGGCGCCAAAAAATTCAGCGTTCGCGTGACCTATACCGACGAGCTCAAAATGGTCATCGCCAAGAATGAGGCAAATATCACTGCTTTGGCGGATATTAATCTGGGAGACTTCACATTTAAAAGCTTCGATTCGGCGAAATTGTTTGCCAATGTGAATTCGAAAAAATTTACGCTGATGGCCAATGACAAATCAAAGACGGAACTCAACCTCAAGTCGGATGAAACGGTTATTGAACTCAGCAAAAGCAGCGTACTCAAAGCACTTATTTCTTCTCCGATTTTAAAATTTGATATGTACCAAAAATCATCGGCAACGGTTGAAGGCGATGTACTTGACCTTAAATTACGCCTTGACAACAACGCGGGTTTTGTGGGTAAGAACCTCACCGCCAAAAATGCCGAGATCACAACGGAAGGTTATACGAACTGCAGCATTTTGGTTAGCGCAAAAGCAGTAATCGACGCTTCAGGAAAATCGGAGATCCAATTGTTTGGCGATACGGCAAATATCGAAATGAAACGTTTTGCTGATAATGCAGCTTTGTTGAAGAAAACGGCAAAATAGAATATTAGATTCATTGAATTTCCGATTAAAATCTCATGTAAAAAAAAAAATAATTATAAAAGTCCCGAAATCAAATCGGGACTTTTATAATTTGACGCGAATTCACAATCGAATACCTAAAAATAAACAAGTTTGCAGCAAGAAAAATAATTGCTTTTAATCATAATTTTTTCCTTAAATCAGTCTCAAAGGTTTTCAATAGTTTACCTTTAGAAAAATATAAAATATGTCAAATACAAATAAGAAGCAATTTGGTGTCTGGATGGATTCGCATCATGCCACAATCGTTGGGAAAGAGAATATGGAAAGTACCGATTTTTCCATAATTGATCACATTAAAAATGACGGTCCGGCAAATAATTCAAATGAAAACTCGTCGAACAATCAGGAAATTGCTTTAACGCAAAAATTCTTTAAAGAGATCGCATCTAAAATGCAAAACATAGATGAAATACACTTGACCGGAACGGGACAAATTCAGGAACAGTTTAAAAAATTCTTGAAAGAAACCCCTCAATATAAAAGTGCAGAAATTACCGAATGCACATCAAATAAGATGAATGATGAAAGTCTTATAAAATTCATACATAATCGCTTCAATTAAGATTTTTAGACGAAGCTAGAAACCGCCAGAAATTTTGGCGGTTTTTTTATGCCATGTTTAGAAATACGCACCACGACAGCAGCTAACTGCGGCCAAACCCGTTCACTGGTTTTTCGTAAAGGGAAACATCTTGGTGTTGAATAAATTTTATCTTAAAGGAAAGTACCGAACGCGTTTTGCCACAATGCGGTTTAGTCGCGAACCGATCAGTACTATTCCATTGCCGCCAAATATTTTTCTGCATCCAGTGCCGCCATACAGCCGGTACCAGCGGCGGTAATCGCTTGGCGGTACACATGGTCAGCAGCATCGCCACCTACAAAAACACCCGCAACATTGGTTTTGGAGGTTCCGGCGATATTGACGATGTAACCCGTTTCGTCGAGTGTCAGAAAATCTTTAAATATATCAGTGTTGGGTTTGTGACCAATGGCTACGAAGAAACCCGTTGCCGGAATTTCCACAATTTCCTTAGTATCTCTGTTTTGTGCCTTAACCGAAGTTACTACTTGTCCGTCACCAAGAACCTCAACAGTTTCGTGGTGCATGAAGATTTCAATATTTTCTGTTTTGCGCACACGTTCTTCCATAATCTTCGAGGCCCGGAACTTGTCGGAGCGCACGAGCATAGTCACTTTTTTACACAACTTGGAAAGATAATGTGCTTCTTCGCAAGCGGAATCTCCCGCCCCTACGATCACTACTTCCTGATTGCGATAGAAGAAACCGTCACAAACAGCGCAGGCCGAAACCCCGCCACCAGTATTAAGGTAATGTTGTTCCGATGGTAGTCCGAGGTATTTTGCTTCCGCACCCGTAGAAATAATGACTGTTTCACAATGGATTTCTTTGGTGTCGTTGATCCAAACTTTATGGACCGGCCCGGTAAAATCGACTTTGGTTGCCCAACCATCGCGTACATCGGTACCGAACCGTTTGGATTGTTCCATAAGTTGCACCATCATTTCGGGTCCGGTAACGCCGTCAACGTAACCGGGGAAATTTTCAACTTCATTGGTTGTGGTCAATTGTCCGCCGGGCTGTGTACCTTGATAAAGCACCGGAAACATATTGGCGCGGGCCGCATATATGGCGGCTGTATATCCGGCGGGGCCGGAACCTATAATAAGACATTTTACTTTTTCAACTGAATCTGACATGGCCATTCGATAAATATTTTTAATGCGCCAAAAGTAAGTTATTAATCCCGATTTTCAGTAAGCTAATAATTGGTTTTTGCTATGTAAGTATTCACAAACCACTGTAATTTATGAACAGGTTTATTTTATAAATTCGCTTGTATAAGCAAAAAATAGTTTTATATTTGCACCCGCTTCGGGGTGTAGCGTAGCACGGTTATCGCGCCTGCTTTGGGAGCAGGAGGCCGCAGGTTCGAATCCTGCCACCCCGACAAAATCCTTGCTGTTTTTTAGCAAGGATTTTTTAATTTAAAACCAAATCCGAAGTAAACTTCGGTTTTGGTTTTAAATTAAAAAAGACATAGCAGTTTGCAAAACTGCCAAGGATTCTGCAACGACCCAACTCAGGATCACGCCAGTAATCCTTCACAAGTTTACTTCGCAATT
>Ga0136636_10000008_pt1 | contig 75711 bp, 79 predicted proteins | sample AntDrymUQ8522106_2_FD_104653 | JGI IMG/M metagenome (GOLD analysis project Ga0136636, IMG submission 104653) | Polar desert sand microbial communities from Dry Valleys, Antarctica - metaG UQ852 (21.06) | ecosystem: Environmental > Terrestrial > Soil > Desert | place: Antarctica: Dry Valley... | reverse complement strand
CACAAAGCGGTTTTACCGTAAAACTAATTGATATCTCGGAAAAATCAATCGACAAAGGAATGGCCATGATTGCTTCTAACCTCGACCGTATGGTAGCCAAAGGCACAATCAATGAGGAAGATAAATTCAAAACGATTTCTAACATCATTACCTATACCGATATCAAAGACGGTGTTGCCGGCGCTGACCTGATAGTCGAAGCAGCTACGGAAAATCTTGAACTTAAGCTGAATATATTCCGTCAGCTCAACGAATTGTGCGCACACGATACCATACTCGCAACCAATACTTCGTCGATCTCGATTACGCAAATCGCCGCGATCGTAACCCACCCTGAACGCGTGATCGGTATGCATTTTATGAATCCGGTGCCAATTATGAAACTCGTTGAAATTATCCGTGGATATAATACTTCTTCCGAAGTCACCAAATCGATCATGGAATTGTCGGTGAAACTCAACAAAGTGCCTGTCGAAGTAAATGATTATCCCGGTTTTGTTGCCAATCGGATTTTGATGCCAATGATCAACGAAGCGATAGAAACACTATACAACAAAGTCGCAGGCGTTTATGAGATCGACACGGTAATGAAACTCGGAATGGGACAACCTATGGGTCCGTTGCAGCTCGCTGATTTTATTGGATTGGATGTTTGTTTGGCGATACTGAATGTGATGCACGACGGATTCAAAAATCCTAAATATGCTCCTTGCCCATTACTAGTCAATATGGTGCGAGCCGGAAAACTCGGCGTAAAATCAGGTGAAGGCTTTTATGACTATTCTGAAAGTAAAAAGGCGGAAAAGATTGCGAAAATGTTTATACATAATTAATAGTTTTGGCCAGAATAATCCCTTTCAAAGCAGTTCGACCCGCTGCAGACAAAGTTAGTCTTGTGACTTCGCGTTCTTATGACGAATATTCGGCTGCCGAATTGGCGTCGCAACTTGATTTTAATCCGTTTTCATTTTTGCATATCCTCAATCCGGCCTATGTTAATCAGCAGAAAATCGGACTCGAGAAACGTTTTAAACTTGTTGCGCAGAAATACCGCGATTTTCGAATGGAGGAAATTCTCGTACGCGAAGATTCAGCCGTTTTTTATCTATATGAAATTCAGGCGCGAAATCGCATTTTTACAGGAATTATTGCGGGTACAACCATAGCAGATTATCAGAACAATGTTATCAAAAAGCACGAAGATACATTGCAGTACCGTGTGGAACTTTTTAAGGATTACCTGCACCAAACAGGCTTTAATACCGAACCGGTTTTGATGATTTATCCCGATGATAAAAATTTAAATGATTGGATCATTCAAAAGAAGCTAACCGACTCATTATATGAATTTTCGACGACGAGAAAAGAAAAGCATATCTTGTGGAAAATCGACGATGAAGCGGAAATAAAATGGCTGCAACAGCAATTTGAAAATATTGGCAATTTGTACATTGCCGATGGGCATCATCGCTCTGCTTCTGCAGAGTTGCTATATGAAGAAGACAAAGCTTCCGGTAACGAGCACCTCAATGCGTTTATGAGTTTCCTGATCGCCGAAAGCAATGTCAAAATTTACGAATACAATCGGATTATCCGCGATTTAAATTCGTACTCCAAAACCGACTTTCTTGCGCAGTTATCCAAAGATTTTTGGCTCAGAAACAAGGAACAGGAACTTTGGAAACCGACAAAGAAATTTGAATTCGGCATGTATCTAGATGGTGAATTTTACAGTTTGATGCTCAAAGACGGCAACAATTTTAATTCGGTACGCGACCGGTTAGACGCCCAAATATTATATGAAAAAGTACTGCATCCGATTCTCGGCATAACCGATTTAAGAAATGATGAACGAATCGACTATATTCCCGGGAACCAGTCGATCACAACAATTAAAGAAGTAGTTGATGAAGGCGAATTTGAAGTCGGATTTATGTTATTTCCAACAGAGATAACCGAGATTAAAGCTTTGGCAGACAATGATTTAATCATGCCTCCGAAAAGTACATATATCGAACCGAAATTTCGCAGCGGACTTGTGATTTATGAAATTTAAAAACCCGAATTTATGTCGATTGCGCAAAATATAATGTCCATCAAAACCAATCTTCCTCAGAATGTGGCGCTTGTAGCAGTTTCGAAAACCAAACCTGTGTCTGATATCCAGGAAGCGTATACTGCCGGTCATCGCATTTTCGGGGAAAACAAGATCCAGGAAATGACCGAAAAATGGGGACAACTGCCAAAAGATATCGAGTGGCATATGATTGGGCATGTACAATCGAACAAGGTGAAGTTTATGACTGAATACGTCACCTTGATTCACGGCGTCGACAGTTTGAAATTGCTTTCGGAAATCAATAAGCAGGCGGCGAAAAACAATCGTGTGGTTGACTGCCTTTTGCAAATGCATATTGCGGAGGAAGAAACAAAGTTCGGTCTCGACGAAAAAGAATTGTTAGATTTACTGACTTCTGCAGATTTTAAAAGTTTCGAAAACATTCGTATCAAAGGACTGATGGGTATGGCTACATTTACCAACAATCACGCGCAGATTGAAAAAGAGTTTCGCTACCTGAAATCTGTTTTCGATCGATTTGAGAGTGATTATCATTTCAACACCCTTTCAATGGGCATGTCTGGAGATTACCAAATTGCGATCGGATGCGGCAGCAATATGGTTCGAATTGGCAGCAGTATTTTTGGAAACCGATAAGCGAACCAACAAAAACATTAATTTAGCGCCATAATAAAAACATTTGTACGCAATACTTGACATAGAAACGACCGGCGGTCAATATAATGAAGAAGGCATTACCGAAATCGCCATCTATAAATTTGACGGTCATGAAATTGTCGACCAGTTCATCAGTCTGGTCAATCCTGAAATTCCAATTCAGCCTTTCGTTGTAAAGCTGACTGGAATAAACAATGCGATGTTGCGTTCGGCACCCAAATTTTTTGAGGTTGCAAAACGCATCATTGAAATCACCGAAGGCTGTGTTCTGGTGGCGCATAACGCTGTCTTTGATTACCGAATTTTGCGAACAGAATTCAGGCGACTCGGATACACTTTTCATTCGAAAACACTTTGTACAGTAGAACTTGCCAAAGTACTCATGCCCGAACAAGAATCCCATAGTTTGGGAAAATTAGTGCGTTCGCTCGGTATTCCAATGGCCGACAGACACAGGGCAAGTGGTGATGCTATGGCGACGGTAAAGCTTTTCAAAATGCTACTCGATAAAGATATAGAGAAGATCATTGTAACCAAGTTAATCCAGTCGGAAATTGTCAAAGGATTGGCACCAAAGCTCCTTGATATTGTTGATAGTTTACCTTCACGCATTGGTGTATATTACATTCACCGCGAAGATGGCAAGATCATATACATCGGCAAAAGCAAGAACATCAAAAAACGCGTTAACCAGCATTTTACCGGAACTGCAAGCAAATGTAAAAAAATACAGCGGGAAGTCGTCGCCGTTACATTTGAGGAAACCGGAAGCGAACTTATCGCATTGCTTAAGGAATCGGAAGAAATCAAAGTGAACCAACCGATGCATAACCGATCGCGGCGCAAAAATATTTTTCCGTGGGCTTTATATCCTGAATTGGACGAGACCGGTTATGTGAATCTTAGAATCAGGCAGACGGATTCCAGAAAAAAAGAAATTACATCATTTCCAAATTTTGTCGAAGCCAAAAATTATCTGTTCGGAATTACGGCAGAATATGAGCTGTGTCAAAAACTCAACGGTTTAACAGAAAGCGAAGGCGACTGTTTTCAATATAAACTTCAGGAGTGCGACGGTGCGTGCATCGGTGCGGTAACCGTGTCTGACTACAACTCGCGGGTCAGTGGTTTCTTGGACAAGTTATCGTTCGAAAACAAAACTTTCGTTGTTGTAGACCGTGGCAGAAATGTCAATGAGCGTAGTGCGGTATTGATTGAAAATGGTATATATCAAGGTTATGGCTTTGTCGATCTCAATTATCAGATTCACAATCTCGCGATACTTCGCAATATCATTGTCTCGATGCCTGATAACCGAGATACGCGGATCATCATACAGAATCATTTGCGAAAAAACAAGTCGGTTAAAATAGTTTCGTTATAGGAGTTTGCTTATTTTTGGTTAAGCTTCTAAAACAATAATATTGCAATCCATCAAACCTAACTTACGCCGAAAATTCCACGAAGTCATTTATGAAGCCGATACACCGGCGGGTAAGCTCTTTGACTTGATTCTGCTATGTCTGATAATTATTAGCATTGCAGCCGTCATGCTCGAAAGCGTTACGGAAGTCCGTGTAAAATATGGTACGCAGTTAGAAATAATTGAATGGATTATCACTATTTTCTTTACGTTTGAATATATTGGGCGCATACTTTCGGTGGGTAAACCGCTCAAATACATATTTAGTTTTTACGGCATTATCGATTTGCTGGCGACATTACCCTCATACATCGACTTACTTTTCCCCGGACTACACTTCTTACTTTCATTGCGGGCAATCAGACTATTGCGCGTTTTTAGAATTTTAAAGCTTATGCATTTTGTCGGCGCAGGAAACGCGCTGGTCGAAGCGCTCAACAAAAGCAAAAGCAAAATTGCTGTTTTCCTCTTTACTGTAATTGTCATGTGTATAATTCTCGGAACTATTATGTATATGGTCGAGGGTCCGGAAAGCGGGTTTACGAGCATACCAATCAGCATTTATTGGACAATTGTCACACTAACTACTGTTGGTTTTGGTGATATTACACCGCAAACGCCTTTGGGTCAGTTGATATCTGTAATTATTATGATTTTGGGGTACGGAATAATTGCAGTTCCGACCGGATTGGTGACCGCACAATTCATGTCAAAAAATGCGGAGTCCCAAAATAATACGCAATCATGTCCGAACTGCAGCGTTTACGAACATCGCGACAATGCTAAATATTGCTACAACTGTGGCTATGAGCTTAATAAATAATATGAAATTCCTGATTGCCATCGTCGGTCCCACAGCTATCGGTAAGACTGCACTGAGCATTCAGTTGGCGCAGCATTTTGGCTGTGAAATCGTTTCGTGCGACAGTCGGCAATTCTTCCGAGAAATGTCGATTGGGACAGCAGTTCCCGATCATGAAGAACTTGCCAGTGTGCGGCATCACTTCATCCACAACAAATCTGTTTTTGATGAGTATACCGTTGGTGATTACGAACGGGAAGCCATCGAAAAATTGGACAGGTTATTTGAATCCAATGATTGTGCGATTTTAGTAGGCGGCTCTGGTTTGTATGTCGATGCTATTTTAAAAGGCTTTGACTATTTTCCCGAAATCGATCTGGCTGTCAGAGAAAAAGTTTTGAAAGACTATGAACTCCATGGAATCGTTTTGTTGCAGGATCGGCTTCAAGAATATGATCCAGAATATTACCAAAAAATCGCGAAGGAAAATCCGCAAACTTTACTTAATCCACAGCGGATGATGCGCTTTGTGGAAGTTTGCATGGGAACGGGAAAACCGTATTCGTCATTCCTAAACCTCAAAAAAAACACACGCCGCTTCACTCCTATTGTGATTGCGTTGGAAGCGGATCGAGAGACGATGTACGACCGCATCAACCGACGCGTAATGCTTATGATAGATTCAGGATTGATTGAGGAAGCAAAGGCGCTTTATGAAAGCAGAAAACGTAATGCGCTTCAAACTGTTGGCTATCGCGAATTGTTTGCCCATTTTGAAGGCGAAATGACGTTGGAAGCTGCCATTGCAGAGATAAAGAAAAATACGCGGCGATTTGCTAAACGACAGCTTACCTGGTTCAAGAGAAATGATGCCGTAGCGTGGTTTGATTATCAGACAGCGTCAAAGGAAATTATCGATTATATTCTAGAGATAATTAATAAACATAGAATTTAACCAATGGTAACGCAACCTTTTTGACAATTGTATACCTTTAAAAAAATAAAACTATATGATCAAACAAATATCTCTAATATTAATCTGCGCTGCGCTAACTTCCTGTGGCGTTAATTATGATGGCGAATCGAGACTGGTTACGCAAATCACTGTTGTTGATAGAGATGGAAGCCCGATTGCTGGTCGGCCAGTTGACATTACAGTTGCCGATGATGGCGATTATGATGTGATTTCCAATTCGGTTACCGACAGCAACGGTCATGCGCTGCTTATATTTCCGACGCCTGATTTTGACGATAAAATACAGATTAGCATTTATGGCGATGGGATATGGCAGTATCAATATTACCACAATCTCACGAGGCTCAATTTTAAAGATTATAAGTTTGTTATCAACACCAACTTATACCGGTTGCTCGAAATTACCCAACTGAATATCAAACTCAATCACGTCAATCTGGACCGACATGTGGGCGACATTCGGATTGAAGGTTTACAGCCCAGAACCAACGTTTATTTTCAGTCGCAACCATCAAATTTACCTTCGTATCCGGATGAGCCGGTTTCGTTTTTTGTACTTCAGGAGCAAAGTATAACGCTTCACTATACTATTTATCAGGATAGCGGACCTCAAGAGTATACGGAAACTGTGCAGATTGGAACCGATCATCTCCTAGATTACACTATCACATATTAAAATTGTATGAAAAAAAATATTCTAACGTTACTTTTATTGGTGGCAATATCGGCGCTTGGACAAGAAAAAGAGGCGCAAAAAAAGAAAGATTTCTTCTTCGAACCTTCGGGGAGAATCAAGTTGATTTATCCAATGCAATTTGGCGAACATTCGTTATCGGAGGCGCACAATGCTAATGTAGGCGCTGGTTGGAATTTGAGTTTCTTCAATTATAAAAATTTCCGATTTTCGCCAGGATTGGACTGGGTGCAGTATGATGTGACCGATCATGCGCTCGTGGGGAATTTCAGCACCACCAATTATACTTCGGCGAATGGGACGATTTCGTATGAAGTGCCGCTGACAAGCAAAATTTCAGTGTTGCCTGACGTCGGCCTAGGTTATGTCTATATCTCACAACGATCTAGTGGGCGATATTTTGGTGCGCAGGAAGGTAATGAAGTGCGCGCGGGAATGACGGCAGATTTTAAAACTAATCGACTGCTCACTGTATTTTTTAGTGCGCGATATATTCATTCGAACTTGAACATGGCTACCAATGAGCAATTCCAGAACTACTACGATTCGGCTGACCAGATTCAGCTCGCTCTCGGACTTAAAATAAATTAATATGCCGATTGCGGAAAATTTCACTTCGGTCTATTCGCATGATTGGGAAATCAATTTCACGCAGTGCGCGCCCAATGCGTTCCTTAAATATGTGGATTTGTGCAACCTATTGCAGTTGACGGCAGCAGAGCATTCCATTTCTGGAGGCTTGAGTTTCAATGACATGCAGGCGTTTCACCAAGCTTGGGTTTTAAGTCGGATTCGAATCGAGATCAAAATGTTGCCCCAATGGCAGGATACAATTACAGTTAAGACATGGATCGAAGATTTGCAAGGCGCGAGGTCTATTCGGAATATGGAAATGTATTTAAACGGGGAAAAGATCGTAAGTGCAACGACTTACTGGGCGGTATTTAATACGCAATTGCGAAAAGCGGAACCACTTGCCCTGCCGCATGATCATTTTGAATTATTTCCAGAATGGCATGCGACCGAAAGAAGTTTTACACGGATTAACCTATCGCGCGAAGCGTTGGCTGTTCAAAGCCGCCGTGTCGTGCTTTCAGATCTTGATATTGTGAACCATGTCAACAATGTAAAATACCTCGAATGGTGTTTGGATACTTTACAGCCCACCCCAATTTTGCGACAGGAAATTGAGGTGCTCGAAATGAATTTTATGCGCGAATTGAACCTCGATGATGAAGTTTCGATTCATCGCAATTCGCAGGAGAAACCCGAGTTTTTCACGGTGCAGAAAGAGGGGAAAAATTGTTTCGCATTGGAAATTGAATGGAAATAATGCAAGAGGATAATGTACTTTACTTTTTCCCTAGCCCCGATGGCAGCGGCATCCTTTTGCTTTATTCTTTATAAAGCAAAAGATACAGCGCACAGCGGGACCCAGCTCCAAAAGAGCGAACTGACGAAGCGATATCATTCCATAAAAAAAGCCCCGCTAAACGAGGCTTATTCTTTATTCAGAAACTTTGTTTTTAACTACTAAGCGGAATCCTTCTCCGTGGATGTTGAGAATTTCTACCTCGTCATCGGATTTGAGGTATTTCCTGAGTTTGGCGATGTATACATCCATACTTCTCGAGGTGAAGTAGTTGTCATCTCTCCAGATTTTGGTGAGTGCAAGTTCTCTTGGCATCAAATCATTTTCATAAACCGCGAGCATTTTGAGCAATTCATTTTCTTTTGGGGACAATTTGATTGGTTCGTCATTTTTGAATGTCAAGAAACGCAATTTAGAATTGAGGTGAAAATTCCCGATTTGGAACTCGAACTTTACATGATCGGTCTTGACGTCAGAAGCTTTACGCTGCATGATGGCTTTGATTTTCATCAGAAGCACTTCCGAATCAAAAGGCTTGTTGAGATAATCATCGGCACCGACTTTGTATCCTTTGAGCACATCTTCTTTCATGGATTTCGCGGTCAGGAAAATAATAGGCACTTCTTTATTTTTCTCTCTGATTTCCTTTGCCAGTGTATACCCGTCTTTATAGGGCATCATGACATCTAAGATGCAAAGATCGTAAGTATCCTTTTTAAATTTTTCGAAACCTTCCATTCCGTTTTTGGCCAATGTGACATCGAAATCATTTAACGTCAAATAATCCTTCAGTATAGCTCCAAAATTCTGATCGTCTTCTACCAAAAGAATTTTTTTGTTTTCTGTTTCCATATAGCTTTTTTTTAATTGATGAGTGGTATTTTAATAATAAACGTACTTCCTTTTCCTTTTTCGCTTTCTACAAATATCTGACCGTTATGGTCTTCGACTATTCTTTTTACATATGCCAGACCTAACCCGTGTCCTTTTACATTGTGAAGGTCACCTGTATGTTCCCGGTAAAACTTCTCAAAAATTCTTTTCTGCGCCACTTTGCTCATTCCGGCTCCTTTATCCTTTACTTTAATGATAACGAAATCTTTGACGTTTTCAGTATATATGTCGATAACTGGTGCGTCAGGTGAATATTTGATTGCATTGTCAATAATGTTTACGACAACATTCGTAAAGTGTACGTCATTTAACAGAACGGTTGTGCGCGCGGCATTAAAATGGGTCGTAATAGCACCTTGACGGTCTTCTAATATTAAATTGACATGTTCGATTGCCTCTTCAATAATTTCATGAATGTTGTCGGACTCCTTTGCAATTTCGAGTTCGCGTTTCTCTAATTTCGATATTCGCAGAACATTCTCAACCTGTGCGTGCATCCGTTTATTTTCGTCTCGGATCATTTGCAGATAGCGGTGTACCTTTTCCTTATCCTCAATTACTTTTGGATTCTTGATCGCGTCCAGGGCTAGATTTATCGTGGCAATAGGTGTTTTAAATTCATGCGTCATATTGTTGATGAAATCGGTTTTAATTTCCGAAATCTGTCGCTGGCGTATCAACTGGTTCAATGCACTGGAATAGGCAATAATAATGATGAGCGTAAATACGATCGACAATATTGTAATACCAACGAGTTCTGAAAATAAAAATTTTTCTTTGTGTGGAAAACAGACTAATAATTGGTATTTATTGTTGCCTTCATTGTCGGTGAAAATCGGTATAGTATAAGTGTCGTTCTTCGCATATCGGAATTTATCCGACTGAACTTTGGTTGCCAAACCGTTGCTGTAAATTGCGTACTCAAATGGCGTTTTTACGCCATATTCATTAAGTTCATTACTCAGAAGCTTCTGCAACCTATCTTTGGAAACTCTATCATATAAAGGCTTTGCAGCGGCAATGTCTTTAAAAAAAATCTCAAATTGCGCATTATCGAGTATATCGAGCTTTATATTTTTTTGTAATTTAACATCGGGTGTAACTTTGTTCTGTACACCAGAGTTGTCTATGTTGCCATCGTTATATACTTCTGTAACCCTTTTTGAAGAAAAATTTTTTAGCTTGAGACTGTCAATTTTTTTATCAAAGAACGAGGATGAAATATTGTAATCTTCAGAGATGATATTGTTTGAATAGATAATGGTCTCATTTGTCCGCGAATCCCTCTGATAATAACCAAACTCTAGGAAATCGCTTTTTTGCGGTTCCTTTCCGATACTGTCTTTTAATTTCTTATACTTATCAATGAAGCTGTATGCTTCCTCCTTCTGTAGCTTATCGGCGACACTTCCAATGACCTGTTTTACATGAAAACGGAACTGCTCTTCGTTGTTTTTAAAAGAAGTATTAAACCAATAAACCTGAACTAAAATTATCCCGATTAAGGATAAACTCATAAGAAGTACAAGTAATCGGAAAAACAATTTATTCATCTTAACAAAGTTAACATTTTAACATTTATGCGATAAATACATTAACCAAAGATTAACATCTAAAGTGAATTTTAGTGAATTGTCAGTTTTTTTAAGATTTCGTCGGCTTGAAGTTTCGCATTTTCGAGGTTGGTATTGTTAATTACAAAATCACTCTTTTCAATTCGTTGTTCATCGGTCCATTGATTATTGATTCTATCCAAGACAACTTCGCGACTGGCTTTATCCCTTGATAAAACTCTTTTTATTCTGGTTTCGATTGGCGCGGTAACTGTTATAATTTTATCGCAATCTTTGTAACTGCCACTTTCGAACAATATTGCCGCCTCTTTAATAATTAACGGATATTTACAGTGTTGCGTCAGCCAGGATTGAAAATGTTCCTTTACAACAGGATGAATAATCGCGTTGAGTTGTTTTAATTTTGCGGGATTATTGAACACTAAGTCAGCTAATTTACCTCGATTCAAAACAGTGCCATCGAAAATATCATTTCCAAAAGTTTGTTGAATTTTTTGGACAATGCCAGGATTATCAGTAATTTTTTTCGATTCGGTGTCGGCAATATAGACCGGAATTCCCAATGAATGAAAATAGTTGGCAATGGTAGTTTTTCCGCTACCTATGCCGCCGGTCAACCCGATTATTTTTGTCATTTTTTAAAAAATAATTCAGGAAAAACGTCCTGAGGCTTTTGTTTTAAGATTTGAATTTTCACAAAAGATTCCATAAATCCGCTTCCGTATCCGAAGAATTGCGTCCAAACCGCAACTAATGATAGAATACCAATTTTAAGGCTTCGGTTCTCTATTGCTGCTGCAACAAATAGCAGTATGAAATATAGGATATACAATATAAGAAATATATCGATATTAAAAAAGACCAAACCGGCGGAAACAAAAAATCCAGTAATAAAGACCGATGGAAAAAAGTAAGTAAGTTTGCTGTGCTCGGGATACCAGCTGTTTAATATAGGTCGGGCTTTTCCGAACTTGTTGACCTGAATTGAAAATTTCTTCCAATCAATTCGCCTTTTATGATAAACATAGGCTGAGTTGTAAAGTTTGGTCTTGAAACCCAAATTCCACAATCTTATAGACAGATCAGGATCTTCACCGGGATGTATATTTCCGAAACCGCCTGAGGACTCAAATGCGATTCTAGACAATCCCATATTGAAACTGCGCGGTTGGAACTTGTCTATTTTCTCTGAACCACCTCGAATTCCGCCTGTCGTCAAAAAAGAAGTCATTGCAAAATTGATTGCTTTCTGGATATCCGAAAATGACTCGAGTGCCTTATCCGGTCCGCCGTAACAATCTGTATAATCGTTTTTCAGAATGGCTGCCACTTCTGATAAATACTGTGGCGGAATGATGCAGTCGGAGTCGAATATTAAAAAATAATCGCCTTTGGCTTTTTGCATTCCGAAATTCCTCGAATCACCCGGACCTGAATTCTCCTTAAAGTAATAGGAAATATTTACTTTTTCGCGATACTTATCGATGACGGCTTCGCAGCGCAAAGTTGAACCATCTTCTATAATTACCACTTCAAAGTCTCCAATGTAATTTTGTGTGGATAAACTCTCCAGCAGCTCATCGACTTCGTCCGGACGGTTATAAACAGGAACAACTATGGAGAAAAGCATATAGTTTTTTTAACAAATATAAGTTTTATAAAAAACAAAACGACCGTTTCGGGTGGCTTAGAAATAAAATTACAGCGCATTATTGTTTTATCACTTTAAGAGTATCTGTCAAATTATCGGCATTGATCTTAACAATATATGTTCCGGAAGGCAGTGCCGACATGTCGATGTTTTCCCGTGTATAACGATTAGCTTTTAGCCTAATAAATTGTATATTTCAACTGTTTCAATATTGTTGTCAGAGCTTATCTCAAGTACATCTTTTACAGGGTTCGGATAAACCCGAAACTGCGACCTTTCAAAATCATTCGTCTTTAACATAGTGTTCCATGCCGAAACCTGAAAAGTACCGAACATATCATTTGCATACTTCTACTTCTGTCAACTCCCAAACTCTGGCATAGATGGTTCCGCCCGGCGTAAGTCCGGTGAGATTCAATCTTGAAAACGGGTCAATTCATCTCCAGTCGCTGTTGAAACATTTCCAACCACAGGAATATAGCTTCAGTCGATTGTGAGAAAAAATAGCCTCCAACATTCTGCGCACTGGTTATTGTTACATAAAAAATGACAAGTAAAATCAAAAAGGTATTTTTTCTCATGGTTTTGAGGTTGTTAGTTCTAAAATAATAAAAAATTGTAAATACCGGTTTGTAAAAAAAAAGCCTCCCGAAGGAGGCTTTAAAAATTGGTTGCAAAATAATATTACTGTTTAACAACTTTGATTGTTTTAGTAAAATTGTCTGCAGAAACTTTAACCATATAAGTTCCATTTGCCAAATGAGACATATCAATTTGAGAAAGGTTAGAATTAACTGATTTTGCGATTACTTCCTGACCCAACAAATTGAAAACTGATACATTCGAAATGTTTTGATCATACGAAAGGTTCAGTATGTTTTTTACAGGGTTTGGATACACTTTAAAATTCGAAGTTTCGAAGTTGGTGGTTGCAAGCGATGGATCACTAAGTCTCAATGAGAAAGTTCCTTGCTCTGTAGCACCGCTCCAAACTTGAACATAATAAGTACTTCCTTCCATAAGAGCTGTTAAAGATTCGGTTAACGTAGTAGCAATATTGGCGTTACAAGCACCAGCTACTTGAGTTAAAACGGCACAATCACCTGAATAAACTGTAAAGTTAGATGAGGTCATTGATCCGTTAGAAACGTTAACATCAACTGAACCTGAAGCTGGAGCTACGAATGAGAACCAAACGTCCTGAACGGTGCCAAAAGTATCACAACTTGGTTGCGTTGCACTAACATCGCCGAAAGAGTTGTCAGACAGCACATCTGTGTTGTCTACGTTAATACCCAAAGCCAAGGCACAAGTCTGGTTTGCAACGGCTGGCGGATTTACAACGGCGCAAGTTACATCCATAGTAAATGATCCGACTGAAGCGGCATTCCAGCCTTCAACAGCAATAAGGTATGTTGTTGTACCATCAGAAGTAAAGCTTACTCTTGATCGAGTATCAAGCGGAAACGCTCCACAAGTTGCATCATCATCATTAGCTGCAACAATTGTCAAAACTCCGGCAATCTCGGTATAAACTAAAACTGAAGTATCGTACGCTGATCCACAAAGATCAAGTGTAACCGTTTGCGCAACTCCTGAACCAGTGAAACTGTACCAAACATTTGGAGCATCCATATCAGCGCCGAAGCCGTCAGGAGCGCTATCTTGATCAAGCGTAGCATAAGTTGTATCTCCAATAACAGTGCTACCACATGCAACAGCAGCCGCATCTGCTAAGGCATCATTTGCAGGCGGTGTTGTATCAAGACTTGTTACTTCTATTGTAAATGGACCTTCAGCAGTATCTGTTGCTCCATTGTAATGTCCGACGTTAATGTAGTAGGTTGTTCCCAAAACAGAATTTAAAATTACATAAGTTTCATCACCACTAGTTCCTCCAATATCAGTAGAAGAAACACAGGCAAGGGCGCCACAAGTTCCTGTATAAATACCCAATTCAGGATCCCATCCCACAACTGCTGTTACGTTAACCTCAAGCGAAGAACCATTTCCAACGATAGTGTACCAAACTCCGTCATTCATACCGCCAACACAAGCCGTAATAACCCCTGCATTATTTGTTGCGGAAGTAGCATCTTGAGTATTGGTATATGGAAATGAAGCTACAGCAATAGCGTTAGCGCAATCATCATTTGCCGGAACTGCCGGAGGCGGTACCGTTGTGAAACTCCATTCCGGACAGCCAATGGCAGAACCTGCAGAATTTTTTGGAACGATTTTCCAATAAAAAGTCGTATTGAAACCGTTTAAAGTGATCGCTGCTGAGGTACCCGTAAAGTTACCTACCAATGTTGTAGCATTACCTGCTGTAAGTCCGTAGAACATATCATATGATGTTGCTCCAGCAACTGCCGTCCACGCAAAAGTTACGTTTCCAGTTGGAACATTAACCGCTCCATCTGTAGGGCTTACAACGGTCGAACAAACAGGCACTGCTGCGGCTGCAACATCAACTACCACATCATCAATATATAATTCCCATTGATCAGTTGTCGTACTTTTCCATGCAATATAAACGGTTTGACCTGCGTAAGCTGATAGCGAGTAAGACATTTCTGCCCAAGTAGCAGTAGGTGTTACAGCAGCTGCAAGCGTTGTTGTAAAATCTGCTTCATTTGTACCCGTGGTAGACAGCAACAATTCATATGGCTCAGGAAAGGTATTCGAGCGGTGTCTAACCCAAAAACCCAAGTGATCCGAAACACCTGTAGTAACCGTAATGGCAGGCGAAATTAGATAATCCAAGTGCGCTGTAGCGCCATACACTAATTTTGCTACGTTCGCACCACTATGTGCAGTTCCACCGCCGGGTGTACCGACAACCCATCCATTCGCATCACCGCTATTGATGATACTCCACCCTGCAGGTAACGCTGTTCCTGCATCGAAATTTTCAGTTAATTGGGCATTAGCAAACAATGAAGCCAACATTGTAATACCTAAAAATACCTTAATAGTAATTTTTTTCATTATATATAATTTTGGTTAATAATTCTATAAAATTAAACAAAAAACTCGGGTAAAAAAATTCCCCGGAAGCTAAATACTATGTCCTTATGTTAAATATGCCAAACAATCATTCGTTTAAAACACTGATAACCAAGCCTATCAAAAATATCTGCATTGAGGTCAATTAGTACTTCAACTTTTTATCGATGAACGACAGTTAGCTGATGCTCGAAATACCAACCATTTCGTCAGCATCCGATTTATAGTCGACGCCATCGATTTCAAATCCGAATAAATTATAGAAATCTTTTCGGTATCCAGCCAAATCTCCTATTTCGGCTACGTTTTCAGTAACTGCATCCGACCATAATCTGGCGACTTTTTCTTGCACGCCAGGGCGCATTTCCCAGTCGTCAATCCTAATCCTTCCTTTCTCATCGGTGGGAACAGGTTGGCCGCTATAAATCCTGTCCTGAAACAACCTTTGGATCTGCTCGATAGTGCCTTCGTGAATTCCTTCTTCCTTCATTATTTTATAGAGCAACGAAATATATAGTGGAATTACAGGTATCGCAGAACTTGCTTGTGTAACCAATGCTTTGTTAACCGATACATATGCTTTTCCATTAATATCAGCCAGACTTTCGGAAATTTTAAAAGCAGTCGCTTCCAGATCATCTTTAGCACGGCCAATTGTGCCTTTGCGATACACTGGTTCAGTCAACTCGGGCCCAATATACGAATAAGCCACAGTGATCGCGCTGTCAGATAGCAAGTTTGCAGCTTTAAGATCGTTCATCCACATGGCCCAATCTTCGCCGCCCATTACAGCGATCGTATTGGCAATCTCTTCCTCGTTGCACGGCTCGATGCTGATAGTGGACACAATGCCTGTATGGAAATCAACAGTCTTATTTGAATAAGCCTGCCCAATAGGTTTCAATACGGAGCGGTGCGTAACGCCGGTTTCTGGGTGTAGGCGAACCGGGGAAGCCAAGCTATATATTATAAGGTCTACTTTACCAAGGTCGGTTTTTATAATATCTAATGTTTGTTGTTTGATTTCTTTCGAGAACGCGTCACCGTTGATGCTTTTTGCATACAATCCAGCTTTGTGCGCTTCTTGTTCAAATGCTGCCGAATTATACCAACCCGGGGAAGCGGTTTTACCCTCTGCCGGTGGTTTTTCAAAAAAGACGCCAACTGTCGCAGCGTTCGATCCGAAGGCGCTCGTAATACGTGATGCCAAACCAAATCCAGTAGATGCGCCTATCACTAAAACGTTTATAGGTCCGTCGACGGTACCTTTTGATTTTACGTAGTTTATCTGATTTTTAACGCTCTGTTCGCAACCTTTCGGATGAGAAGTCAAGCAAATAAATCCGCGCATTCTTGGTTCGATGATCATAATGTGTTTTTTAAAATTGAAGTGTAAATATAGCGCATTATTTTAGTTCAGCAAAGCTTTAGCGTGATTTAGGGCCGAATCAGAAACGTCAGTCCCAGATAGCATTTGCGCGATTTCGAGCACACGTTCATCGCCCAATAAAACCTTAAGTTCTGTTTGCGTTCCGGTTGTATTAACCGATTTAAATACTTTGAAATGGCATGCTCCTTTTGCAGCGATCTGTGGTAAATGGGTAATGGCAAAAACCTGCATCTGCGCACTCATAGCTTTCATAATTTCTCCCATTTTATGTGCAATTTCTCCCGATACACCAGTGTCAATTTCGTCAAATATAATCGTAGGCAAATGCGAGTATTGTGCTAAAATAGCTTTAGTCGCCAACATGATTCGCGACATTTCCCCGCCTGATGCTACTTTTTTGAGCAACCCGAAATCGGAACCTTTATTCGCAGCAAACAGGAATTGCAATTCGTCTTTTCCATTGGCAAAATAATTGGCGGCTGGCGTCAACTCGATCTTAAACCTTACGTTGGGCATTCCCAAATCCGCAAGTATGGCAATCCATTTTTCCGCTAGCAACGGAATGGCGGCTTCTCGATTTTTGTGAATTTCTGCAGCAATAGCATCGAGTTTCGACTCGGAGCCATCAATCTCATTTTCCAACTCTGTAATCTCAGTTTCAATGTTTGTTACCGAAATTACTTTTTCCTCAAGTCCGCTTTGTATTTCAAGCAGTTCTCCTATAGTCCCTACTTGGTGTTTTTTCTGAAGATTAAAAATTAGTTGTAATTTCTGACCCACCAATTCTAGTTGTTGCGGATCTTGCAATAGATTATCGGTAAGTCGGGAAAGCGCATCGACAATATCCTTCAATTCAATCGACACACTATTAATGCGTTCCGACAACGACTGATATTCGGTCGAGAAACCTGCAGTTTTTTGCAAGGTGGCTTTGATCTCATTTAGTCCATGCACAATTCCATATTGTTCGTCATTCGAAAGCGACAGCGCTTTATCGAGATTCTCCTTAATAAATTCAACATTGTTAAGTTGCTCATAAACCAGTTCAAGCGGGGCCTGCTCGTCCTCTTGCAGCTTTGCCGATTGTAATTCTTCGAGCAAAAAGGTATGATAATCCTGTTCCTTTACAATGAGTTGCAATTGTTCGCGAAGCGCGGATAGTAGCGTTTTATTTTTCTTGTAGGATTTTAGGATCGACCCGTATTCGGTGAGTAAAGTACCATTGGAAGCAATCGCATCAATGATCTGAAACTGGTATGCGATTTCAGATAATTCTTGCGTTTGATGTTGCGAATGAACATCGATTAAATATTCGCTTAAATCCTGCAATTCCTGAAGATTTACTGGAGTATCATTGATAAAAGCACGCGATTTACCAGACGGAAGTATCTCGCGCCTGATGATTGTATGATCTTCATAATCGAGATCGTTCGCCTCAAAAAATCCCCGCAGATTGTAATCGGAAATTTTAAAATGAGCCTCGACCACACACTTTTCTTCTTTATTTTTAAGAGACGACAAATCGGCTCTTTTGCCCAAAACCAATCCCAGAGCGCCTAGTAATATCGATTTACCTGCGCCGGTTTCTCCAGTTATAATTGAAAATCCGCCAGAAAAATCAATAGCCAATTTTTCTATCAAAGCAAAATTATTGATGGATAGCGAAGTGATCATTATTCGAAAAGGTTAAATCGATTTTTTTAAAGTAAAATCTAAAATTTGATTTGCGACCATTTGGAAGCGTTCAAAGGCGAAATGCGGTTGAGCATGTCGACCATATCAGTTATAGGAATCTGCGGTCCGCCTGAAAATACCGAAACGATTTCATCCGACTTAGCGTCGAAAAATACACGAGTGATAAATGCATTGGGCCTGATCTTATGAATATTGGCGAGTTTCATAATCGCTGCCATTACCTTTTCCTTAGCTAGTTTTGGATCCTTGCTCATATTGTCCATGCCTTGGAAATGATACTGGTACATCGCTTCTCTGTAAGCTGCATAAGTTTCCGAAAACAAATCGGCTACCAGAAAGTTACGGTTCTGATTTCCGTCATTTTGACTCCATCCTTTATAACCCGCCGATTGGGCAACGTTAACTACTTCCTGTGCCAACGCGAAATAAGGGTCGCCACCTTCCGGAGCAAACGTATCGGCATCAAGCGCAATAATCATATAGCTGTAAAATGCAACGACCGAAATCAAGTTGGATTCAAAAGCCGTCGGGTTGTAATTGAGATTTTGAAATTCGGTATAATCAAAACTGAAGTCCTTATCGTTATAATTGAAAACCGGCGATGAATAAGTGGAATTGTAAACCGGACGCGACGCACCTACTTGAATCGTAGCCGAAAATTGCGGTGCATTGAATTCGGTTATCGTAATGAACATCGAGCAGTTGATGCGCTCTCCGGGTTTGTAAACCTGACTTGTCCAACTGGTTTTATTGACAAAATCGGTTAGTGATTTTTCAAGTGTTTTAAATACTTGAGTATTGGTGCCTCCCACTTTGTCGGCATTCACTTTAATCGTACAATTTAATTCCTGTGCATGGACAAAGCCAAATGAAAGGGTTAGCAATAACGAAATTATTCTATGCATAATGGGCGATGATTTTGTTGATTATATCTTCTGCAACGGCTTCTTTCGATTTTAATTGCATCGGTTCAATTGAAAATAACTTGTCTATAAATGTGATCTTGTTGGTCGGTTTGCCAAAACCGGCGCCGCGATCCTGAAGCGAATTCAAAACGATCAAATCTAAGTTTTTTTTCCGAATTTTTAACTTTGCATTCTCAATTTCATTTTCTGTTTCCAAGGCAAATCCGATTAAGAATTGATTTCCTTTTAATGCGCCCAAAGAAGCCAAAATATCTTTGGTTTTTTCGAGTTCGATAGTCAGTTTGTTTTCGTCCTTTTTTATTTTTTGCGCGGAAACTTGTTGCGGCCTGTAATCGGCAACTGCTGCTGCGGCAATGGCAACATCCGAAGTGGAAAAATGCTCATGACACGCGTCATACATTTGCTGTGCTGAAACTACCGAAATGGTTTTGACAAGCTTATTGTCGCATTTTAAATGTGTCGGACCCGAAATTAAAATGACCTCTGCCCCATTTCTCGCAGCACATTCAGCGATGTCATATCCCATTTTTCCCGAAGAATGGTTACCGATAAAGCGAACGGGGTCGATTGCTTCGTAAGTTGGTCCCGCAGTTACCAAGATTTTTTTTCCTCGTAAAGGTAATTGGCTTTTGATATCTGCTTCAAGGACGGCGATGATGTTTTCAGGTTCAGCCATTCTGCCTTCGCCCGATAATCCGCTCGCAAGTTCTCCCGATTCTGCCGGAATAATCGTATTGCCGAACTGTTTCAAAGCGTTAAAACTGGCAATGGTCGACGGATGTTTGTACATATCCAAATCCATTGCGGGCGCAAAGTACACCGGGCATTTAGCCGAGAGAAACGTTGCTATCAGCAAATTGTCGCAATTACCGGAAGCCATTTTTGAAAGCGTATTGGCGGTAGCCGGCGCGATTACCATAAGATCGGCCCAAAGTCCGAGTTCAACGTGGTTGTTCCATTGTGCATTATCATCGGATTCGTCGTAAAAGCGCGAATGCACCGGATTTTTGGAAAGTGTGGATAAGGTTAGCGGTGTTACAAAATCCTTAGAAGCCGGCGTCATGATCACTTGGACCTCGGCGCCGGCTTTTATAAAAAGTCTAACTAATGCTGCGGTTTTATAAGCGGCAATTCCACCAGAAACTCCCAGTATTATTTTTTTACCGCTTAAAACTGACATATCAGATTATTTTGTTGTATCCCTGTGGTAGATTTTTCCATCCAGCCATTCCTGAACCGCAAGTGCGTGCGGTTTCGGCAATTTTTCGTAGAATTTAGAAACTTCGATTTGTTCCTTGTTTTCAAAAACTTCTTCAAGACTGTCATTGTAAGTCGCAAACTCTTCCAATTTCTCCGTCAGCTCTTTTTTGATTTCAGAGTTAATCTGGTTTGCTCTTTTAGCCATAATTGTTATCGCTTCATACACATTTCCGGTCGGTTCCTCAATAACGCTTTTGTTATATGTGATCGTGTTCACCGGAGCATTCGTCTTTTTTAAATCCATGACTTTAATTTATTTTAGAATATTGTTGTAAATCTTTTTCTATCCTGGCCAACATATCATCAGCCTTGGTCTTATGATCAGCCGTAACTTCAACTTTCATGAGGTTGGTGTGCGCAATTCTCGCATTTTTTAGCCTTTCTTCCATTTTTGACGGAATACTGTTGATGGCCAATTGATAAGCCGAATCGAACTTATAATACAAAGCTTCTTCGCGGAACTTAGTGCCTGGAAAATCTGCAATGAAATTGTCAAGAGCAACTAAAGCCGACTTATAATCCGAGATTGTATTGTATTGTTTGGCAATTTCAAATGCCTTCTTTTCGAGCTTATCGGTCAGTACTTTCAAGGTAATATTTGCTTCAGACATATAGGCTGAATTTGGATACTGGTCAATAAAGTTCTGCAATTTGCTGATTGCTTTGTTGGTATCGGTTTGATCGAGACTATATACCGGCGACAATTTCGAATAGCTTTTTGCTGATAAATAAGAGGCTTCTTCAATTTTTTCACTTTTCGGATAACCGGAAACAAAGCTCTCGAATTGATATCCTGCAAGGTAATACTGCTCTGTTTTGTAATATGATTGCGCAAACAGGTAGAACATTTTTTCAGCTTGTGGCTTTCCTCTGTAGGCCGGTGCTATTTCCTCAAAAAGCCGAATCGCCTTGGCGTATTTTCCTTTTTCATATTGCTTTACCGCAACGTCATATTTCACGGCTGCATCTTCCGACTTAAGTGCTTTTTGATATTCGCTGCAAGAGCATAATACGATTGAAATAAGCAAAACTGATAAAAATTTCTTCATTGTTTGATTTGGTTCTGTTGATTTACAGGCGTTTTAGCACGCCCGAAAGCAACTGCAAATTTAGTTATTAATTAGACACTACAAAATATTTTTTTAGCAGCCAGAATTATCGGTTTTTTTGTGTAAACGCGGTGATTCTGGAAGCCAGATCGGCATCGGCACTAACTAGTGGTAAACGCACCGTATTCTCCGAAAGCCCTAATGTTTTAAATACTTCCTTGATTCCCGCAGGATTGCCTTGTTCAAAAATCAAATCGATGCTTTCAACGAAACGGTAATGCAGTTGGTAGGCTTCATCCACTTTGCGCTCCAGACCGAGGCGCACCATATCTGAAACTGGCTTCGGAAATCCTTCGGCAATTACCGAGATCACGCCGCTTCCGCCAGCTAGTATAATAGGTAAAGTGATCATATCATCACCAGAAATTACTAAAAATCCCTCAGGCTTATCTTGGATCAGCCTCATCGCCTGAACGATATCACCGGCCGCTTCTTTGATCGCAATGATATTTTTAAAATCCTTCGCAAGCCTTATAACGGTCGCGGGCAACATATTGCTGGAAGTACGACCAGGAACATTGTAAAGAATTATAGGAAGTGGCGACGCTTCAGCAACGGCTTTAAAATGCTGGTAAATGCCTTCCTGTGTAGGTTTGCTGTAATAGGGTGAAACCGATAGTACGGCAACAAATCCCGAGAAATCGCGTGATTGCAATTCGGCTACGATCTCTGCGGTGTTGTTGCCACCGACGCCCAAAACCACGGGCAATCTATTTTGGTTGGCATCGAGAACGGTTTTGATGACCACTTCTTTTTCTTCCGTGCTGAGTGTAGCATTTTCGGCTGTAGTTCCGAGTACGACTAAGTAATCGATTCCGTTGTCAACCTGAAAATGGACGATTCTTTTGAGCGCTTCGGTATCGACGGAAAAGTCTTTTTTGAATGGGGTTACAAGCGCAACTCCAGTGCCTATAAGTGATTGCATAGTATAGTGTATTATATTTTGTTTAATATTTTCAGGTATTTGAACAACTCGTCGATGAAGACCTGATAATTCTCGGCGTTGGTGTTGATCATAAAATGGTTGAGCTTTTTGTCTATAGAAGAAAATCCGACTTTAAAGGCTGCTTTGGATTGATTGGAAACCAGCAGCAAGGCAGGCTTTTCGGTATCGTAATAATTAATCAGCAAATCGAATTTTTGTGCGATAAAATCCTTGACTTCCGACTTGTCGAAAGTCGCGGTCCAACTCAAGTCTCTATTGCTGAAAACGGGATAGTCGAAACGTTCGCTTTTCTTAATTTTGTCTTTGAAAACCAACACTTTAATATTGGATTGTTCAATTCCGTTTTTAACCAATTCCAGCACAAGCGCTTCCCGCTCCTCAAAATAGCTTTCGTCGAAAATAATCCCTATAGTATGTATCTTGGAATCTGCCGCTGTGTGCTTTACGTTTGCTAAACTGCCCTTAACTATTTTTTTGGTAAAAAAACTCTTTAAGTAATTTAAAAACATAGTACTTTTACTTGATTGACAAATTTAATGAAATAAGCGGCATTTGAGATGGTAAAACTAAAAAACTATCACGTTGGAATAAAGTATTTTGTTTTATTCTTAACATTTATTTCAGCGGTTTCCTGCGGTCCGAAGCAGCAATATATTTCGCGTATCGAAGGGAAGGAAATCGGTATTTCCGACAAGCATTCTGAAGATCAGAAAATTGCCGATTTCATTAAACCATATAAAGAAAATATCGACAAAGATCTCAATACGATACTTGCTTCTGCACCACAGACTTTGGACAAAAATGGCGAATGGCAGACCACTATGGGGAATTTGTTCGCCGATGCGGTCATGCTCAAAGGCAATCCGGTTTTTAAAACCCGAGAAAACAAAACGATCGACATGGTTTTGCTCAATCATGGCGGTATTAGATCGATCATCCCGAAAGGCAATGTAACAACACGTACGGCTTTTGAAATTATGCCTTTTGAGAACAGTTTGGTCGTCATTGCGATGAAAGGTGAAGTGATTTCAGAAATGCTGCAATACATTATTTCGGAGAAAAAGCCGCACCCGATTAATGGAATCACTTTTACGATTAATAAAGACAAGCAGGCAAAACAGGTTTTAGTGCAAGGTAAACCTTTGGAACCGAACAGAACTTATTATGTGGGAACGAACGACTACTTGTCGAATGGCGGGGACAATATGGTTTTCTTCAAAAAAGGGACGGCGAAATACGATTTGGATTACAAGCTTAGGAATATATTGATCGATTATTTTAAAGATGTCGATACCGTTCCGCTGATTACAGATACCCGAATCACTGTCGAGAAGTAAGAACACCTAGCCCCGATGGCAGCGGCATCCTTTTGTGAGGCACGAACAAAAGATAGAGCGCACAGCGGGATTAGCTTCAAAAAATAAAAATGAAAAGAAGGGAATTTATACAGAAAACCGCAGCCGGAACCGCGTTGGCCGGGTTGGGTGTGTCAGTTAGTAGCTTTGCCTCGGTTGATGCAAGCCCGGCAAAACATTTGACGATTTTGCACACCAACGATGTACACAGCTATGTGGAGCCGTTTCCGCCGACACATCCTAAAAATCCCAATATGGGCGGGGTGGCGCGCAGAGCGACCTTGATTGAAAGTATTCGTAGGGAAAACCCGAATGTACTTTTGCTGGATGCGGGCGATATTTTTCAGGGCACGCCTTACTTCAATTACTATGGTGGCGAGCTCGAATTTAAATTGATGAGTATGATGGGTTATGATTTGGCGACTTTGGGAAATCACGATTTTGACAATGGCATTGACGGATTTTATGCGCAGTTGCCCAATGCAAAGTTCGACTTTGTTTCGGCGAACTATGATTTCCGCAATACGGTGCTCAACGGTCTTGTAAAACCATATAAGGTTTTTAATAAGAATGGCATACGGGTTGGCGTTTTCGGGCTCGGTATCGAACTCGCCGGACTTGTCGACAAGAAGAATTATAAAGAAACAGTTTACCGTGATCCGGTTGCGATTTCGCAGGACATGGCCCGCATTTTAAGACATGAAGAACGATGCGACATCGTGGTTTGCCTTTCGCATATTGGGTATGAATACAAGAATGATCGCGATAAAATTAGCGATACAAAACTTGCGATGCTGACCAAAGATATCGATTTGATTATCGGCGGACATACGCACACTTTCCTCGAAAGGCCTACTATACTTAAGAATTCAGATGGTAAAGAAGTGTTAGTGAATCAAGTAGGTTGTTATGGCGTAAACCTTGGTCGAATCGATTTTTACCTCGAACATGGAAGAGCTAGTGCAACACAAGGGAGATCTATAATTGTGTAATGGTTTCTTCGGGTTTATCTTTTTCTGAGCTAATTACAAATTTGTAAAATGCGTAATGCGTGCAAGCAAAAATGAGTGCTGAAATCGGCTGGAAGACTTCATTGGGAAAATAATATTTCTGTATCATAAACAAATAGACCAAAACCACTGCAAGCAATGTGCTGATGGCGAGCCACGAATTGGTCCTGTTGTCATCGAGCATATAGTTGGACAAGGCAATTCCTGACAAGATTGAGATTAGAATTCCATTGGCAATAGCCGGATAAAAGCTTGTTGACAGCGAGTTCATCGTGAGGTTGATCAGGCAGGAGAATATAAACGTGAATGGGATACAGGCAATCGCGAAAGGCAGTAGCGGAATCTTTCGAATAAGTTTCAATACTAAAATAATCGTAAGAATTCTGTAAAACATAAAGGCGACGATACCGTACAGCAAAAACTGCTGGGTTGTAGAAAGGAAAAAGATATTGGAGCAAAGCCCGAAAAACAAAGCGAAAAAATAATACCTATTTCTGGCTTCAGAAGTAACGAAATACAGTACCATGAGCGCGGGAATCAACAGTGGTTTAAAAATAAGGAGCATCGTAGTGTTGCGCAGAATCTCGGCGATGATGAGAATAAGCGTAAGACCAAAATAAATCGTGGTCAGAGTCTTTGAAGCGGTATTTGATATCAATTCAGCCACGGGTCTCCTACATTTTAAAACTACAAATAATTCCTCTCTTTCCGGTCTGCTGCGGTGGCAAATTTATAGAAGGTAAAAAATCCAAAACTACTGAGAAGGGCTCCGATGAGTCCGAAAACACGTAGCGAAATGACGGTAAAGAAATACTTTTCGATAAATATGACAAACTGTAATCCGATGAACAATAAGGTGCTGATGAGCAACCAGGAATTCTGCCTATTGTCGTTTTTGAGGTAACCTGACAGCGAAATCCCGCCCAATAAAGATACTAAAATACTTTGGAAAAATAAGGCATTAAATTCTATTAAAGCAAATTCGCTTGTAATCGAATTAAGGTAATAAAAAATCAGCAGAAATGGCAATGCGGCGATTAGGCTGTAAGTATACTTTTTGTCGGTGACCATTTGAAGTACAATAAAAAGCATGACCATTCTTTGGAGAACCGATATGAGAATTGCCAGAAAATAATAAGGTGAATTTTTGTAAAAAAACAGAACGTTTGTCAGCAGCAGTAGTATAAAAAGCGTATAGACCAGCGGGTTGGATTTTTCAATAGAAAGGTTATATAGGATAAGAAGTAATAATGGTGTAGCAATCCTTGAAATTAGCGCAAGCGGTTCATACATTAAATAATCGGCAAAAACTTCAACAAATGCCGCTAAGAAGTAACACAAAACAAGTATATTAACCAAATTGATTTTCTCTCTTGTTAACATATAATTTAATTATTGGATTGTAGGTTTGGGGATGATTGTTTAGGCTGACTTATATCGTCGTTTTCTCTTTTCTTCCATAAGGACATACTGGTAAAGCAGATATTGTCCGATTACAAAACTCAGCATGGTCAAAGGCTGGAAGATGGCATGTGAAATATTAAAGACCTTGAGCACAATTAGAAATTGCGCTGTCGTAAACAATAACGCGCTTATTAATAATAATGTATTTGTTTTGTTTGATTTGAGGATGTAACTACCTAAACAAAATCCGCCGAAAAAGATCATAAATATACCTTGTACGACAAAAAGCACAAACCGCTCACCGGGTTCCTGATAGGTAATGTGGGCAGCAAATAAATATAAAATGAGGAATGGTAAGCTACCGATGACCATTGGCAAATAACCCGGAAACTTCGTAATTTTTAAAACCATCAGGATAACCGCGATCCGATAAATCAGAAAGCAGATCGATCCCGTCAAGATCATTTCCATTGCTTCAGAAATAAGAAACATGTTGGCAATCCAGACAGCAAACAGCGAAACAATAAATAGTGTATTGTATTTTTTCGAGGCGCAGACATACATCATCAACATCAGCGGCATCAAGAATGGCTTGGTCATTAGGATGAGTGACATGTCTTTATTCGACTCCGCGATTACTCCAATAAATGCCATAAAAAAGTAGGAGGCTGTTAATGGTATAACAAGCTTCGCCTTAATTAGACCTTTAAAAAAACCTTGTAACTCTTCCATTAGAATCTCCATAGTGCGGATAAATGTAAATAAATTTTCGGTAACTACGCCAAAATAAATTCACCAATGCTATTCTTCCGCAATACGCAGTATTTTACAATAAAGAAATAAGAAAACAACTGTACTGAAAATTCAAAATAGTTTAAACTTGGGAAATGAAAAATCAGGCTGAACATGATGTAAAATACATCTGAAACCACACTCATCAACATCGCGATGACCAAATAGAATGAAGCATTAGTATTGCTCATAAAATAATTGTAGCCAGCGCAAGATGCCAATGTCGCAAGGACCAATCCATATATAATAACCGGCACGACCAAATCACTATTAGTGTCGATAAACAATTGGATTAATGCGTAAATAATATACAGCAGAAAAACAAAAATAAACGCAGACAGCATCAGTCCGGAAGGATGGAATTTATTTTTGCGAACATCTTTAATGATAAACTTGGATAAAACCAAATAAGACAGAAAATAAGGGATCATGATGATTTTCGTGTCTTGGATGTCGAGCAGCATCATCGAATCGCCCGCGAAACTCAACAATAAAATGAGTACTATATACATATCTATTGATTGCTTTCTTTTTATCGAAAGGTAATAAAAGAATATCGCCGGAATGACTGCAGGTTTAGTTAGAAGCATCAATATTTCATTATTGAGCACTGCTGCAAAAATAGCAAGTAGGCTCGAAACAACATAAACCATTAATGCTACTTTGCGTGTTTTCATTGGATCATTTTTATGAAATCATCTTCGGTAAGAATGGCGATTTTTAACTGGTTTGCCTTTTCGAGTTTTGCCGGACCCATATTTTCACCTGCTACGACATAATGAGTTTTGGCGGAAACTGAACTTCCGGCTTTTCCACCGTTATCCTCTATTGCACTTTTCAACTCATCGCGTGAAAATTTTGAAAAGACTCCAGATACTACGAAGGTTTTCCCTGAGAGTTTGTTTGTTGCGTTCGGGTTGACCCGTTCAATTGTTTCAAACTGAATTCCGTAGCGCTGCAACCTTTCGACAATGGTTCTGTTCTCCTCGTTCTCAAAAAATTCGATGACGCTACGCGCAATGCGGTCACCAATTTCATCCACCAAAATCAGATCTATCAAACTTGCCTCGCTCAACGCTCGTATATTCTTATAATGTTTTGCCAGTTTTTTTGCCACAGTTTCGCCAACAAACCGAATTCCGAGTGCAAACAATACGCGCTCAAACGGAATTTCCTTCGATTTTTCGATACCATTAATAAGGTTTTCCGCTGACTTCTGCGCCATTCGCTCAAGCGGCAATATTTGCTCCAGCTGCAGTTCGTATAAATCAGCATAATTGAGCACGAGTCCGTTATGGTAGAGCAAAGCTACTGTTTCTCCGCCAAGCCCTTCGATATCCATTGCCTTTCGCGAAATGTAGTGCTGAATGCGACCAATAATTTGCGGCGGACACCCATAATAATTCGGACAATAGTGCTGTGCTTCACCGGCATTCCTCACCAATTCAGTCTGACATTCGGGACAATCGATAATGTATTGCGTAGGTTCGGAATTAGATGGCCGCTTTTTCAAATCTACTGCGATAATCTTCGGAATGATTTCTCCGCCCTTTTCCACAAAAACTGTGTCGCCTACACGGATATCCAATTTCTCTATTTGGTCGGCATTGTGCAACGAAGCACGTTTGACGACAGTTCCGGCAAGTTGCACCGGCTCAAGATTCGCGACCGGTGTAATGGCGCCCGTTCTCCCAACCTGATAAGTAATTGCTTTGAGCTTGGTAAAAACTTGCTCGGCTTTAAATTTAAAAGCGATCGCCCAGCGCGGGGATTTGGCGGTATAGCCGAGTTCGTCCTGATAATGCAGGTTGTTGACTTTAATTACGACACCATCTGTTTCGTAAGGAAGATCGTGGCGATGTAAATCCCAGTGGTCAATAAATTCATAAACTTCCTCCAAGTTTTGGGCAAGTTGTGCTTTGGGTACTTTAAATCCTGATTTTCTTGCGAATTCCAATGCTTCAAAATGTGTATCGAAAGGTAAGTTGCTTCCCTGCACGGAATACATCAAAAACTCGAGAGGGCGTTTGGCGACTTCAGCGCTGTCTTGCAGTTTCAAACTTCCCGAAGCGGTATTCCTAGGATTGGAATAAGGAGTTTCCCCTATTTCGACCAATTCATCATTCATCTTTTGAAAACCTGAAAATGGCAGGATAATTTCGCCACGAATTTCACATTTGCTCGGAAAATTTTCGCCCTTTAATTGAAGCGGAATAGACTTTATCGTTTTGATATTATTGGTAACCTCGTCGCCCTGGAAGCCATCGCCACGGGTTACACCGCGCAAGAGTTTTCCATTTTCAAAAGTGAGGCTCATGGAAGCTCCGTCATATTTGAGTTCGCACGTAAATTCAAGCGGGACATTTCCCAAAGCCCTTTGCATGCGAGCCTGCCAATCGACTAAATCTTCTCTCGAATAAGAATTGTCCAAGGAATACATGCGGTTTTCGTGTACGACGGTTTTAAAATTTTTGGTAATCGTGCCACCGACTCTTTGCGTAGGTGAATGTTCATCGAAAAAATCAGGATTTTGGTTTTCGAGTTCGAGTAGTTCTTTTAGTTTTACATCGAAATCGTAATCCGAAATCGTTGGATTATCCAATACGTAATAATTGTAATTGTGCTGATTAAGCTCATCGCGAAGTGTTTGAATCCTATCTTGAGTGATCATCTTGGAAATAAAAATTTTCGCTAAAAATAAGGATTTTGAACATATCATCCTCAAATTGCCCGGTATTTATATGACCTTTACCCATAAGCATATGATTTAATGAGAATGGCAAATCACAAGACTATTTGCGCATACAAAAACCGCCCTTTACAGGGCGGGCTCCAGCCGAAAATAATCTCAACAAAACTTACTTCTGGACTTGTAAAATCGGATTTGCAATTTGAAGAAATCTGCTATAAATAGTGAGCCAATTCTTGTCGTTAATTCGCTAAGAATTAATTGTCTATTGAATAATAAATATTAAAAGTATTTAATATATATTTGTTTCCAATAATTGGAATATTTTGTTTCAAAATTGTTAAATAGAAATCCCCAAATTCTATTCAAGCTTAACCCGCAAATATTGACGAAGCAATATATTTGGCTTCGTGGGTGTGATGGTTAAAAAAATATCACGATTTGTGACCATTTTTTTATATTCCTAATTTCATTCGCAAGGATGATTTAGAATGAGTTTCTAAAAAATTAGTAACCCCGTCCTTTTATCCTACTAATAAAAGTACGATTCAATTTGCGAATATGCAAGGAAAAAATTCTCTAAATGCGAATTTAGTTTTACAAAAAATAAAGAAAGCGCTTAACATTAGCACCGATATTCAGCTTTCGGAATTTTTGAACATCAAGCCCAACACCATATCGACGTGGAAAAAAAGAAATTCATTAGACTATGCTTCGATAATTGCCATTTCCGAGCTTTATGAAATTGATTTAAACGAGCTATTTTTTTCCACGGAAAATACCAAAAAACAGTGCGGCAGTTATACATTAGAAACACCATTGGTTAGTCGAGAGGTACAATTCCAGTATTGCATTGGCGGTGCGGGAATTATCGAAAGTTTGCCCAAATACAGCTTCCCTTTCATACGCACTGAAAACACGCGAGCCTTCCAGGTTTTGAGCAGTAACATGAGTCCAATTATAGAGGAAAATTCTTTTGTGGTATGCGAAGCTGCAGAACTGGGCCAAATTCCCGAAGGCAGTCTGGTGGTAATTGTAAGCAAAGCAAAAGGCTTGTTCATCAACAGCTTAGCTAAGGGCGAAAAATCTGCTACCTATATATTAGGCAGCGAAAACACCTTTTTCAATCCGATCGTGATCAAGGCGGCGGAGATTGGTGAGATTTGGCTCATCAAAGGAATTCTGAGCTATAATATCAATGCAGACGTTTCGAAGCAGTCACATCTTAAAAAATCATTAAAGTCATTACCGGGAACTTAATTCTCATCAATAAAAAAGCGCTTCGCAACAGAACGCTTTTTTTTATGATTCAATAATAGAGTTGATTTGTTGGTACAATTGTCCGTCGCTTAGAAAGGCTCCTTGTTGTATCAGGCTGAAGATTGAAGCATTTCGTTCTTCGGTGAAATCTTTGTTTCCAATTTTCATTTCAAGGTTATCTGTAAACATATTGTCGCTGAGCCATTGCAAACCGGCTGTCGTTAGAAAGTTGGTTTCCGGCACGAGCGATTTCAAGACAATCGACCGCACGTTTGTATCAAGACACTGAAACAAGAAAATATGATTATTGGAAAAGTGCTCTAAATATTCAGCACGTGAAAGTACGCCTTCCCAAATAAGATCGGAAAAAACGTCTAGTTCCTGTTCGGCTACTTTGGGATTTTCAGATTTGATTTTGTCCCATTCGGTTTTGTCGATCGATTGGGTCGCGAGAAAGTTGATGAATTCGGGATGGAGTTCTTCGAATTGTTCTTTTGTGAGTCGGTTGTATTTCATTTTGAAATGGCTAAGTAACTAAAATTTTGAATTAGTGGATAAAGCGCTAGCCCGGATGGCAGCGGTATCCTTTTGCGGCGAGCGCAGTGGAGCCGGAAAAGATATAGCGAACAGCCGGAAAATGCTTCAAAAAAAAATCCCGACTTTCATCGGGATTCTGTATTTGCAAACTGAAATATTATTTTTCAGCTACGATTTCGTAAGGCAATTCAACGATCACATCTCTGTGGAGACGAACGTTTGCGGTGTATTTACCGGTACGTTTAACGATTCCGCTAGTGATGAATTTTCTGTCGATAGTTTGTCCTGCTTTTTCCAAAGCTTCAGCGATATCAATGTTTGTGATAGAACCGAAAAGTTTTTCACCACCTGCTTTTGCAGAAATTTTGATGTCGATTGCTTTTAGTTTTTCAGCCAATGCTTTTGCATCGTTGACTACTTTAGCTTCTTTATGTGCTTTTTGCTTTAAATTTTCAGCTAATACTTTTTTCGCAGAAGGTGTAGCCATGTGTGCATGTCCTTGTGGAATTAAGAAGTTACGGCCGTAACCAGCTTTCACCGTTACAACATCGTCTTTAAAGCCCAAATCCTGTACGTCTTTCTTTAATATAAGTTCCATAATTTCGCTTCTTTATTATTTTAGTAAATCAGCCACATATGGCATTAACGCTAAATGTCTAGCTCTTTTCACGGCTACCGACACTTTTCTTTGGTATTTCAATGAAGTTCCTGTTAAACGTCTTGGTAAGATTTTACCTTGTTCGTTTACAAATTTCAAAAGAAAGTCTGCATCTTTATAGTCAATGTATTTAATACCTGACTTTTTGAAACGGCAATATTTTTTAGTTTTATTGGTTTCGATATTTAAAGGTGTAAGATATCTTATATCTCCATCTTTTTTTCCTGACGCGGATTGTTGTAGAGTTGCCATAATTAGTTCGCTTTAGCTGCTTTTAGTTTTGTTCTTCTTCTTTCTGCCCAAGAAATCGCGTGTTTGTCTAAACTTACGGTTAGGAAACGCATGATTCTCTCGTCGCGTCTAAATTCAGTTTCAAAAGCAATAAGGACTTCTCCTGACACTTTGAATTCGAATAAGTGGTAAAAGCCACTTTTCTTGTTTTGGATTTCGTAAGCCATTTTTTTTAGGCCCCAATCTTCTTTGGATATCATTTCTGCTCCTCTGGACGTAAGAAATTCTTCGAATTTGCTCACTGTTTCCTTTACCTGAACATCAGATAAAACGGGATTTAAAATGAAAACAGTTTCATAATGATTCATAAATATGTATTTTTCGTTAATTTTTGCAAAAGTAATCTTTTTTTTTAAATAAGCAAGTAAAATCAATTTTTATCCGTTAAAATGCAAAAAAAACCGATTAACATTAGGTTGGATGGGAAAAACATTTTACATTTACAACTCCAAATCTATAATAAATAAAAAATTATGAAACTAAATTGTGTCGTTGTAGATGACTCGTCTATTCAAAGGATGATCATCGCAAAGTTAGTGAATAATCATCCCAATTTACATTTAATTGGTGATTTTTCAAATGCAATTGAAGCAAAAAATTGCATGTCGGTTCATACCGTAGACCTGATATTTCTCGATATAGAAATGCCAGTCATAAGTGGTTTTGATTTTCTAGACGGTTTAAAAGTGAAACCTCAAATCATTTTTATCACGTCTAAAGCGGAATACGCGATGAAAGCGTTCGATTATGATGCAACGGATTACCTACAAAAACCTATTGCATTAGATCGTTTTAATGCTTCTGTGAAACGCGCCATGGACTTCCATTTGCTCAAAAAAGAAAATCAGGAAGAAGATGGAGAACATATTTTTATTAAGAGTAATCTTAAGAAATTGAAGGTATTCACCTCAAAAATCAAATGGATTGAAGCTTTTGGCGACTATGTGAAGGTCGTAACCGAGGAAGACAGCAACCTGGTTTTGTCAACCATGAAATCTTTCGAAAACGATTTGTCAAAAGATAAATTCATTCGCGTACACAAATCCTACATCATCAATATTGATAAAGTAGAAAGATTCAACAGTAAATTCGCCGAAATCGGAATTACAAAAATACCTTTAAGCCGCAACAAGAAAGAAGATCTTGTTCGCGCCTTGGCTATCGCCTAGTAAAAATCAACATTCACGGTCACCCTAATGGCCCTGAATTGCGGAATAACCTCAAAACTATCCAGCATTTTCTGGATAGTTTTTTTTGTGCCTTGTAACGGCTGGTTTTTTGGAATCTTAATCATGATGGTCCGGATATATTCATTGCGAATTCGGCTGATAGCTGGTTCTTCCGGACCCAATACCGGTAATTTGAGGTTTTGCTGCATAACTTGATACAACCACATCGCACCGTCTTTAAGTTTGTCATAATCGCGATGCTTCATTGTGAGTTTAACCAGCCTAAAATAGGGTGGATATTTGTATATCTGTCGTTCATACAATTGCTCTTTATACATCTGAAAATAGTCGGCATGCGTCACTTGCTGTATGATATTGTGATTCGGATTGTACGTTTGAATAATAACTTTCCCTCGTTTTTCTGAGCGCCCAGAACGACCTGAAACCTGTGTCATCATTTGAAAACTTCTTTCGAACGCACGAAAATCGGGATGGTATAACATATTGTCTGCATTCATGATTCCCACCAAACTGACATTCTCAAAGTCAAGTCCTTTAGCGAGCATTTGCGTGCCGACGAGAATAGCTACTTCACGGTTCTTAAAACTGTCGATGATTTTTTCAAAGCTGAATTTTCCGCGAGTCGTATCTTGGTCCATGCGCCCTGTTTTCGCAGTTGGGAAAAGGATTTCGAGTTCCTGCTGAATCTGCTCGGTTCCGAATCCTTTGGTGGTCAGATGCGGACTCGAACACGCGTGGCAATGTGTTGGATTGGCCATCGAATAACCGCAGTAGTGACAGCGCAATTGATTTTTCTGTTTATGATAGGTCAAACTTACATCGCATTGCTGGCATTGCGGCACATGTCCGCAACTCATACATTCGACAACCGGAGAATAACCGCGACGGTTTTGGAATAAGATGATTTGTTCGCCCAAGGATAATGCTTCAGTCATTTCTTCAATCAGACTGTCGCTAAAATGTCCGGACATTTTTTTACGAAAATATTTGTCTTTTAGGTCGACCAGCATAATTTCGGGCATCATAACATTGCCGTATCGTTGGGAAATTTCAACGAGTCCGAACTTTTCGGATTGTGCATTGAAGTAGGTTTCGATGCTTGGTGTTGCCGAACCCAAAAGAACTTTCGCTTTAAAAGAATTGGCGAGCACTATTGCTGCATCGCGCGCGTGATAGCGAGGCGCGGGATCTTGTTGCTTGAATGTCTGTTCGTGCTCTTCATCCACGATTATCAATCCGACGTTTGAAAAAGGCAGAAACAAAGCCGATCTCGCTCCGATTACAATTTGCGCTTTCTCTGAATTATTTAAAACGTGTTGCCACACTTCTACCCTTTCGTTGTTGCTATACTTTGAGTGATAAACAGCAACCTTATTGCCGAAATGAGCGGCTAATCGCGAGACCAGCTGCGTGGTCAATGCAATCTCGGGAAGCAGGTACAGCACTTGTTGCCCTTTTTCCAGAATCGTTTCGATGAGTTTGATGTAAATTTCAGTTTTCCCACTCGACGTTACGCCGTGCAACAGCGTCACATCCTTGGTCTCGAAGGTGTAATTAATTTCATCAAATGCCAATTGTTGGGCAGCGCTAAGCTGTAGAACGTTCTTCTGAAAATTGTCGTTAAAATTCACTCGATCTTGCTGCAAATGGTATTCTTCAAAAATCTCCTTTTCAATTAAAGTTTTGACGATTGCCGAGGAAGTGGCAGACCTTTCGATAAGTTGTTTTACGGTAATCGGCTTCTTCTCTGAGGCATACAACTGAAAATAAGCCAGCACCAAATCCTTTTGTTTGGCAGCGTCTTTTAAAATTTCGAGCAATACACTCAGATTTTCCTGCTTCTGGAATTCTGCCTGAAGTCGGACATAGCGCACCAATTTGGGCTTGTAATTTTCACTGACCTCTTCATTTAATAAAAGCAATTTTTTTTGCATCATTTTCTGAATGACCGGAAATACGTGTTTCTTATTTAAGATTGCAACAATATCTTCAACTTTGAGCGACGACGATTGCTGAATGGCTTGATACACCAGAAACTCTTCATCTGAAAGTTCGTTTTCATCAACGACCGTATCGGTTCTTTGAGTAATGACTGTCTCGCTTTCGAGCAGTAAAGCACTAGGTAATGCGCCGCGATATACGTCGCCGATGGCACACATATAATAATCTGACAGCCATTTCCAATGCGCGATTTGAATTTCGGTAACAATCGGATCTTCGTCTAGTATTTGATGGATTTCTTTCGCCTCGTACAATGTAGGTTCGTTATGATGCATTTCAATCACCAAGCCAGTGTAGATTTTACTTTTTCCAAACGGAACGGCAATGCGCATCCCTTTTTTGATAAAATGAAATTCGGCTTCCGAAATACGATAGGTAAATGTTTTGGAAAGCGAAAGCGGTAAAATGACTTCGGCAAAGAATTTCATGTACTATATAAGATTGGAATTTAGCCCTTAACCCTTTCCCAAATTTGAGTGCGGCCGATAATCGCTACGCCGATATAACCTCTGACTTTAAGCTTGTCGCGTCCTTGGAGGCTTACGATGCAGCGGTATATTTTACCATGCTTTGGATCGAGTATCTTACCGTTGTATTCGTCACCGCTTTTTGTTAGACCTTTGATCACTGTGAGTCCGAGTATGGGTTTGTTCCTATCGTCACCGCTGCAATTTTCGCATTTACGCTGGTTTTTGGGATTATAGATTTCGACGACCTTCCCGTAAACTTTGCCTCTGCTTTCAAATATTTCCACTACCGAAAGCGGTTTGCCGGTGGCATCATCAATGGTTTTCCATTTACCGGTAATACCATGGTTTTGCGCATTCGAAAATGCCATGAGGATCATACAAATTATGCAAAGAAAAATTTTGTTCATAGTTTACACGTTTTAGCCCTGATGGCAGCGGCATCCTTTTGTGCGCAGCGACAAAAGATACAGCGAACAGCAGGAAACAGCTCCTGCCTAAAAGTAGCAAATCAGGAATCGTTTTTTTTCTTCAGTTTATTGATGGCTCCGTCGAGTTCGAATCCGAGCAACAAGATCATACAATTGATCCAAATATAAAACATCATAATCAATAATGTACCTATCGAGCCATATAATTCGTTGTATTTGGAAAAACGCAGCACCCAAATTCCAAATCCGTACGACGACAAAATAATCAAGATCGTAGTGAATACAGAACCGATTGAGATAAACGAACGGTTTTTATCGTGCTTGATTCCGAATTTGAAAAGAATAGAAACCGTAATCAAAATCATGATGATGACAAACACGTATCGGCCCCAAAGCAACAGTGGAATATTCTCGCTAAAAATATTCTGAATCATGGTTCTTTGGATAAAAACCTCGAACGTAATAATGGCAGCAACGGTGATCAGCAAAATAAATGACAATAGCAACGACATCCCGATGGCAATCACATACTGTCGCACAAAACCGCGTTTGATGAGCACATGGTGCGAAGTTTCGAATCCGCCGAGAATAGCATTGAGTCCGTTAGCCATCAAAAAAATCGACAGCAAAAAACCCGATGACAATAAACCCGAGTGGCTGTTGTGCAAAATGTCATTGACAATATTGGCAATCGCGTCGTAAGTATTGGGCGGCACGCCTTCGGCAACGAATTCGAGAAAATCAAGCTGAAAACCTTCGATTGGGATGTACGGAATCAGATTCAGGATAAACAGCGCAAACGGAAACAAAGCCATGAAAAAACTGAAAGCGATCGCACCGGCGCGATAGGCAATGGCGCCTTCGGCAATCCCAATACCGTATATTTCCAAAAGGTCATATAATGATAACCCGTGAATCCACGGTAACTTGATCTTTTGGAGCAGATACATGAGATCGCGCAGAACGGGAATTCTCTTGATCGAAGCTTCTATTTGTGCTGACATTCGTATTATTTTAACCGCAAAGTAGGTTAACTGAAACCGACTTCGCTAAAGGTTATATTGCTTTTAAACTTAAGTCCATGTTGTAAACCGAATGCGTTAACGCGCCCGAGGAAATATAATCGACACCGCATGCTGCATAATTGCGGATGGTATTTTCGTTAATATTCCCCGAAGATTCAGTTTGTGATTGATCGCCAATCAGCGACACGGCCTGTTTTGTATTTTCGTAATTAAAATTGTCGAGCAATATCCTGTGAATACCGCCGCTCTGTAGGATTTCTTTGACTTCATCGAGACTGCGTGCTTCGACTATAATTTTTAAATCGAGGCCGTTTTCGATAAGAAACGATTTGGTTTTTGCAATCGCGTGCGTGATGCCGCCCGAAAAATCGTTATGGTTGTCTTTGAGCATGATCATATCATATAATGCAAAACGGTGATTTTCACCGCCGCCGATTCTGACTGCCCATTTTTCGCAAGCGCGGAATCCCGGTGTGGTTTTTCTCGTGTCGAGTATTTTCGCCTTAGTACCTTCGAGTAGTTTTACGTAATTGTTGGTTTTCGTGGCGATCGCCGACATGCGTTGCATCGAATTCAGGACGAGCCGTTCGGCTTTGAGTATCGATTGTGAACTTCCCGAAACAGCAAATACAATGTCGCCAAATTTGACTGCAGCGCCATCTTCGATAAACGTTCGTACTTGGAGTCCGGCATCAACGTATTCGAAAATCATCTTTGCAAATTCGACGCCGGCGATAATGCCTTGGTCTTTTACGAGTAATTTCGCGCTGCCTTCAGCCGAACCGGGAATGCATGCCAACGAGCTGTAATCGCCCGGACCTACATCTTCCCGGATAGCGTTTTCGATGATGCGTTGTAATTCGGCTTGGAATTGTGATTCAGAAATCATGGTCGTAGAAATTGATGCGCTAAAATAGGATATATTTCGGGTATTTGGAAATTTGATTCCGAGTTTCGCCATTTGCTTCGTATTTGAAAAATAATATAGTAGACTGCTTATTTCTGAACATTCGAAACGGAAAGGGAAAATTATTTCTAAATTAGCTCTAAATTTCCGGTTGATGGTGAAAAATGAACGAGCCGGCAAAAAGCAAAAAACCCAGCGAAATTAAAAAGCAGTATGAAAATATGTAAAAGTAAGTTGCTGTTTGTAATTGTATTCTTTGTTATTTCCGGATTTTCGCATTCGCAGGAAAAAAAAATCGCGGCCACAAGTCCCGAATTATATCGGGAAATTGAAGTCATGGATCGCGAATTATTTGACGCTTTCAATGCTAAAGATTTTGCCAAATTCAAGTCGATGTTTACGGAAGACCTCGAATGGTTTCAGGACAACAACGGACTAGTTTCTTATCAAAAGGTTTTTGAAAATTTTGCGAACACTTTCACAAACGAAAATAAGCTCACACGGCAGCTAGTTAAAGGCAGTCTTGAAGTTCATCCGATAAAAGATTATGGCGCCATTGAGATCGGCGAACACGAATTTCGCCATATCGAAAATGGAAAGGAAGAAATCGGAATATTCAAATTCCTGATGATCTGGCAAAGGAAAGACGGACAATGGAAAATATCACGGGTTGTTAGTTATAACCATTAATTTATCAAAATGATCTTTAGAGAAGCACACATCCGCGACATCAAACCCATAATGAAAGTACGCCTCGCCGTCAAAGAAAACGTCCTTTCGAATCCCGATCTCGTAACCGAAGACGACTGTGTCCACTATATTTTCCAAAAAGGCAAAGGTTGGGTTTGCGAAGTGAACGAGAAAGTCGTTGGTTTTTCAATTGTCGATTTGCAGGATAATAATATCTGGGCTTTGTTCCTTGATCCCGAATTTGAACGTCAGGGAATCGGCCGCAAACTCCACGACATGATGCTCGATTGGTATTTTAATCAAACCTTAGATACAGTTTGGCTCGGGACGGCGCCGCAGACACGTGCCGAAGGATTTTACCGAAAAGCCGGCTGGCAGGAAGCTGGCATTCATGGAAAAGAAATCAAATTTGAAATGACTTACCACAATTGGATTAACCGCAACAATTAAAACCCTATTATGAATCCGAAAAGAAGACGCCTCGCTATTATCCTATTGCTTATTATTTCCATTATCAATTATACCCGAATTCCCGGAATTGAAAGCATCCGCAATATCCAATTCATTTCTATTTTCACCATTGGCGCGCTAAGCGGATTATTGCTTCGAGAGATTGCGCAACTGATTAAAAACAAATGGCTTGTATGAACATTCGCCTGATCGCCATTGGCAAAACCGATAATAAAAATTTGCAATCACTGATCGATGACTATCAGAAGCGGTTGTCTTTTTATATCAAATTCGATCTCGAGATCATTCCCGATATCAAAAACGTCAAGCATCTTTCCGAAAGCCAGCAAAAGGAAAAAGAAGGCGAACTGATTCTCTCGAAAATCACAACTACAGATCAATTGATTCTGCTTGACGAAAACGGCAAAACCTTTTCGAGCTTGGCTTTTTCAGAAGAAATGCAGAAAAAGATGAATTCGGGCGTCAAAACTTTGGTATTTGTAATCGGCGGACCGTATGGATTTTCGGAAACCATCTACTCAAAAGCACATGGAAAAATATCGCTTTCGCAGATGACTTTTTCCCACCAGATGGTGCGGTTATTTTTTATCGAGCAACTCTATCGTGGATTTACAATCTTGAAGAATGAGCCCTACCACCATCAGTAGTCATGTTGAAAATTTTTACTGCTTCAACGGCTTGCTTTACATCGTGAACACGCAGTATGTTGGCGCCTTTAGTCAATGCAATTGTATTTGCAACAGTAGTTCCATTTAACGCTTCTGACGCGCTAGAATCGAATGGTTTATAAACCATCGATTTTCTGGAAACGCCAACTAGAATAGGTAATTCCAAAAATTGAAAAAGCGCCAACAGCTGTAACACTTCATAATTTTGCTCGAGCGTTTTAGCGAACCCAAAACCCGGATCGATTATGAGATCGTTAATTTTAAAATGCCGTGCCTTAGCAACCTTTTGCGAAAAATAAAATAGCATCTCCTTTACAATATTTTTATACTGTGTGAGCGACTGCATGGTTTGCGGCGTACCTCTCATGTGCATCATAATATAAGGCACGTTGTGGTCGGCGATGACTTGTAGCATTCGTTCATCAAGATTTCCAGCCGAAATATCATTGATTATAGCCGCGCCGTTTTCAATTGCTGCTTTGGCAACTGCGCTACGGAAAGTATCTACTGAAATCAATGTGTCGGGAAACTGCTTGAGTACCGCGCTTACTACCGGAAGAAGTCGCGAGCGTTCTTCATCTTCGGAAACGAGTTCAGCATTAGGTCTGCTCGAATAAGCACCGATGTCGAGGAAAGTGGCACCTTCCGACAGCAATTTCTCAGCTTGTACAAGCACTTCTTTTTCTGTGGCATATTTCCCGCCGTCGTAAAAAGAATTGGGCGTTATATTGAGGATGCCCATTACTTTAGGTTTCGATAAATCGATGAGTTGCCCGAGACAGTTAATCGTCATAGTCTGCTTTGTAGGAATTCAAAAAAAAAGGTTATTTTTGAAAAATTTTGAATACAAATATAACGCAATAATGACCAATACCTCGCAAGAATACGACAAGATAATTGCTATTTGTCGGACCCTGTTCACCAATAAAATGCAAGATTACGGTAGTGCTTGGCGCATTTTAAGACTGCCTTCCCTGACTGACCAAATCTTTATCAAAGCCCAACGCATCAGAAGTTTGCAGATCAACAATGTGCGCAAAGTAGATGAAGACGAACGTGGTGAATTTATCGGCATTATCAACTATTCGATCATGGCTTTGATCCAAATCGAACTCGGCGTTGTTGACCAACCCGATCTGGGTGACACAAAAGCGACCGAGTTTTACGACGCCAAAGTTGCGCAGACCAAACAACTGATGGAAGCCAAAAATCACGATTATGGCGAGGCTTGGCGTGAAATGCGCGTAAGTTCACTGACTGATCTAATTTTGCAAAAATTACTCCGCGTCAAGCAAATTGAAGACAACAAAGGTAAAACTATCGTTTCTGAAGGCATCGATGCCAATTATCAGGACATGATAAATTATGCGGTTTTCGCGTTGATTCTGATGGAGGCGAATTAATCTTTGATATTAAAAATCTTACTTTATATTTACACTTGTAAAAAATAAGCACCAATGAAAAATTTCCTTGTACAGTTTTCAAGAATCTTTGTCGGATTACTGTTTATCATATCAGGTCTTATAAAACTCAATGACCCGGTTGGATTCTCCTATAAGTTGGCAGAGTATTTTGGCGAAACCGTATTAAATTTTCCTTTTTTCATTCCGTATGCACTAGCAATCGCCGTTGCTATTGTAGTATTTGAAACTGTTCTTGGCTTTATGCTACTCATCGGTTTCAAGCCTAAATTTACAGTCTGGAGTTTGTTGTTGATGATTGTGTTTTTTACTTTCCTTACTTTTTATTCGGCCTATTTCAATAAAGTTACAGACTGCGGCTGTTTCGGCGACGCGCTCAAATTAACACCGTGGCAATCCTTTACAAAAGACGTTGTATTAATGATTTTCATTGTCATCTTGTTCCTCAATGTTAAGAAAATAAGGCCACTTTTCAACGGAAATTTCAGAAACGCTTTAGTAAGCCTCAGCGTGATTTTATGCTTATATATGGGTTACTATGTATTGAATCATTTACCACTCAAAGATTTCAGGGCGTATAAAATCGGCACCAATATTCCCAAAGCAATGGAGATTCCGGAAGGCGCTCCAAAATCACAGATCGAAATGGTTTTCATTTACAAAGTCAATGGCGTAGAAAAAAACTTCACCGACAAGGAGTTAATGAATATTCCTGAAGGTGCTACATTCGTTGACCGCATTGACAAAGTGATTTCTGAAGGATACAAACCGCCTGTACATGACTTTTCAATGGAAAAGGATGGCTCTGATTACAAAGATGAGTTGTTGCTGGAACCAAAACTAATGATGTTCGTTACTTACGATTTGCAAAAATCGGATGCAAAAGGGATGGAACAACTTGAAAAACTCCACCAGCAAGCAAAAGCCAAAGGGTATAAAGTAATCGGGATGACCGCCTCTGGCGAGGATGAAATTTTAAAAACAAAAAAAGATTATAACTTTACTTTTGATTTCTATTTTTGCGACGCCACTACACTCAAGACCATCGAACGTGCCAACCCTAGCATTGTCGTCATGCAAAAAGGAACCATTAAACAAAAAGTGCATTATAATGATATTTCAATGTTAAATTTATAGTGCTTAAAACATTAGAATGAACAGTAAGCGATTTAAAAAAGAGAAAGAACGGCGTGTTTTAAAAATTTGCGGCATATTCACAGTCGTTTTGGGGATTGGATGCTGGATGCTGTTTGTCATCTCGAGAAGTTTCAAACCGTTACTCGGCAATACATTTCACATACTCGTCGGATGTGTCCTCATCGCAGTATCTTCGCTTGTACTCTTTGTCACGCTAAAAAACCACTTCTTTCCCAAAAAAAAGCGGAAAAGAAGCGGTGTGGTTTTCCTCGAAGACGAATTGCGCAGAATTTCCAAAGAGAAAAAACAGGAAGAGTAACCGAAAACCTTCCTATTAGCGTTACACTATACCATGTCAAATATTAATAATTAGTTGTGATATTTTTATGACGGGTTGTGTAACTTTACGAAGTTTTAAAAAAAAAAGATGAAACCGAACCCACTGCAATTCCACAAAATAAATTCCGTTCGGCACCAAAAAGTAATAGTCTTCGCCATAATTACGCTCGCGCTCTTTTCATTCTGTGCCAGCGAGAAAAAGTCGTTTTCCAAAGAGGCGCTTACTGAAAAACTCCTTGCAATCGATGGTTCGCAAATCACTTTTCAAAATATCCTCGAAAAACACAAAGGCAAAACTGTCGTCATTGAGGTTTGGGCTTCTTGGTGTGGCGATTGCTTAAAATCGATGCCGAAGGTCAAGGAATTGCAAGCCAACAATCCCGATGTTACCTATCTTTTCATTTCGATGGATAAGACTGCCGATAAATGGAAATCGGGAATAGAAAAGCACCAACTCAGCGGCGATCACTATATGGCACTCGATCAGATGAAGGGCGTATTCGGTAAAGCGATCGACCTCGATTGGATTCCACGATATATCATCGTTGATAAAAAAGGAAATATCGTATTGTATCGCGCCGTCGAAACCGACTTTGAAAAAATTGATTCCACCTTAAAATCACTTAAATAATGAGAAGAAAAATCGTAGCCGGAAACTGGAAAATGCACAAGAATGCCGAAGAAACCGAAGATTTGCTCAATGAACTGATCGATAAGTTGCCGCAGGACAAAGGCGTCGAAATTATTGTTGCGCCTACATTTGTCAATTTATCTTCGGCCGTTCAACATCTCGAATTTACCACTATTGAAGTCGCTGCACAAAACATGCATCAGTCTGAAAGCGGCGCCTACACTGGTGAAGTTTCTGCCGATATGTTGCGGAGCGTCGGCGTACATACTGTTATTCTCGGACATTCGGAACGCCGATCTATTTTCCACGAAACCGATTCGATTATCGCGTATAAAGTTGATAATGCCTTGAAAAATTACCTCAAAGTGATCTTCTGCTTCGGCGAGGAATTAAAGGACAGGAATGAGGGTAATCATTTCAATATTGTCGAAAATCAATTGCGAGACGGCGTTTTTCAGGTTGACTCATTCGGCTGGGCCAATATTATTCTGGCTTATGAACCTGTTTGGGCGATCGGTACCGGTGAAACCGCATCACCAGAACAAGCACAGGAAATGCACCATTTCATCCGCGAAACCATCCGCAAAAAATTCGGCAGTGATGTCGCGGAAGACGTCTGTATTCTATACGGCGGTAGCGTAAAACCCGATAATGCCGCGGAGATTTTTTCAAAACCTGATGTTGATGGCGGACTCATAGGCGGTGCTGCTCTAAAAGCCGATGACTTTGCGGCGATAGTCAATGCCTTCGATTCTTAGCAAATTCAAATCAAGCATAAAAAAACCATTAAGAGTAATTCTTTTAATGGTTTTTTTTCTGGACGCATATTCCCACTGTACGATAATCCGATCCAAATCGAATTGAAAGAACCGAGCATAAAGTTAAATTTTTGTTTCTGTAAACTTTGGTGCCATAATCTACCAAAGGAAGCGACTTCGGTCAGGGTTAGGCAGCAGCGAAATGAATAGCGACGACATTATAATTAAATACCAATTTCAAGCTGAAAACGTACATACCAGTTATTCTTCGTCGAGCCGTTGCTATATTCTTGCGCGTCATAATTAACTTCCCCCTGCAATTTAAAAGTATGCTCCCAGATATATTTGGTTACGCCAATACTATACTGCTTCGTATTGGGTGTCAGATTATGGATATCTTCGCCTACATGCTGGATCGAATATCTACCGATAATTTCGTAGTTCGACCGGAAGTTGTAGCTAAGTTGATAGTCAAATCCGTCACCTACAAAAACGTAATTGGTTTGCGTCAAGTCGTCGGGATTGACTGTTACTGCGTAATCGCTGCTGCGGCGCGACATAAAACTGCTCATTGCCGCCCAGCCTCTGTATTTTACCATCGCATCGAGAAGGACAGAACGCATCGTGCGGTTCTCAAAGAGGTTCTCTCCAAGTTGGCCTTGTGTTCGTAGGGCGTTGTTGTTCTGCTGGAAAGCGCCTGAAAACATCAATTTGGGTTCTGGCTCACGAACAATATCGCCTTCAAAATAAGTTCCGTCTTTAGCAAAAGCGCCTAAAGGTAGTATTTCGGCTTTTCCGGTTAGGGCAATCCCGTCATCGGCTTTGCCAGTAATATTGCGACCTTCGCCTGTGGAAACCGCCGCTTTGAGGTTGTATGAAAATTTGTTTCTATATTCGTTTAAGTTGTGCACCTGAACGCCAAAATCGCGATCTAAGGTAAATTTTGCATTGTTGATACTGCGGTCGGTAAGTTGTAGTCCGCCAGAAGAATTGACGCGTTGTCTGTTTCCTGGAAGTTTTGTCTGTCCGAAGCTGAGATTCCAATTCCTATTTGGTCGGTAAAAAACAACCGCATCGCGAATGATATTGATATTTTCGCCTTCACGCACCTCGCCTACGTCGCCCGGCGCAAAGGACAGCTGAATCGCGTATAATATTTTCGGACTGCCGACATAACCGTCAAATCGCAATCGCAATCGCCGAATCTGGCCGTCATATGCCGGACGTTCACCTTCATTGTCAAGATAAGTCACGCGGTTTTGCATCCTAAATCGGATATTGAACTGAAACAAACTATCAGGCGATGTCATCCCAATTCCTTTACCATAGCTGTAATAGGGCAATGCCGATAGCTTTAAGTCGTTGTCTTCCTTGGTCTGCCGAATCGAAATCTGGGAATGAACGGTAACTGCGAAAAATAGTAGCGCCACAATTACTAGCTGATGGTTTTTGTTTTGAATCTTCGAATTCATGATTATCAAGTCGTTAGGTGTGTGTTAGTTTTGCAAAAACTATTGTTAATTTCAAACCCCAATATTAAGATAATATTACCTTTGCGGAAAATTTTATTTATGTCGAATATTTATCTCGGATACCATTTTACTGTTGAGCCTAAAGAAGTAGGTTCGGAAATTCTTGTTGCCGAACTCGGAGAACTCCCTTTTGAAAGTTTTGTGGAAAGTGAATTTGGTGTCACTGCTTACATTCAGAAAGATTTGTGGACGGAAAATATCCTGCAAGATTTGTTTATCCTGAGTTCTCCACAGTTTGCCATTTCTTATACAGTCGAAGAAATTGACCAAGTAAATTGGAATGAAGAGTGGGAAAAGAATTTTGAGCCGATTAACGTTGACGGAAAATGCCATGTCCGTGCGCCATTTCACCCCAAAACCGACGCCGAATTCGACATCGTGATCGAACCTAAAATGAGTTTCGGGACTGGTCATCATGAAACAACACACATGATGATCCAACATTTGCTCGACATGGATGTCTCCGAGATGAAAACGCTCGACATGGGCTGCGGTACAGCAATCCTCGCGATTCTCGCCGAAATGAAAGGTGCCGAACCAATTGATGCAATCGACATAGACAATTGGTGTTATCTCAATTCAATCGAGAATGCCGAGCGCAATAACTGTTCTCATATCACGGTTTATGAGGGTGATGCAGCACTGTTGCCTGGTAAAAAATACGATCTGATTATCGCCAACATCAATAGAAATATACTACTCAATGATATGCAATCTTATGTAGACTGCTTAAATCCCAAAGGAGTTTTATTATTAAGCGGCTTTTACGAAGAAGACATTCCAATTATCGATGCCTCGTGTACTGAAAAGAAGTTGTCTATGGTTAAAAAACTACAAAGAAACAATTGGGTATCACTCAAATATGTAAATTAGTAATTTCGGAATTAGAATGATAATCTCTGAGTTCACAATCAACAATTCAAAATGGCTACCATAGAAAAAACCAAAAGGCAAACCGAGACACTTGAGGCTGTTAGCATCAATAACGAAATCGTGTTGTATAATGACGATGTGAATACGTTTGACCATGTTATCGAAACACTAATTCATGTTTGCAGCCACACTGCCGAGCAAGCAGAGCAATGTGCGATTCTTGTACATTATAAAGGAAAATGCACTGTAAAGACCGGTTCCTATGACGAACTAACCCCACAATGTACCGCATTGCTGCAGGCCGGATTGAGTGCAGAAATAATTTAAACATTTCAAGCGATTTTTCAATCGTTCGATTCAAGGATTAATAAGATTTGCTATATTTGAAAAAGCTGGAATCCTAAAATCGAATCATCGAAATGGAAGAATACGGTAAAATCCTCATCATTGCTATGCCCATTTTTCTATTGCTCATTGTAATAGAAAAAATCTACGGCATGTATAGAGGAGAAGATAATGTGCCGCTCATGGATAGTGTGTCGAGTATCAGTTCCGGAATTACAAATGCCGTAAAGGACGTGCTCGGAATTAGCCTGACCGTAATTTCTTATGAATGGCTTACGCATAAAATCGGGCTTTTCCAGATGGAAGCCGGTTTCCTCTCTTATCTGATTGCCTTTGTCGTCATCGATTTTTACGGCTATTGGACACATCGTTGGTCGCATCAAATCAATTTTTTCTGGAATAAGCACGCCATCCATCACAGTAGCGAAGAATTCAATCTTGCGTGCGCACTCCGACAGACTGTTTCGAGTTTTGTCAATCTGTTCACTTTTCTCCTGATTCCGGCGGCAGTCTTCGGCGTACCGGCAAAAGTGATCGCCATTACGTTGCCCATTCAGCTGTTTCTGCAGTTTTGGTATCATACGAAACATATCAAAAAAATGGGGTTTCTTGAAAAGATCCTTGTCACGCCATCGCACCATCGTGTGCATCATGCGATTAATCCGCAGTACATGGATCGAAATCACTCGCAGATTTTTATTTTCTGGGACAAATGGTTCGGGACTTTCCAAGAAGAGTTGGAGAATGTTCCGCCTGTATATGGAATTACGCGACCGGCACAAACTTGGAATCCGATACGCATCAATTTTCAACATCTCGCGCTGATGATCTCCGATGCGTGGCGCTCGGATAATCTGAAAGACAAGTTTACCATTTGGTTCAAACCGACCGGCTGGCGACCCGAAAATTTTGACGACAAATATCCAGTGAGCAAGATCAGCGACGTCTATCATTTTGAAAAATATGGCATTGGAAATTCCAAAACGCTCCTCTACTGGTCGGTTGCACAGATGCTCGTTACGCTGGTTTTTGTTACTTACCTTTTTGACAATGTTGCCGGGATCGGACTTCCGAATATTTTTATTTACGGTATTTTTATTTTTATCACTATTTACAGTTATACAGAATTGATGGATACGCGACCATTTAGCGTTTTTTGGGAAAGTCTTCGCTTCCTTTTCGGAATTGCGGTCATCGTTTATTTTGGTGACTGGTTTAAACTCAATGCTATTTTGCCTTTTGGGAATTACATAATAATCGGTTATCTTACTATTTCTTTATTTGCTTCGGCGTATTTTGCAATATTTGAATTCAGCAAGCAAAAACCACAATTGGTAAATTCGTGACTATGAAAGACAACTTGCTTCTGAAAGGCTATATCAGCATAGGCTGTATTTACCTACTTACATTGTATCTTGGACTCGGCAATTTGGCTTGGTTCTTTAAACCATTCTTGATACCATTTTTGGTTTACGCGGTTTACCAATCTGATTTTTTTCACACCAAGAAAACCCTCTTATCCGCTTTATTATTTTCTTGGCTCGGCGACATCGTATTGCTGTTTGCCAGCAAAGGTGAAATGTATTTTATCATTGGCTTGGTACTTTTTCTTGTAAGTCATGCATTTTATATCGAGCTGTTTCTCAAACAAAAGGCCGATAAAAAAGTTTACAAACGTTCGCTATTTTGGATCGGCTGTACAATTGTTTTGTATTATCTGTACAAAATGCTGTGCCTTTTATTACCGACACTCAGCGACCTGCAGATTCCGGTCACACTCTATGCCGTGACAATTTCGGTGATGCTCATGGCTGCGCTGCGAATTTTCTTCAGCCGAACGAATCCCGGTAAATACTTTGTGGTTGCTGGCGCCATTTTTTTCGTCGTGTCTGATAGTTTGCTTGCGATCGACAAGTTTCACGAGCGATTGCCTTATGCCTCACTTTCAATCATGTCGACGTACCTGATTGCGCAATATTGCATAACGGTCGGCATATTGAATCTCAACCAAAAAAAATAGCATTCCTTTTGAGAATGCCATTTTAAAAATCTACATTTTATATTAATGCGGTAATTTATCTTTTATCAATCCGTAGAGAAAAGTTCCTGCCAAAGCACCAATTAAAATCACTAACACCGGAAAGAATCCGGCACCGATCAAAATGAATATTGGTCCGGGGCAAGCACCCACCAAAGCCCATCCAAATCCGAAAAGCAATCCGCCAATCCAATAGCGAAACGACCCTTTTTCTTTATCGGCAATCTGTATCGGTTCGCCTTTGTGTGTTTTAAGTTGTTTTCTTTTGATGATCTGCAATCCTACGACACCAGTAGCGATGGCTACCATGATGATGCCATACATGTGAAACGACTGGAATTGAAACATTTCATAAATGCGGTACCACGAAACCGCTTCAGATTTAGTAAGTACAATGCCGAATATGAATCCGGTGAATAAATATTTTAGTGATTTGCTCATGATTGAAAAATTAAAGGCATTATAAAATAAGACATCACTAGTCCGCCGACGAAAAATCCGATGACCGCCTTAAGTGACTGTCGTTGTAAGTTACTCATACCCGCGATGGCATGTCCAGAAGTACAACCTCCGGCATAACGCGATCCGAAACCTATCAATATACCGCCGATAACCAATATCAATAACATTTTAGGCGATTCAAAAACGGAATTTCCAAACAACGCCTCCGGGAGTAATTTCCCGTTGGGCGCATCGATTCCCATTTTTTCCAATTGTTTGACTGTCTGCTGACTAATGGTCACATTTGAGGGATGACTCATATAATTGACTGCGACAAAACCGCCAATCATGGCACCGAGAAGTACAAGCAAATTCCAGCCTTGGGATTTCCAATCGAACCTGAAAAAGTCGGCAAATCTGTCGGCTCCGGCAATAGTGCAAAGCGTGCGAAGGTTTGAAGACATTCCGAAAACTTTCCCGAAATAGTTTAACGTCAGCATGATCGCCCCGATTAAAAAACCGGAAACATACCACGGCCAAGTGTGAAAAAGGAAATCCATAAATTTTATTTTTTACAAAAATAACAAAACCGATCATTTGTAGCGTGAAATAAATCAGAATCGATTATTTTTGGATGCCTTAAAAAAAAGAAAATGAAGAAATTTTCGATTGAAATCAAATGGGGAATCCAATTTACTATCATTTCGATCGTTTGGATGATCTTTGAAAAAATCTCCGGACTCCACGACGCAAACATCGACCGACAGCTGATCTATACGAACCTTTTCGGTTTGGTTGCCGTGGCCATTTATTTCCTGGCTTTGCGAGACAAGAAAAAAAACTATTTTAATGGACAGATGGATTGGCGACAAGGATTTATTTCGGGCGTTGTGCTGACGGTTGTCATTACTTTACTGAGTCCGTTGGCCACGGGCATCATCTATACTTACGTCACACCCAGTTTTTTCGATACTATGATTGCACACCGGGTAGCAAAGGGTCTGCAAACACAGCAGCAGGCGCACGCCTATTTTAATTTGATGAGCTATACAGTTATGGGCGTTTTCGATGCTTTGTCGAAAGGGATAATAACCGCGGCATTAATTGCGTTATTTGTTAAAACAAAATCGATTAATAATGAAAACTAATTACTTTTTCCTGATTGTGCTTGCCGCGTTTTTGACTTCGTGCGTGAGTACCAAATCGACCCTCAAAAATGTAGACGACAATGCACCAATCCCGAAACTGGCTGCCGATAATACATTTGTGATCACCTCCTATAGCCAGGACAAAAAATATGGCTATGACAACGACTACCCGATTAACGTCTTTTACAAAGACACCAAAAGCGAAGTGCTCAACCAACAACGTTTCCTCAATGCACTTGCCGGTCCCAATGGGGAGAGCATATCTTATACAAAAGTAGAAACCTGCTGTCCGTTCCCCACAAAACGCAACGCAATAGGTGCGGGATTTTTAGATGTTTATGAACTAAAATGGGAAGGTCAAAAAACACCACTGAAAATCTACCTCAATATGCATGAGAAAGGCACGCTGATGGTCCCGATGGGATTGACTTTAAAGAAAAAGTAAAATCGCAAAATCGATGTCTTGGCGCGGATTGTCTCAGCTAACTTTAATTATAACAGGAGTTCGGTGAGTCTCTAAAATGACATTTGTAATGAAAATCCTTTTGCTTTGCATAGCCGGTTAACAGCTCCTAAAAATTCCTTAAAACTACGTCTTAAATTCACAATTGATAATTACCTTTGCGCCAACAAAATAAGCAATTATGAATTTACAGCAAATCCCTCAAATCAAGCATATTGACAGTGGCAATTTTTTCCTGCTGGCCGGACCCTGCGCAATTGAAGGCGAAGAAATGGCGATGCGCATTGCGGAAAGACTCGTTGACATCACTGACAAACTTCAGATTCCCTACGTTTTTAAAGGTTCTTTTAAGAAAGCAAACCGTTCTCGGATAGATAGTTTTTGCGGTATAGGCGATGAAAAAGCGTTGAAGATACTTCGTAAAGTTTCGGAAACCTTTCATGTGCCGACCGTGACCGATATTCATACCAATGAAGATGCGGTTATGGCTGCGGAATATGTTGATGTGCTTCAGATTCCTGCGTTTTTAGTACGCCAAACCGATCTAGTTGTCGCGGCTGCCAATACTGGCAAAACCGTAAATCTCAAAAAAGGACAATTCATGAGTCCGGAAAGCATGAAGCATGCCGTGCAGAAAGTCCTTGACTGTCATAATGAAAACGTAATGGTGACCGATCGCGGAACGATGTTTGGCTATCAGGACATGATTGTGGATTACCGCGGTATTCCGACAATGCAACAATTCGCGACGACTGTTCTAGACGTGACGCATTCCTTGCAGCAGCCCAACCAGACTGCCGGAGTTACAGGCGGAAGGCCCGATATGATTGAAACTGTTGCAAAGGCTGGAATTGCTGTAGGTGTTGATGGGATTTTTATTGAAACCCATTTTGATCCTGCAAATGCTAAAAGCGATGGCGCGAATATGCTCCACCTTGATCTCTTTGAAGGTTTAATGACCAAGCTTGTGGCGATTAGAAAAACTGTTAATTCATTTTAAATACCTATATTTTTGAAAAATCCCCATTTATTCCTTTTGCTTACGCTGTTTTCACTCAACATGAATGCACAGCGAACTTCCAGGACACGCAATACGCCAAAGGACGAGAAATATACGGCACACAACAAAGGGAAATTTTTTGTTTCCTGGGGTGGAAACCGCGACAGCTATTCGACTTCGGATGTTACATTTAAGGGCGATGATTACAATTTCACGTTGTATGATATCAAGGCTCATGACAAACCCAAAGGGTGGCATTTAGATTATATTAATCCGGCGCGGATGACGATTCCACAGACTAATTTCAGAATGGGTTATTTCATCAACGACCATTATAGTATTGCAATTGGCTGGGATCATATGAAATATGTGATGTACCAATTTGAACCGGTAAAAATTAATGGTTATTACCCTAATGAAGGAAGCTATGCTGAAAATCTGCCGGGAAATCAAGTTTGGCTTACGGAAGATTTTCTGACGTATGAACATACCGACGGACTCAACTACGTCAATGCCGAAATATCGAGGCATGACGATATTGCGAAACTGCTGAAGCTTGACTTTGGAAATTCAGATAAGATTCAGTTCAACTTGACCGAAGGCGTTGGCGCCGGTGTGTTATATCCGAAGACCAATACCAAATTACTTGGCAAAACGCGTCATGATGATTTTCATGTTTCGGGCTACGGTGTTTCGATGAAAGCCGGACTTAACATTACTTTCCTAAAATATTTTTATGTACAAGGGGAATTAAAAGGCGGTTATATCAATATGCCCGATATCCGAACAACATCAAGTTCAGCGGATACAGCGTCACAGGATTTTTTCTTTTTCCAAAATATTATTGCTTTCGGAGGAATTTTCAGAATTTAGCATTTCTGAAATAAAAATTAAAGTCAGACATTGTGCCTGCTTTTTACTGAATTACTCTGACGGTAAGATGGTTCTGTTTATCCACTTTCCAATAGTCACCCGTAACAGTAATGAATTCATTCATTTTATAAGTTCGGTATTGCGTCGGGTTTTTAAGGTTTGCCCTACTCACCAATACTTCAAAGTTTTCCTTGCTACTAGTGACGACGACTGCAGTGTAACCGTCTTTTCGATTTCTAATTTCTGCTACTGTGCCTTCAACTATGCGCGTTTCGGTCGCTTGTTGAGGAGATGGAGCGCTGGAAATTTCAGCTACCTCGGCTTCGCTTTTGGGTGAATTACAATTTGAAAGGACAACAGTTGCGAAAAGCATTGCTAAAGTTTTGATATAATTTTTCATAATCAGTATTTTAACATTCCCATAAAAATAGTATACTGTTGTTGATTTTTATTTGTCAAACGGTATTCTTAAGCTAAATTTAAGATTGAAGCTGCTATATTCATTGATTAATACAATTTATCGAATTTTCGTAAATTAGCCATTCAATCCAAAATGCATCAAAATGAAAAAATTATTTTTGACCTTACTTGCAATTCTGGGATTTGCACTTACAACCGCTGCGCAGACGACTCATTCCAAAAAAATCGAAAAAACCAAAGTTGTGAAAGCAACAGATCGTGACAGGAAAAAAAGTAAAACCACCGTTGTATTAAAAAAAGACGGTACACCTGACAAACGGTACAAAACATCTAGAAAGGTAATTCTCAAAAAAGACGGGACGCCTGATAGGCGCTTTAAAGAAAACAAATAATAAAAAACGCCACCCGAACAGGTGGCGTTTTTAATGGCTTTTAAATTGCTGTTGACAGTTAATGTGAAACTTCCGATTTTTTATCAAAATCAATCCCCTGGCTTCTAAGGATTCCGCTCACTCTCCATGCATAGAATGCGAGATAGCAGAAACATAGCACGCCGACGATATAACTGAAATGGATATTGACACGATCGGCGACTACGCCTTGCAACCAGCTTACAATTCCGCCGCCCATGATCATCATAATCAAAAAGTTACTTCCCTGATTCGTGCTTTTCCCCAATCCGGCGATTGCCAACGTAAAAATACAAGGCCATAATGTACTACAGAACAATCCAACGCTCGTAAAGGCATAAACGCTTACCATACCTTCAGTAAACATTCCGATCAGAAGCGCGACAATTCCCAAACCGGAAAAGAGAAGCAGCATCCGTGCAGGATTACCTTTACTTAAGATATCGGCGAGAATTAAAACAAGAATAATGAAACCATAGATATAAAACGGTGCAAGATCATGCTCCATAAATGCATTAACACCGAGGAAAATACCAAAAGCCGCGTAGGGCAAGACGAAACGCAATACCATTTGTGTTTTCGGATCACTGGTAAATGCACCAACAGCGCCAGTCCAACGCCCGATCATTAAACTCGCCCAATATAGCGAAATGTAAGGCGCCACATCTTTCGTCAGAAATCCCAAGTCGTTTTCAAGGTAAGCTGGTAAGTTGCTCGCAGTAGAAACTTCAACACCAACATAAACAAAAATAGCGATCATTCCCAAAACGAGTTGCGGATATTGCAGTGCTGATTTTGTCGGTGCGGTGATGTCATCCACAACTATATTATCGGTTGCGACACGATCGGGAAGTGACGACATTTTTAATAATAATGCAACCGCCAAAAAGGCAACACCCAGAATTAGATAGGGAATTTTGACGCTTTCTATACTTGCGGTTGTGTTATCGGATGACGCTGATCCGAAAATTGCAAAACTCACAATTAGTGGTCCGATTGTCGTTCCCAGATTGTTGATTCCGCCTGCAGTTATCAGTCGCTGAGAGCCGGTCGCGATCGGACCTAAAGCAATTGCAAGCGGATTCGCGACAGTTTGCTGCAAGGAGAAACCAAGTCCGACGATAAACAATCCCGACAACATCAATGAAAATGAACCCGTATTGGCAGCCGGATAAAATAATAACGTTCCAAGTGCAGAAATCGACAATCCTAAGGCAAGGCTATTTTTATATCCGATCCTGTTAATAATATCGCCTTTCGTAAGATGCGAAATCATCATGTACAAAAGCGATCCCACGGTATAGGCTACATAAAATGCAACCGACACCAATTGGCTTTGCCCTTGCGAAAGGTCGAAAGCTTTCTTGAAGACCGGAATCAGGATATCGTTACTTGCGGCGACAAATCCCCAGAAAAAAAATACGGTGACTAAAGGGATAAACTGCCCCCATTTGGTTTGGACATTTTCTGAACTCATAATTTATTTGGTTAAAGTGGTTAATTATCTTTTGTTAAATATACTGTTATAACAATATTGTTTGAAAACCTACTGTTGGTAGTTATTAACGATTTTATTCCGTTTTGTTAATTTCCGATTTGGGTCCGATTCCATTGCTATTAAACGCCTCGATTTGAAAATAATACACATCCGATTTATCAAGTCCGTTGAAATAATATTCATTTTTGCCATAGACCATAATTGACCCATACAACTTATTGGGCGACTTTCCAAAATAAATCACATAACCGTCTGCATGCGATTCCTGCTGCCATTTAAACCAGACGTTGCGGCGTTCCCCTTTAATTTCCGGAGCCGAACGCAGCGGAACAAAATACTGGACTGCACCGGGTTTCAATCCCGAACCTTTGCCGAAAACCCGGAAACCGCTGATCGCAAATTTGCCCGTCGGCATTTGGATGTTCTCGAGTTTTACAAAACGTGCAGTTGCTGATTCGTTCAATTCAATATAGTCGTGTGGCACATCGCTGCGATTTTTGCTTTTATCGACAAGGACTTTCCATTTCTTTCCATCGATAGAGGTCGAAATGATGTAATTATGTCCGGTAGTTGTGCCCGGTTTTCCCATGATGTCGACATCCTGATCGGCATAGTTGATCTGAATGGCATTAATGGTACTCTTTTCCCCTAAATCAGAGATCATGTATTCGCCGCTATTTGCGGATTTGGCAGACCAATAAGTTTTGATGTCTTCGTCTACGGAAAAGTTGGATTGAAATCCGCCGAGTGTTGAGGAAACTTCTACGGGCTTGTTATAGTTGAGCAGCATCCAGCCCGAGAAATTTTGATTTAGATGGTTTTTCTGCTGCGCCGGGAGAAATGTTGGATAATCGCCGTAAGCTGTGTTACAATACAAAATGCCATCTTTGTCAAAACCCGCGGGCCAGATTCCGATGCGGCGTTCAAAATTGTTCTTGGTACAAATTCCAATAGTCGACACATGCCAATACTGAAGGTTAGCGTCTTCGAAAGTGGCTCCATGTCCGGCGCCGCGCGCGAATCCGCCGGGTTTGTAAGAAAACGGATTGTGTGATTGGTATGTAAACGGCCCAAGCGGATTTCTTCCCACATAAACACCATCGGCATAACCGCTGAATTCGGTTCCCGGAGCGCCATACTGTAAATAATAAGTGTTGTTGTATTTGGTCATGAACGCGCCTTCGGTAAACGGTTGTAAAAAAGTATTGTCATTGTGCTCTCCGAAACGCTCCCAACCGTGCTCGTCATCGTTAAGTGCCAAAACGGGAATACGCGCGCCTTCGGGCTGGAAAGTTTGACGGTTGAGTTTGACGCCGTATAACGGATAGAGATTACTCGAACCATAATATTCATAGATTTCATCGCGCTCCTTGTCCCAGAAAATATGCGGATCCCACGCGGCGACTTCTGATTTGTGTACGAGTTCCTTCCAGTCGTCTACCGATGGGTTTTTACTCATCCAAATAGGGAAATCTTTACCATGCGTAGAACCGACGACAAGCAATGTATCATTGACAAAAGACAGTGACGGCGCGCAAAGTTCGTCATAAACTTTGTGCTCTGGGCGCAGGAATTTACGCGGAATAAATTTCCAGTCAAGCATGTTTTTGCTGTGCCAATAACCCCATTGATTGGTTGAAAATAGATAATATTCACCTTTAAAAAAAGTGATGCCCGGATCGGCAGTCGCGCGGTGTTTGCCTTGTTTTACAAAATCGGGAATCGGACAATAACCATAGTCGATGTTGATCGGATTGCAGTAGGTTTTTTGCTGCGCGGATGAAAACTGATATGTGAACATCAGCAGAATCGCACTAGCCCTGACAGTAAAGAAAAGCCGAGACGTTTTGTTTTCGCCATTTTTCTCAGTGAAACAGAGCGACGCAAGGAGCTCCTTTTTTACTATAGAAAAATCGAAAACAAAACGAGCGCTTGCAATGAATGGCAGGAATAAGCTTCTCATATTAGTGGATTGGAAAGAAACTGATTGCGGTTCCACCGCCTGCCGCCATTGCCAGTTTAAGCTTAGTTTTTGAGGAAACTTCCTTGGTTTTGATTTCATAATTAAGCGGATATTTTTCCCAATGTCCGTTTTTCCAGTATTCTTCGGATTCTCATCTATCTTTTTGCCCAAAAAATCATTTTCCGTTCCTTTGTCTTTGCGCGCGTCTGTGCTGGGATATTTCACGTTTGGTAATTTTTGCTAAAGATAAAATGACGGGCTATTTTAAAAAAACCCTCCAGCGGAAACTGAAGGGTTCTCCCCGATGTACTCAAAAAAACTTAATTAACTAATTCAAACTTTGCCTTTATATCGGTGTTGGAGTTTGACCCAACAAAAATTTCGAATGCACCGGGTTCAGCAATAAACTGCAATTCGGAATTATAAAATTTCAAATCCTCGGCAGTAATTTCAAATGTGACGGTTTGTTTCTCGCCTTTAGCAATGTTTATTTTCTGGAATCCTTTGAGTTCGCGTACCGGTCGGGTCACAGAACCTACAAGATCTCTGATGTATAATTGTACCACTTCTTTTCCATCAAAGTTGCCGGTATTTGCAATTTCTATCGATACTTTGAGCGTTTCCTTCGCATTAATTTTGGCAGCAGAAAGTTTGATGTTACTATACTCAAAAGTCGTATAACTGAGTCCGTAACCAAATGGAAATAGCGGTTCATTACGTTCATCGAGATAATTAGAGCGGAATTTTTCGAATACACCATTCTTATTGGCTAATGGTCGTCCGGTGTTTTTATGACTGTAATAGATTGGGATTTGCCCTACGCTCCTTGGAAAAGTCGTTGTCAATTTTCCTGACGGATTTTCATTTCCAAAAAGTACATCGGCAATCGCATAACCTGCTTCGGTACCGGGAAACCAAACGTCGAGAATTGCGGGAACGGTTTCATTTTCCTGATTTAGGATAAGCGGCCGGCCGTTGAAAAGCACCAAAACAACAGGCTTTCCTGTTTTGAGCAATTCCTGCAACAGCTCTTGTTGTACTTTTGGAATTTCGAGTTTTGTTCGGCTACTCGATTCTCCACTCATTTCCGCCGACTCGCCCAATGCTGCAATAATAACATCGGCACGTTTGGCGATGGTTAAAGCTTCATTCCGCAATTCTTCTTTTGTCCTTTTATCGCGGTGCAATGTTTTGCCAAACATGGTCGCGCGTTCTTCGTAAGCTGGATCGTCATCGAGATTGCTTCCTTTTGCGTACATCACTTTGGCGCTGCCTCCAACAACTTCTTTGATGCCTGCGACAAGCGCAATTGCGTTTTCTTGTTTGGTGGCGACGCTCCAGGTTCCTGCCATATTTTCCTTTGCATCGGCAAGCGGACCAATAACCGCAATTGTTCCTGATTTCTTGAGTGGCAGCGTTTGTTTAGTGTTTTTCAGCAATACGAAGGACTGCGCGGCTATTTTTCGCGCCTCATCGCGATGCGCTTTTGTAAAGATTTCTGATTTTGATCTTGATTCGTCGCAGTATTTGTAAGGATCCTGAAACAGTCCGAGATCATATTTAGCATTTAAAATGAGCCGGACCGCATTGTCAATTTGCTGTAGGCTGACCTTGTCTTCCGCCAATGATTTTTTGAGTGTTGTTAGGAAACCTTCGCTCACCATATCCATTTCAATTCCCGCATTTAGCGCCAGAGCGGAAACCTGCTGTAAGTCGCCCATTCCATGATCGATCATTTCGCTGATTCCGGTATAGTCGGTAATGACAAAACCTTCGAAACCCCATTGTTTGCGCAATACGTTGGTCATTAACCACTTGTTTCCTGTAGCCGGAATTCCGTCAATCTCATTAAAAGAAGCCATCACCGAAGCGACACCCACATCAATTGCAGCTTTATACGGTGGAAAATATTCATTGTACATTCTGTTGCGACTCATATCAACCGTATTGTAATCCCTTCCGGCTTCTGGCGCCCCGTAAAGTGCAAAATGTTTGACACAAGAAAGTATGGTATGGTTTCCGGTCAGGTTTCCCTGATAACCCGTAACCATTGCTTTTGCGATCTGGCTGCCGAGATATGGATCTTCACCCGAGCCTTCAGAAATCCGGCCCCAACGCGGATCGCGCGCAATATCGACCATGGGTGAAAAAGTCCAATTAATACCATCGGCGCTGGCTTCCTTTGCAGCAATTTGCGCACTGCGCTTAATTAGGTCCATATCCCAAGTACAGGATAGCCCGAGCGGAATCGGGAAAGTAGTTTCGTAACCGTGGATGACGTCCATTCCGAATAGTAACGGAATTTTGAGGCGGCTTTTTTCGACTGCTACTTTCTGAACTTCTTTAATTTTCTGTACGGATTTTATATTGAATAAGCCTCCGACTTTACCTTCTTCAATTTTCTTGGCGACGTCGGAACTGTTTGCTTGACCAGTAGTAATATCGCCTGAAGTAGGCAAATTTAACTGACCGATTTTCTCATCAAGCGTCATTTTCTCAATTAGCGCCGAAACAAAAATATACTTTTCGGAATGCGCCGTATTTTTCTTTTTTTGCGCGGCGGCGTTCATCGATACAATAGCAAATAGTATGGCGAATTTTATCTTCATTTTCAAATTGTAATGGTTACGAATGGCGTATCCTATCAATAATTTTTCTGAACCATCCGCAAAACGGGATCGTTCCAAATTGGATCAAAAAGGTAATATAATTTATCGTGCAACCATTATAGTAACGGCTCGCTCGAATTTAAAATCCGTGTTGTGTCGAATGAAAACCAAGGCCTGTTAATCCGGCCCTGACATCGGGCGCTGCCATAAATAAATTCCACAACATTCCTGTTCTGTAATTTTCAATCATTGGTATAATTGTTCCTTGGTCAATAGCGAGATATCTTCTAGTAACCCAGTCATAACGCGGGGAAAAAGCATCGTAAGGTCCGGCAATGCCTACATATTCCGCTTTATGCTCTTCATAAAGGTAACGCAGGAATTTCATAGATTCGATTGGCGTATAGGGAAACGACGAAAGTGCTGCAGTTGGTGAAATCACACCTCTGTCATTATTGGGTTGATGCGCAGTATAACCTGTCGACCCATCAGGATTTCGGGTATAACTTGCGGTAAGTCCCCAGCATTTGTCGCTGTAATCTTCAAAACCTAAATAATTGGTCACGCAATGAGCAAGCTGAATTTTTGCGTGGTTTTGTGTTAATGCCCAGTAATCGGCATATGGATCGGACAATCCGCGTGGATCGAGTCCGAGGTAAGAATAGTGCGACCAGAACATCGGCCCGACATTTCCAGAAGCGCCATTATAGTCGAATATCACCGGGATTCCAAATCGAAGCGCCGCATTTCGAATTCCTCCGCTGCGAGCCCAGCCTTGTGTGTAACATTCATTTGAAATTGGGTGTGTCGGAGAGGATTTTGCCAGAATATATGTGATCAGGCATTCGTTGTATCCTTCCAATCTAAAATTTATCTGCCATTCATAATTTGGAGACCAATGCCAGTATAGCACGTTTTCTCCTTTGGTATACCAGTCCCATTCTACGCCTTTCCAAAGCAGGTCGGCTTTCTGCGCCAATGCCTGTTCTTCGGCGGTACCATTTTTAAAATATTCGCGGATGCAAATCAATCCTTGGCAAATGAATGATGTTTCTACAAGATCACCGCCATTATCCAATGTTCCAAATGGAATTACGTTGCCGCTGCTACCGTCCATCCAGTGTGGCCATGCGCCGTGAAAACGATCTGCTGTTTCAAGAAAATTGAGTCCCGTTGTGAGTCGGCTAACGCCTTCTGCCCTAGACATGAAATTACGTTCAATGCCGACTAGGATTGACATCAGTCCGAAGCCTGATCCTCCTGTCGTCACAATATTAGCATCATTGCTGACATCATCAACATGATAGCGTTCCCGCGCCAGTTTTGAATTGGCGTGTGCGTAATCAACAAAATATTTCAGAGCATCTTTTTGTACCTGATCGAGCAACTGTTCATCGGTTTGGACGACAGGCGGATTTGTGACTACCGGAGTTGTCGCTGAATTGTCGTTACAGGAACAAGAAACGGATAATGATAAAAGAAAAAATATTCGGATGCTTTTCACGGGGATAAATTTGATTTGATATTGGTGGAATAAAAATACCTGGCAGTTGTGGCTGCCAGGTATTGGTTTTAATTATCTACCTGCCTTTTCAAGTTCGTATAAAGAATTGATATCTGCCGGAGACAAGACTTTCTTCCATACGCGGATTTCATCCATTGTAGTGTTCGCAGGCTGTTGCCATGATTCGTTAGTACCTTCAACAACTGTTTGGAAAGTTCCGATGATCGGTTTTGTTGGTGTAAAGAAATTCAAAGGCATTGCATTTCCGCCGTTTCTAACTTCATACGCTGGGTTGGAAATTTTTTGTCCGTTTGCATACAATTTAAAAATACCTGCGTTTGCATCCCATGTCGCAACATAGTGGGCCCATTTTCCGCCATTTTTATTTGCGTTTCCAACGTGACCTAAAGCAATATCTGCCGGACTTGGATTTGGTGAATTGATAACATCTTGGAAGTTTGCCGAGCCGTCACCATTTTTAATTACGACAAGACCTTTCATGATCAGCGTATCGTTAGCTGCTGCCCTACCGCCCGTTTCTGCAAACAGATTAATATTCCCTGCCCATTCGTTTGGACGTCCTAAATTGAATAACATCGTTGGGCGTCCGTCTGGGACACCAGGACCTCCATTGTTAAAAACTTTTGCCCACAAGCTGACAGTCATGTTTTGTGAAGTTGAACCCAAAGCAGTTATATCTGGGTAGGTCAAATAACCGTTGGTCAATTTTACGCCCTGTCCTTTAATGGCGGTTTCCCATGTTGCATTTACCGATGAATTTGGCGAAGTATTCGATTTTGCTTCAACGCCTGTACCATTTAAAGGCCAGTAAGCGAGCAAATCTGCTGCACCAACTTCACCTGCATTATTGTAGCCGCCAATTGGAGGCAAGGTGTTGTTATTATTGTTGTTGTCGTCGTCAGAACTACAACTGGCCAATAAACCAATACCCAAAGCAACTGCTAAGGAAAAACCTGTTAATTTCATTGTTTTCATAATGTTTGAATTAGTTAATAATTAATAAAGTTTAAGTTAATATCCATTGTTTTGAATCAATCTGCCACCGCTGGCTGTGATTTGTTCCTGCGGAATGGGAAACACCTCATGAACACCGACGATAAAAGATTTTCCGTTTGCCGCCATCACCGCCTGTGCCTGGCCGGTTCTTACAATGTCAAACCAGCGGTCATGCTCCATCGCCATTTCCCAGCGCCGTTCATTCCAGATCGATTGTAAGGTCACTGTGAGTGCCGGTTGCAATCCCGCGCGATCGCGTATTTCATTCACTCTTGATAAGGTTTCCACGTTGCCAATGTGGAATCCGGCTTCGGCCCTAATCAGTAGTATATCGCTATATTTCAACACCCGAAGGTTTTTACCGCTTTGAGATCGATCAATAAAGCTTTCAGCAATCCGGCTATGGTAAGCTTTGTAGTTATAACGAGGATTATTTAGAGTTGAAGGGGCAAAAAATCCGTCCCATAAAGTAGAAGGAATAAACATAATCGTCGCCGCTTTTCGTAAATCTCCTGATTCATAGGAATTTGTAAGACTTAACGAAGGTGTATTGAATCCCCAACCCAAATCGGGCGTTCCTCTTGGTTCCTGAACATATGAATAATCTGTAATACCATTCCCGGCGACGGCCTGAATTTCAAAAATCGACTCTGTTCCATTTTCTCCGGCTTCACGCCAAACTTGGGCATAATCGGCTAATAATGCGTATTGACCGGATCCGATAACCTCTCCGCTCATATCGAAACTTTGCTGCCATTTTTCCTGATAAAGATAAGCTTTGGCTAATAGCGCTTGGGCCGCGCCTTTGGTTGCCCTTCCCATATCAATTGGCGCGTACTGACTTTTAAGCGGCAATTTTTCGATGGCATCGAGAAGATCGGCTTCGATTTGAGCATAGGTTTCTTGTTTTGATTTTCGAGTATAGGCTGTATTTAGAATTGTTTCGGTGTCGCTGATATCTACATCCGACGAAACTACAATCGGCACTCCTCCATAGCATCTTACGAGATCGAAATACCACATTGCCCGCAGGAATTTCAATTCACCGATAAGTCGGTTTTTGAGACCCGGATCCAAACTGAGTTTGTCTAAATAGAAAAGGGCTGTATTTGCCCGACCGATTCCGGCATATCTGGCTTTCCACACACCGTTGAATGACACGTCTGAAGCTGCAAAATCTAGATTGTCAAGTTTGTTTTTATCTGCACCCGAGTCGCCAGCAGTAGAGCCTTTATCAGCATCGTCAGAGGTTATACTTGTAATTCCGATCCATGAGAAGGAATTCATATCGTAATCGAGGAGTTTGTTATAAACGCCATTGACCAATTGGGTTGCTTTTGCCGGATTATTTAATAAATCGGTCTCGCTGATCTTATCATTCGGGTCAACATCTAAATCTGCTTCGCAAGAAGTAAAAATCAATGTCATTAATGATATCCCGGTTAAAAATCTGTATGTGATCTGTTTTTTCATTTTAATGTATTGTTAGAAAGTAACACTTGCCCCTACTAAAAATGTCTTGTTGGTTGGATACGCGTCAAGCTCAATACCTGCCCTCCTCAATGGATTTCCCGCATCATCGCCTGAAATCTCTGGAGAATATCCTGAATAATTAGTGAAAATGAACGGATTGACGGCCGTCACATATAACCTCACTTTATTAACCATCTTAATCATTTTCGGGAAAGTGTAGCCTAAAGTGATGTTATTGATCCTGAAAAATGAACCATCTTCAACATAATAAGTAGAAGGTTGCGGAATCTCGTTGGATGGTTTTGGGTTTTCGGCATTTGGATTCGACGGTGTCCAGAAACTATCGAGTATATCGTATTCTACATTTTCCCCGCCAAAACGTTGGGCCTTTTTTCCATTGTAAATCTTGTTGCCACCGACTGCATAAGTGTCGACAGAAAAATCGACGTTTTTATAATTGATTCCGAAATTGATTCCGTAAGTATATTTTGGAATATACGACCCTGCATTGACGCGATCATTGTCCGTCAATCCCGCGACACCATCAACCAAATCATTGTAAATCGGCGCGCCATCGCCATTGTACCCGATTTGTTCAAACACGTAGAAACTTCCGATTGGATCTCCTAACTTAACGATCTTGGTATACTTTCCGTTACCGGTGTCACCTCCGGTTGAATTGCGGAAAAACTCGTTATTGATTTTGGATAGTTCATTTTCATTATGAGAAAAATTCCCTCCGATATAATATTGAAAATCGGCGCCGATGGTATCATCCCAACGCAAAGTGGCTTCTACTCCTTTATTAGTAATTTCACCAGCATTGGCAAGAGTTTCGCCGCCGGAATAAACGTAAGGCAGTTGCACACGAAGCTTTAGATCTTTTGATTTTCTGTTGTAAAAATCAACGGTTCCTGAAATGTGGTTATTGGCAAATATAAAATCGATCCCGAAATCCAGTTCTGTAACGGTTTCCCACGTCAGATTGTAGTCGACTATCGCATCTATGCTTGTTCCAGGTTGGCTTACGCCGCCAAAGGGATAATTGTTAGGTGAAAACGAAATATAATTATAATCACCGCCCGCGCCGTTTCCAACTTCGCCATAACCGCCCCTTAATTTGAGCAGGTTGATGAAACGTACATTACTCATAAAATTTTCTTTGGTCACTACCCAACCCACTGAAGCCGCTGGAAAAATACCCCATTGTTTTGCGGTTTGGAATACACTGATTCCCTCTCTTCGAACTGTTCCGGAAAATAGATATTTGTCCATAAAAGTATATTCAAGCCTTGCAAAATAGGCGATCGAAACTTTTGGAGTTCGATGAAAGTTTTCGATTGCATTCTCAGGCCGAATTTCCTCGTTGTTTTCCGATAAATCCAGAAACCAATAGTTGGATTGTTTTGGCACATTATAACGCGTTGCTTTCAACTCTTCTGTCGTATTGGTTGTGCTCCTCGACATACCTGCAACGACAGTTACGTCGTGTTCTCCAAATGCCTTTTTAAATGTGAGGTAATTGTCCCAGTTCCAATTAAAGAAGTCGCTTCGGCGTTGCTGTAAGGTATTGATAGGCTCCTTCGGATTAATATCAATATATTGTGCTTCGGTTAACGAAGGATTTTGCGAAAGTCCGATTTCACGATTCGGCGTGAAAGTATAACCTTTACCCCAGTCGGCTGTTCCTCCAAAATTGGTATTGAATTTCAACCCTTTAAGTATTTCAAGTTCTGCTCCAATCGAACCGAATAGGGTCACATTTCTATTTTTTTCATTGGCATAAAAGAGCTGCGCTACGGGGTTTCCTACATTGTTCATCACATTCCCGCTAATATCGTTCAGTCCTGTATCGGGACTTACGAATGGCATTCCGAACTGTCCCGTCGCATATCGTACCGGTACAATCGGCGATTGTTTATAGGCACTCGTAAAAGCACCTAGTGGCTTAGGTATATTGTTGGCTATCGAAACATTGACGGATTGCGTCACTTTAAAACGATCTGAAAATTGGTAATCGTTGCGACTGATGATATTGCTTCTTTTGTAATCAGTTCCAATCAGAATTCCTTTCTCGGTGTAATGCGACAAACCAAAATAGTAGGTTCCGGTTTCGCCGCCGCCAGAGATTGAAACAGAATTATTTGTCACCTCTCCTTTTCTCGTGATTTCGTTTAGCCAATTTGTATTGACAGGTTGGTTGAAATTATAATAGGTTGAAGAACCGAGCGCCGTATTATTATAGTAAGCGTAGCGATACGAATCGGCCATTTTTACCTTTTTCAAAATGTGCTTCTCCCCAAAATAGGAGTCATATGATATTTTCACTTCACCCTTTTTACCGCGTTTAGTCGTAATTAATATGACACCATTGGAACCTTTTTGTCCGTAAATTGCGAGTGAGGCGGCATCTTTCAATATATCTATTGTAGCAATGTCGTTGGAACTGAGTCCGTTTAGACTTCCTGCTTCTGCGCCATCAATTACATAAAGTGGTTCTCTTCCATCGAGTACCGTACCCAAACCACGAATAATAATGGTCGGATTGGCACCAGGTTCGTCATTAGTTACCACATTAATCCCTGCAGCTTTCCCTTGTATACCTTGTATTGCCGATCGTGCGGGGGTTTTAATTATTTCATCGGCCTTTATTTGTGAGACCGAACCCGTTATAGCGCCTTTTTTTTTGGTTCCATAGCCTACAACCACCACTTCTTCCAATACTTTGTTGCTCAAAGCCAAAACAACCTGCATTGTCGTTGCGGCACTCTTTGTTTGGGTTTCAAAACCTATCATGGAGAATTGTAATGCGGTACCCGGACTTACATTAAGTGAAAAATTCCCGTCAATATCCGACGCTGTTGCTTTATTTTGATCGACAGCGACAACATTAACGCCAGGAACAGGTAGATTGTCTTTGTCTGTGATTTTTCCAGAAATGCCTTGTGCATTTATTTGTGAGAAATAAGAGGAAAAAAGTAGGATTACGGTCAAACGAATAAAACTTTTCATATTTATTTGTTAATTTTTTCTACTCAAAACTAAAACATTACATCGATGTAGCAGATGTTTTTAAGTACTACATTATTACATCATCTGTTAAAACTATAGAAAGTTACAAAAAAGCCCTTATTAAAAGAGCGATTGATGAACTCAAATTTTATTTGATGTAGTAATGATGTACTAACTCCAAAATACGAAATCGTAGTAGTTGTAGGAAATTGCCGAAAACTATAGCAGCACCAGAAACTTACTGAGGTTGTCTTCCTGACTGAGACCAAGTTTTTTTCTGAGGCGATACCTATGTAGTTCGACGCCTCGAAAGGAAATATTCATTAATGGCGCTATTTCCTTAGACGAAAGGTTCATTTTGAGGTAAACACAAAGTTTGATGTCTTTAGAAGTTAGCGTCGGATATTTACGTGAAAGGTTTACGATAAACTCATTGTGTATCTGATTGAGATTCGTTTCAAAAATTTCCCATTCATGTTTATTTACGGCGTTGATCTTGATCGCTTTTTTTATCTCGCTTCTCAATTTATTTAGGTCCGTTTCATTATCGAGTATCTTTTGGATATTGTCAATCATCTCACCTTGTTTGGCAATAGAAAGCGATTTACCGGCAACTTCCGATGATTTTGTCTGAATTTCAAGTTCGAGAATATGTTTTTCATATTCCTGTATATTGAGTTCGTTCTCAGCCTTGAGTTCAATTTCAAGAATCTTTTTTTGGTGGCGCAGTTCTTCCTCTTTAATGGCAAGCTTCTGTAGGTATTTTATTTTATTCCATTTATAGTAAAGATAAGAGACAGAAGCGATTGCAAATGCATACAGTACAATCATCCAAAAAGAAAAATACCACGGTTTGGCAACGCGAAATGCGTAGACCGATATTTGATGATAATTGAGCCCGTCATTAAAATAAATCTTGATTTGATGATCACCACTATTTAGATTGTTCAGTAATAGAGCGCCATCTTTGATCGGAATAAAATTCTTGGAATCATTATGCTTATAAAAAAGGCGAGGTTTGGAAGATCCGAAAACTCCCGAAATCACATGCAGCTTTAACTCAGTATTGTGCGCAATTTTAGAGTCTTTGGAAAGTAGTTGGCTCTTGCTATAGGCTTCAATCCTCACTCCGGGAATCGCTTTCTTCGTATCATTGAGTTTTAAGGAAATAAAGCCGTCATCCAGATTCAAAAGATATTGGTTTGCGCTCCGCGATACTTTTAAATTGTCATTAATAATTTTTCCCTGATAATATTTCTCCTGCACATAATTCCAAACAAATTTATTGTCAACAGCATTAATCAGGTATAATAGACCCGACTGCAATATCAAGAAATTACTATGATCAATGGCTACAATGTCGGAGACATTTTCAAAATTCGAATTAAACTCTGTACTCTTTTCAAGTTTCCTGGTTATGGAATTGTAAGTATACCAGGAGTGGTTGATCAGAAATAAGATTTCATCGCGAAATTCAAAAATCTTTACGCCAAAATCGTCGACAATCTTATTTTCCTGCGTGACGTTCTGGATAAGGGTTGCTTTGAAATTGTCATCATAGACCACGCGGTACAAACCTCGGTAATTGTCTGCGGCCCAAATTTCATGTATCTTATTCTGAGCAACGTATTTGATGGGCTTGTAGAAGTCGGTAATTTGGCGGTAATGCGACAAATTTTCACTGTTGTTATAAACAATAATTCCGCTGTAGGTCGCTTGTAAGTAAGTGTTGTTCAGATTGCTTTGTGTAAGATTCCATCCGCCATTGATCGCATTGATCCTGCGCAATGTATTATCCTCAAACAGAAACGTTCCTTCATTGTGCCCTATCAGGTAGTGCTGACCGACTTTATTTATCGTCCACGCCTGGCCTTGAGAATTGGGAACCATCGTTAACACCTTGTTTTGATATTTAAATATGCCATGATTGGATGCGAGCAGATATCCATTCGAAAGCGGGGCCACGGAATAAACTGAGCCCAGATTCCCTGAATTATCGGAAAAAATCGAAACGGCGGAATTAATTTCAATATGTGCGATTCCGTTGTCTAAACCGAGCCAAAGATCACCCTCCTCATCAAATCCGATACTTAGGATCGAATTGTTCATCAGTGCATTATCGCGGTTGATATTGAGATAGGATCCCGTTGACAGGTCAATAATATAAACCCCTTTACTCGCTGTTCCTACTATGAGCTTATTATTTTTGTTGAAACTTGCTGTATTGATGATAGAAGTCTTTAGTGCTTGGTTTATCGGATGTTCCCACGATTTCATCCCTTTGCCATCTGCTACAAAAACGCCGTTCTTCTGTGTGAAAATGTAAGTTTTACCATTGCTGTTTCCGATGGAATGGACCACGTTATTTTCGACCGCTTGGCCGTATGGCACTTTTTTAAATGAAGTGCCATCCATTTTATAAATTCCATCTTTTATTGAGGCAAGCAGCAATTCGCCACCGACTTCGAAACAATACGAAATCTGAAAAGGCAACGCGATTTTGGCCACTTTTCCTTTGTCGAGTGTATAGATTTCATTAAAAGACTGAAAATAAATTTTATTGTCGAAGGCGAAAATCTTCCAGATCTCTTCATTGCTATTGAAAAGTTTTCCGTCGACGGAAACCGAGACATACTGCATCCGACCATTTTTGCGGTACCAATAGCCGAACTCTTTGTAGGAACCGCAATAGATCCGATCGCCTGAGGAGAAAACCGATCGGATAATTGTTTTGTTGGGAAGCGTATATTTTTCCCATTTCACGCCATCATATCGCAAAAAATAATGATTATTTGCGAAATACATGGCGGCATCCTTCCCCTGAATTACATTCCATATTTGGTTGTCACCCTGATAATTGTACTTGCTGTAGTTTTCTGTGAATGGCAGCAATTCCTGAGCGCGGGAGTGCCAACTCAACAGCAACAGAAAAACGAGTTTAGAGAGGTGAAATTTCAAGGCAAAGTTTGGTTTATGCTCAAATATAAACACATTTTTCGTACAACTGGAACAGGGTCGAAAAAAATGCCTCTCAAATCGGAGGCATTATAGTTTATTTTCCATCGGTGTATTCCTGAAGATAAGCGAATCTTTGCGTAAGCTTCCCATTCTCGGTAACCTTGGCTCTTTCGAGAATGCCGTCTTTATCACCGTTGAAAAAAGCAGGAATTACATGCTTCATAAACATTTCACCAAAACCCTCGCTGGCATCTTTTGGCAATTCGCATGGCAGATTATCGACCGACATTACGACAATAGCGGCAGGATGTGTATAAGGAACTTCCGCGTTTTCGCTGGGCAAATACCCAAAAAACGGGTCGGCAATAGTAGAGGCTTTGATCGTACAAGCTATTGGTCCGGCCACGTCACATGAAATATCGGCCACAACTTTAATTTTACAATCGTTGGCTTGGAGCATTTCGCGCGTCAGAATTATCGGAGCATCGTTTCCATAAAAATGACCCGCCATAAAAATATCGGATACTTTGGTGAACCGTTCGAAATCAGAAGTATAATGTGTTGGATTTTTATAAAAATCCGCCTTGGTTGCCGCCGTTCCGTCTTTACGCTTATTGTAATCAAGCACATCGATTTGGGTGTATACTGGTTCTGAATAAATTTTAGTCAGGTAATTTAAGATGGAAACTTCTTTGATCTTCATGCCGTCAAGGATTTCCTTCGCGCCATTGGCAACTTTACCATGCCCTGTGAGTACAATCTTTATTGGCGGCAAGGTTTGTCTTTTTAATTTGCTTATTAAAGCATCTTTTCCCGACAACGTTTCTGCCTTTGGAATACTGAACAATTCGAATTTTATTCCGAATGCGCGGAAACCATTATAAGCACCTACAATTCCGGCATATCTTCCAAATCCAATAAGCCGTTTAAAGTGACTGTCGACTATCGTTTCGTGGTCATAAAGATCGATCTTCTTTTCAAGGATAGCCTGAAGCAATTTTCGGTTGTGTGGCTGTTTTTTGATCGTATGGGAAAAAAAGAAATATTTTTTATTCGGAACCAGCGCTTCAACCGGTACTTCTTTTACGCCAAAGAAAACGTCGCAATCAGAAATGTCTTCAGCAACTTCAATACCTAGCGCGGTATATTCCGCATCGGGAAAAATGCGAATAGTCGAACTTTCAACAACAATCTGTGCTTCCGGATGTTCGTCTTTAAGCCTAACCAGTTCATCGGGTGCAAAAACAACTCTTCTATCGGGTGGATTTTTTCTCTCTTTTATAATTCCGAACTTCATTTTCTTGGGGTTGCAATTTTATAATTTCGATGCCAAATGTACAGTTTTACTACAACGTTGTCAAAACTTTTAGGTTAAAAAACCCGGTGCTATTAAGAGCTTACTATCAGGCTGTTGGGTCAAATAGTTAATAAAGTTCACCAAATCGTTAATAAAAACAGCAATCACCCGTTAAGTTGTTTATTTATATTTGCTTTTAAAGTTTTTAAAATGACCATACAGAAACACCTACGCCATATCGCCCTGTTTACTTTTTCAGCACTGTTGTTTGCTTGCTCCCGACAGGACAAATCGGAGGAAATATCAGCGGAAATACCCGAAAGTGCGTTTCCAATGATGAAGCCTTCGAAAGTGAAATACCCCAAATTGAATCCCGATTTCGTTCAATCGAAAAGTTATCTGGTCGATGATTTCTGCAGCCGGCATTTCCGTAATGAAAGCAGTAACCTAAGTCTGCTTGTTGCCAAAAATGGACAAATCATTTATGAGAAATACCAAGGTGTTGCGAATCGTGAAGCCGGAATTGACCTAGATGCTGACACACCGTTACATATCGCCTCAGTCAGCAAGGTAATTACTGCGACTGCTATTTTGCTATTGGTCGACCGCAAGAAAATTGACTTAGATCAAAAAGTGAATACAATCCTTGATGATTTTCCATACCCTGAAATTACTGTTCGCACACTGCTTAACCACCGTAGCGGATTGCGTAATTATGCTTATTTCACTGAAGATAAAGGAGTCTGGGACCGCAAAGTTACCCTGACCAATCAAGATATACTGAACCTTTTCTCCGAAAAAAATATCCAACTCGAATATCCCACTGATAGACATTTTGCCTATTGCAATACCAATTATGCGATGCTTGCTCTCATCATCGAAAAATCGACCGGAATGACCTACCCAGCAGCGATGAAAGAAATGATTTTTAAACCACTGGGTATGCATAATACGTTTGTCTATGAACATGAAAAGGATAAAGAAACCGCAATGCCTTCTTATAAAGGAAACAATATCAAATTGGCGCTGGATTACTTGGATGCAATCTATGGTGACAAGAACATTTACTCAACGCCGCGCGACTTACTCAAATTCGACATGGCACGAAAAGCACCGACATTTCTTAAACCCAAATTGCGAAACCAGATATACGTTGGCTACAGTAACGAACGCAAAGGTACTAGAAATTACGGCCTTGGTATGAGGATGATCGAATGGGAAACCGGACAAAAATTCTATTTTCACAATGGCTGGTGGCACGGAAATACTTCCTCGTATATCTCGCTGGTAAAGGAAAATGTGACGATCATTGCATTGTCGAACAAATTCACAAGAAATACTTATGCAGTTCGGAAGTTGGCGCCGGCCTTTGGCGATTACCCTTTTCAGTTTGATGAGGAAGATTAATTGGTTTTAAATTTCCATTAACATCTAACTTCGCAATTATGCCCTATATTTGCAACCTGAAATGCAGTATTCTTTACTTTAATTTTGAATTCCGCTTTGCATAAAAAAGGGGTCGACTGGTTTTGACAGCAAGTCGAATTGAAAAGTAAGCACGCCGAGAACGGGGACAATTCTCGTAAATCCATGTCTCAAAATTTTACACGGCGAAGGAAACTACGCTCTTGCTGCATAATCTGAATTATAGTAAGATTAGCCTCGTCCCTATTAGATAGGGAAGCAGGATTTACCTCGAAAGCTTTGGTTTATGGCGGTCGATAAAGGTGAATCGTAAAAGTAGACCTAGGAACGGCGATGTTTCGGCACTGTTCTGAAAATTTAGAAGATAAGCGGTTGGTGGTTGTTCCTGTCCTAGCCAATCGTCGAAAACCCAAACAGGAAATAAGCGCGTAGAAAGCTTTTTAGTTGCTTGTTTGGACCCGAGTTCGATTCTCGGCGACTCCACACTTTCGGGACAAATTAATTAATTGATTTGTCCCGTTTTTATTTCCATTACTGCTTCAGCGAAAAATGCGCTTTGAATTCATTTCAAATCTGTTTTATAAGTACTAATAAGATTATGAAAACTTATAAGTCTGTGAATTTTCTAAAAATTGAAAACGTAATATATTGTATTTCAAATAATTGAAAAATCTTCCATTGGCACGTGTTTTTAAAACTTATCTTTGCTGAAGATAAGTTGACAATTATATGTTGATTTCTTAATCTAACTTAATTTAATCATTTTAAAATGAAGAAACCAATACAAAAACCGACAGATAACAAAGACGCATACGTCTCGGTAACACCTGAAGAAAAAGTAAATAAAACTCCTGTAATGAGAGTACGCGAAATATCCGTAAGAAAGCCATCCGGAACAACTACGCCAAGAGCAAACACAACAACGACAAGAAAAACAACCGGGACTGCGCCATTGAAACGCGCAGCACCTTTAAGAAAAGCAAACCCTTCATCTGTACAAAAGATGGCACCGTCCAAAGCACCTACAGCGACGACAAGCGAAACTGTGGAAGTAACTAATAATGCGGCTACAAAACCAGATTCACCTCAAACTGCGACACTTCAAAAATTAATAAAAGACATGAAGAAAATGAAAAAAGCAGACCAGAAAACTAAGGAAAAGGAGAAAAAAGAAAAGGCTAAAAAACAAAGAGCAAAAGAGAAGGAAAAAGCAAAAGAGAAAGTTAAAAAAGAAAAAGTAAAGCAGAAGGCTAAGGAAAAAGTAAAGAAAGAAAAAGAGAAGAAATCCAATGATAAAAAAAAGGCCAAGTCTAAAAAAGGGAAGAAATAAATAATAAAAAAACCGATGCTTCACAGCATCGGTTTTTTTATATTATTTAAAGTTGAACTGCATACCAATCCTGAATTGCTCATCCCATTTCAACGGGTCGATGCTTTCTTCCTTGATAATATTAAAGTACTGAAATTTTATCATAGCGTTATATCCGTTGATCTGATAGGCGATTGCCGGAGAAAAACGCTCTGAGCTACCTTTCACGAGATCGTTCAGATCTAGTTCCTCATAACGTGCAGAAACTATAGTTTTCAATGGTTTAATGAAATAATTGAGTTGCGCAATAAAACCTCCCGCAAGCACATAACCCCTGTTTTGTTGCGGTGTCAAATTCTGGAATAACGGGTCATTTGCTTGTTGTGGCTGTGCCTTAATCTGATGAATTTCAAACTGTCCAGAAAATCCCAGATACTGGAAAGCAGCATCCAATCCATATACATAACGTTTGCCATCAATGACTTTCCACCCGTATTCGCTGGTGGAACCATCAGGAAAAACCTCGCCGGGCGGTAGTTTTTTGTTCGCAAAACGACCATTGATACCAACGGCAAACATAGCAATTGGTGTATGTCTGTCGTCTATGTCACGGTAACGATAACGCGCCGGGTATGCAAAATCAATCCTTCCTACATATTCCAGTTGCCCTGTGGGATCATTGTCGCCGCTTAACGAAAGTTCGCCCAGACCGGTATACGCGCCAAGATAAATATTAGCACGTTGTTTCCAAAAGTTTTTCATCAACGTGATTCCCACATCACGAGTGGAAAAAATAGAGCCTCTCGTTAGTTCGGGCCTTTGCCAATAAGCGGAATAGTCAAAAGGAACGAGGGCATTTCTAGAATAGTACAGTTTTCCGTAACCCAATTCCACATTCAGAAAATCAAGCCCTTTGTATCTTACCGAAGCTTCCATCAATCCTGGATTTTCCGGGTCGATTTCTGTTGTGTAATTGTTTGCTGCCATATCGGCAAAGTCGACCTTAAGTTCATACTCAAAGTCTGAACCGATGCGTCCTTCAAATTCCAGCTGTGCATCACGTAATTTGAAACGGTCTTTGGAGCGATCTTCCTCGCCAGGTTTCAACGAGCGGTAATTGTAGTATGAAGAAATACCACCAGAAATTTCCAATACGTGTTTGCCGCCCGAAATTGTAACCTGGGAAAATGAGATTTGAGACAAAAAAAGTGTTGTTGCAGAAAGTAAAATTGATCTCATTTTAGTTTTTTTCGGGATTGTTGAAATAATAAATGCGTTGCATATCATCGCAAGTTACAAGCAGATTTCCGGCTGCATCGAAAGCAAAGCCTTCGGGATTAATGACCGGTAATGACCATTTTCCGAGCACTTCATAAGTGTTTGGATTTAACTTTATAACCATCATATCCTCGTCGCTTAAAAGCCACAGAAAATTATCATGATACGTCGCCGAAGCGATATCGGAAGCAATCGCCGACAGATCAAGCTGGTTCACAACTTTGAAATCAGCATT
>Ga0136636_10000007_pt1 | contig 76988 bp, 67 predicted proteins | sample AntDrymUQ8522106_2_FD_104653 | JGI IMG/M metagenome (GOLD analysis project Ga0136636, IMG submission 104653) | Polar desert sand microbial communities from Dry Valleys, Antarctica - metaG UQ852 (21.06) | ecosystem: Environmental > Terrestrial > Soil > Desert | place: Antarctica: Dry Valley... | reverse complement strand
GCGCCACACTCCGTGCCAGTCCTGTAAAATCGGTAGTAATGCCGGTTTCAGTTCCAGCCGCCAAAATAGCAGAAGTGTAATAGTTTAAAGGATTGGTTCCTCCCGAAATGGTAAAGAGTGGGTTCATGTTGAGGCTGTTGGCATCCTGACCGGTCGCTGTCTTCCACGCGGCCAACGATGTCCTATCGGCGCTTCCAAAGAATCCTAAAAAGCCACCTCCGGCAACGTAATAATCATTATAATCAACCGTCAGGTTTTGGTTTCCCGGCACGCGGATCGCATAATGCTTGCCTGTGGTACCGCCAGTACGGACATTCATCAGGATATTGTTCCTGTAATTGCGTGTTGGGGTGTTACTGGTATTCGACAAAGCAGCGGTAGCGGAAGTTACCCCGGAAGTCACCGTTCCTGAAACATATACCGAATTAAAGTAGATGTTATTGTTGTTTGCCAAGTTATTGCCGCTGTTGTCATTGATCCCGTATATTTTGTATCCTCGGCTATTTCCACCGATGTTGATAATGTTATTAGCTACAGTTGTAACGCCATTGCCGAGCCAGATACCGTCTAATTCAGTTAGGAGGTTCGACGAGGCAGCCGACAAACCATATACGAAATTCCCAGAAATGAGATTCGTGCCTGACGCCGGACCCACATAATCTATTCCTGCCACGGTTACTGCGGCTGTGGGATGGGTATTTGATAAATTATAAACCGTATTGCCGGTGATTGTCTGGCTGGTTCCTGCCAAAGATACGGTTTGCTGGATGCCTCTTACGGTTGAATTGGCGGTACTTGTTATATCCCTGACCGTATTGTTGGTCACAATATTAGAAGCGCCGCTCGTGCAGATGCCATCAACCTTACACACCTGCGTTCCGTTATACATATTCGTTAAATTAGCGATGGTATTTCCGCTGATCGTAACCAGACTAACTGCCGAATTGATATAGATGCCACGGACATCCTGTTTGTAAAGAGAAGTCGTTGAACCCGTATTTGCCTTAATGCTATTGGCAGTGCTAAGACTCCCAATCAAATTGTTGCTGATGGTAATGACCGAAGCCGCCGTCACGCTCACCACTATCGATTCAAAGCAGTGCGAATAGGCAATATTCCCATTCGTCGTAATACCACCTATGAAATTGCCATCTATCGTTACCGCCCCATTGTTGATGTAACGAATACCGTGTGAGGTAGAGTAACCTCCGCCATTAATATTTATGCCTGGCGCACTAGTATAGCCCGAACCGCCATTTGCAATGGTAAATCCGGTCACAATTCCTCCGGAAACGATTGCAGTAGCGACAGCTTGTGTAGTACTCCCTGAAGTTGTAAAGTTTACGGTAGGAGCTGTTGTAAAGCCGCTTCCGCCGCCCAATAGTGTAATGGCTGTTACCACTCCTCCAGTAATCGTGGAAGTAGCTGTAGCATTTGGTGTGGTCAGCACTATTGAATTGGTACCTGATGTTGTACCGATAGTGTTAGAAAGCATCATTACATTACTTAGTGATGAGTAGATGCCGTCCCACGGATTGGCGTTAGTACTGCTGTAAGTGAAATTTTGTATGGTATTGTTCTGTATCAATGTGGAAGCACCGGTATTGCCAATCACGTCAATTCCGCAGAAAAAAGTTGGAAAACTCGAGTTCATTCTCCAGGAGGTGCCGCCACAAAGGGCCGCGCTGCCGCCTATGTAGTTTCCGCTAACCGTATGAGGGGTTGACGTTCCAAGGTGTATGGCTATATAATTACAGGCTGCTAGCGGAAGCATATCGGCGGTTTCATAAAAACTGTTGCCGCTGATGACCCAGTCATTACTATTGCCTGAGATGTTTATACCGAATGAGGTGTATCTTTGATTGAAAAAATCAGAAAAGGTATTGAAACGTATGATATTATTGCTGTTTTCACGGCCTGCGGTTCCGTAGCTCAAGATGACATTCAAGGGCCGGTTACCGCCTGTATTGGTAAGGCTGCAATATTCCACTATATTGGTATCGTTTCCATTTCCCGCGGAGGAAGTAGAGAAATTAATTACCGCCGCAGCCGAACTGATTCCTGATGCGCTCAGCAGGGCATATTTTACCGTATTGTTTTCGGCAGAATTGACAAACCGAATTGTTCCTGCGGCAATTCCAGTGTTGCTGTTGAAGAACGCCAGGTCGGCGGTTGCTCCGATAGCATTGACTCTACCGTCGATTGTCACATTATCGGCACCGCTGAAGCTCACCAAAGGATTGGCAACATTGCCGCCCACGACATAGCCTGTTCCCGTTGCATAGATTAAAACGGAAGAGTAATTGGCCAATCCGGTTCCGCTGGCGTTCAAAGTCGCCATAGCTGTTTCTGTGGTACTGCTGATGATCTGGATTGTAATGTTACCATTAACCGTTCCTGCGTTGATGGCATCGAAAGCAGCCTTTAGCGTGGAATAATTGCCACCGGTGCCCACAGTTACGCCTGATAACAGTAGGTTGCAATTTGAAGCAGTTCCAGAATGGTTTGTTTTTGACATGCCATTGGCGATAACACCAATGAGAAGAACAGCGCACGCCAATAAGGCGTTTTTCATTTTTGAGCACACGAAGGCTGCGTTTCCGTCAAGGGAAAAAGGGAGTAGAGTTTTCATATAATTCGGGGCAGAATTAAACGCGATTCGGTTCTTGTCTTTTAGATGCTTTATCTTACAATAAACTAAAAACAACGTCTTTGGTCGGTCAAACGTAACGTTTTATCGATGGTATTAATGTTTAATCAAGTACAAATTATATAAATTTATACTCAAATATCCTAAGGTACTGTAAGCCACCACTTTGCATTAATAATTAATTATTTTATTTGTACTATAAAGGCTGTTAATCATGAAAAACAAAAAAAGTGATTCTGAGACATCGCGATTTGGTAGAAACTTCGATGGAAATTCGGCGTTTGAGGCTAGTTGAAAGTATTGCGCTCGGATACACATCCAAAGCAAGTGGCTACAATTTTGGAATAGTGCAACATAGAATTTTTAATTGGGGAAGCATTGATTTGATTGTTTCGTTACTTATTATATCGACATTGACCGATCAAATCAAAAAATGGTCAAACACCCATACACTTTTTGAAATACTATATTAGATTATAAAAGTCAAATTGACCATGAAAAAGTATATGATGGAGTTTTTTAATACGCTGAACTACATCGTTGCTTCATACTGGAGATACCACGAAAACCCGAATAGCAATATTCGGGTTTTTTGTTTTTTATCTTTTGTGATTGTGCGGCACGTAAATATGAAAAGCAAGAACCATTTCCTTTCTCACTTTCTGCTTGGATAAAACCGTTGTGGTTGAAAGCGATTTTCTTGCAAATTGCCAAGCCAATTCCTGTCCCAGAATATTTTTCGTTAGCATGTAGCCGTTTAAAAAGATCGAAGATGTTATCTCTTTGTTAAGGTTCGAAACCGATGCCATTGTCGCCAATACTCAGTTTTAGATACTTTCCATCCTGAATATCGGTTTCATTTGTAAAATTAGTGATGGCAGATGTAATGGTAATTACAGGAACTGTATTTTCGCGTTTGTATTTGATGGCGTTGCCGATAATGTTATTAAGGAGATGCGAGAACTGAAATGGAATCACGCGCGCGTCAGGCAATTTTGAAATATGGAAAACAGCAGGCGTATTTTCGGTGACATCCAAAAAAGTGTGCATTACTTGGTTGACGATTTTATTGAGATCCGCCATTTCGAAAGCCTCAGATGGTGACGATATTTGTGAAAATTCAATCAAATCGGCAATGAGCCGTTGCATTCTCGCGGCGGATGAAATCACTTTTCTCAAGGATTGCTGTACCTGTTCCGTAAATCATCCGACTGCTCCATGAGCCTTCCTGTGAACAACTGTATTTTCCGCAACGGCTCCTGCAAGTCATGGCTTGCGATATAATTGAACGATTTCAGTTCCTGATTGATGTTGAGAAGTTCTGTATTTTTTAACGATAGAGAACCGTTGAGGGCTTGCAATTCATTTTTAAGGTAATATTCCTTCGTAATATCCTGACAAGTTCCGGTAAGCGATATAGGTTTACCATTGGCTTCGTTCTTCATACTTCCGTGTCCGGCCAGGATTTTTACACTCCCCGCAGGAGTAACAATCTTGAGCGTATAATCTTTAACTTCTCCGGTCTTGAGCGATTCCTCGATTTCACCGATGCGCCTTTCGCGGTCATTGGGATGGACTAGTTCAATAAACCGTTCAAAAGTAATCGTTTCCGAAGGCGGGACGAGACCATAAATACGGAACATTTCATCGGACCAGTTAATCGTATTGTCACCAATATTCCACGACCAATTTCCCAAATGAGTAAGTTCATGCGCCTGATTGTGTAGCGCCTCACTTTCTGTAAGTTTTCTGATTAGCCGGTCCTCTTTTGTGATATCGCGCACGGTGCCGCGCATGTTTACCGCTTTTCCGTTTTCGGTTTTGATAATGGCTTTTGAGACAAGCTTCTACTCTACATTATCTTTAATATAGGTATAAGAATGATCAAAACTTGCGCCCTCCGAAAATGTTCTTTTCCAATCTTTCTCGAGTTCAACGACGTCATCAGGATGTACATATTTAAAGAAGGTATCGGCAGGAGACGAATTCGGTAACCCCAATAATTTAACCATTTGAGGAGTAGTAACCGAGTTTTCAGGATGTTCGAAATCAACATAAAAACTTCCCATTTCCGTAATTTCCTGTGCCTCAAGCAATAAACTTTCCTGTAAAGCTAAGTATTGATTTACCTTATTGCGCTTTTCCTGTTGCATTTTGATATAGGCGTTGTAACTAACTCCTTCTTCTTGTGTAGTATACCTGTCGATTTCGTCAATCAACTGAACCTTTATTTTCTTGCCATCGGTGAAATCGCTGATGAAGCATGAAAGCGCCTTTCTTCTAATGAATGCAACCAATGTAAGGTGTTCAGCCTGGATTGCATCTTTGTCAATAATTTTTAAATTATTGGATGCTATGGTTTACATATTCGTTGCGCTTTCACAAAGAATGAAATCGGCGTATTGCGGCAATATCTCAAAAATAAATTTGTCGGGATTGATTGCTATCGTTTCCATAATTAACTCGTTCTATCGTAGAAAACAAAACTATCTTTATCGGCGTTTGGCGGGTACATTTTCCAATTAATGTTCAGTATACTTGCGATCGTTTCCCTTATTTTGGCAAATGAGCTCGGTTTAACTACATAAAGATTCGCGCCAAGCGCAAAGGTGTCTTCAATATCTTTCCTGCTCGAAGATGTCGAGTAAATAACGACCAGAAGCTTGCTGAGCCGCGTATCTTTCCTTATTTCCTCGAGACATTCTTTCCCTCCTTTTTCGGGCATATTCAAATCGAGAAAAACGCAACATGGGAGTTCGGTGGTCTTGTGAAGCGCATCCATCAGTTCCAAACCATTGGAAGCGACTTCAACTGTGACATTATGTGAACTCGCCGCTTCTGTAAAAAGATCGCGATCATCCATGTCATCATCAGCAAGCATTATTTTAAAATTGATTTGTCCGCCCATTTGAAGTATCTGTTTGTTTATAAAGCTAAGTAAATATTTTGTTTGAGATCTAACACGAGATCTGCAAAATTGAACCACTAATTTAAAAAAAACATAATTAAATAGCAAGAGGAAGAATTATGGCTATATTTATAAGTACGCTAAATATATTTTTGATGAAATGGTACTGGAAAATAGCTGTCGGTCTTTGCGCAATTGTTGTTCTCGCAATCCTTCTGGATATTGCTCTCAATGCATGGATCAAGTTCCAACTACCGCGAATCATTAATGAAAAAAATAATTCTGCTTACGCCATTACTTTCCAAGACCTCGAAGTTTCCATCTGGAACAATAGTATCGATGCCAAAAAAATTATTATCGTACCGAAAGCAGCGCTTAACGACACTGTAAACAAAGCCGGTATCTACGCCGAAGTGGAATCGTTGGCCGTGCGCGATTTCGAAATATGGCCGGTACTCTTTAGTCAGAAGATCAAAGCCCGGAGCATTGCGGTCCACAAACCCAAAGTTACACTTTATAAAAAATCTGATAAGGCCATCAACCATTCGAGACTCCGTGAGTCGGTCGTTGCACCTTTCGAGCAGATTGTTTCAGTGACTGATATTGCTCTTCATCACGGAGACCTCAAAATCATCTACGTTAAAAACAACAAAGCGATGCTTAGCGTCCAAAATATCAACCTGAGCCTCGACGGCGTTGTCATTACCGAAGATATTTTAAAACGCAAAATTCCTTTTTCGTTTAAAAACTACCGCTTCGATTGCGACAGTGTGTATTATCGCATGAATGAATTTTATCACATCCGCACCAAAAAAATTAACGCCACCAACACGGCGCTCAACATTCATCATTTTGAAATGGTTCCGGAATTTTCGCGGCGCGAATTTGTAAAAAAAATTCCGAAAGAGAAAGATTTGTTTACGATTAGCGCACGGGCAATCGCGGTACGCAATATGAATTGGGGATTTAATTCTGACGATTTCTTTATCCACACCGACGCTATTGTCCTAAACGAAGCTTCCGCGAATATCTATCGGGCCAAGATGCCGCCAGATGATCTCACCAAAAAACACCTTTACAACAAACTCCTGCGCGACCTCGAATTTGATCTGAAGGTCGATACGCTCAAGGTGCGCAATTCGATTCTGAAATATGAAGAGGAGAAAACTTTTGAACAAGGTCCCGGAAAACTTACGCTGGGACAATTCAACCTTACGGCGATCAATATTGGCAGCGGTTTCAAAAAAAAGAAAATGGCCGATCTTCGAATCAAGATCAAATGCCAGTTTATGGACGCCTCGCCGCTGGACGTCGATTGGAGGCTCAATGTGATGGATAAAACCGACGGATTTCATATTAAAGGCACGATTTTAAATTTTGACGCCGAAAAAATTGTCCCTTTCTCTAAGCCATACATGAATGTTTCCACCAAAGGAATTATCGATGAAGTTCGTTTTAATTTCAGCGGGAACGATAAAAAAAATTATGGCGAGTTTGCAGTGGAATATGACAACCTGAAATTTACGGTATATAGAAAGAATGATCGTAAAAAGAAAAATAAGGTGCTGACATTTATTGGGAATCTACTGGTAAAAAACGATACAAAAGAAAAGCTTAAAAAAACGCAAGTCGAACTTGAACGCATTCCCGAGAAGTCGTTCTACAATTTTCTATGGAGAAGTATAGCCGAAGGGCTTAAGAAAATCCTGATTTAAACTTTATGCATTTCCCGAGACCCACGTTACAGCTTCATCGTATTCGGCTTTTGTAAAACCTTTAAATTCCCCTGGAACCAGATAGCTGAATGCGTTGGTTACCGAAATGATCCGCTCTGAATCGGTGACAATCGCAGCGCGGTGCCATTTGGTGATATTTTTAAGTCCGACGAGCGCATCCTGCATCCATGCTCCAGCGGTAAAATTGGCCAAATCGGTATCGAGCTGCAATAAGAAATTGAGCTCGTTAGTGTTGGTTACGAGACGGTCAACTTCGGGCACGACCACTCGCTCATAATCTTCTTTGGTGACTTCTCCCGATGCGCGGAAGGCGACGACGTGCTGCGGGGCGTTTTCAATAATCTGTATCATAGTTGTCTTTGTTAGTAAGAAAGATAAAATTTATTGCTAATCATAAAACAAAATTGGCTAAAATGTCCCTGCCCTATCTTATGGGATTTGATAATTTATTTATACAAATACTAGGTGGAACACCTACTTTACAAAGTCAATGTTCGTTTTGAACCCATCAAACTTCGTGCGAATGACAGCCGTTTTTTAACACGCTCGGAGCATTTCTGCTGTATCCGAGTTTCTCCCATAAAACAAAAGCCATCTTTATAAAGATGGCTTCCGTAATAAAATGAAGGTATTTCTATTTTTTGATAAATTTGGTTTGATGGATTTGCCCGTCTGCTGTGACACGCATCAGGTAAATTCCAGATGACAATTTAGAGACATCCATTTGCGGCTCGGGATTGTCAATTTCAATAATTTTTTTCCCGGTCGGCTCATAAATTGTGACGTTTGTTATCATCTTTTGAGAATGGATCGTGAGGAAAGAATCTGCCGGATTTGGGAAAAGCTTAAAATTTACCTTTTCAAAATCGGATACCGCCAAGACTTCGCTGAAATTGTAGGCACCGGTCAGCACATTAAGCGTTATATCGTATGTGCCTGCAACTACAGGAATGTTGGCACCGCCATTGACTCCGATTCCCGATGGAAATGCCGCGGAACCCCAATCAACTGAGCCTGGAGTCCATTCATGATTTTGTCTGAATTTCAATCCTCCCGCTTGTAAAACTTGACTCAAAAGGGTATATGTTGTTCCATCGGTAGTTGTGAGATCGAGATCGGTCGTCCAGGGCGTTCCTATTTGAGCCCCTATTAAGCTGATCGTATTGGCAAACTTCATAATTCCTCCATTGGTGGGAGAAACTGTCGCTGCTTCGCCAAAGCCGGTATTGCGGTTTTTGAATTTTAATGCACCTGTGAAAACGGTAGCGCCCAGGCTGTTCCAGCTATTGCCATCGTTATTGCTATAATAAACTCCGCCCGTTCCTGAAAGCAATACTGCTGTAGTTCCCGGAATGTATTCGATGCTGAATATATCGGAAACACCCGCAAGTGGAACGGCGGTAAAAGTCGCACCGCCGTCTAGCGTGCGGTATAAGTTTAGATTGCTGCCGTCCTTGGAATACATTAATCCTTTGTTAGCGTCAGAAAATGAAAAACCAGTAGATCCTGGTAGAAGTGTGTCGTAAGCAACTGATGTCCAGTTCAATCCTTTGTCTAAAGATTTGTACAAACGTTTTGCGCTGGACATAAACCAAAATGTATTTCCAACCTGGTCATACCACGACGAAAGACCATATTCTCCTGGGAGCAATGCTGGAATTGAAGTTTGCGGAACCCTTGTCCACAAATCACCGCCATTGGCTGTGGTATAAATCTCAAAATAGCCCAAATCATCTGGATCACCCATGGCAACACCATTACTGGCATCAAAAAATTGGACAAGATTGATGAAAGAATTTACATCAAAAGCTGCAGTGGATTGCCTCACCCATAGCGTTCCGGAATTGGTTGTTTTATACACGCCGCTCAGGCCATTTGCAAAATCATTGACAGCAATGTAAGCAGTGGTGGCCGACAATGCGGCTAAATCTGGTATTAAATAACTTGCTGGAAGTCCGGACGGGCTCACTGTCCATGTATTGCCTTTATCGGTACTGATTGAGAAATAGGTCGTATTTCCCCCGTAAGCCCAGACTACATTGTCATCCACAATGGAAATATTCCTTGAATTGGTTCCATTCACCGGAAACCCTGTACTTTTTTGCAGGAAAGTTTGCGCCATACTACTAAACGGCGCCGTCGCCATTAACAACACTGCTAACAACGGTTTTAAAATTGTAATTTTTCTCATGAGTTTTGAATTGGTTATGGAACAAATATAGCACTCAAGCCGACGAAAACAATTCATGTCTTTGAGTATTTTTTCTAATATCAAGTAGGTAAAGCGTTCGAATGCCTATGAAGGAATTCCCACCGTTTAAGGTTTCAAGAAATCGATATTCCTTCTCAATCCTTCATATTTGGTCCTTTTTACAGCCGAGTTTTTAAAAACAGCATGAAAAGTTTCTTCGGTGATTTCGTGCCAATCTTTTTTGGACATTGAAAGCAGTTCGGGATTCGCGTTAAATAGCGGCTCTGAATGTGGTTTAGAAAACTTATTCCACGGACAAACATCCTGACAGATGTCGCAACCGAAGGCCCAATCGTCGAATTTCCCTTTCATTTCCACGGGAATATTGTCTTTGAGCTCTATCGTAAAATAAGAAATACATTTGCTGCCATCAACAACGTACGGAGCAACAATCGCTGCGGTCGGACAGGCGTCGAGGCAAGCGGTGCAGGAGCCACAATGGTCGGTTGTGGCGTGATCATATTGAAGTTCGAGATCGATAACAAGTTCGGCGATGAAATAATAGGAACCGACAGTTTTGGTCAGCAGATTACTGTTTTTACCAATCCAACCCAAGCCGCTTTTTGCAGCCCAAGCTTTGTCGAGTACTGGTGCCGAATCGACAAAAGCACGCCCCGAAACCTCACCTATATTGTCCCGGATTGACTGCAGCAGTTCGTTCAATTTCTCTTTGATTACAAAATGGTAGTCCTGCCCGTAAGCATATTTAGAAATCTTGTAGCTTTCTGGGTTTTGGGTTTCTGAAGGAAAATAATTGAGCAATAAGGAAACAACACTTTTGCCATCGTCAACGAGCAGGTTTGGATTGAGGCGCTTGTCAAAATGATTTTCCATGTAGGCCATTTTGCCATTTTGGTTTTTGTTGAGCCAATTTTCCAGACGCGGGGCTTCCTCTTCCAGAAATCCCGATTTCGAAATTCCGCAAGACAAAAACCCGAGTCGGCTGGCTTCGGTTTTGATGAACGCGGTATATTTTTCGTTGTTGCTGATGGCTTTGTTGCTCTTTCGTGAAAACGCGAAGGTTATTATTATCCTTGACAGTTTGCGTTAGGGGTTGCAGCGGCATCCTTTTGAGGCATTTCGCCGAAAAAGATACAGCGGAAAACCCGACCCGCAGGGTAACGTCCAAATTACATTTGCTGGGCCAACACTACTTTTCGTACAAGCGCAATTTGCCCGTTAGTCAGGCAGCATTCGACTTAAAAGAGTCCGCCCTGAATATTGGTATTGATTTTTCCCAAATGCTTGTACGCTTTTTCGGTGACTTCTCGACCGCGTGGCGTTCTCATGATAAAACCTTCCTGAATAAGGAATGGTTCGTAAACTTCCTCGATGGTTTCGGCGCTTTCGGATACGGCTGTTGCCAAAGTTGAAATTCCAACCGGTCCGCCTTTGTATTTTTCGATGATGGTCGTAAGTATCTTATTGTCCATTTCATCTAGGCCGTGCGCATCTACATGCAGCGCTTTTAGTGCATAGCGGGCTATTTCTATATCAATTTTTCCGTTGCCTTTGATTTGGGCAAAATCGCGTACGCGACGCAACAATGCATTTGCGATACGCGGTGTGCCGCGGCTTCTGCCAGCAATTTCAATAGCGGCTTCCATCGTAATGGGCATTCTTAAGATTGCGGAACTTCTTTGGATGATTGTCGTCAAGAGTTCGGTTGTATAATATTGCAATCGGCTTTGAATACCGAAACGCGCGCGCATTGGTGCGGTAAGTAATCCGGAGCGTGTGGTGGCGCCTACGAGTGTAAACGGATTCAGGTTGAGTTGTACGGTTCTGGCATTCGGACCCGACTCGATCATGATATCGATTTTAAAGTCTTCCATCGCCGAATATAAATACTCTTCGACAATGGGGCTCAGGCGGTGAATTTCGTCAATGAAAAGCACGTCCCTGTCATCGAGGTTGGTGAGCAATCCGGCAAGGTCTCCGGGTTTGTCTAACACCGGACCAGAAGTGATCTTAATGCCAACACCAAGTTCGTTGGCGAGGATGTTGGCTAAGGTGGTTTTTCCCAATCCTGGCGGTCCGTGGAAAAGCGTATGATCGAGTGCTTCGTTGCGTTGGTTGGCTGCTTCAACAAACACCTTCAGATTGTCAAGCACTTGTTCCTGCCCGGCGAAGTCGTCAAAAGAAAGCGGCCTTAATTTTTTTTCGAGGTCGATTTCTTCGGAGTTAAAACTGCTATTGGTCGGATCTAAATTCTGATTCATATTGCAAATATAACGAAAATGTATGCTGCAAATAAAAATGCCCTTCGTTTCGGAAAGGCATTAATTATCGTTTTAAATATCTTAGTGATGCAATTGCTCTTCACCTTCTTTCATCGGGATGTGCTGCGGAACGAAATCCTCGTCATGCCCTGGTTTGCTGTAATCGTATGGCCAACGGTGTACGTGAGGAATTTCGCCTTCCCAGTTTCCGTGGATGTGTTTAATAGGTGCGGTCCATTCCAAAGTTGTTGATCTCCATGGATTCTGAACGGTGCGTTTTCCGAAGAAAATGCTGCTAAAGAAATTGTAAAGGAATACCAATTGGAATGCTCCACCGACCAATGCAAACATGGTCATTAAAACATTTACATTTTGCAAATCATCAAACAACGGAAAGTTGGTGTTGGTGTAATATCGTCTCGGAAGACCCGCCAAGCCGATAAAGTGCATCGGAAAGAACACGCCATAAGCGCAGACCGTTGTTACCCAGAAATGAACATAACCCATGTTTTTATTGAGCATTCTTCCGAACATTTTAGGATACCAGTGGTAAATCCCGGCAAACATTCCGTAAAGTGCCGAAATACCCATCACTAGATGGAAGTGAGCCACAACGAAATAGGTATCGTGAACATTGATATCAAGTGTACTGTCTCCAAGGATAATTCCCGTTAAACCTCCGGTAATGAAAGTAGAAACAAATCCGATTGAGTATAACATCGCAGGATTCATTTGCAAATTCCCTTTCCATATAGTGGTAATCCAGTTAAAGGCTTTTACCGCCGACGGGATTGCAATTAATAGCGTAGTAAATGTAAATACCGAACCTAGGAACGGGTTCATACCTGACATAAACATGTGGTGACCCCATACAATTGTGGAAAGGAATGCAATGGCGAGGATTGACATAATCATCGCACGGTAACCGAAGATTGGCTTGCGTGAGTTGGTCGCCATAATTTCGGATACCAATCCCATCGCAGGAAGAATTACAATGTATACTTCAGGGTGCCCAAGGAACCAAAACAAATGCTCAAAAAGTACTGGGGAACCGCCTTGATAATGTAATACTTCGCCCGCAATATAAATATCGGAAAGGAAAAACGAAGTTCCGAAACTCCTATCCATGATTAATAACAACGCAGCTGATAGAAGAACTGGGAACGAAATGATACCGATAACAGCAGTGATAAAGAAAGCCCAAATAGTCAATGGCAATCTGGTCATCGACATACCCTTTGTTCTTAGGTTGATAACGGTTACGACATAATTCAGAGATCCTAATAACGAAGAGGCGATAAAGACAGCCATGGAAACCAACCATAAGGTCATCCCCGAGCCAGAACCTCCAATTGCCTGCGGTAATGCGCTTAAAGGCGGATAAATTGTCCACCCTGCAGAAGCCGGTCCGGCCTCAACGAATAGCGAAGAAATCATGATACAACTTGAAGTAAAAAACAACCAATAAGAGACCATGTTTAGAAAACCTGAAGCCATATCCCGCGCTCCAATTTGTAGTGGAATAAGAAGGTTACTAAAGGTTCCGCTCAATGCGGCGGTCAATACAAAGAATACCATGATGGTACCGTGTATCGTTACAAGAGCCAGATAAATATCGTTAGTCATTACGCCATTTGGCGCAAACTTGTCACCCAAAAGAAAGTTAAAAATTTTGAATGATTCTTCAGGCCAAGCCAATTGCATTCTGAAAAGCATTGACATTCCGACACCAATTATTCCCATGATAATACCTGTTATTAGGTATTGTTTGGAAATCATTTTATGGTCTATAGAAAAGATATATTTGGTAACGAAAGTATCTTTATGGTGGTGTTCGTGATCGTGATCGTGAGCATGGTCGTGAGCGTGATCGTGAGCTTCTGATGACATAATTTTTACTTTATATGTTTTTATTAATTCTGGTTGTTATTTTACTGCAACTGCTTTTGAGTCTGCTTTTGCAGAATCGGCAGGTTTCCCACTAGTATCGGCAGGCGCTGCTGAGGCCGCAGCCGTTTTAACTTCATCTGCGATAGTTGGTTTCTCTGCGAGCCATTTTTTGTAATCTTCAGGGCTATCGACGACAATTTTCATCTGCATATTGTAATGTGACGTCCCGCAAATTTTATTACACAGCAACAAAAAGTCAAAAGCATAAGGATCAAGTGCCGATTCGCCTTTAGCCACTAGCTCGGCGCTTTTTTTCGTACGAAGCGCGTTGATGTTCGCTACTTTTTCTTGCATAAAAGCCATTTCGCGCATTTCTTGGGTAGTGTGAATCGGCTCAAAAGCAAATTCGGTAACCATTCCAGGAACACAGTTCATCTGTGCTCTAAAATGCGGCATATAAGCAGAGTGCAAAACATCTTGTGAGCGCATCAAAAAGTGGATTTTCTTTCCTTTCGGCAAGTGCAATTCGGTTACAACTTTATCATCCTGGGCATATTTGTCTCCCATGTCAACTCCTAATGAATTGACACCTTCAATGTATCTTACATTGGCTTTTCCCAAAACATTATCTTCTCCGGAATATCTTGCAGACCATTTAAATTGCTGCGCATATAATTCAACCACGATCGTATCTTCGTCATCATCGATAAACATGATGTTTGTCCACGCGTACAATCCATAAAGAATCAATCCTGCCAACACGATTGCCGGGATTACGCTCCATACAAATTCCAATTTATTATTATCGGCGAAATACAACGCTTTCTGATCTTTCTTACCTCTGTATTTAAATGCAAAATAATACAGCAACGCTTGGGTAATCGTTTGCACGAAAAATATTAGAACCCATGTGATGTTCATTAGGTTGTCGAGTTGACCGCCATGCGCCGATGAAGGTGTGTGCAATACAAGCCCGCCCCATTTAATCAATCCATATATGGTAAAAATGTAGATGAATGCCAGAAAGCCAAACATCAGATATCCTTGTACATTATTATCATTATCGTCAGCTATTTGCGAATTGCTCGCATTAGATCCGACTTGTGTTAAGTCAAATATTTTAGTTAACTGCCATAATGCAATCGCCAATAAAACTAAAACTATAATTACCAACAAACTTGTCATCTGTTTTTACTTTAAATATTAATAATGAAAATGTTTACTTTCTTCGATGAAAGGATTCCTTTTTGGTAACAACGGCGCTTTTGTCATAGCGGTAAAGACAACAAAGATGAACAATCCGAGGAAGAATAATACTGAACCTATTTCAGCAGCTCCAATAAACCATTGGTCACCGACAGTTGCAGGCATAATCATATTGAAGAAATCAATGTAGTGACCGAGTAAAATGACTGTTCCTGCCATTACGAGTACCCAGGTGATGCGTTTGAAATCGGTATTAATCAGTATCAGTATCGGGAAAACAAAATTCATGACAACCGCACCAAAGAAAGGCAGGTTATAATGCTCGATTCTGGTAATAAAATAAGTCACCTCTTCGGGGATATTAGCATACCAGATCAGCATGAATTGTGAGAACCAGAGATAAGTCCAGAAAACACTAATACCGAACATAAATTTAGCTAAATCGTGAATATGACTGGTATTAACATATTCTAAATAACCTTTCGCTTTCATGTAAAGCGTTACCATACAAATCGCAGTAATTCCGCTTACGAAGAAACTCGCAAAAACATACCATCCGAAAAGTGTACTGAACCAATGCGGGTCAATAGACATAATCCAGTCCCACGACATGATGGACTCGGTCACGATAAAGAAAACGAGGAATGAAGCCGACATCTTGAAGTTCTTTTTGTAGAAGCTATCGTCTTTAGAATCGTCCTGAGCCAAACAATTTTTCATTGAAAAGTATCGGTACAAATTCCAGCCAATTAAAAATATGGCTGCTCTGATGATCCAAAAAGGAAAATTAAGATATCCTGATTTATTGGCGATTAGATGATCGTAATTTGGACTTGCAGGATCAGTTACACCTTCTTTCATCCATATGAAAAGGTGATTGAAATGGAATCCACAAAGCAATAAGAAAATAAAAAAGATAACAGAACCTACCGGAAGATAGGCGGTGATTCCCTGCATAACACGGAACAAAACCGGAGACCATCCTGCCTGCGCTACCTGTTGTATAGCGTAGAAAGCGAGCACGCCCATAGAAAGCAACATAAAGAATATACACGCAACATATACGGCTGCCCATGGTTTGTTTTGCAATTGATGTAAAACGTGCACCAGGTGCGCTTGGTGTTCCGCATGAGCATCATGTGCCTCGGCAGCTGCATGCTCGGTATGCATCTTATTTACAGAGGTCGGATTGGTTGGTGTCGAGAAAGTTTTGTCTTCTGCATCTGCACCTTCGCCGTGGTGAACTCCAGCAATAGTATCGCCTTGGTGTTCTGCTGTAGCGTGTGTAGAATCTACTTCTTCTGGCGCGCCAGCTGGTTGCGCTGCCTGTTCCACCGATACAACTTCTGCTTCATGGTTTACATGAGCTTTGGCTGCACTTGAGCCCGCTGGACCAGTTACATGGCTTGCTGCTTCGTGTCCGCCTCCATGTCCATGGCTTTCAGCAGCAAGGATTTTCTCGACTTCCTGAATATCTTTTGGTGCAGTTAAAAAACCATATCCTATCCCAAGAATTCCAACAATCATCAGGATGAAAGAAAATGTTTTTAATTTACTTGAAAATGTGTACATATCTATTAAGATCAGTTTGTTCTACAATTATAAATTATAATTCGCTCTTTAGTTTTAGCACATACGCCGTCACCAACCAACGCTCATGGGCATTTAATTGATTAGCATAAGAGCCCATTGCATTTAAACCAAATGTCTGCACGTGAAAAACGCTACCCGCAGTAATTGGACGGTCTTTGTAATTCGGAACTCCAAGGTACTTGCCCTGTGTAACGAGTTTTCCTTTACCGTCGCCGGCATTGCCGTGGCAGATGGCACAGTAAATTTCGAATAGCTCCTTCCCTTTTCCCATGTCAATTGACGTAGAATCGAGCGGTGATTTAAGGCCAGTTCTCGCATCTTCCAAACCGGCAGTAGTATTGGGATAATCGTACACTTCATATCCTCTGTTGATCGTACCTGTTGGCGGCAGTTGGGCTTCAACGCCTCCACGCAAAAATGCATCCGATTCGGAATAAGTTTCATAGCTTACGCCTTCATACATATTAGGCATGTACTGGTAGTTTGGCTGCGACTTGTTGTGACAAGACGAAACTAAAATAGCCATGCAAACTAAAATTGATATTTTATATGCGCTTTTCATAGGACTAATCGTGCTTTTCAATTACTTTAACTTCTACAGCTCCTGTATTCTGGAAAAAAGAAACGAGTTCCTCTTCGTTATTGTTTACGGCTACTTCCATAAGAAAGTGGTCATCTGTTGTTCTCACATCCGGATTTTCAGCTTGTTTGAACGGCCACAGTTTACTTCTCATGTAAAACGTAATGACCATGAGGTGGGCTGCAAAAAACACAGTCTCTTCGAACATGATGGGAACAAAAGCTGGCATGTTTTGTATATAACTGAAACTCGGTTTACCTCCGATATCCTGAGGCCAATCTTGGATCATTACATAATTCATCATCCATGTTCCGAATGAAAGTCCGCACAATCCGTAAATAAAAGCACAAATTGCTAACCTTGTCGGAGCAATTCCCATTGCTTTATCAAGACCGTGCACGGGATAAGGCGTGAAAACTTCTTCAATATGATGGTGTGCCGCACGTGTTTGTTTCACAGCGTCCATCAATATCTCATCGTCATTATATATGGCGTAAACGACTTTATTACTACTCATGATGTGAATGTTTATTTCTTTCTCTTATGTAATTATCTCCGGTAGCTTTCAAAATGGTCTTAACCTCGGCCTGTGCAATAACTGGGAATGTTCTTGCATAAAGGAGGAATAAAACGAAGAAGAAGCCGATAGTACCTATGAATATTCCGATATCGACGAATGTCGGTGAGAACATTGTCCATGATGAAGGAAGATAATCTCTGTGTAAAGAAGTTACGATGATTACAAAACGCTCGAACCACATTCCGATGTTTACCACAATCGAAATTACGAAAGAGAACATGATACTCGTTCTTAATTTTTTAAACCACATGAACTGTGGAGAGAATACGTTACAAGTCATCATCGACCAGTAAGCCCACCAGTATGGACCAGTTGCCCTGTTAAGGAAAGCGTATTGTTCATACTCGACACCGGAGTACCACGCAATAAAAAGCTCAGTGATATACGCGACACCAACGATAGATCCGGTGATCATAATGATGATGTTCATCAATTCGATATGCTGAACGGTAATATAGGCTTCAAGGTTCGACACTTTTCTCATGATGATCAACAGCGTGTTTACCATTGCGAACCCTGAGAATACCGCACCTGCAACGAAGTATGGTGGGAAAATCGTCGTGTGCCAACCTGGAATAACCGATGTTGCAAAGTCCATCGATACAATGGTGTGTACAGATAGTACAAGTGGCGTCGCCAAACCGGCAAGAACCAAAGAAACTTCTTCAAAACGTTGCCAGTCTTTAGCACGTCCGCTCCATCCGAAGCTTAGAATAGAATAGATTCTTTTTGTGAAAGGCGTTACTGCCCTGTCTCTGATCATTGCGAAATCGGGCAAGAGACCTGTCCACCAGAAAACGAGTGATACGGAAAGATAGGTCGATATCGCAAATACGTCCCACAGGAGTGGCGAGTTAAAGTTTACCCATAGCGAACCGAATTGATTCGGAATCGGCAATACCCAGTATCCTAACCATGGACGTCCCATGTGGATGATTGGGAACAACCCAGCCTGAATTACAGAGAAAATTGTCATCGCTTCTGCTGAACGGTTGATTGCCATTCTCCATCGCTGGCGAAATAACAAAAGTACCGCAGAGATCAGCGTTCCTGCGTGACCGATACCTACCCACCAAACGAAGTTGGTAATATCCCAGGCCCAGCCTACAGTTTTATTCAATCCCCATGTTCCGATACCTGTAGAAATGGTATAAATGATACAGCCCAGTCCCCAAAGGAAAGCGGCTAATGCGATTGAAAATACAATCCACCATTGTTTGTTGGCCGGTCCTTCGATAGGCGCGGCTACATCTACCGTTACATCGTGATAAGTTTTATCACCAATAATTAAAGGTTTTCTAATGGGTGCTTCGTAGTGAGACGACATAATCCTTTATCTTGTTTATTAATTTTATTTTTATACTAGGTATTTCTGACTTTTACGTGGTAGAATACATTTGGCTTGGTTCCGACGTGCTCCAATAGATGGTACATTCTGTCGTCTTCTGCCAACTCGGCCACCTTGTCTGATTTATTATTGACATCTCCGAAAATAATAGCCCCTGAAGAACAAGCTGCAGAACAGGCTGTTTGGAACTCGTCTGTTTTCACTTCACGTCCTTCCCGTTTAGCAGTCAGGATTGTCAATTGTGTCATCTGAATACAAAGCGAACATTTTTCCATGACGCCTCGTGAGCGCACATTCACATCTGGATTTAGGACCATGCGACCCAAATCATCATTCATGTGGTAATCGAATTCACTGTTTTTGTTGTATAGGAACCAGTTGAAACGTCTTACCTTATACGGACAATTGTTCGCACAATACCTTGTACCTACGCAACGGTTGTAAGCCATATGGTTTTGTCCTTGGCGACTGTGCGATGTAGCGGCAACCGGGCAAACCGTTTCACACGGCGCGTGGTTACAGTGCTGACACATCACCGGTTGAAATGCTACTTGTGGATTGTCGTTGGGATTTTCCATTTCGCCAAATCCGCCTAAAGAACCTTTCTTGCCAAACAAACCGTCAAACTCTTCTTTCTTTACGTCATCAGCAGCAAAAGTCGCCTCGGAAGAGTAATATCTGTCGATACGAAGCCAATGCATATCACGGCTTCTTCTCACTTCCGATTTTCCTACGACCGGTACGTTGTTTTCAGCGTGGCATGCGATCACACAAGCGCCGCAACCGGTACAGGCATTGAGGTCGATTGACATGTTGAAATGATGTCCAATTGAACGATCGAAAGAAGTCCATAGATCTACTGATGTAGCGGCAACTTCTTTATGGTCTAAAGACACTACCGGAATTTCATTCCATTCCTTCGCATCTTTGGTATTGAATATTTCCAAAGTAGTTTCTTTGATAATATCGCCTCTTCCCATTAAGGTTTTTTGCGACTGCACACAAGCAAATTCATGCTCGCCGGCCGCGGCCTTAATTGTTACCGACTGTACATCATTGAAATCTTTATATAAAGGATAGGCGTTTACACCTACTTGCATTTCTTGCTTTAAAGCGGCTTTTTTACCATATCCCAGAGCAAGTCCGATGGTTCCTTTAGCCTGACCTGGTTGAATAATCACCGGTACATTTTCCAATGTCACGCCGTTGACCGTAAGATTGGCATAGCTTCCGTTGAGGCCGCCATTGGCAACATTATGGTTTTCCAGTCCCCATTTCTCTGCATCCGCTCTAGAAACAGTTGCATAGTTGTCCCATGAAACCCGTGTAATAGGGTCCGGAAATTCCTGCAACCATGGATTGTTGGCTTGCTGTCCGTCGCCCAAACCTGTTTTAGTATATAAAATCAATTCGGTTCCGGCTGTTTTGGCTTGCGCCAAAGTTGTAGCAGCACTGGAAAAATCGGCAGAGCCACCTATAACAGCTGAAGAAGCGCCAACATATATGCCATCATGCAATACCTGGCTCCATGAAGCACCGGCCATATTTGCAGTTGCGTTTATTTTTAAATAATCGTAGAAAGTTCCGCCATCTCCATTCCATTTCAGTAAAGCATCTTGGAATTGTCTGCTGTCGAATAATGGGCGGATTGTCGGTTGTGTCAAAGCGTAAGTTCCTTTGGTGATCATCACATCTCCCCAAGACTCCAAATAGTGCGGAGCGGCAGCGGCGATTGTTGTCAATGCTGCGGTTTCATCTTCTTTTAAGGAGAACGAAACTGAAAGTGACGCTTTTTTCAAGGCTGCTGCAAATTCTTTTCCGTTTGGTAAAGTGTATACCGGGTTGACACCGCTCATGATTAGCGTATGAACGTTTCCGGCTTTTAGGTCATTGATGAATTGGGCTACTTTTTCGTTGGATCCTTTTCTGATCTGTCTTGTACCCGAAGTTGTGAAAGCAGCGCTTCCCAATGCCTGATTGATGGCCAAAACCAGCAGCTGTGCATTTTTGTCCTGCAGTCCAGAAACCAGAACACCATTACTTCCGGCAGCTTTCAATTGTTGAGCAGCTTTCACTACTGAATCTTCATTTTCTATCTTTGCAGTTGCAACAGAACCGTTTGCAATCACATTGTATATTTTTACCAACGCCTGTTTCTGATCGGCAACCGACATCGGGATACGTTTGTCAGCCGCTGCTCCGGATAAAGTCATATTGGCTTCCAACTGAAAGTGGCGCGACATTTTTCCGCTTTTGGGTATTCTGCCTTTCGCATAACCTGCATCATAGCTTCCGCCTTGCCAGTCTCCTAAGAAATCAGCTCCGACAGAAACAATCAGACTAGCTTTTGAGAAATCGTAATCAACCAAAGCCCTTTCGCCATAAACCGTTTCGAAAGCATCGAGTGCGGCCGACGAGGAAACAGCATCGTAAACGACATGTTTCGCAGTTGGGTTTTGAGCAATAAACTCAGCTACTAATTTTTCAGTAGATGGGCTCGCTAAAGTTCCGGTTAACAAAACAACCTGTTTGCCTTTCGCTTTTGCATCAGCCAAACCGGCTTTTACCTTTGAATCTACATCGCCCCAGGTTGCAACTTTACCTGCAATTTTAGGCTGCTTTAAACGCATACTATCATAAAGCGACAATACAGATGCATGAATCCTCGCATTGGCTGCGAATTTAGCTCCCGGTAAAGTATTATTTTCAATCTTAATAGGACGACCTTCGCGGGTTTTCACCAAGATATTAGCAAAATCAAAACCATCAAAAACAGTGGTGGCATAAAAATCGGCCACACCAGGAATGATATTATCCGGCTGGACAACATAAGGAATCGACTTATGCACTGGACCTTCACAAGCTGCGAGCGTGGCAGCTGCAGTAGAAAACCCAACGTACTTCAAGAAATCACGGCGTGTTGTTGATGAACCTGATAAAATTTCTTTATCCCCTAAAAATTCATCGGTCGGAATTTCTTCCACAAACTCGTTATTTCTAAGCGCCTCAACAATAGAACTATTTTCGTTTAGTTCTTCAACACTTTTCCAGTATTTTTTGTTTGATGACATCGTATATAAAATTAGCTTCTTATTTATTTTTTGTTTAATTGGCAATTTGTGTTATTCGGATTCCGAATAGGTACAAATTAATAATGGCACTTTCCGCATTCCAAACCTCCCATTTGTGCAGCGGTCAGTTTGTCAACATTGTACTTTTTAGAAAGTTCTTCGTGAATCTTAGTGTAGTATTCGTTGCCTTCCATTTTAACTTCGGTCTTTCTGTGGCAATCTATACACCAGCCCATTGTCAAAGGAGAAAACTGTTTCATTAATTCAAAAGTTTGTACCGGACCATGACAAGTTTGACATTCAATACCGGCAACAGTAACGTGCTGAGCGTGGTTGAAGTAAACAAAATCAGGAAGATTGTGGATGCGCACCCATTTTACAGGTTGGGTTTTTCCAGTATATTTCTGAGTACTTTTATCCCAACCGACAGCGGTATATAATTTTTGGATTTCGCCATCGTAAAACGCTTTGGAATGATCGGCTGTTGCAGTAGTGTCAGATACTTCACTGATATTTTTATGGCAATTCATACACACATTCAATGAAGGAATACCCGCATTTTTACTCACACGTGCTGCGGAGTGACAAAATTTACAATCGATACCGTTGCTTCCAGCGTGAATTCTATGAGAATAGTGAATTGGCTGAATCGGTTCATAGCCTTGGTCTACTCCTATCTGCATTAAATAGCCATAAACAAAGTAACCGCTTGCCAATAATAGGAATATTGAGGTTACAAATACGAGAAATTGGTTTCTCGCAAATGCTTGCCAGATTGGAATTGTCTGTTCTTTTGGCTCTGCTTCAATGCCGTTAGCTTTGGCTACCCTAGTCAATACATTGTTAACCATAAACAACATCACAACGAGAATCAGCATTACAACGGCTAATGCACCCAGAACTACATCATTTGAAATCCCACCTACACTACTTTGTGCAGCTCCATCGGGTCCAGGCATTGTCGCTTTTGCAGGCTCCGCTTTTGGCTCTGAAGTATAAGCAAGAATATTATCAATATCTCCTTCCGACAACTGCGGAAAAGGGGTCATGATTTTCTTATCGTTTTCATTGAAGATCTTAACCGCAGTAGCATCTCCGGCCTTGATCATCGCAGAACTGTTATGAATCCACTTGTAAAGCCAAGCCTTATCGTATTTTCCCGCAACACCTCTCAATGCCGGACCCGTCGATTTAGCATCGAGCTTGTGACAAGCGGCGCAGTTAGTATTAAAAAGTTCCTTTCCTTTTACGGGGTCTCCGCCGGCAGTGGCTGCTGGGGCTGGGGATTCGGCTGCGGGAGGAGCAGCGGCTGTTTGAGCAATTGAAGTTAAGGAGAACGTTAGCATAAACGCTAAACTGAAAACTAAAATCCTTGAAATCGAATTATGGTTACCCACTTTTTTCATATTATCTAATGATTATCGACTAAATTGGTATGGTTTTTAGGAGCCGAAACTGCGCAAACCCTACTTTGTTTTTTAAAACTTGCACAAAAATACGACTTATGAATTATTCTCAAAACCTTAAAATAGTCTTAAATATCAATTTATATCAATTCTAAATAAAATTTGTTCCTGCGTGTAATCCTATTAATATTACATTTGTATTAAAATCACTACTTTATGAGAATCTTAACAGTAAAAACATGCCTTTTTGCGATCGTCGTCTCTGGAATGGCCAATGCAAATTTATCGGCACAAGAAGGAAATGTCACCGTTACACAAGATCTAAAATTTGAACAATTGCTTAATGAGAAAAGGAAAATCAATTCTTCAATCACGGTGAACGACCGGTATAAAATCCAAATCTACAGCGGTGATACCGAAACGGCTAAAAAAATATTGGGCGACTTTCGTAAAGAGAATAAAAGCCACGATGGAACGATTGTTTTCAGTACGCCGACATACAAAGTTTGGGTCGGGAATTTTAAGACCCGTATCGAGGCTGAACGAAATATCGCTGAGTTCAAAAAGAAATACCCGAATGCTTTTCTGATCAAGCCAAATAAATAATTGCAATAAAAAGCCTCCGAATTGGAGGCTTTTTATTTTATTTTAATTTCTTTTTGACGGCGACTTCTTGGAAAGCCTCAATCAAATCGCTCTGTTCGATATCATTATATCCTTTAACCTGAATACCGCAGTCGTATCCTTTTGAAACTTCTTTCACATCATCTTTAAATCGCTTTAGCGCCACGAGTTCTCCGGTGAAGACAACAACACCTTCTCTAATAACCCTGATTCTGGAGTTTCTCGAAATCTTTCCGTCAAGAACCATACAGCCTGCAATAGAGCCGACTTTAGAAATCTTGAATATTTCGCGAATTTCCGCTGTACCGGTAATTTCCTCTTTCATTTCTGGAGAAAGCATTCCTTCCATTGCATCTTTCAAATCGTCGATTGCATCATAAATAATCGAGTAATTACGGATATCGATCTCTTCTTTATCAGCCAATTGTCTGGCATTTCCTGCAGGGCGTACGTTAAATCCGATGATAATCGCATCTGATGCAGAAGCCAACATAACATCGGTTTCTGTAATCGCTCCGACACCTTTATGGATTATATTGATTTGTATTTCTTCTGTCGATAATTTCGAAAACGAATCGGATAATGCCTCAACAGACCCATCCACGTCTCCTTTAAGGATAATGTTGAGTTCTTTGAACTGGCCAAGCGCGATACGTCTTCCAATCTCCGCCAACGTAATGTGACGCTGTGTACGAACTGATTGCTCACGCATCAATTGGGTACGTTTTGCAGCAATAGCTTTTGCTTCTCTTTCGTCTTCAAAAACGTTGAACTTATCTCCTGCCGTAGCAGCGCCATCCAATCCTAAAACAGATACTGGTGTAGAAGGTCCCGCTTCTGTGACAACGTGTCCTCGTTCATCCTGCATCGCTTTAATCTTACCATGGTGTTTTCCGGCAAGCATATAGTCGCCCACTTTCAATGTTCCGTTCTGAACCAAAATTGTGGAAACATATCCTTTTCCTTTATCGAGGAATGCTTCTACAACCGTTCCGGAAGCAGGTTTGTTCGGGTTCGACTTCAGGTCGAGAATTTCTGCTTCGAGCAAAACTTTTTCCAATAATTCTTTTACGCCTGTTCCTGCTTTTGCCGAAATATCGTGCGACTGGATTTTTCCACCCCAATCTTCAACAAGCAAATTCATTCCTGCCAGTCTTTCCTTGATTTTTTCAACATTAGCATTCGGCTTATCGATTTTGTTGATAGCGAAAATAATCGGAACGCTTGCTGCCTGTGCGTGGCTGATGGCTTCTTTTGTTTGCGGCATGATGTCATCATCGGCCGCGATTACAATAATGGCGATATCGGTTACCTGAGCACCACGCGCTCGCATCGCCGTAAAGGCTTCGTGACCTGGAGTATCAAGGAACGCTATTTTTTGTCCGTTGTCTAAGGTTACTCCGTAAGCACCGATGTGCTGGGTGATTCCCCCTGATTCGCCGGCGATAACGTTTTCCTTACGGATGTAATCCAGCAAGGAAGTTTTACCGTGATCGACGTGACCCATAACGGTTACTATCGGAGCACGACTAAGGAGATCTTCTTCCCTATCTTCTTCAACATCGACATTATCTTCAAGATCGGTTGTGATAAATTCTACCTCGAAGCCAAATTCATCGGCGACGATTGTCAATGTTTCTGCATCGAGGCGCTGGTTCATAGTTACCATGATACCGAGCGACATACAAGTTCCAATTACTTTGGTAATCGGCACGTCCATCATCGTGGCAATCTCTCCTACGGTAACAAACTCAGTTACCTTAATGGTTTTACTGCCTTCATCAATGGCCCTTTGCTCATCATCCGATTTCTGGCGATGCGTATCCCTTTTATCCCTACGGTATTTCGCGGCTTTAGATTTTCCACCTTTACCTTGTAGCTTTTCTAAGGTCTCGCGTATTTGATTTTTTACTTCTTCTTCGGTCGGCTCAACTTTCGCAACAATTGCAGGACGATTTCCTTTGACGAATCCTGGGCGTGCACTTCGATTGGCTCCGGCAGCTCCCGGCGCATTTCTGTTGACGAATACACCACCTGTTCCTGTTCCTCCGGGACGCACTTCGCCTGGTTTTGGCGGAATTCGCTTTCTTTTATTCTTATTGGCGTTGTTGGCATTAGCCGCCGCCGCTGTTCCGGGTTTGTTCGGTACAATCTTCGGATCTTCTTTTTTCTTTTTAGGCTTGTCAAATTGCGACAAGTCGATGGTTTGTCCCGTTAAGGTCGCACCAGATAATTTTTGATATTTCGTAGCAAACTCATCAGGCTGCTCTTCGCTTGCCATGCTTTTTTCTGAAACTGCCGGTTCCGCTTTCGGAGTTTCGACTGGAACAGACGTTTCCTTCTTTACAGGAGCTTCGGCTGCTACTCTTGGTTCTGTGGGTTTCGGATTCAAGTCGATCGTACCTACTTGTTTTGGACCTGTAACCGTTGCTTTGGCCTTGATTACTTCAAGCCTTTGGCGCTCTTCGTCTTGCTTGCGTTTGTCCTCAATCTCCTTTTCCCTTTCAATACGCAGCGCTTCTTTCTCTTTCCTCTTCTCTTCCCCAACCTCTTTGGAAGCCTCTTTATTCCCCTTGTCGCCGGCAAACTGATTTTGCAGGATGCCATATTCCTTATCAGATATTTTCGCATTTGGATTTGACTCAACGGCAATTCCCTTGTCTTTTAGATAATCGACAGCCCTATCCAGCGAAATATTCAATTCCCTTAAAACCTTGTTTATTCTTATTATTCTTTCTTCAGACATAAAACCTTTTTAATTATTTCTTTTGTTGTGTTGTTGTTGTAAAAGATTGTTAGCTGTTAAACTCTTCTTTGAGGATTCTCATGACATCGAGAATCGTTTCTTCTTCAAGATCTGTTCTTCTCACGAGATCTTCCACATCCTGTTTTAAGATGCTTCTTGCCGTGTCAAGGCCTATTTTTGCAAATTCTTCGATTACCCATCCTTCGATCTCGTCTGAGAATTCTGTTAATTCTACGTCATCTTCTTCTTCCGCAACATTTCCTTCACGGATCACATCCAGTTCATAACCCGTTAACAACCCGGCCAATTTGATATTATGTCCACCGCGTCCTATAGCTTTGGAAACTTCTTCCAGTTTCAAGAATACTTCTGCTCTTTTTGTTTCGTCGTTGATCTTGATCGAGGAAACTTTAGCAGGACTCAAGGCGCGAGTAATATACAATTGAATATTCGACGTGAAATTGATGACATCGATATTCTCATTGCCCAATTCTCGCACAATTCCGTGGATACGCGAACCTTTCATACCAACGCAGGCACCGACAGGATCAATACGGTCATCGTAAGAATCGACTGCTACTTTTGCTTTTTCACCCGGAATACGCACAACATTTTTTACCATGATTAAACCGTCGAATACCTCTGGAATTTCCTGTTCAAATAATTTCTCGAGGAATTTTTCAGACGTTCTTGACATGATGATCTGGGGCTTATTCCCTTTTAATTCAACACTTTCTATGATTCCGCGGACATTATCGCCTTTGCGAAAAAAATCAGAAGGAATCTGTTTTTCCTTTGGCAAAACGATTTCATTTCCTTCGTCGTCAACCAAAATTACAACTCTTGGGCGAACATGGTGCACTTCGGCTGTATAAATTTCACCGATCAAGTCCTTGAATTGTTTGTACAAGTTTGTGTTATCGTGTTCATGAATCTTAGAAATCAAGTTTTGGCGCAACGCCAAAATCGCTCTTCTTCCAAGGTCAATTAGCTTCACTTCTTCGGAGACCTCTTCGCCGATTTCGAAATCGGGTTCGATTTTTCTGGCTTCCGTAAGCGTAATTTCTTCATTTTCCAAATCGAGGTCTTCATCAGCAACGATAACCCTTCTTCTCCAGATTTCCATATCTCCTTTGTCCGGATTGATAATAATATCAAAGTTATCGTCCGAACCAAATTTTTTCTTCAATGCATTTCTAAATACATCCTCTAAAATCGCCATAAGCGTTACACGATCAATGAGTTTATCATCTTTAAACTCTGAAAATGAATCGATTAATGCCAAATTTTCCATGTCAACTTTTTATTTAAAATGTTACTGTAACAATTGCTTCTTTAATTTCCGAATACGGTATTTCCTGTTTTTTAGCCACCGTTTCTTTTCCTTTACCGATCTTCTTCGGCTCCCTTGCTTCCCAGGCCAGCGTTATGAAATCATCGTTAGCATCAACCAATTCGGCGGTAAGCGTTTCTGTTGCCAGTTTTACGATTAAAGCGCGACCGATGTTCTTTTTGTATTGCCTTATTAGTTTCAATGGCGAACCTACTCCGACTGAGGCTACTTCTAGTGAAAAATCCTGCTCTTCACGATCCAGGTTATGCTCTATCGCCCGACTGATGTCAATACAGTCCTGTAGCGCTACACCGTTATCGCCATCAAGAGTTACAATGATTTTGAATGCGTCCGTAACGGTCAAATCAATTAGGAAAACGGATGGCTTTTCTGTTAATCCTTCAGCAAGCAGCTGATTTATCTTCTCTTTAAATGCCATATCTTTATAAAAAGAGGGAAGCATTGCTTCCCTCATTATCTAATTTTGAAATAAATAACCGTGCAAATATAGTGTTTTTTTTGTAAACCAAAAATGATGTGACATGTAAAAAAAAATATTATCTTTATTGAATAAATTTTAAAAACATTATAATATAATTTCTTACACTTTTTAAATATGAAACGAATTTTAGTTCCTACCGACTTTTCCGACCATGCAGAATACGCACTTAAAGTTGCTGCGCAAATAGCCAGGGAAAATGAAAGTGAAATTATCTTGTTACACATGCTGGAGTTGCCGCATCAAGCGGGTGATGCCATCGGAAGCGGGCACCAAATTCCTGAAATTATGTTTTATAAGGACCAAGCCATCCGCAATCTCGAAGACTTGATGGATATCGAATATCTCGAGGGGCTAAATGTTTCAGAAATTGTCCAGTTTGAAAAAGCGTTTGACGGAATTTTAGGTGTAAGCAAAAAAAACAATATAGACCTTATTGTAATGGGCTCACATGGAACCAGCGGCTTTCAGGAAATGTTCATCGGATCTAACACCGAAAAAGTAGTGCGTTTCTCAGAAGCACCGGTGCTCGTCATCAAAAATGAAAACAATGACTTTAAAGCGGGCAACTTCGTTTTTGCTTCAGATTTCTCACAAGAAATTAAAAAACCATTCAGACAACTCGTTGAATTTGCAAAAGCTTTCAAATCAAATCTCAATCTGGTAATGATCAACACCCCAAACAGCTTCAAGCCCACGCATGTTGCCGAAAAGATCATGACAGACTTCATGAAAGAGTTTGATTACCCAAACCATACTTTTCATATTTACAACGATGTGAATATCGAAAAAGGAGTTGTAAATTTCGCCAACAGCGTTTCCGCAGATCTCATCGGAATGTGCACGCATGGCAGGACGGGCTTCTCACACTTCTTCAACGGCAGCATAAGTGAAGATCTTGTAAATCACGCGGTAAGACCTGTAATTACATTTAAAATATAAAAACCTCACTGACGTAAAATAAAAAAACTCCTCATATCCTGAGGAGTTTTTTGTTGGTCTACTAGGACTCGAACCTAGAAAGGCTGCACCAAAAACAGCTGTGTTACCATTACACCATAGACCAATTCCATTGCTGTTAAGCGAGTGCAAATTTAAAACAAATTTTATTTTCAGCAAGCATTTTTGATTATTTTCTCAAAAATAATTTTAATGTAACAGACTTCGTTTTTTAAAGTCCTTGCAATCGGAGCGAAATAGTCCCGAAATCAAAACCATACCACAGAATTTTTGCTAAATGGTATTTCTTTCCGCAAAAAAAATAGTTTCTTTGTATCACAAAAAAAAAATATTTTACACTCATATGGCGGTATTTAACTTCAATAAATGGAATACAATCACAGGATGGGTTGCCTTTTCAATTGCACTAGTCACTTATACACTAACTGTTGAACCTACAATGAGTTTCTGGGATTGCGGCGAATATATTGCCACCGCCGCGAAACTCGAAGTTGGACACCCTCCCGGAGCACCGCTTTTTCAGATGATGGGCGCCTTTTTTGCAATGTTCGCCACCGACAATTCAAAAATAGCTTTGATGGTAAATATGATGTCGGTTTTTTCGAGTTCATTTACCATTCTATTTTTATTCTGGTCTTCCACTATTGTCCTCAAACGACTCGTGGCAAGGTTTACAGAAATCGACAACAACAATTCGATCGTAATTCTCGGCGCTTCGTTCGTGGGCGCATTGGCTTATACTTTTTCCGACAGTTTCTGGTTCAACGCCGTCGAAGCCGAAGTCTATGCGATGGCAACCTTACTTATTGCCCTGCTGTTTTGGTTAGGGTTGCGTTGGGAACAAGACATGGATACGCCAAGGGGAAATAAATGGCTTTTGATTATTAGTTTGGTGATCGGACTCTCTTTTGGCGTACACTTTATGGCTTTACTGACCATTCCATCTATCGGTTTTCTGTATTATTTCAAACATTATAAAACCACAACAGTTCGTAATTTTATTGTGGCCAATGTTGTCGTGGTAGCTATTCTGCTTTTCATCTTTAAGTTATTACTGCCCTGGACAATGGCTTTTTTCGGAAAAACCGAAATCTTCATGGTCAACAGTCTCGGACTCCCATTTGATTCCGGAACCATTTTCGTAGTATTACTCATTATCGCATTCTTCTACTTTGGACTCCGTTTTACACGCCAAAAAGATTATGTTTTTTACAATACCATTCTGCTCTGCATCTTGTTTATCCTAATTGGTTTTTCTACATGGATGATGTTGCCGATACGTGCCAATGCTAACACGCCAATTAACGAGAACAAACCATCGGATGCCGCCGAAGTCCTCGCTTACTATAATAGGGAACAGTATGGGGTAAATCCTTTGTTCTTCGGACCGCAGTTCACCGATTCGTTTGCCGGTCTTGATGAAGATACGCCCTATCTTGACAAAGCACCAAATTACGAACGCGATTATAAAACCGGAAAATACGTCATCACCAACAACTACAAAAACGCTGAACAAAACAGCGATGACAACCACAAAGCTATATTACCGAGATTATGGAGCACCGAACATATTCAGAATTACATCAGTTTTACGGCCGTACCTGAATTCAAGATCAAGTCTGAATACTCTGAAGAAAAAGAACTTGTCGATGTTATTGCCGAATTTCGTAAAGCCTATGCACAGCAGCAAATCGACACCGAAGGTTATATCACTTTCCTCAAAAGTTACGGCGAGTATCTTGTCATTGAAAAACCGTCAACCTGGGATAATTTAAGCTTTATGTTTGAATACCAGTTTGGCTATATGTACTGGAGATACTTAATGTGGAATTTTACGGGTAGACAGAACGACGTCCAAGGCAAATATGACAATCTTGACGGGAATTGGCTCAGCGGAATTTCCTTTATCGATGAAATCCATCTAGGTTCACAAGATAATCTTCCAACAGATGTTCTCAACAACAAAGGTCGGAACATGTACTTTTTCTTGCCATTCCTGCTGGGTCTCATCGGTTTAATATATCATGCCAACAAAGATCTTAAAAGCTTTTATGTTCTAATGGCACTGTTTTTATTCACAGGAATTGCTTTGAAAATTTACCTCAACGAAAGACCATTCGAACCACGTGAACGCGATTATGCGCTTGTAGGTTCGTTCTATGTATTTGCAATTTGGATTGGATTTGGCGTCTATGCCATTTACGATTCCTTAAAAAATTATTTGCAACCTAAACTTGCGGGACCTCTGGTAATTGCTGCAACACTTTTGGCAGCGCCCGTACTAATGGCATCGCAAAATTGGGACGATCATGACCGTTCGAACAGATATACCGCGATTTCAATGGCAAAAGCCTATCTCAACTCATGTGAACCCAACGCCATTTTATTTACGATCGGCGACAATGATACTTTTCCACTTTGGTATGCCCAGGAAATTGAAAATGTACGTACAGACGTAAAAGTCGTCAACACCAGCCTTTTTATGACCGATTGGTACATCGACCAAATGAGAATGAAAACTTATAAAGCGGAAGGCGTTCCGATTTCATTTACACACGACCAATACGTTGGAGACAAACTCGACTATGCCATCCACAATCCAAAAACCGAAGGCCGTTGGAACCTCAAAGACCTGATTGAATTTATCGCTAGTGACGATCCTCGCACGGTGGTTGAAATGCAGAACGGCCAGAAAATCCACTTTTATCCAACTAATAAAGTTAGAATACCTATTGATAAGGAAGCCATAATTCGCAATAAAGTAGTCAGCCCAAAATACAATGATTCGATTGTTCCATTTATCGATATAGAAATCAAAGGGCAGGCGCTTTACAAAAATAGGTTGATGATGCTCGATGTACTTGTCAACAACAATTGGGAAAGACCAATTTACTTTACAGGCGGAAGCTTTGGCGATGATGATTATTTGTGGATGAAAGATTATCTACAGCTCGACGGAATGGTCTATAAATTAGTTCCGATACGTAATGCAATTCCAAAAGACGGAAGTCCACTCGATATGGGACAAATCGATTCAGAGAAAATGTATGCCATCGCCATGAAATGGGAATGGGGCAATGGCGAACTCAGCACCATTTACCACGACCCTGAAACACGGAAAAACAGTATCTCCTATCGCACCAACCTTGCCCGTTTAATGGAGCAACTGATCAATGAAGGCAAAAACGACAAAGCCAAAAAAGTAATTGATCTTGCCATGACGAAAATGCCGGTGGAGTACTTCGGTTATTATTCTCTTGTCGATCCGTTCGCCGGCGGATATTACGAAGTGGGTGAAACCGCAAAAGCACGCCAGCTTCTTGACAAGCTCATTGACAAATACAAGGAAAACCTTACCTATTACAAGGGATTGCGTCCATCTGAGCAAAGCGACATCGCCATTGATATTATCACTGATATCGAGCGTTACAGGGCATTACTTCAGGTGATGAAAGACAGAGGAGACCTTGCTTATTATAATAAGAATAAAACTGTCTTCAATTCCTATAATCAAATGTTTTCACGTTTCGGAAGGGATAACGAATAATCGAATCTTAAAAAAACAATGGCTTTTTATTGGGTAAAAACAAACCGCATTATCAAAATGGTTTTTCCAAAGTATGTCTGGGATATTCCAAACGATGAGAGAAAGGTTTATCTGACTTTTGATGACGGACCTACCCCTGAAGTAACTGAGTGGACAATTGACTTGCTACATGAATATAAGGTCAAAGCTACTTTTTTCTGTATCGGCGAAAATATCGAAAAGCATCCTGAGATTTTTGCCAGACTTCTTGACGAAGGCCATGCGATCGGAAACCATACTTTTAACCACGTCAACGGTTGGGAAACTGCCAGTGAAAAGTATATTAAAAATGTTGAGCAATGCGCAGCTATTATTGAGAAACAGGCCGGAGAATCTACCAAATTGTTTCGTCCTCCTTATGGGAAAGTCAAAAAACATCAAGCCACCGAGTTATTAAAGAAAGGTTATAAAATTATAATGTGGGATGTTTTGAGTGCCGATTTCGATCCTGATATCAGTCCGGAGAAATGCTTCAAAAACGTTGAAAAAAATCTAAGACCGGGAAGTGTGGTGATTTTCCATGATAGCGCAAAAGGATTCAGAAATCTGGAATACACGCTACCAAAAACCTTAGCGTTTTTAAAAGAGAAAGGGTTTAAATGCGAGTTGATTTCTTAGATTTGCTCCTGAACTAATCCGATAATTGTATTAGCATCAAGTTCTCCCGACTGTCTCCAAATCATTTGCCCTTCCTTGTAAATCATTAAAGTCGGCAAGCCTTTGATACGCAAAGCATCGGCAAGTTCTTGATTTTTATCGACATCAATTTTGATCACTTTGGCCTTGTCGCCAAGCGCTGCCGCCACATCTCTAATAACAGGGTGCATTGATACCGAAGATTCATTCCAATCTGTGTAAAAGTCAATTAAGACCGGAACATGCGCATTTATAAGTTCTCCAAATTTTGACATAAAACCAAAAAATTTAATTTCTAAAGTCCTCTGATTGAGATATTATATACAAATGTAATATTTTAAACTAGTTATGCTAGTTTTTCACCTTTTTTTAGTTGAATGACCGTTATTTCTGGCATAATGCCAACCCTTCCGGGATAAGCATGAAATCCAAAACCACGGTTCACATATACATAGCGCCCAAATTCTTCATATAATCCAGCCCACTGCTTGTACATGTATTGCGCAAGACTCCATTTGAAAAAACCAGGTATTTCAATTCCGAACTGCATTCCATGTGTATGACCCGAAAAAGTCAGGTGAAAATTTTTATCGTGATGTTTAACTTCATATTCCCAATGGCTCGGGTCGTGTGTCATGAGAATTTTAAAATCCTTGGCACTCAACTGTTTCGAAGCCTTAGTCAAGTCGCCGGCCTGTTTGAAATTTCTACCCCAGTTCTCAACGCCAACTAATGCTATCCTTTCGCTTCCTTTCTCAATAAAAGTATGTTCATTGAGCAAGAGTTTGAAATCGATTTCGCGGTACAGATTCTTTATTGCCGTAAAATTATCTGCTTTCTCACGTTGCGAGGGCCAGTCTATATATTCTCCGTAATCATGATTTCCTAAAACGGCAAATTTTCCATGCTCATGCTTTTTGATACGGTTGAACGCGTCAAGCCACGGATGCATTTCGGTGGCGTGTGTGTTGACGATATCGCCGGTGAACAATATCATGTCCGATTCTTGTTCGTTGACCAGATCAATCGCATAATTGATTTTATCGGCATTGTCGAAACTGCCGCTATGTACATCTGAAATTTGGGTAATCGTAAATCCGTCGAACGCATCGGGAAGATCCGGAAAGAAAACACGTTGTTTGATAACGCGATAATTGTATTTTCCAATTGTCATTCCGTAAATAAGCGATAAAAACGGAATTGCCGCTAAGCCCAAAGCAATGCTACTAATAAATTTACGTCTTTGTGGAAGAAAATCAGCAGTGTTATCCGATTCAATAAAATAACGCATCGCCGCAACGAAAACCCTATAAATATCTTCACCAAGTAAAACAATGGTAATCAATATCTTTGGAACATAAACCAACAATAGCAATCCCATGGTGAACAGGGTTTGTTTGGTCTGTCCGACCGAACGGTCAAATTGCAAAAACGAATAGACGATGAAAACAAAAAGTAGCAGACTGACGATTTGATAAAGCATTAAAGCCCATCGCATTTTAACTATCGTTCTGAATGCCTGGAATGCATATAGTTCAACAATCAGCAGAATACAGCAGAAAATTACCAAGCGAAAGATCATCTTAAAAAATTTACACAAAATAACACATTATGACGATGCAAGGCCTTTTTATTATCATAATTTTAACGTGGAAAAAATGGCATGAAAAATCATTGTCGCAACCGGTGTGAAGGCGGCTTTTGTCTATCAGTTCCAAAAGACATTATAGACGTTCAGACCTAAAACGATCACTACTATTGCTACAAAAAAAAGCAGGCGGATATTTAAAATTTTGATCATCGCAGGAAGAATTTTTAGTTACGGGTAAGAACAATTACGAAAATTATACAATCGCGGTTTTCAATACAGAAATAAAGAAAATCCTTCCTCATTTTAAACGCCAATTGTGTATTTTTACGGATAAATTAAAATCGTATGTCTGCACAAAAACGACTGTTCCTTCTTGATGCTTACGCCCTAATTTTTCGGGGTTATTATGCCTTTATAAAAAATCCAAGAATCAATTCCAAAGGCATGGATACCTCAGCCATCTTAGGCTTTATGAATTCACTGCTCGATGTCATCAAACGCGAAAAACCCGATCATCTCGCCGTAGCTTTTGATAAGGAAGGTAGCGCCGTGCGCACCGAAATGTATGCGGCTTACAAAGCACACCGTGACGAAACTCCCGAAGCCATCAAGATTGCAATTCCCTATATTCAGGATTTACTGCGGGCGATGCATATTCCCATTATAGAATCTGCAGGTTGCGAGGCCGATGATTTGATCGGAACTATTGCAAAACAAGCCGAAAAACAAAATTACCAGATTTTTATGGTGACGCCCGATAAAGATTTCGCGCAATTAGTCTCAGAAAATATTTTTATGTATAAACCCGCAAGGCTCGGCAACGGAATTGAGATTTGGGGTGTTCCCGAAGTTCTCGCAAGATTTGAAATCGAGCGTCCCGAACAGGTGATCGATTTTCTTGGAATGATGGGTGACGCGGTTGATAATATCCCCGGACTACCAGGTGTTGGCGAAGTGACCGCCAAGAAACTGCTCAAAGAATTCGGGTCGATGGAAAACCTGCTCGAAAACACCGACCAGCTCAAAGGCAAAATGAAGGAAAATATCGAAGCCAACAAAGCGCTGGGCATGCTCTCCAAGCAATTGGCTACCATAATCTGTGATTGCGATGTCCAATTTAATGAAGACGATTACGAGCTGACCAAACCCGACGCTGAGAAAGTAGCGAAACTGTTCCATGAGCTTGAATTCAGACGAATGGCCGAGCAGTTCAACGCGCTTTTTTTTACTGCGAAAGATACCTATACCTCGATTGAAAGTCAGGGTATTGCTCCTACCAAAACAATCGTTAAAAATGAGCAGCAATTCGACTTGTTCTCCACAAATGCTGACGAAGGCGGTGTATCTTTTTCGAACCACGCATATAAAACACTCGATAATACAGATCATTTTTACCAATCGGTGGAAGGCGACTTTGCAATCAAATTATTGTTGCAGAATTTACTCAAGCAGTCATCCGTAAGTTTCGATACCGAGACTACGGGAATCGATGCCTTATCGGCCGAACTTGTCGGGCTCTCCTTTTCTTGGGAAACAGGCAAGGGGTTTTATGTTCCGGTTCCTCAAAAACGAGAAGAAGCACAAGCGGTAATCGATAAGTTCATTCCGTTTTTTGATACCGAAAACATTGAAAAAGTAGGGCAGAATTTAAAATATGATCTCAAGGTACTTGCCAATTACGGAATTTCCGTAAAAGGTAAACTGTTCGATACGATGATTGCTCATTACCTCATCAACCCCGATATGCGCCACAATATGAATGTGCTCTCGGAAACTTATCTGCAGTATTCCCCAAAAGCTATTGAAGACCTCATCGGAAAAAAAGGCAAAGGTCAAAAGTCGATGCGCGACGTTCCGCTCGAGGAAATTAAAGAATATGCAGCCGAAGATGCCGATGTGACTTTCCAACTCAAACAACATTTCCAACCGATTCTCGAAAAAACTGAAACCAAAAAACTGTTCGACGATCTTGAAATTCCACTCATACCTGTTTTAGCCGCTATGGAACGCGAAGGAATCAATCTCGATGTCCCTTTCCTCAAAGATTTGGCGATCGAACTTGAAAACGACATAAAAACGCTTGAAGGAAAAATCTACGAAGCCGCAGGTGAAAAATTCAACCTCGCTTCTCCCAAGCAGCTCGGCGACATTCTTTTCGACAAACTGAAAATTGGCGCCGCCAAACAAAAAAAAACCAAAACGGGACAATACGCTACCGGTGAAGAAGTCTTATCATATCTCGCATTATCAAGTCCGTTTGTGCAGAACATCCTCGATTGGCGTCAGCTTGTCAAATTGCAAAACACCTATGTAACCGCGCTTCCGTTGCAAGTTTGCACTTCAACCGGCCGGGTGCATACCGATTACATGCAAACCGTTGCCGCGACGGGCAGACTGAGTTCAAACAATCCGAATTTGCAAAATATCCCGATACGCACCGAACGCGGACGACAAATCAGAAAAGCTTTCATTGCACGCGATGAGCATCACACCTTGGTTTCCGCTGATTACTCGCAGATCGAACTGCGGATTATTGCCGCACTCAGTGGCGAAGAAAATATGATCCGCGCTTTTACCAATCACGAAGACATTCACAAATCTACGGCGTCGAAAGTATTTAATGTTGGTTTGGAAGACGTGACGCGCGAACAGCGAAGCCATGCGAAAACGGTGAACTTCGGAATCATTTATGGGGTTTCCGCATTCGGATTGAGCAATCAAACATCGCTGAGTCGGAGTGAATCCAAAGAACTTATCGATGCTTATTATGAAACCTATCCCAGATTGCGCGCCTACATCAACGACCAAATTGAACTCGCTCGTGAGAATGGATTTGTGCAGACAGTCCTCGGCCGACGCCGCTATTTAAAAGATATCAATTCGGCAAATGCCGTTGTCCGCGGCGCAGCCGAACGAAATGCGGTAAACGCTCCAATTCAGGGAAGTGCAGCCGACATCATCAAAATCGCGATGGTCAACATCCACAAAAAATTGGTTTCGGAAAACTGGAAGAGTAAGATGTTGCTGCAGGTACATGATGAGCTAGTTTTCGATGTACACAACTCCGAACTCGAGAAAATCCAACCCATGATCAAATACGAGATGGAAAATGCATTTAAGATGGATGTGCCGCTCGAGGTTGAACTGGGAATGGGAAAAGATTGGCTTGAAGCCCATTAATATTATTCCTCGCTTAATATTCTTAAGATTCTATCAGGAATGTCATTAAATTTTAAGAGGTTGAAGGGCTTGATCAGAAACTCTTTTGTGCCCAGCATTTGGCATTGCTCGTCATATACCGGATTGCTGGCGGTGGAATAAACAAACGCCGGAATCTTGCCAGTGTTTCGTGACCGTGAATTTCGAACAGCGCCTCAATTCCACTCACGATTGGCATATTGATATCGGTCAAAATAATGTGGGTTTTATCTCCGCGCCAACCAGTGAATCCAATAATTCCTTACCGTTGGCTACAACATCAACCCGAATAAAAGCGCCATGCGCATTAAAACTTTCGACTATCGTTTGAGCATCATCGCTATCATCTTCAGCGATAATATTGTAAAGGTTATTGAGTTTGGTCATATTAGAGCGCTATTGGAAAATAAAGGCTGAAACTGCTGCCTTCATTAAGGTTGCTTTCCACTTCAATCCTACCGTGGTGATTTGTCATTATTTTTTTGCAAATCGCAAGCCCGATGCCATTACCTGAATATTCGGTCCGCAAATGCAGCCGTTGAAAGATAGTGAAAATTCTATTCAAATGAATACTTTCCATTCCGATGCCGTTGTCGGCAATGGTAATCTTATGACTTTTTTCAATGTTGCTCACCATGTCCTCATCATCTACTATCTCTGCTGTAATCGTTATTTCGGGTGCAACATTTTTCTTGCTGTACTTGATGGCATTCGAAATGAGATTGGCAAACAATTGTCGCATCTGAACTTTTGAACCATATATAGAAGGCAACTCGCCTACTTCGATTTTTGCTTTACTTTCGTTGATTACAAGTTCAAGATCGTCTCTAACTTCATTAACGACTTTGTTAAGATTGATACTGTCTTTATGTACATCTGCTGTAGCGCTGAAGGCATACTTGACAAGATCGTCCACCAAAGAATTTAACCGCAGTGCCGAAGTATTGATGATGCCCAGATTTTTCAATTCTGAATCGCTAAATAATTGCGAGCTAGTTTCGCCCAAATGCGTCGTATAGGTTAGGATTTTGCGCAGCGGCTCCTTAATATCGTGGGAAATGACATGGATAAATTGCTCGAGATTGGTGTTGGTAATATTGAGTTCATTGACTTTGACCTCAAGTTTATTCTGATATTGTACCAAATCGGTCTCATATCTAATCTTTTCCGTAAGGTCGGTTACCACAACACCAATCGCGGAGACATTCGGATGCAAATCGGTCAGGGAAATATATGCGGGCAACTTTCTTTCGCGCGATTTGAGCACGATTTCACCTTTGCTCGTACCATATTTAAGTGTCGATTTGAGTTTCTGGAATTCACCCGGCGCCTCCATATAACTGTCGAAATAGGTTCCCGTAATATTATTGGCTGGAATTCCAATCAATTTTGAAAAGTACTCGTTGCAATAGAGGATAAGTCCGTCTTCGGAAATACTGAGTGCGCCTTCACCGAACTTTTCTATGAGTACACGATAGGTATAATCGGCACTTTCCAACGAATAAACTTGTGGCTGTCCGTCCCTTTTCAATACGAGCGCATCTACAGCGCCATTCCGAATCGCCTCAATAATACTATTAGACTCATAGAGTTGCCCTTTGAGTTGATCAATTTCTGATAACAGGGCGTCGATATTCGGAGTTTTTTGTTTCACAATCATTCTGCAATGTCTAATAATTTTAAAACTTTAGTTGTGTCGGAAAGGTCTCCAAGGATAATCCGCCGTGGATCTGGAGCAATCCTGATCAATGTCGGAATTCCCACTATTTGATAATCGACCGCCATCTGCTTGTCATTATTAACATCTATAATCTGCAAATCATATTGAGCAGGCATATGTTTGTCGCATATCTTACGGACATTTTCAACTGCATATCCCGATTTCGTAGACATGCCCGAGACAAATAACATGAAATGATGCTTATTGAAAACGTTTTCGCTATAGGAGGAGTGTTTCAACTTTTTTAATTTTAATGGTTAGGTGTTGAGTCCAACGCGCATGGATTCTTCGATGGAAAAAATCACCCAACATGTATACGAGGTTTATCAAACTTGTGCGGACATTTTCAACATTTCTATTTCATACCAAATTTAACGTATAATCCGCTCGAAATTGTTATGAAAACCTTTTATATTGCAACTTTATAACACTCAATGGAAATTTTGTAATTTGCTTTTAATGGAGCGAAAAATTTGTAATTTTATTGCAACCTTCTTAAAATCAATCTAATCACTTAAAAACAATTTCATGAAAAAAACATTCTTTTCTATGTCTGCGTTGCTATTTATAGTCACTGCGTGCAAAAAAGAAACAGTTGTTTCCGACACGACCATCGTAACCGATACTACAATTGTAGCGACGGAAACTGCGGAAGCGACCAAGCCAATGGATTCCGCCGCGATGATGAAAGCCTGGGAAGCTTACGCTACTCCTGGTGAAGCGCACAAAACGCTCGCCTTGGACAACGGAAACTGGACCGCAGAATCAACAATGTGGATGGGTCCGAATGATCAAAAACCGATGAAATCGACGATGACCGCAAACATCAAAATGATTATGGGCGGACGTTATCAAGAAGCAAGGTATTCGGGCAATATGATGGGCCAAGCTTTCGAAGGAATCAGCACAGTTGGTTATGACAATGCTTCAAAGGAAATCGTATCGAGTTGGCTTGATAATATGGGAACCAATATCATGCAAATGCGAGGCAAGTATGATGTCATTTCCAAAACCATGGACATGAAAGGCGAATGCACCGATCCTATGACAGGAAAAATAAAAACCGTTCGTGAAACTTACACTTTAGTCGATGACAATACGCGGAAAATGGAAATGTATGATACCGATCCAAATGGGAAAGAATTTAAATCGATGGAAATCGTAATGACTCGGAAAAAATAAATTTTCATAACTTAAAAAAGCCCGCAACATACTAAATTGTTGCGGGCTTTTTAATTTCCTCTTCTTGATTTATAGTACGAACCGATACGTTGCCTTAATCAGGAAAATATTTTCAGGCTTCCTGCCGAGTATTTGAGCGTCGAGCCCGCGGAACAAATCTTCTCCGGGATTCCCATTTCCGGTTACGCCCTGTGACCATACGACAAATATTTCAGATCCCGGAATATATTCCCAACGCAACACGAGGTTGGAGCGGAACTGCACAAAGGAAAAGTTCGGATTTGAAATGATATAATCGGGCGCGCCATCAATATTTTCATCGACAAAATAGGAATCGGTGACCGAATTGAAATTGATTTGCGCAGAACTGAATGCTGAAATCCTGTCGTGGTGACTACCGGCTACCGGATTGGTTACACGGTTGAAAGCTTTATATTTTCCACGCGATATAAACGGCTGTCCATAGTATTGAATGGTGAGGTTCGGATTGACGTTATAATCCAATCGGACTGACGCGCTGAGTGTCCTTTGATCGAGCTGCGCCATGATATACCTTGGATCATTATTAAAAGAGGTATTTGTTACAAATTGAGTTTTGCTTGTGTTTTTGGAATAATTCGGACTTAATGAAAACGTCAACGCATTAATAGGTTGATAAGTAAATCCGGCATCGTATTCCGTGTAACTAAACGATTTGTCTTTTCCCTGCGAGGCATAGATTCCTGCGTAAAAACGCAGTTTCTTCCGCGAATCACTGTTGAAATTGAGCGATTCAAATACTTCTTCCGAATATCTAAACCGTGGTCCGCCTTGCAAAACCGTATTGGTGAAAATCCGCGGCTTGTAAATAAGTTGTGCATTGAGGTTCCAATTGCTTTTCAAATTGGCATTGCTGCTCAAAGCATACTGCATCCTGTTATAGTTGCCGTCGAAATCATAACTTGAAAATTGCTCAAGTCTTGTAAATATCTTCCGGAATTTTCCGAAAGGTTTTAATGTTTGATAAGTCAGGATTGCATATTGGCGCATCTCATCAGCCTGTCTTAAAAACCCAACGTCGTTAACCTCAAGCTCGGGTGATCGCCACATGGCCAGAGCGTAATAACGCCAATGTCCATCACTAGCCTTCCCAATTTCAAAACGGCCTCCGGTTCCGGTTAGGGAAGTTCGGTTTGTATCTATTGCCACATGTCCGGCATCAACGCGCTGAAACAAATGCGTGAGCCTTTGCTGTGTTGTCGTAATGGCTTCCTTGCTTCCCTGCACGTGGCTTGCAACGACGTTTCCTGTAATGTAATATTTTCGGTTGTACCAATTGTGTTTGAAATCAAAGCCGCCGCTATACGCCGCTGAATGCAGAAAATCCATGGTGGTTCCGTCGAGTTTTCTGTTGGTCGCCGTGAACATTCCGCCGATATAACTGTTCTGCTTGTTAAAATCTTTTTGCAAACGGCCTACAAAGTAATTGGTCATTGGTTCGACGAGCGCTTTGGTCCGCGTTCCATTGATATCGATCTTAGCAAACTCGTTGTCGGTGACGCTTTCAAGTATTCCAATTGACCAACCGTCTTGAGTTTTGCCACTGAATTTTGCCGCACCGAGAATCGTGGTATTATCTGGCATATCAACAAACGCAGTTCCGGCATCGGGATAACCCTGCGGACTCCGACCAATCCTTCGTGAATAAAACAGATTGTCCTGACCGTCGGCAAATCTAAAATTGAAAATGTTCTTGTTTTCGACAAAAAACGGACGTTTTTCCTCAAAGAAAATCTGAAATCCATCAAGCGCTATGGCTGCAGGATCAGCTTCCACCTGACCGAAATCGGGATTAATCGTCAGGTCTAATGTGAGATCATTGGTCACGCCTATCTTTGCATCGACGCCGCCATTTAATTTCAGATCTCTTCCGTCGCGGAACGGATTGTTCGGTTCTTCCGGATAGGTTTCTAGTTGGGTAACGGCAAACGGTTGAATTTCCAACTGTTTTTGCGGCAGTAGATCAACTAGTCCACGCAACTCTCCAAATTCGCTAACCCAACCCGGTGCGTCGGGCGGAACGCGTTGCCAAACCGAACGCTCTTCCGCACGAAAATACCTTCTAGTTGCCTGCAATCCCCATACTTGATCTTTTCCAGTTCCGAATTTGAGTTGTGAAAATGGAATTTTAATTTCTGCCGTCCAGCCCTCTTCGTCAATATTGGTTTTCATGTACCAAATTGGATTCCAACTACCATCCCAATCATTGCCGTTTTCCGATATAAACTCATCGCCTTTTACGCCTGAAACCGAAGTGGTAAAAGAAAATCCCGTGCGTTTGTCGTGATAACTGTCAATGTTGATTTCTACCCAATCGCCATCAAAGCCATCACGCCGAGAAAGCCTCTTGACGATGCCTTTCGGATCCTTATCGTAGCAACGGAAAGCGAAATAAAGATATTTTTTATCATAGACGATTTTGAATTTGGTCGATTCCGAGGGCGCAGTATTTTCATCGGGTTGATTCTCGATAAAATCACTTGTCCACTCGACAATATCCCAACTATCTTCATTGATAAGTCCGTCAATTGTAGGAGATGCCACATCGCCTAACGCCTTTGTGGCATAAAATCGTTTTTCAACTATCGGTTTACCTTGTGCATAAGCGCAGTGGATGGCCGGCATCAGAAAAATAAGGGTCAGGTACTTTGCGTAATTCATGCGCTAAAATTTATTTGGGAATAGACAGCGCTTAGCAATTTTTGTTACATTTTTCAGTGGTTTAAATGGGAAAATTTAACATTCAACTGAAAATAAAAATTGTAGAAAACATTTTATATTTAGATTTGTAAAAAACATCTCTAGAATGTTAGGATTTTAGCTGAAAAGCTATTTTAAATTTTAAAGATTTCGTAAAAATCGGACGCAACCATTTACGGAATTTTCCATCAATATGAAAATTCGTTATAGGTAATCATTTTATAAAAAATCAGTGGACGCTTTAAAAACCATACTATATTTTTCGATCTTTAATTATCCGCTGACATTGGATGAAATCTGCAATTTTTCAGTTTCGAGAAATAGGGCGTTTGTCGAGAATGATTTGGAAGAACTACTTTCCAAAAATGTCATAGTGAAAGTCGGCGACTATTATCTTTCAGGCCACAATCCGAAACACGTCGAAAAAAGAATAAAAGGCAATGCGATGGCGGTTACTGCGCTCATAAAAGCAAAAAGAAAAGCGGCATTTATCTCAAAATTTCCTTTTGTTGAAGCGGTTGGCGTGTCGGGATCGTTGTCAAAAGGATATTATGACAAGGACAGCGACATCGATTATTTTGTGATTACCAAGCCCAATAAGGTTTGGCTTTGTCGTACATTCCTCATGTTGTATAAAAAATTATTCCTACTGAATTCTAGAAAATATTTCTGCATCAACTACTTTATGTCGGCGGAATGTCTCGAAATTCAAGAGAAAAACCGTTTTACCGCCACCGAGATTAAAACATTAATTCCATTTCAGGGAAAAAAAATATTTGAAGACTTTTACACTGAAAATGAATGGGTTTCAGATATTTTTGCCGAGTTTATCCCACGGCTTGAAACCATCGATAACATTAAAAAGCCTAATTTAGTCGCATTGTTTGAAAGTGCGTTTGACTCCAGGTTAGGCGCCATATTAGACAATTCATTTAAAAACATTACTGTTCAATTTTGGAAGATGAAATTCCGCGAAATGGCGCACGATGATTTTAAAGTTGCCTTGAAATCAACTAAAAACATTTCAAAGCATCATCCGTTAAATTTTCAGAAAAAAGTGATTGCCGCTTTAAATGAAAAATATGAAGAAATCCGAAGAATCCACAATATCGAATTACCAAAAGAATATGTCTGACATTCTTTTTTCGCATTCCTACTATTACAAACTTGATCCGAAGCAATGGAAAAACAGAACGCCTTTTCCCCCTTTGGGAACTTTATCTGCCGCATCATTGCTTCGAAAAAACGGCTATAACGTGAGTCTTTTTGATACCAATTTATTAGACCATCCTTATGCGATCGAACCTACTTTGGAAAGCCAGCGTCCCAAATATTTAGTTATTTATGATGACGGTTTCAACTACCTCACAAAAATGTGCCTGACCAACATGCGAGAAGCTTGTTTTCAGATGATCGCGCTTGGAAAAGACCACGAATGCACGGTCATTATCAGCAGTTCGGATGCTACCGATCATTATTCGGAATATCTCGAAAAAGGCGCCGACTATATCATTCAAGGAGAAGGAGAACTTACATTGCTTGAACTTATTAACACCTTAGAACAACAGGCTACTGTAGCTGACATTTCGGGTATCGTTTTTAAATTGCCAACAGGAGAAACAGCCCAATTGCAGGTAAATGCCAAACGTCCGGTGATGAATAACCTTGACGAATTGCCTTTTCCGGCCTGGGATTTGGTCGATATGAACGCGTATAAAGTAATTTGGGCTGGAAGCGGACAGCAATTCACACTCAATATTGCGACCACACGCGGTTGTCCGTACAAATGCAACTGGTGCGCCAAACCAATTTATGGCAACCGGTACAATTCTCATTCACCGCAATACATCGCCCAACACATCGAACTGCTCAGAACTTCCTATGGCGTTAGGAGATTCTGGATGTGCGATGATATTTTCGGACTAAAGCCGAACTGGGTTCAGGAATTCAGTCGGCAACTCGTTGAAAAAAAATTAAACATTCAATACTATATACAAAGCCGTGTCGACTTACTCCTAAAGGAAGATACGATTGACGCCTTAGCGGCTTCTGGCTTGGAAGAGGTTTGGGTGGGCGCAGAAAGTGCATCCCAGAAAATCCTAGATGCGATGGATAAAGGCACGAAAGTCGAACAAATTTACGAGGCAACGCAATTGTTGCGAAAAAAAAATATTCGTGTCGCTTTTTTTCTCCAATTCGGTTACCTCGACGAAAATCAGGAAGATATCTTCAAAACAATTGGCATGGTCAAGGAATTGATGCCCGACAACATCGGAATTTCGGTTTCCTATCCGCTACCTGGAACGCCTTTCTATGAAAAAGTCAAGGAAGACCTTAAATTAAAATCGAATTGGAAAGATTCGGACGATTTTGAAATGATGTTCAACGGAACCTACAATTCCGGATACTACCGGAAACTACAGCGCTTCGTACACAAGGAATTCCGCAAATCCCAAGGTATTTCGAACCTCAAATTGATGGCTCGAAACCCTTTGAAACTATCGTTTTCAAAATTGATTTCGGTCATGAAATTGGGTTACTATTTCCCAAGCGCCTTTTTTGATACTATGCTACTTAAAAAACTGCAGAATGAGTAGCGCGTTCGACACTGCTGCGTTGAACTATGATGCCAATTTTACGAATTCGGTCATAGGGAAACTGCAGCGCGGTTATGTCTACAATCATTTAGCAGAAATCCTTCACGAAACACAACCACAAAAGATACTCGAAGTAAATTGTGGTACGGGCGAAGACGCCATTTGGCTGTCAAAGCAAAATTTTGAAGTCACTGCGACAGATATTTCTGCGGCAATGATCGCCACCGCGAAAAGCAAAGGCCATTCTCAAAATCTTATTTTTAAATGTGCCGATATCAATGATCTGCGCTCCCATTTTAACTCTGGACAGTTCGATTTGATTTTTTCGAATTTCGGCGGACTCAACTGCCTTTCCGAAATCCAGTTCGAGTTCTTTTTTAAGAATACGTCCGAATTGCTCACAGAAGAAGGTCGGTTGGTATTAGTCATGATGCCAAAAAATACACTTTGGGAGCAATTATATTTTTTTGCCAAAGCCAATTTTAAAAACATATCCCGAAGAAAAAAGGGTAGCCTGATTGCCAATGTCGACGGTGAAAATGTACTCACCTATTATTATAATCCGAAGGAAACTGCGGAGCTTGCCGACTATTACTTCCATTTTAAAAAAGTGCGCCCGATTGGTTTTTTCGTGCCACCATCATATCTCGAGCCGTTTTTTAAAAATAAGAAACGGCTAGTATCGATACTTGACAAATTGGAATCGAAAATACAGCAACGCAAAAGTCTTTCAAAGTACGCCGACCATTATCTAATTGTTTTCGAAAAACGATGAGCATCCTGCTAACACATGCCTACTATTTGTCGGATGATCCGAAAGAACAAAGAATCATGAAGCCTTATCCGCCATTGGGATTGCTTTATGTTTCGGCCTATCTTCTGAGTAGGAATGTTGCAAATGAGGTATTCGACAGTACGTTTTATTCCCAAAAAGAGCAGCTCGATTTTATCCGAGAAAAAAATCCCAAAGTCATCGCGATCTATACCAATCTGATGACCAAAGTCGAAGTGGTAAAACTAATTCGCATACTCAAAACCGAAATGTTTGAAACTCCAAAAATCATTCTTGGCGGACCAGACGTGACTTACAATATCGAGAATTATCTCAAAATTGGCGCTGATTTCCTAGTGATCGGCGAAGGTGAAGAAACGACTTATGAATTGTATGAGGCAATTATGGCCCGTGGCGATTTTTCAGTCATAAACGGCATAGCATTCCTTGAGGATGGAAAGGTTCACGAGACTACAGCACGAACGAAATTCCGAGAACTCGACGATTTGCCTTTACCCAATCGCGACGCCATTCCCAATGAAAAGTATCTCGAAATCTGGAAAAAAAACCACGGCGAAAGTTCGATGACGATTTCCACACAACGCGGCTGTCCTTATACTTGCAAATGGTGCAGCACTGCTGTTTACGGACAAAGTTACCGACGTCGTCCGGCGCATCTGGTCGCTGCAGAAATGAAAATGCTCAAGGAAAAATTCGATCCCGATGCGATTTGGTTTGTCGACGATGTGTTTTCGATCAGTCACAAATGGCTGACCGCTTTCCATGAAGAAGTCGTCAAACAAAATGCACAAATCCGTTTCGAATGCATCACGCGTGCCGAAAGATTGAACGGCGAAATTCTCCAACTGCTCAAGGAAGCAGGCTGTTTCCGAATCTGGATCGGTGCAGAAAGCGGTTCGCAGAAAGTAATCGATCTCATGGATCGCCGCGTCGATGTGAACCATGTCAAAAAAATGATCCAGCAAACCAACGCACTCGGCATTGAAACCGGAACGTTTATTATGGTTGGATATCCGGGTGAAAATGAAGCCGATATTTACGAAACGATAGAATATTTGAAAGCCGCCAATCCGACGCATTATACAATTACAATCGCCTATCCGATCAAAGGAACTTCGCTATACAATGAAGTCGAAAAAGACATAACCATTATACCCGATTGGGAAAGTTCAACCGACAGGCAGATTGATTTTAATCGGAAATACCCTAGAAAATATTATGATTATGCGGTTTCAAAAGTTGTAAATGAAGTTGAATTTCACCGCGAATTTATGAAAGGCAAAAACCGCAATACGCTCAAAGCTATGAAACTCAAGACCAAATCATTTCTTGCCAGCGCTTTAATGACCATCCATAAATAAGTGAAGACGGAAACCAAATATCTTTGCATTCTCGCCTCGCTTTATTTTATCGCGGAATTTATTGGTATTTGCCATCATGAATTGTGGCTTGATGAGGCGCATCATTGGTTGTTGGCGCGTGAGAGTGGTTCGGTTTGGGAACTTTTACAAAATACACAGAATGAAGGCCATCCTGTATTATGGAATTTTTTGTTGTATGTGATTACTCGATTTACGCTTAATCCATTTTGGATGCAGTTCTTTCATCTTGCAATTGCTACTTCGGCGGTTGTAATCTTTTTACGTAAAGCACCTTTTAATTGGTTATTCAAGTCACTTTTTATCTTCGGCTATTTTATGATTTTTGAATATACATTAATTAGCCGGAACTATATTTTAGGCCTATTATTCCTCTTTTTGGCATGTTCAATCTTTGAATTCCGCGATAAAAAATTCATCTTGCTGTCGGTTTATCTTGCTTTGGCAGCCAATGTTCATTTGATGTTTGCCGTGATTGCATTGGCTATTTTCCTGACGTTGGTTTTCGAACAGTCTTGCAAAGAGAACGCCTTTCGGAAACCAGAATTTTTGATCGGCGCACTAATCTTTACAATCGGGTCGGCACTAACTGCAATTCAGATTATTCCTTCCGAAAATATTCAGTTTTTCGAACACATCAACCAAATGCGTTTGTCTGAGAAATTTACAAAAGGTTTTATTGCATTGTTTAAAGGATTGATTGTCGTACCAGATTTCAGCAGCATTCACTTTTGGAATTCTAATTATCTTGTAAATTTTAGCAAGCCTTTATCTGCTATTGCCGGATTGCTTTTGTATGTCGTTCCGTTGCTGCTTTTTTTTAAAAGTAGCAAAACGTTGTTTTTTGTTTACACGGCGCTCTTCGGAACACAAATTTTCTTTTTTCTGACACAGATGAGCGCAACAAGGCATGACGGCATAACATTTCTAATTGTTATTATCGGATTGTGGATAGCGCATTGTTTCCCTGCTGATGTTAATAAACTAAGCGCACTTTTGAATTCGAATTTCGCTGGTCGGCTCAAAAGTCTGATTGTTTACGGCATACTCATTATACATTTTTTCAGCGGTATTTATGCTTACGGAATGGATTATCGTTATGCTTTCACATCCGAGAAAAAAATCAATGATTTCCTCAAACTGCAGCATTTGGATACGCAAACCATCATCGCAGCAAATTGCAGTGGAACTGTCGTAAGTCCGAATCTTCAAAAACAGATTTTCTTTCTATGCGCGAATGATTATGAAAGTTTCTGCCGATGGAACAGCGAATGCGCTGCCAATTTTACACCAACAGAAATTACAAACATGCTGGATAAATATCTGAAAACACATAATTGGGGAATTTATCTTTCACACGGAACGCCGCTAAAACCTACGGAAAGCGATTTTCAATATCGTTTCCTTAAAAAATTTGAAGGCAGTATTATCCGCAATAATGATTACTATCTTTATAAAATCTCAAAAAATTAAACCATGCGGAAGTTCGTATTTATAGCGTTATGTGTGATGATTGGAGTTGGTCTCTCTTCCGGCGACAGCGCTGAAAAAACCAATGTCGATAAAACTTTGACGCTCAAATGGAACAAAGCTTATCCAGACGACACCATCGAAAAATCAGCATTGGGATTGGAATGGTCATATTCTTTTGTCGGCGCTTTATTACCCAATTCGCCTTCGGGAATTACTGTCGGAACCGAAACCATTGTCATCAATCCCGATGATTTAGGATTCAATGATGATGCCTCGCAAAAGATGAAATTGCTGCACCAGAAAATTAAAGCTTCGCAAGAATACAAACGCAATAAAACCATCGATTTGGGTCGTTATATCACTTTACTAATCGGCGCTTCCGAGCATTATTACTCACTCACGGGAATGCCCAAAAAAATAAATGATGCTGTAGCGGCTTACACTTTGGAACCTGAAGTGGGCTATGTCAACAATTCTGAGGTTTCGCTGATTCATCGTAGCATCCGTTATTCAAAGCCTGACAATTTGAAGCAATTTTTTGTTGCGGCAGAAATCGATTCGGTAACAGGTCGTGTTTACGAATATGAAACTTGGGAACTGATGCCCAACGGTCAGCCGCGTTTCGGCATTTATGATGATGCCGGAAACCTCAAAAGCAGCGCAGATAAAGAATTTACCACTGCTGGAAAACCTGCCAAATGCATGTGGTGCCATGAATCTTCGATACAGCAGATGTTCCGTCCACAACGTGATTTTGCCGGCAAATTGATCGCATCGGAATTACAGGAAAAACTCATTGGTTTCAACCAATTGCTTCAAAAAAACAGGATGGGATTACCTGGTCTAATTGATTTTTCACAAAAGCAGCAGCATACTTTTACTGAATTATTATACATCGCTTTTATGGAACCGTCTGCGGAAAGACTCGCGCTGGAATGGAACCTGCCGTTGGTTGAAGTTCAGCAATTGCTTACAGGTTTGCCGACACATGTCTATCGAGAATTCCCTTTTCTGGGAAATCTCTACCATCGCCATAATGTTGAAAAACTGGCGCCGTTTCAGGGTTTGAAAGTCTCAGGAAATGTCCGTGAAGGTTCAGAAATTGAAGTAAACCACCTCAGCGAATGAAACCTTTAATCGGAAAATATGATTCGCTAATTCCGCTGCTGTTGGTATGCCTTTTCTTTACTTGGAAAGCGATTCATTTTCCGGCGCATGATTTTGCGAATTACTATTTCGGGGGGAAGTTTCTTGCAAATGGACACTTTACATCTTCTGTCTATTTCCCTTATGATTTTAACAAAACCATCGCGGATTTGGGCTTCCGAAATATTTTTGCGAGCTATGCTCCGAACACGCCATTTCTGGCATTGTTGTTTGTGCCATTTTCGTTCCTGCCTCTTGTCGTTGCGAAATTGACTTTAAATCTACTCAGTATTTTGCTGTTTGTGTACAGCCTCAAAAGACTGGTTTCGTTTTATAAAATTGAGCCTGTATTTCTGCTTTTGGTGCCCATTTTGTTTTTTGTTCCGATAAAAAATGAACTCCTTTTTGGGCAGGTTTATTTTCTACTTTTCTTTTTAATCGCTGAAAGTTGGCTGGCGTATGAAAAGAATCAATGGGTAAAAATGGGCATTTTTTTAGGTGTGGCGGTGTTTTTAAAAGTTTTTCCGATACTGCTTATTTTGGTGTTTGTGTTTAAACGCCAATTCCGACCTATAAAATATGTTTTGGCTTCTTGTGTGATTTTGCTATTATTTTCAATATTATTTAGTGGCATTGATATTTGGATTTTCTACTTCAAAAATGTGCTGCCAAAAGCGTCCAACGGTGAGATTTCAGAAGCATTTGTCACTAATTACCAGTCGGTATTTATGTTCCTTAAGCAACTGCTGGTGTATGACAGTGTTTTAAACCCGGACGTCATTCGCAACGCGCCACAAACGTTTCAGGCATTAATAATTGCTTTCAAAATCATGCTTTTTTCCATCGGATTCTATATCTCACGCAAGGCCAACAATTCATTATTCGTGATTTCCTATTGGATTCTTGCGATGGTCCTGCTATCGCCTTATGGAAGTACATACACTTTTGTTTTGCTGCTGCTCCCCTATTTCTCGTTGATGAAAAGTGCGCTTTCCAGTGTTAAAAAAATCTTAGGCTGCCTATTTATTTTTGCTGTTGCCAACCTTCCGTTGCAGGCCTTTATCTCAAATGCTTTCCCATTTTCTTATTTGAGGTTATTTGCTTTACTGTTGCTTTTTTCGCTGTTCCTCTCGTGGCTTTACTACACGATTGAAATAAAAATCGTGATGATAAGTGTCGCTGCTGGATTCGCGGTCGCTTATTTTTTTCCCATCAACAAATCTGAAAATTCATCTTATCTGCTTGGAAGAGACATGCCAATCCTGATTTATGATTATCGCATTTCCAAAGATCTGCTGACCTATTACTATTGGAATGAAACCGGGAAAAATTCAGCATTCATTCCATTGGAAAACGCTCTGACAAAAGTCGGTGAAGTGAAAGAAAATCAAATTTTCTTAGACGACAAACAGCTAACTTTCGACACAAGCTATAAAGAAAAACCGCTGCTAATTAACAATAATACAATGCTTTATCTTTCCGATTTCGATCGGGGGATTGGGTTTTATACATTACGAAAAATAGACATCCGTTGAAATCAAAAGCCTTACATAGGATTGGATTCATTTCCGGCAATGCGATGCGGCAGATACTGGTCTCGGTATTCAGCATGGTGATTCCGCTGATTGTTATCAAGTATTGTTCGAAAGAATTGTGGGGCTCGTTTGTGTCACTGTTGCTGTTTTCACTTTTGGCTTTGCAAATTATCAATTGGGGGAATAAGGAATATTTGTTGCGACAATTCAGTTTTGCGCCGGGTGCGATTGTACCTGCATTTTCGAAAAATCTCTTGACTCGGCTGCCATTGGTTTTACTGTTTTCCATTATCGGTGTTTTCTTTTTTCCTATACATTTCGGCTTCTGGATTTTTTTATGGCTTATCGGACGTTTCTTTAACCATGCGGTCGAATCGCTAATTGTATATGAGAAAAAATTTAAAGCGTCAGTGTATATAGAGATTGTAAGCTTTGCTTTTTGGGTGATTTCGCTTTTTTTGATGAAAAATACAGCAGACTTATATTCCATCCTTATTTTCTACAGCCTGTACCAGTTTATAAAGGGCATATTGTATGTGTTTGAATTCCGGAAATTCATCTGTTTCACGGGTATTCAGGTCGATTATTCCTATTACAAATCAGCGCTGGGATTTTTCCTGCTTTCGGTTTTTGGATTTTTCACTTCGAAGTCAGATGTATATGTAATCGAATATTTCAGCGATGAAAACACTACCGCAAATTACCAAGTATTGAACAGTTTGTTGGTTTTTATCATGTCGACTTCTGTTTTCATCTATACGCCATTCATCAAAAACATCTATCGCAACAATGAAGCGGTGGTTAGAAAAATCCGGATGCTGATCAGTTTATCCGGGCTTTTTATTGTGCCCACCGCATTAATTGCCGTCAAATATATTGTGCAGTTTTACCTTTCGCTGCAGTTGTCGTGGAGTGAGTACCTGCTGTGCTTTCTGTATGTTTTTCCCTCCTTCGTTTATGGTATACGGATTATTGAGCTCTTCCGCAAAAAGCAGGAAAAAAAAGTTATAGTTTATTTAATGATTTGCGCAATTGGCAACACGTTGGTGTCGGCATTGCTGTTGCTTTCCGGATATGGAATTGCCGGCGCATTATCGGGTGGCGTTTTTTCGCAATTGCTCGCGCTTTGTCTTTTCACGAATCCTATAACCGCCATTTTTAAATTAAATCAGTCCCAAACGCAACCAAAAACCCAAAGTCCATCTTAAAAGTATTATTTTTATAAACATGATAGAAAGCGCCCTGAAATTTGCCAATAAAAAAATGCTGCCGGAGAATTATTACTTTCCGCCGCAATGGATTGTCCTTGGCGTAAACAATACCTGCAACCTCCATTGCAAAATGTGCGACGTTGGCGCCATGCGTCCAGATACTACTTTTGCAGCCAATCTTATCGGGACAACACCGCTCAATATGCCACTTGAACTTTTTGAACGCATTGCCCGACAAACAAAAACATATTTTCCCGACGCAAAACTCGGATTCGCATTTACAGAGCCATTAGCCTACCCCAATATCATTCGGTGTGTATCGTATGCGAGTTCGCTGAATTTATACACCGCGATCACGACCAATGCAATGCTATTGCCCAATAAAGCGAATGCACTGCTCGACGCTGGGCTTGATGAGATTTTTATTTCGCTTGACGGTCCCGAAGCTACCCATAATATGATTCGCGGAAACGAAAAATCTTTTTCAAAAGCCATGGAAGGCATCCGAAAATTATTCGCGCATCCAAAACCGCCAAAAGTTTCGATTGCGTGTGCGATAACCGAATGGAACATCAATGACCTGAAATGTTTTACCGATTATTTTAAAGATTTGCCGCTTTATGAAATCATCTTTATGCACACACTTTTCGGGGAATCCACTGTAGCGGCGATGCATAATAAAATTTGGGGCGAAATTTACCCAATCGCCGAATCGAATCTGGAGGAAATCAATATTGCAAAGATGAATTTGCCGTTATTGCTCGACCAGATACTCGAAATAAAATCGGAATCTTACCCTTTTACAATTTCATTTTCTCCCGATCTCAATACTTCAGAAGGGCTCGACACATATTACAATCAGCCTGAAAAAATATTTGGCAAAAGGTGCGAAGCCGTGTATACAAGCATTATGATAAAATCTGACGGTTCGGCAATTCCGGCACACGGAAGATGTTATAATCTTAACATCGGCAATATTTATAACGAGACACTAAAGGAAATCTGGAATTCTTCTGTTTTCGGAAAATTCAGGAAAGATTTAAGAAATTCAGGCGGCTTCCTTCCAGGTTGCAGCCGCTGTTGTAGTGCATTTTAATATGAAAAATAAAACCATCATATTCAATCCCCGAAGTGCCAACGGAAAGCACCGCATCCCAAACTCGATCCTACAGGTCGGGTCTTCTATTCAAGGAAAATATGACTATGTATTTGTGGACGGAAATTTAGAAAAAGATCCGTGGCAGACGATTGAGAATTACCTCAAAACCGGCGAATTTAAATACTTTGGTTCGACCGTAATGCCCGGACCACAATTGCGTCAAGCGATTCCATTTACGAAAAAGATACGCGAAAATTTTCCAGAGGTCATCACTGTTTGGGGCGGTTATTTTGCTTCAAACCAATACAAGTCGGCACTCCATTCTGGCGTTGTCGATTATGTAATCAATGGCCCCGGCGACCAAACGTTTCCCGCACTGCTTCGGGTTTTGGAAGCCAACGAAAAAGAAAACCTGGCGCTGATTAAAAACCTGATATATAAAAATAGTCAAGGTGAAATTGTAAAAACCGCAGTTGAAGCGTTATTGGATCAAGACAAGCTGCCTAAATTTCCGTATGAATATCTCAATTCGTTTTATCCAGTCAAAAATTACCTCGCGAAAACATTTATGGGAAACCAGACGCTGTCGTATCATTCGAGTATGGGCTGTCCGTTTTCGTGTTCGTTTTGTGCCGTGGTTCCTATTTACAACGCGAAATGGAAAGGCATGTCGGCAGCGCGGATTTACGAAGATGTGAAATATTTCAAAGACCAATACAACATAGATGCGGTCGAATTCCATGATAATAACTTCTTTACTTCGAAAAAGCGCGTTCTGGAATTTTCCGAATTGATTATGAATGACAACATCAGCTACTGGGGCGAAGGCCGTATTGACACAATCAACATGTATAGCGATGCCGATTTAAAACTCATGCGCAAAGCGGGTTGCAAAATGATATTCCTGGGCGCCGAAACCGGAAATGATGCTGTGCTAAAGCAAATGAATAAAGGCGGCACACAAACCGGACAGATGATTAAGGATTTTGTGTTGCGGATGAAAAACGCCGATATTATTCCCGAACTATCCTTCGTACTCGGAATGCCTGCCAAAACCGAAAAGGAAGTTTACGACCAGATTTTATGGGACATTAATTTTATCAGAGAAATAAAGAAAATTAATCCGAATGCGGAGATTATTATTTACTTGTTCAGCCCGGTTCCGACGGAAGGTTCGGAATTATACCAGCAGATTCTCGACGCCGGATTTTCATTCCCGGAAACACTTGAAGAATGGATTTCGCCGAGTTGGGAAAATTTTGATTTGCGTAAAAACCCACTGACGCCGTGGCTTAAACCCTATATGATCGACACGATCAAGAATTTTGAAACAGTGCTCAATGGCTATTACCCGACTGTTTCCGATTTTCGCATCCGCGGATACAAAAGACAATTGTTGCAATGGGTTTCAGGAGTGAGATATAAAACCGGCATTTATCATTTTCCGTACGAGATCAAGGCTTTGCATAAATTGTGGAAATACCGGCAGCCGGAGATCGAGGGATTTTATTCGGAATGACAAACGTGATGCACAGCGCGGATAACCCTAGCCCCGATAGAAGTGGAAATCTTTTTAAGCGGCGCAGCGCAGCGGAACGGCGAAAAAAATTGAAACGGATAGCGGGAAAAGCTTCAAATAAATACAGAAATGCGAATTTTAATCAAACGTATAGTTAGTCCGATCCTGCAGAAAGCCAGCACGCTCTATCTCAAAAAGCGCCGGAAATACTCCTACAAGAAAATATCGGTCTGGGTTGAACCCACTGTGTTTCCGCCATTTTTGACAATCAGTACCAAATTGTTGCTTGAATTCGTTGAACAACTCCCGATTAAAGACAAAACGTTCCTGGAACTTGGATGCGGCTGTGGTATCATTTCAATATTGGCAGCGCAGAAAGGTGCGAAGGTAACCGCAACTGATATCAACGAGATCGCACTATCGGCGTTGAAACAAAATGCTGCAGCGAACAATGTCAACATTGAAACGATGTTTTCGGATTTGTTTGAAAAACTGTCTGCGAAATCATTTGATTATATCGTGATCAATCCGCCATATTATCCTAAAAAACCGACATCAATCGCGGAAAATGCTTGGTTCTGCGGTGAAAATTATGAGTATTTCGAGCGATTATTTGCGGAACTTCCGTTATTTGCGAATACGCAAAACAAGATCTATATAATTCTTTCTGAAGATTGCGACCTTGATAAAATAAAAACCATCGCACGACAATATGCGATGGTTTTTGAATTGGAATTAGAAAAAAAGGTTGTTGCCGAACGCAATTATATCTTCCGATTGCGTCTGCTATAGTCTTTTAGTTGAATCTCGCTGTCTCAACTCGGTTTTAATGATTGTCGTTTTATAATTGTTTCCATCTTCTACTTTGCTCTCGAGCCTTTCGATTAACAATTGCGCGGCAGCTTCGCCGATTTCGGGTCCGTGTTGGCTAACCGTAGATAAGCTTGGCGTAAGCCTTCGCGACCAAACGCCGTCGGCAAAGCCAATGATTGACAGTTCTTCGGGAATCTTATATTGGTTTATAAGTCCCATTTTTATAGCGGCTACCGAGACATGTTCGTCAAGCGCAAAAATTCCGTCAATTGTGCGTGTTGCTATTAACTTTTTGGCTTTGGCATCGAAATCCTCAACCGAATCGGTCAGTATGATCAATTTAGAATCGACCGTGATTTTATTTTTTTGAAGTGCTTCAAAATAACCTTTAGCGCGCAGTTTCCCGACGCTCAAATTATCAATTGATGAAAACAAGGCGATTTTTTTACAGCCCGAATCGATAAGGTGTTGTGTTGCTGCCTGCGCGGAATCGAAGTCATCGACAATCACTTTATCACATTCGACTTCGTCAGAAATACGATCGAACATCACTATCGGCGTTCCGTCATTGATGATATCAGAGAAATGACCAAACTCTTGCAGTTTTTGTGCCTCTTCGGAAATGGAGAGGATAAAACCGTCAATGGTGCCGTTGCTAAGTACTTCGAGCGCGTGGATTTCCTTTTCAATCGATTCATTCGAAATACAAGTAATTACATTGTAGCCTTTCTCGTCGGCCAGCTTCTCAATTCCGGTAAATACTTTGGCAAAAAATGGATTGAGTATATTGGGCAAGATCACGCCTATAGATTTGGTCTTCCTGTTTTTGAGGTTGAGACCGATTACGTTGGGTTTGTAATTTTTGAGCTTGGCATATTCCTGAATTCTGACTTTTGTTTGTTCGCTAATCTCCGGACTGTCATTGAGCGCTTTCGAGACTGTGGATACCGAAACGTGCAGTTCTTTGGCGATTTGTTTGAGTGTAGCTTTTGATTTCATACTTGTGATTTAATATGCCGATTGGAATTCTATAACTTTTAGTGGAAATTTTGCGCAAAATACTTCAAACCTATTGTGAACTTTACACGTAGATAAAAATGTTGTTAAAATCAAATTGCAGGTAACTGCTTTTGAGTGCTTTATTTATCTGAAGTGAAAGCTACAAATATATCAATCATTAACAATTAAATATTACTAATCTTTAAAAATTCAATTATGAAAAACGTAGTAAAAATTCAGGAGGTCAATCCACACGGGACCAACCGAAGAAGCTTTCTGAAAATCAGCGGGCTTGGCGTCGTAGGTGCGGGCCTATTGCTTGCAACGAGTTGTAACAATGATGATGACGATCCGATCGTAACACCAATCAACACTTTACCCGGAGTCAGAAATGGCATCTTTGATTTAGGAGGTGGCGATTTAGGTATTTTAACTTATGCTTATGCGCTCGAGCAACTCGAAGCCGATTTTTATACCAAAGTTGTCAACTCTTCAGGCTTTAACAGCAACTTTTCTACCGAACAAAAAGCGGTGTTGACAGATTTGTATAATCATGAAGTCATCCACAGGGAATTTTTCAGAGCAGCGTTGACAGGTGCTTTACCAAACGCATCGACACAATTACTTCCAGACCTCGCATTTGACTACGGAAGTTTGAACTTTAGCGACCCAGTAACCGTTTTAGGAACTGCAAAAGCTTTGGAAGATACCGGAGTTGCGGCTTATAACGGAGCTGGAAAATATATAACAAATACTGATTATTTATTATTGGCAGGAAAAATTGTTTCTATAGAGGCCAGACACGCATCTGCTATCAGAAGTTTGATTAACACCAATTCGGCTGATTTTGCCGGGGATGATGTTGTCGATCCTATGACAGGGCTTGATGTTGCCAGAAAACCTTCGGTAATTATCGGAGAGGTGAAATCCCTTGATATTATCCAGACACCATTCACCGCTCAATTTTTGCAATAACCTTTAAATATCAGAAATCATGAATATATTAAAATTTTTAGAAACGTTCGCCAATGAGGATGTGCTCAGATCGAAAATGTCGAGAGCCGAAACTTTCTCCCAATTTAAGAAGATGGGTTCGGATATGGCCCTTGCCGCAGTTCCTTTCGGATTGGCTTCGATAGCGATGGCACCACAAAAATCATCCGCCGCAACGATGGTAGCAGACTCTCCGGTTACGGCGCTGCAGCTGGCGTTGACACTTGAATATCTTGAAGAAGAATTTTATCAGACTGCGGTGGATACAATCGGACTTATTCCACTTATTGGAAGAGAAAGATTGGTGTTTGAAAAAATTGCGCAACATGAATCGGCGCACGTTGACTTCTTAATCGCAGGATTGGGTCCAAATTCGATCCCAAAACCAACATTTGATTTTACAGCTGGTGGATTGTTCAATCCATTTGGAGATTATGCGCAGTTCTTGGCGTTGGCGCAGGCTTTTGAAGACACTGGCGTTAGGGCTTATAAAGGTCAGGCTGGAAATTTACAATCAACACCAGACTTATTGCAGGCAGCTTTACAGATTCACTCTGTTGAAGCAAGACACGCATCGGAAGTCAGAAGAATACGCGGACAAAAAGGATGGATTGTGCAAAACGACCGCGGCGGATTGCCTGCTCAAGCACAACCGGTTTACAACGGTGAAGAAAATACTATCCAAGCCGGATTCAATACAAGCACTGTAAGCGGAATTCCGCCGAGCGCAGGTTCAGAATCTTTCGACGAACCTTTGACCGGTGCAGAAGCAACCGCAATAGCAAGTCTATTTATCGTCTGATATGATAAATTGTTTGGTACAAACTCCATCAATAGTAATATTGGTGGTTTTTTTATTTATGGCCATATCGAGAACAGATTTGATATTTATTTTTAAACCCTTAAAATAATCTTTTACAGGTGTTTGCATTTAAAATAAATAATTGTACTTTTGCAGTCCAAATTTCGACTCCTCGGGTTTGGAACGGAATGTTTAATTTTAAATAAATAATTGTGGACGCATTAAGTTACAAGACAATTTCAGCCAACAAAACCACCATCACGAAAGAGTGGATTGTTGTAGACGCTGAAGGTCATAACCTGGGTCGTCTTGCTTCAAAAGTCGCTATGATTTTGAGAGGTAAGTACAAACCAAGTTATACACCGCACGTAGACTGTGGGGATAATGTTATCGTTATCAACTCAGAAAAAATCAATCTTACAGGTACAAAAATGGATGACAAAATTTATATGCGTCATACAGGGTACCCAGGAGGACAAAGAACCTTGACTGCTAAAGTATTACAGGCGAAAAACCCTGCTACATTGGTAGAAAAAGCTGTAAAAGGAATGTTGCCTAAGAACAAATTGGGCGCTGAGCTTTTCAGAAATTTAAATGTTGTTGTAGGTTCAGAGCACAAACAAGGCGCTCAAAAACCTAAAACTGTTAACCTAAACGATCTTAAGTAATGGCAGTAATTCACAAAATCGGCAGAAGAAAAACTGCTGTGGCACGTGTCTATGTTTCTGAAGGAACAGGAAAAATCACGGTAAACAAAAAAGAGTTTGCAACTTATTTCCCAACAGCAACTTTACAGTACAAAGTATTACAGCCAATGTCTATGACAGAAAACGTAAACAACTATGACGTAAAAGTAAACGTTTACGGAGGTGGTTCAACAGGTCAGGCAGAAGCTGTACGTATGGCTTTGGCAAGGGTAATGTGTGAAGTTGGCGAAGGAAACAGAGCCATCCTTAAACCAGAAGGTTTATTGACAAGAGATCCAAGAATGGTCGAACGTAAAAAGTTTGGTCAGAAGAAAGCTCGTAAGAGATTCCAGTTCTCTAAACGTTAATATTATCTGTCTTGCTCATAACGGGCTAGACACCAGATTGAAAGATTTAATAACAATGTTGTTGTTGTCCCGATTCGTTGGGAAATTAGTTTAGCATCTAAATGTACTCAGCCGATTTTTCGCCATCTGTACATTGCTAATTCAACAGAACGTAAACTAAAAAAAGAAAAATGTCAAATAAAGTAGACGTAAAAGAATTACTGGAAGCAGGTGTTCACTTCGGACACATGACCAGAAAATGGGACCCGAACATGGCTCCTTACATTTATATGGAGCGTAATGGAATCCACATTATCAACCTATATAAAACTGCAGCAAAAATCGAAGAGGCAAGCGATGCAATGAAGAAAATCGCTGCATCAGGTAGAAAAATCCTATTCGTAGCTACCAAAAAACAAGCAAAAGATATCGTCGCTGAAAAAGCAAAATCTGCAAACATGCCTTACATCACTGAAAGATGGCCAGGTGGAATGCTGACTAACTTCGTAACTATCCGTAAAGCCGTTAAGAAAATGGCTTCTATCGACAAGATGAAGAAAGACGGGACATTCATGACTCTATCTAAAAAAGAGCGTTTGCAAGTAGATCGTCTTCGTGCTAAACTAGAAAAAAACTTAGGTTCAATTGCTGACATGTCAAGGCTTCCGGCCGCATTGTTCGTAGTTGACATTAAAGCAGAACACATCGCAATAAAAGAAGCTCAAAAATTAAACATTCCGGTTTTCGCAATGGTTGATACCAATTCTGACCCACGTGAGGTAGAATATGTAATCCCATCAAATGATGATGCTTCTAAATCAATCGATAAAATCTTATCGTTAGTAACCGCCGCAGTTATCGACGGATTGGCCAACAGAAATTCTGACGCCGTATCCGATGAGCAAACTGATGGCGCTGTTGCTGAAGACACTACCGAAGTTGCAGCTGCGCCTGTTGCGGAAGTTGCAGTTGAAACGCCTGCTGTTGAAGCAGCCGAAGAAGTTGCTCCTGAAGTCGAAACAGCAGAAGCTAAAACAGAAGAGTAAAAATAACATTAAGTTAAAGCCGTTTTGCTGATGCATGTTTACTTTCGTATCCATTCTCAACAAAACGGCTTATTTTTTTAACAATAAAAAATATAAAAAATGATGGCAACAATTACTGCTGCAGACGTAAATAAATTAAGAACAGCAACCGGCGCAGGAATGATGGACTGCAAGAAAGCGCTTGTTGAATCTGATGGCGATTTCGAACTTGCTATCGAAAACCTTCGTAAAAAAGGACAAAAAGTTGCTGCTAACCGTTCTGATCGTGAGTCGACAGAAGGCGCTGCAATTGCTGTGGTTAACGCTGACAAAACGGAAGGCGTGGTTATCACTTTGAACTGTGAGACCGACTTCGTAGGTAAAAATGAAGCTTTCGTAAAACTTGCTACCGACCTCGCTAATCTTGCGATGAACTACCAAACCAAAGAAGATTTTTTGGCTGCCGATTTCAACGGAATAACTGTAGCTGAAAAACTAATCGAACAAACCGGAGTAATCGGTGAAAAAATTGAAATCGCTTCTTTCGAAAGATTAGCGGGTACTTTTGTAGGTTCTTACATTCACGCCGGTAACAAGATCGCTACCTTGGTGGCGCTTTCTGCTAACGTTGCCGGAGCTGAAGAAGCTTCAAGAAACGTAGCGATGCAAGCAGCTGCAATGAACCCGATCGCATTAAACGAAGCCGGAGTCGATGCTGATACTGTTGCTAAAGAAATTGAAATCGCTAAAGATTTGCTTCGTCAAGAAGGCAAACCAGAAGCAATGATCGAAAATATCGCTAAAGGTAAATTAGGCCGTTTCTTCAAAGACAACACTTTGGTAAATCAAGATTACATTAAAGACGGTTCGATGAGCGTTGCCGATTACGTAAAATCTGTCGATGCCGGCTTGACCGTTACAGGTTTCAAAAGAGTAGCTCTGGGATAATTTATCCTGATCTTATATCAAAACCCAATCGGTAACGGTTGGGTTTTTTGTTTTTGGGCGTTCCTTCGGCCGGGCTTTCCGCCGTGCGCGGCACGTTGCTGCAATCCCTAACGCGGGGCATCTGTGACAAAATAAAATACGCTTTTCGTCGTATGTTCCGACAAAGATTTAAAATGGAATTTTGGACAACTTTAAATTCAAAATCATGAAAAATCTTTACGCTTTCTTTTTAACCTTTTATTTCATTTCCGCTTTTGCCCAGTGCCCATCCGGAGATATTACTTTATCAAGTCAGGCTGCCGTAAACACATTCGCCGCCAATTATCCGACGTGTACAACAATCTCGGGCACTCTGATGATTTCTGGCGCTGACATAACCGATTTAACGCCACTTATTCCAATTAACACGATTACCGGCTCGTTAGTAGTCTATTTGTGTCCCTCACTTCAAAACCTCAACGGATTTAATAATGTCAATACTATTGGAGGCAGCTGCGATCTCTCAGCGAATAACCAACTGGCGAGTGTTGGCGGGTTAGAAAACCTTACAACTGTGGGCAACTCTTTCATAATCAGCAATGCAGCAAACCTGACCAATATGAACGGATTGCAGGCCCTTACGAGTGTTGGCAGTCTTTTGAGCATTAAAGGAACCGGAATTACAAGTTTCGCCGGACTCGACAATCTGACTTCAATCGGATTTTTCCTCGAGATCAGCAACAATCCCACATTGATTTCGCTCAACGAGCTTTCAAACCTGACATCCATCGGCGGCTATATAGACATGCAGAATAATCCATTATTAACAACGCTCTCAGGATTAGACAATATCAACCCGACATCGATTACTGCCATCCTTATCAAGAACTCGCCCAACCTAAGCTTCTGCAGCGTTCAAAGCTTCTGTACATTCTTAACTCAAATTGGTGGCGGAACATTCAGCAACAATGCTACAGGCTGTAACAGCCCTTCCGAAATCACAACGATCTGCAATCTTGCCGTCGCGCAACAGGAAACGACAGAAATCGCAATTTATCCGAATCCAGTTAAAGACATGCTAAAACTCAACATCGAAAAAAGCTCCGTTATTTCTTATACGATTTCAGAAACCTCCGGAAAGGAAGTAATCAAGGCGTATGGCGATAACACAACGGTCGATGTAAGCATGCTCCGCGCAGGAATTTATATTTTATCTATAACGACTTCTGAATCGACTTTCCATACAAAATTCATCAAACAATGATTTTTCCAATAGCTATAAACTTGAAGCGCCATTGTTTTTATTTTAATTAAAATATTACATTTGGATATAAGCAATTGTCCATGTTTCAATCCAAAAAAGACACCGTTTACCTAATCCTCGCCGGAATTTTCATCACCAACGCCATTGTCGCCGAACTCATCGGTGGCAAACTAATTTATGTGGGCTCAGCGGTTATGAGCGTCGGTATCCTGCCTTGGCCCATTGTTTTCATTACAACCGACTTAATCAACGAGTACTTCGGGGAAAAGGGCGTTAAAAGGCTTTCAATGATCACCGCTTGTCTGATTGCGTATTGCTTCGTCTTACTTTACATCGCTCTTAAAATTCCAGCAGTCAACGGCGACGGACTCGTCAGCGACTCCGAATTTACCGCTGTTTTCGGCCAAAGTATGTGGATCATCATCGGCAGTATTACCGCTTTCCTGGTCTCGCAATTGATCGATGTTACCATTTTCCATTTTGTAAAAATCCGCACAGGAAAGAAAATGATCTGGCTCCGAAGTACAGGATCCACCGTCATCTCTCAACTTTTCGACAGTTTTATCGTACTTGGAATAGCGTTTTGGATGACGGGAAAAATGACAACCGACGTGTTTATCTTATCGGCTTTCACCGGCTATTTTGTCAAACTATTTATCGCAGTGGCTTTAACGCCGCTAATATATCTCGGACACGCGATCATCGAAAAATATATTAGCGAGACCTAATTATGGAAACTAAAATCAGATGCGCCTGGTGCGAAAAAGACGATCTCTATCGCGATTATCACGACAACGAATGGGGCAATCCGGTCTATGACGACGAAACTTTATTCGAATTCCTGCTGCTCGAAACCTTTCAGGCGGGATTGAGCTGGTATACGATCCTCAGCAAAAGACAAAATTTCCAAAAGGCTTTTGACAATTATAATTACAAGAAAATCGCGAAATACGATCAAACGAAAATCGATTCGTTAATGCAGGACGCGGGCATTATCCGCAACGGACTTAAAATAAAAGCAACGATTTCTAATGCCGTTGCATTTATGAAAGTTCAGGACGAATTCGGCAGCTTTTCGAAATACATCTGGGGATTTACGGGCGGCAAACCAATCGTCATCGAGCACCGCACCATGAAAGACGTTCAGTCGACCACACCGCTTTCAGATGAGATCAGTAAGGATCTCAAAAATCGCGGATTCAAATTTGTCGGCTCAACAGTAATCTATGCACACATGCAGGCAACAGGAATGGTCGACGATCACATGGTCGATTGCTGGAAACGAACCGGTAAATAATCACTTCTTTAAAAGGATTGCCATAAATTCGGCACGAGGAATTTCGCGTGCACCCAAACTTTCAAGATGTTCATTGTATACCTGACAGTCGAGCAACTGATACTGATGAGATTTTAAATGATTGACCAATGCAATAAACGCTACTTTGGAAGCATTCGATACTTTGGAAAACATGCTTTCTCCGCAAAAAATATGGCCGAGGTCAATTCCGTACAAACCGCCCACTAATTCGTCATCACGCCAAACTTCAATTGATTGGGCAAAACCGAGTTCGTGCAGCCTGCAATAAGCCTCGATCATTTCATTGGTAATCCACGTCCCGTTCTGCCCATCGCGCAGAATTTGTTTACAATTCGAAATGACGTGGCGAAAACCTTGGTTAAAGGTCACTTTAAAAATATTGCGATTCAAGATGTTCCGCATGCTTTTGGAGACAACCAGTTCCTTCGGGAACAAAACCATTCGCGGATCGGGCGACCACCACAAAATTGGTTGGTCATCTTCAAACCATGGAAAAATGCCATTGCGGTAAGCCATCAGCAAACGTTCAGATGACAAATCGCCGCCAATCGCCAGAATGCCTTCGGGCAAAGTCTGTTCAATCGGCGGAAAATACAAATCGTTAGTCAGAAGATACATGCAATTTTTTATAAAAAAAGAAGCCAGAAGTTTAGGTCAATCCTTACTCCTGGCTTCTTCATTCCTGTTTTTTAAACGCTGATTAAAACGGCAAATCATCGTGCTCTTCCTCAGTGAAAGTAGCTGCAGGTTCAAAAGTTTGCGCTGCCGGCATTGGCGGAGCTTGTTGCTGCATGGGATTGTCAGCTTGAACTTTCTCGATTCTCCAACCTCGTAGACTAGTGAAATATTTGGTTTCGCCTTGTGGACTAACCCACTCGCGCCCTGTAAGATTGACAGACACTTTTACTTCTTCTCCTGGATTATAATTCTTGAGCAAGTCGGCCTTATCTTGGACAAACTCTATCATTATGGTTTGTGGATATTGTTCTTCTGTTGTTACGACCAGTTCTCTTTTTCTAAAACTTGCGCTTACTTGTTGCTCTGGATTGACCAATTTGATTTTTCCTGTAACTTCCATCTTCTCTGTATTTAATTATTGTTTATTGTTTTGATTGTCAGCTAGCAAAACCTTCCAAGCCGAAAGCACGTCTTTATGTGCCAAATATTCCTTAGCTTTGAGGTGTACCTTTATAATATCATCGGCGCTCAGCACACCTTTGACCGCAAAATCCTGTTGGACAAAGATAGCAACTTCTTCGGTTGTGGGCAAGGTTTCTATATTCCCCAGCATACCGAGATCGTTTCCGTCCAACACTGCGCTGTTCTTGATGAAATCGGGTATGGCGTCGACACCGATTCCCAAAGTGGTGAGCGGTTTAGGCACTTCGAAAAGCCCTTTGTTAACCCTTGAATACCAATTGCCACCCAAACGCGAAACCAAGTCAATCTTATGCTGATCGATCATACCATTTTCATCGAGTACTTCTTCGTTAATATGCATTTTGAGCACTTCGCAGATAATGAGGTTTCCGGCGCCACCTTCGCTGCCGAGTGCGATGATTTCGTTGACCTTGCATTCAAACTGTACGGGCGATTCCTTGACGCGATAGGGCTTTACGATATCTGACGGAATCTGTGTGAGTCCCGACTTGACGAACTCATTTACGCCATCGGCATATTCGGTGCTCGACAAAGACGCCTGCTGTACGATGTCGAAATTAACGACATTGATTACAACTTCACGCGTTTCCTCGGCATTGGTTAAAGTGTGTTTGGTGGTATTATCTCTGACACGCCTCGCGGGTGAAAAAATAAGGATTGGCGGATTTGAACTAAAGATGTTAAAGAAGCTAAATGGCGACAAATTTGGTTTACCGGTTTTGCTGATTGTACTCGCAAAGGCAATAGGACGCGGCGCGACAGCAGTCTGCAACAAACTCTGCAGTTTGGCTGGCGAAATGTCTTTTGGCTCTATACTCAGCATCCTTTTTAATTTTGGTAAATGTAACAAATCGGATGGATGTTATAACCGATGTTGAAAACTATTCGCATCGCATTTTGCTTCCCGAAGCTACCAAATATTGCGACGCGATTCACAAATGTTGACATGACAGCAAGAACGAAAGGTCTTTTAAAACAATCTAAATTCCATTATTTCGTTATATTTATGCCTCAAATTAAATCGCATGGAGTTTTCGACCCGGAAGAATGTAACACGCTGGATATTAATCACTGCCTCATTTGTCATTATAACGTTGATTCTTTGGAACACCTACACTTTTTTCCAAATTTTCAAAAACGAGGAACGTGTCAAAATGGAACATTGGGCCGAGGCACAGAAGACGTTGCAAAATGCCGATGAAAATACCGAAGTAGAACTTCCTTTCAAAATTATCAGCAACAACAAAACGATTCCGATCGTCCTCACTAATGAGAAGGACAGTATTTTACGCACATCCAACATCGACGAAAAAACAGTTGCCGATCCTGATCAGGCCTCTGTATTTCTGGCGAAACTCAAAAAACAAAACGATCCGATCGAGATTGAATATGTCCCTGGAAAATTCCAATACCTTTATTACGGCGATTCGTCTTTGCTCAACAAGCTCAAGTATTATCCAATCGCGTTGGTGCTAATCATTGTGCTGTTTGGCGCCTTGGTTTATAACTTTTACAAAAGCACCAAGATGGCGACCCAAAACAAGCTTTGGGCAGGGATGGCGAAAGAAACGGCACACCAGATCGGGACACCGCTATCGTCGCTGATTGGCTGGCTCGAAATCATGAAAGCAGATAATGTCGATGAAACGACAGTTTCTGAAATTGAAAAAGACATTACGCGTTTGCAGACGATTACTGACCGGTTTTCGAAAATTGGCTCCGAACCTGTTCTTGCGAGACGCGACATTATTAGTGAAACACGCGAATCGTATGACTACCTGCAATCGCGTTTTTCAAAACAAGTCATCTTTTCTTTCAATGCTCCTCAGGAGCCGATAATGGTTTCACTCAATCCGGCCCTGCACAGTTGGACAATCGAGAACCTCGTCAAAAATGCGATCGATGCGATGCGAGGAAGAGGAAAATTGGCGGTAATGATTGAAGAAGATGGAAAATTTGTCAGGATAAAAGTCTCCGATTCAGGAAAAGGGATTCCGAAGAATCAATTTAAAAGTGTGTTCGAGCCCGGATTTACGACTAAAAAGCGCGGTTGGGGATTAGGACTTTCTCTGACGAAAAGAATAGTCGAAGAATACCATAAAGGCAAAATCAAAGTACTGCATTCGGAAATCAATAAAGGAACGACGATGCAGGTCAGTTTTAAAAAAGAGACGGCATAAAAAAAGCCGCATTCCCTTTCAATGCGGCCTAATCTTATAAGTTACTTTGGATTGCTTTCGCCAAAGCTTCGAATTCCGCTTTTTCAAGTTTGACTTTCTGCTGAAAACGCATTTCATCCATTTCATTTAACGGAATCAGATGCACGTGCGCATGAGGAACTTCGAGTCCGATGACTGCCATTCCAACTCTCTTGCACGGAACAGTTTTTTCCAAAGCGGTCGCAACCTTTTTAGAAAAAGCCATGAGTCCGAGATAGAGATTGTCCTCAATATCAAAAATTTTATTGATTTCTTTTTTGGGTATGCAAAGCGTATGTCCTTTCGCGTTGGGATTAACGTCTAAGAACGCAAGAAAGTTTTCATCTTCGGCGATTTTATAGCTCGGAATTTCCCCGTTTACGATTTTAGTGAAAATGGTTGACATAATCAGTCTCTAGAAACTTCGAGGATTTCAAACTTTAAAACACCGTTAGGCACGGTTATCTCGGCTACTTCTCCGGCCGATTTCCCCAGCAAACCTTTTCCAATTGGCGAAGTCACAGATATTTTTCCGGTTTTAAGATCGGCTTCACTTTCCGCGACGAGCGTATATTTCATTTCAGCGCCATTGGCTTGGTTTTTTATCTTCACATTAGAAAGCACGAGCACTTTAGAAACATCCAGTTGCGACTCATCGATGAGCCTGGCGTTGGAGTGAACTTCCTCCAATTTGGCGATACGCATTTCGAGTAAGCCTTGTGCTTCTTTCGCTGCGTCGTATTCTGCATTTTCAGACAAGTCGCCTTTGTCTCTTGCATCTGCTATATCTTGCGACGCTTTTGGACGTGCGACGCTTTTAAGATGATCCAATTCTTCCCTTAATTTTTTTAATCCGTCAGCTGTATAGTACGATATTGCACTCATAATTTTTGTTGTTATATTTTTATTGGCATTTATATATCAACCTGATAGTCGTTTGCGCTATAGCATTCGGGGTCGGCTATTTTGGTAATTTATATAAATAGAAAAAATCCCATCGGGACGGGATTTGTTATCACAAAGATAGTATTATTTAAATTGCAGTCTATAATTATATGTTAATCATAACCTTTCCAAAGTTAAATAATTTAAATTTGTCCGCACTATCTTTTTAGACTTATTTAGATGAAAAACTATCTTTGTGCCATCTTGTTTGCCTGTCTATTGCTCTCTTGTTCCAAAGACGCGCCTCGCAACAACAATCCGTTTCTTCCCAATTATTCCTTTTCGGTTTCCGTCAATAAGAATCTTCCTTTGTATAGCGGTTTGAACTCGCCCATTAATCCGGTTTTTATCGATATTCAAAATGCCGGAATCAGCGGTATCATCGCCATGAAGATTTCCGACACCGATTATAGAGCTTGGGAAGCAAGTTGTCCGAATCAATATCCTGCGACTTGCTCGAGGATGACAATTGAAGGCGTCAATTCAAAGTGCGCTTGTGAAGGTTTTGCCTATAGTCTGTTTACCGGAGTTGGCGGCGGAAGTTATACCCTGAAAGCGTATCGCGTAGAAATCATCGGCGATGTGCTGCGAATTTATAACTAGTATCCTATATAAATTAAAATCCCGATGCGATCCATTCAATGCGCATCGGGATTTTTTTTGCCTTACAATTAAAATTTCAAGGTGAGTCCAACAAGAAAATTAATGCCTGCCTGCGGATAAAACCCCGCTCCTTCAATTGTTTTAATTGTTCCCGGATTCGAATAATCATCATCATACGTATAGAAATAGCCGTTGCTCTCATATTGCGTATCGAAAACATTATTGACCAATGCCGAAACCAATATTGAGCGGAATATTTTTTTGGGCAAAAATTCATACGATACATTAATATCGTTAGTAAAATAGCTGGCGAGTTTTGAAGTTTCCGAATCGATATTTCCCATAAATTGCTCGCCGACGAACTTAGACAATAACGCAAACTGCAAATTTTTAACGGGTGCAAAAACCAAGCGGTTTCCTGCAATAATCTCAGGCGAAAAGGCGATATTTGTATTTCCCAACTGCTGTAGGCCACCGTCACGGTTAAAATAAAAATTCTGGTTCTTACTCTGACTCAAAGTTACATTTGGCTGTAGCGTCCATTTTTTGTGTAAAGCAAAAGTTGCGTCTACTTCGATTCCGAGGCGGTAACTCTTTCCGCTGTTTGCGCGTATTGGCGATCCCACATCATTTAATGCGCCCGTCAAAACGAGTTGGTCCTGGTAATTCATGTAATAACCATTAATATTCCATTTCATCTTTTGGGAAACATAGCGCCAGCCCAATTCGAAATCGTCGAGGCGTTCGGGTCTCGGACTTCCATTTTCATAATCATCGCGGTTGGGTTCGCGGTTGGCGCGTGCATACGAAAAGTATAGGCTGTTCGTCTCATTTATTTTGAAGTTTAATCCGGCTTTGGGATTAAAAAATTCAAAAACATCTTCTACAAAAACTGGCTGCACGCCATCGGCTTTATAGCTGACACGACGATATTGCAAATCTCCATAGAAACCGATTCGCGAATTCAGCTGATAGTTGGCCTTTGCGAAAAGGTTGCCGTCTCTTTTGATGGCCGAATTATCGTAATACTTATCTCCTAGCAAATTTTGCGCACCTTGTTGTGTCCAAATGACTTTGCCGAAATGATCGCCTTCGTAAATATTAAAACCGCCGCCAAAGATCACCTCGAGCGAATGTTTTGTGTAATTGATAGAAAAGGTTGTTCCGTAAAAGTCATTATCGAGCCATTTTTGGTTGACTAAGTCGGTTTTTGTCTGGGCATTAGTCGGAATCAAACCAAAATCTTCATAAGCCGCGCCCGCTTCAAAATTCTCATAGTAGCCTTTTCCTTTGGTATAATGCAACGCGAGATTGGTATGCCAGTTTGCCGCGATTTTCTCATTCCAATGCAACTGATAGTGATCCTGCCAATAGTTATCGGTTTGGTTGTCGTAAAAACGCCTATTTCCAAGCGCGTCGGTATACATTCCCGCAACGTTATAAGTCCGATCACTGCGCAGCTTTTCCACATCTTCGAGTCCGTACCAAGATTGATACGTTTTTTCTGTTCCGCCAAAAACCAGCGCTTTGATAAAAGTACTTTCCCCCACATAATTGCCCTGAAGAAAATACGACTTTAAGTCTGATTCTGCGCGGTCGATAAAACCCTGCGAGTGGATATTCGACAGACGTCCAGCAAGTTCAAAACGATCGCTGAGCAAACCAGTGGTAAATTTGACGGTATGCTTGCGCGTATTGAAACTTCCAAAAGAATTTGAAATCTCGCCGCCTGCTTTGGTTGCATAATCGTCGGTGAGCATGTTAAGGCTTGCACAGAAAGCACCGGATCCATTGGTCGAAGTTCCCACGCCGCGCTGCAGTTGGAGACTTTCAATTGAAGATGCGAAATCGGGCATATTGACCCAAAACGTACCGTGGCTTTCGGAATCATTGTACGGAATTCCGTTAATTGTAACATTGACGCGTGTGGCATCACTACCGCGTACGCGAATTCCGGTGTAACCGAAACCATTTCCCGCATCGGAAGTCGTGACAACCGACGGTAGAAAGTTCATCAATATCGGAATGTCCTGACCCAGATTGCGTGTCTCGATTTCTTTCTTGTCGAGATTGCTGAAACTTACCGGGGTTTTGGTATCGACACGTACGGCAGACACCAGCACTTCGCTAAGCGTATTGACTTTGGTGGAATCTTTTGGTGTTTCCTGGGCAAAAGCCGTAAATCCAAAAAATAATGTTGTGCATAATACGATGCCCGCGTTAAGGATGGAAGCGGCATCCTGTGCCATTTTCGGCGCAGATAGAGCGGACAGCCTGGCCGACAGGCAACGCCCAAAAATTGAATGTTGTGGCCTTTTGCTTTCGCGGCCGATTTTGAATAAGGTATTCATCCGTAAAATGTTTACGAATAAAAGGGGGAATTATTCTTGGTTAAATTAAATGGTGTTCGTGCTTTGCGTAGCGAGATTTACAGCGGCGCCTGCTGTTCCTTTGCTAAAATGCCATTAACATTTTCTTTACGTTCGGCCATCCCTTGGCAGCATTACCTGCCCAGGTTCTTTGGGTATAATCTCAGCTCGTTATTTAGAGCACCCCTTTGAGACGATGCGAAATTAAATAATAATTAATGATAAATAGTTATTTATTAAAAATTAATCTTCAGAGGTATTGATATTAGGTTTTTTTCGCGTCTGTTTGATCGTCGAAAGGTTGCGTTTTGCTTTGATGCGCTTTTCGATGACCGATCGCGGCACTCTTGTCGCCTTTCGGGTTTTGGGAATGATGAGTCCGTTACTGATGATCGAAAGGAAACGTTTGGTTACAATCTCCTTGTTTTTAAGTTGGCTGCGGTCTTCGTCACAATTGAGAATGAGAATGTTATCGGAAGTCAGGCGCGAGGAGATTTTGGTTTCGAGCAATAGTTTTTCTTCGGATGATAAGACCGCCGAAGTATTTAAGTCAAATGTCAGCACTACTTTAGAGGACACTTTATTGACGTTTTGTCCGCCTGCGCCAGAACTCCTGACGGCTTTGAACTGCAGTTCGGATATAAGTTTCTCCTGATTCATTATTGCGGCTGGTGTGCTGATTTAAGTAAATCATTGACGGTTTTCACCGGGTTGAAAGTCGACAGCGGCACTTCGACGAAAAGCGTGATCCACTTCGCCATTGCGCCATTCCAGAGTCCGGGCAACTCATAAGCTTTGATGTCGCGACCGTTCTTATTCTTCTCGACGATAAAGCCGCTGTTGTGGTCTACAAAGTCGTGCAGGTTGAACTTGTTACCTTTAAAATCTTTAATTGCACAAACAAGGTCGACGGGATTGAAGTGGGTTGCGCTTGCGAGGATCTGCGCTTGACCCGCATTCTGCAAATCGATTTGCGAAGTTTCGACAATTTGCAGCGAAACATTGCCTTTGAGGTCGCGTACCCAAAAAGGTCCGCCGCCGGGTTCGCCTTCGTTCTTGACCATACCACAAATGCGGATCGGACGATTGAGAATTTCCTGAATGTAAGTGATTTTGTGTTCTATCGTGTATTTTGCGAAGTCGTCGATAATCGTAACATTGAGTCGGTTTTCAATAAAATATATAATGGCGTCGATGTCTTTTTCCTGAACCGAATCGTTTTCGATTTCGTTTAGGCACTGGAAAATCTGCTGTTGGAATTCTACGAGAATGCCGGCGAGCGCTTTCTTGTAACGTGCGATATTTTCAATATGATTCTGAATGACATTGTCGATATTCTTGATGAAGATGATATCGGCATCGAGGTTATTAAGGTTGACTAAGAGCGCGCCATGTCCGGCAGGACGAAAGACCAATCTCCCATTGTCGTTGCGAAACGGACGGTTTTTAGGGTCAACTGCAACGGTATCTGTAGCGCCGTTCTGAAAGGTAAACCGGATATTAATTGCTGTGCCCGATTTATTTTCGATCTCGGGTTTTACCTGTTGAATAATTTTCTCGAACTGCAATTGATGGGCTTCAGAAATCGTAAAATGGAGGTTCGAAATCCCATTGGCACTCGCATAAAAAGCGCTTTCATTAAGGTGTTCCTCGATAGGCGTCGCAATGTGCATCGCATATTTGTGGAATGGAAGAATTGCTTTGGGTCTGTTGCAGAAATCGTAAAAATCGGGATGCAAAAGCAATTTAACGAAATGGTATTTCTTTTTGTCTTTTTCCCAGCTTTGGAAATCGAGGTAGATTTCTTTTAGTTTCGCATTTACTGCATCATAAAACGGAAATTTTTCGAGGCCGGTGAGAAAAAGCGTCAGCGCGTTAGAATTTTTCCTGTTGCTATATGCGTTGATGGTTTCATTCTCGACGTCAAATTCGTTAAGGAATTCACTCAGAAATTTAAACATCCTACTTGCTGCGCCTGACGCAGGGACAAATTTCTTGAGTTTTAATCGGTCTTTTTTAAGATCGAAAAAACGGGCATATTCGTCAAATTGTGCCTCTTCGAGTTTGATGATACCGTCATTTTTCGTAGCTGGCCGTAGCAGAATCGCTTTGGTAGTTCCGTTTTTAAAAATATACAAGTGTTTTTCAATGGTTTCGAGTGCGATCCCTTTTTGATAAATCTGGACGAAATCATGTGAGGAGAAGCCCATCGCTTTGGCCTTGACCAGATTCTTGAGGATAACGCGCGCTTTGTCAAAACGCGAGTTGGCGTCTCCTGAAAGCGTAATGAACGGTTTGTCATTTTCGATGAGCGCGCTTTTGAAAGTGTTAAAAATTGTTTCGCGGTTCTCTGAAGAATCGCGCAGGTCATCTTTCGTCCATGGCACATCGATATCGGTTAGAAAAAAAAGATCATATTTGTGTTTGCGTGCTGCCTTGTCTAGCACCGGATCACAGAAATTATAATAGATTTCGGAAAAAACCTTTGTCACCAATAAATTCGTATCGCAAAAAAGATATTTGTGTGCAGTTAACAACGCATCATTTTCAAGTTTTGTCTGTCCGACCGCTATGTCAATCAAATCTTCAGGTTCGCAAATTTTTCCGGTTCGGTCGAGTTTCCTTTGCAGATAATCGCGAGCAAATTCGGGTGTCCAAACCGTGTCGAAATGTTTGGCAAGCTGGCGTGAAATCGTGGTCTTTCCAGTACTTTCAGGTCCGAAAAACGCAATCTTTATGATGTCAGTTTGTTGCTGTTTAAGATTCTCTTCCATTCTAGATAAGCCGAAACGGCTAAAATTGTAAATATTAAATATTGCAGTGACAGCATTCCCAGTCCGCGGTAGGCATATAATGGCGTGACAATCAAGTCTCCGATGATCCACAGGGTCCAGTTCTCAATTTTCTTGAGCGCCATATACCACATGGCGGTAAAAAAGAGTCCTGATGCAAAAATATCAATATAATTGTCTTCTTTGATCGTATAACCAAAGAAATTGTAGATGCCGAAAACCACCAAAACTGTAACGATAAACAGTAATACTCCAATCGCTTTTTGCTTGGCATTGGTTCGGGTGATTGGAAGATCGTCGGCTGCGTTGTCTTTTTTCGACCAGCGGTACCATCCGTAAACACTCATTATTGAGAAATAAGCATTGACCATCATATCGCCGAGGTAACCCGCAAGATACAGCAAATAAGTCGTGATAATCGTTGCAATTAATCCAGTTGGATAAACCCAGATGTTTTCTTTCTTCGCATACCAGACGCTCATGATACCCAGAACAAACGCGATGAATTCCAAAATAAGGCGCAATGGCGAAGCGTCTTTATAAGCATCGAGGAAAAACTCAATCATGGTCGAAAAAATTGCGGTCGTTTTCAAACGCATTCCCGATTACAACCATAGCAGCTCCCGATTCGTATGCGTGTTGGATTCCGCTTTTATTGCGGATTCCGCCGCCCACAATGATCGGAACTTCAATATTGTCCGAAACCGCTTTGATGATGGCTAAGGAAACCGGATTTTTC